>ENA-UONU01000224-UONU01000224.1-human-gut-metagenome-genome-assembly--contig:-CS51-NODE-224-length-79024-cov-18.688181_pt1 | contig 79024 bp, 68 predicted proteins | sample MGYA00242462_ERZ724009 | MGnify/ENA metagenome assembly ERZ724009 | reverse complement strand
TCAAGTATGCACTAAAAATGGATTTAGTGAAAGGCGCGTGGTTTGACCTTTACTAAGTTTCAATTGTCAATGTATTATTAACTTTATCGTTTGTAGAAATAATAATACTATCTGTTCTCGTTTCTTTTACTACACATTTCTCATCACTTTTTTCTAAGGTTTGAATATTAGTCGTGATGACGTTTGATTCCGCAAAAGTCGTAAATGATATTAACAACAGAAGTATAGCAGATAATAATAGTGATAATATTCTTTTCATAAACATCATACTCCTTTCTGACAATAACAATACCTTCAACTTTGAGTGTGTACCATTAGTATATTAAAATCATCAATCTACCTTTCAAGTACCTCCCCTCTGCCACGTTTATCAACTTTCCATATCCATTTGAACTTTTATATCATATATTTCAGCAATATTCACAAAGTAATAAGATATATTTATTCTAACAGGGAAAAGAACTTTTCAAATCGCATGTGATTCAAAACTGATACAATCTCTATACATAACCCCTCAGATACTTTCATAGACTGTACAAAAGTATTCTGAGGGGTTTTCCTTTGAAAGATTATATTGAAGAACGGGCTGTGGCCATTGCTAATTACATTATAGATCACAACGCTACGGTACGCCAGACTGCAAAACGATTTGGGATAAGCAAGAGTACAGTGCATAAGGACTGCACGGAGAGACTTATCTCTATCAATCCATCTCTTGCCGCCCAGACCCGAGTGGTCCTGGATCTGAACAAATCTGAGCGCCATATCCGGGGCGGAATGGCTACAAGGGAGAAATACCAGCACCGGCTGGCAATCTGCAGCCGTGAGGAGAAATAACTGCTTGGCAACATTCGTATACTCACCCATCTGCCGCCTGCAAAACCTCCATCAGGGTATCTTTTAGCGCTAAAGCTGCTCTGGAATGGTATCTGCCAGGCGGCAGTGCTATACCTAAGTCTACAAAGGCACTTTCTGCGCCTAAAGATAAAAATTCTGCATTTCTGAAATAATGTCTGGAGCTGTAATAAGTAAATGCAAGTCCCAGTCCCGCTGCTCCCATAGCTGCTGACATAAGGGCTGACAGCGCATGGTTGCTGGCAATGGGCTGTACCCCATTTCTGTTAAAGATGCGCCTTGCTTCCCGTCCCAGGATGGTATCGTAGTCGCTGAGAAGATATTCATATGCAAGGGTATCTTTTAAATTCACGTACTGGGGTATCCTGGAATCAGAGTTATCCTCATTATCTCGGACAAAAGCCCTGATCGGATGAGTAGGGCTGGTGATCAGGCATATCTCATCTTTCATAACACGCTCTATGTTCAGTCTAGGATCTGCCTCAGACATGACCAGAAGGGCAATGTCGAGCTCACCGGACAGCAGCATCTGTTCCAATGCCATAGAATTTTTCTCCACAATCTCTACCTTCACATCCGGGTGCTCCAGATGGAATGCGTTCAACACAGGCGGAAGAAGATAGGAACCTCTGAACGTACTGATCCCCATGATCACACGACCGCTTTTTAACTGTTTGATATCTTTGATCTCATTTTGTACCGATCTGTATTCTGCAAGTGTCTTATAAGCATACTGAAGCATCAGCTCCCCTTCCTGGGTCAGACATACGCCTCTAGAAGTACGGATAAACAGTTTGCTTCCTACGTTATTTTCCAGTATGCCTAAAAACTGGCTAAGGCTGGACTGGGCCATAAACAGCCGCTCTGCCGCTTTTGAAATGCTCTTCTCTTCTGCTATGGCAATAAAATAATATAATTCTTTCATTTCCATGATCTGTATTCCCCTTCATCTGTTCAACCTGCACTGACGGATCTGCACATTCCCATCTGCTTTTCACTTATTGATATCGGTTTTTCCGATATATATTATATCATATTTTGCATTTTTCTGTTGGCAAAAATAGATTATTATAATGATATAAACTGATAAAAACAGATCAATAAAACATACTCTCAAAATGGAGGTTCACTATGGGAAAGATTTCCATGAAAGGCGTGTGCGATATGCACGTACACACAAATCCAGACTTAAGACTTCGTGCTTATGATGATTTTCAGCTGGCAGATGCAGCGGTCAGAGTCGGCGCCAGAGCCATTGTCATAAAGACTCATCTGGGCTTTACGGTAAACCGCGCATATCTCACCAATCAGTATGTAAAAAGAGTTTACGGTGAAAATACCGGTTTTACCATGTACGGCGGTGTTGTTATGAACAAGGTCATCGGCGGTATTAACCCGGAAGCCGTAGAAAAAGGCTTAAAACTGGGGGCAAAAGAGATCTGGCTTCCTACTCAGTCTGCGAAACGCCATCTGGAAAAAATGGGACAGAATCCCGCTAATGGTATTGAACTGGTACGGGATGGAAAAGTGGTTCCGGAACTTTTAGATGTATTTAAGTTGATCCGTGACTATGACGTAGTCCTTGGAACTGCCCATGTCTCTCCGGAAGAAGCATTTGTAGTGGTAGAAGCAGCAAGAGATGCAGGTGTAAAAAAGATCGTTATCACTCATCCGGAATGGTGGGTAGTAGACATGAGCATGGAAGACCAGATCCGCCTGGTAAAAGATTATGATGTGATCCTGGAACGGTGTTATGCACAGAATATGGGCGGTGGCGCTTACAAGAGCAATCTCCCGGACAATCTGGAAATCATCAAAACAGTAGGCTATGAACATGTTATGGTAGATACAGACGGCGGGCAGACAGAAAACCCACACTGGGAACTTGCTTTAGAAGAATACATGCAGTATCTGGCTGACCATGGCATCCCAGAGGAACATATTTACCATATGACAAAGACGATTCCTTACAGGCTTCTTGGGATTGAAGAGGAAGCTTAGGCTTCCGTCATTTCACAGACACACAAAACATATCCGGAGGGGAACGTATGTTAAGTATCATTATCATTCTTTCAATCGCACTGGCGATTTTTCTTGGATACAGGACCAAGATCAACACCGGTCTTTTCTGCATCGTATTTGCCTACATCATTGGCTGTTTTGTTATGGGATTAAAACCAAAACAGGTCATCGGTTTCTGGCCTACAAACACCATGTTTGTTATCTTGTCCGTTTCGTTATTTTATAATTTTGCTGCTATCAACGGAACTCTGGAGAAAATGTCCGGCGCCCTTTTATATGCCTGTCGCAATTTCCCGGGATTGCTTCCTTATGCACTGTTTGCAGTAGCTGTCATCCTTTCTGTTATGGGTGCTACTTATTTTACGGTTCTTGCATTCCTGGCTCCTATCACCCTTGTGATCTGCGATGAGTCCAGAATGGACAAATTAACCGGTGCTGTTGCCATTAACTGTGGTGCCTTAGCAGGTGGCAATTTTCCAACTTCCAATCTTGGAGTCGTTTTCCGTGGTCTGGCTGATACAGCCTATGAGGCTTCTCCTGATATCGCAGCTGTAGATTCCTTCAATATGGAAATGAAGATCTTTATCTTTGCTATCATCTTCTCCCTGATCCTCATTACCATCTTCCGCTTTGGTTTTAAGGAAAACAGAAATATTGGAAAAGGCGTTACTTTTAAAAAACCTGAAGCTTTTACAAAAGATCAGAAGACTACTCTCACTTTAATGTTAGCCATGATGGCTGTAGTTCTGATCTTCCCGCTGTTAAATATCCTTATGTCAGGAAATACTGCTGTTAAATATATCAGTGGAAAAGTGGATGTCGGTCTGGTTGCTATTATCTTTACTGTGATCGCCCTCTTATTAAAGCTGGCACCTCAGAAAGAAGCCATTGCCCGCATCCCTTGGAATACTATTATCATGATCGCAGGCGCCGGTATGCTGATCGCTGTTGCAGTAGAAGCAGGAACCATTGAAGCACTTTCCACCTGGATCGGTTCCAATGTACCAAAGCCTCTGGTTCCTATTGCTTTCTGCCTGGTAGGTGCCATCATGAGTTTCTTCAGCTCCACCACAGGAGTAGTTGCTCCTGCATTGTTCCCGCTGATCCCGAATCTGGCTGCTTCTGTAGGTTTAAGCGCGCCGGTATTATTTGCCTGCACGATCCTTGGTGCCCAGTCCAGCGCCATCAGCCCATTTTCTTCCGGTGGTTCCCTGATCCTTGGTTCCACCCCGAAAGAAGAAGAACGAAACGGCTTATTCAACCGGCTTCTTATGGTGGCTGTTCCTATCAGCGTGATCACCTGTACTGTTTATAACTTTGTGATCGCTATGGTTCTGTAAGTAAATTAAAAGGCTGTTCTGCAGATAAAACATCTATTGCAGAACAGCCTTCTCTTTTACAGTTCAAACTCCACATATTCATTACAACACGGCGGACCGGCTGTAATATAAACTTTTTTATTATAAAAATCTCCTATCATAGAAGAAACGGTCATCCGGTCTTTTGAATACGCATCTCCTTGCGGATCTGGATGCCCACATACTGATAAAGTATAATATTTATGATCTTTCAAGCATTCTTTAATAATATCCATATCAATTTTTCCATAGTGTTCCATCAAAAGTTCTCTTAAACGGCGATCTCGGTTTTTAGGCCGACCAGCCAAAGCATCTCTTTCCGGATGCACTATAAAATGATTAGCATGTGTGATCATATCCTGCTCTGGTCCGATTATATCCACAGTACCGTCTGGCTGCCACTCATAATCAACTGCTTTATTATGAATACCATCTATTAACAGGATATTATTTGACACAGTTCGTTCTGATGCTAAAATAAATTGTTCTGCTTCCTTAAATGTGGCACATGTAAGAACCTTTCTTCTAAGACAGGTTACCGGAAGACCATATCCCGCATGATCATTAACAGACTGAAGATTATTAGCCAATATCGCAATTCCATTACTACTGAATCCATCCCGCATTATCTGTCCAGCTTCAGAAAAACCGATCATATGAGGACCGTTTTTTAATTGGATATCCAGAATTACAATATGAGGGCGTGCACACTGATTAAAGTCCCAGTTCTTAAATCCATACATATGCCCATCTTTTACTGCTTCACCCCAAACAGCTCCTGTTGTGCATTCCAGCTCTTTAGGAAACTTTGAGATCTCATAACGTGCATTAATGATCAATATTTCCTCTAAAGGTATCTGAGAACCTACTGATATTCCCCGTATTTCTCCTATCTGTTCCGGACAGGTCTCTGTAATTATTTCCGAAAATCTGTTTGTATATTTTTTTAATACTTCCCATAACATTCCCTTTTTCAGAAATTGTTTTTTATAATATTCTACACAGATTTCTATTTTTTCTCTTGCCTGTCTTCCATATTCCAAGCCTCTTTCATATGGATCTTCCTGTGTTAATCGAATAATTGGATACATAAAATTTTACATTTCTCCTTTTCTGTCCAAATATTGTTCCATTACCCACATTACATGTTCTAACTGACCTATTATGCGATTGCAAGCCCTCTTAAATTCTGTCTTCTTAAACAAATAACACTCTTCTGAGACGTTTTTCAGATTGACCCCTTCCTGCTGCTTTAATACCCCAAATGGTGCATATGCACAAGATCTGTCTTGCTGATATGGGCTTCCACTTGTATATACAAGCCTGCTCAATTCTCCTGCTGTCTCCTTAATGATCCTGTCATCCTCTACAGAACCTGCACGTTTAATCTCGAATTCAAATTTCTTAAGGACTGGTCCCATTTTTTCTATTGCGTTTATAACCTGCGTCAAATCAAAATCAGGCTCTGTGGACGCATTTATATCATTTAAGAATCCCTGCATCTTCTCCACAAAACCACAGATTTCTACAGGAAGAACCTGAGAATTTAATATCCAGCATGCAATTTTTAAATTCATCAATGCATCTCTGTAGAGAATATCATTATCCAGCTTATCCAGAGTGTCCTGCTCTGTATGCCACCATGGTCCTCCACTTGGGCATGCAGAAACTCTTTTTTCATCTACTGGCTCATATTTGAACATAATATCAATCGGAATATGAGCTCCCCAAAAGCTCTGATCTCCTCCACGTATCATTGGAATATATGGTTTTGCCTTATATCCTGTATATTCTTCAATTACACTGGCAGTAAAATCTTCTCCTTCCATGCAGGTTGTTCTTGCTCTCACTTGTTCAGCCAGCTTACAGCCTGTCAAATCCAGATTGATATCCGCTACACATTTTTTATTCAATTCATCTAAATGTTCATCGCAGTACCAGGTAGAACCTGCATATCTGGCATCAGAATGACCTGACCACCAGGCTATTCTCACACTTCGTTCCAGTTTTTCTCTGTGTTTCCAGAATACCCTGGCTAATTCCAACATAATAGCATCACTTGTAGCATTGTCTGTAATGCCTTCATACCAGGAATCATAATGGCCATTGATCAGTATAAAGTTTTCACTTTTTCCAGGAATATCAGCAATCACCATTCTACTGTTCCTTACTCCTGATTCCATACGGATTGTAAGAAATCCTTTTATTGTTTCTCCCTGTTCCAATCGTTCTATAAGCATTTGCCCATCTTCAAAAGATACATCTGCTGCTGGAATACTTACTATACGGTTCATTGCATCTGCTGAAGGAGTTCCCCATTCTGCACCTATATTGCAATGATGGATATATCCCCCTCTGCTCATACTTATATGGATCATGCCGATCGCACCTGCACGAAATAGTTTTTCTGCAAAATCACCGCCACCAGAATGAGTCAGCACGAGCTTACCTCGAAATGATTTCAATCTTTCTTTTTCTTCTAACTCATATATCTTCTTTTGTTCAGACCAATGATCATAAACCAGCTCACAATCCAGATTTTCAACTGCTTTACTGTAAACTTCACCGATCAGCCTTAAATGTTCTCCACTTTCCAGTACCAGTTCTGTACCTTCATCTATAGGAAGACTGACAAAGGCCTGATATCTTTCTGCTTTTGCCGGTACCCCAGCTTTTTCCAGTTCGGATAAAAGATGATCAACACAGGCTTCTCCACCAGCTGCCCCAGTATAACGATGCCATTTTCCTATTTCTTTTACATTTTGGACCATCTTCTCTTTATTGATTTCTTTCGATACTAAATCAAAAAGTACATTTACATCCATATTGTAAACTTTCCTCCTAAATCACTTCTCCTAAAAGCTCCTGTGCCTGATTTAAACTATCATTCACATAATTAACATGTCTTCTCAGAGCAACCTTAATGGACATCTTTTTGTTCTCATCTGTATCCGAAGAAACCAACTGCCGGATCAGAGAAAGAGACGGCATCGCATCAATAGCCTTTGCCGGCTCATTTGTATAGATATTACCACTGGTAAAATCCAACGGTACAAGAATGCGCGCCAGTTTCAGGATCAGATGATTTTTCTTCTCTGGATCCATTTGCTTTTTATAAAACATATCGCAAATGTTCAGAAGCGTTTCTGCCTTTTTAACAGATTCTGAAAGATCGTATTCTTCTCCAGCCATATCATCCCAATTTTTCAAATGATCTATAATATCATTTACTGTATCACAGAAATTAAGCGGTACAACAGGTTCTGTAAGAAATGTCATTACATATTCAGCAAATACTTTTCCATCTCTCAATAGATTATCTCTATCTATATTCTTAGGAAGGTCATCCGGCGTATGCCACCATGCTCCCAAAGCAGCCACTCCTCTGTCAAATCCCATTTCTCCATTCGCCTGCAGTGTTTTTTGGTGTCTTGAAAAGGACGCAAATGCGCTGGAAACTCCTACATTCCAGAAACTCTGATCTCCATTTCTGGCTGCCCTGAGTCCCTCAAACTGTTCACCTGTCTGATGTCTTACCACTTCAACTGCCAGCCCCATTGTTTCTGGCATGATCGTTGAATGCTGCACATCCATAGCATCTTTTCCACCCAGGCTATCCGCATTAACATTGACAACGCAGCTTTTATGCAGTTCTTCCCAAAAATTATCTGCATACCAGGCAGAACCTGCATATCTACCATGGGAATGTCCTGAATAGTGTACGATCCTGAAATTTCTCTTTAATTCTTTTTGGTGGGAGGAAACTAAACGGGCTACTTCCATCTGTGCTGCATTTGCGGTTCCATTATCAATTGCACCATAATACCATGAATCTACATGACCGGTAAACATACAGAACTGATCTGTATCCACCGGTGCTTTCAGATCTGCAATCAAAAGAGGGATTTTTCTCCATGACGTATCTACAATTGTTGTAAATTCGGCAACGCACACTTCTCCTGCTTTCATCTTTTCCACAAAAAGATCTCCATCATCATCACGGATTGATACCACCGGAATAACAGGAATATATTTCCAATCATCCGGCGTAGGACTACCCCAAGAAGCAGATGGTATGCATTCTCGGATCACCTTATCCTGAATAGATATTACTCCCACTGCACCTCTTTTCTGAGCCGCTTCCACTGATGCAAATGTAACCCATCCTCTAGTCAGTACCACCCTTCCTTTACAATCTGTATTCTTTATCATATCCACTGAAGGACAATAAACCATTTCTCCCCTACAATGAGAAGATGGAACCATAGAATGGGTCTGCGAATATACCCATTTTCCATTTACAGTAAGTCTGGATAACTGAGGAAGACTGATATATGCATCATGGTGGATCAATCTGGTTTTAAATCCATATTCCTGATACTGCTTTTCCAGCCATTTAAAAGCTTCATATTCTTCGTCAGATCCAGAAAGACGTTCCCATTTTGCCAGCCCACTAGCCACTTCCAACATATGATCTACATTTACTTCTTCAGTAATCTTCTCGTATGTATTCATCCGCGTTCTCCTTTGAAACAGAAAATCCCGAATAAGCGGGATTTTCTGTACATATAGTTACTATTCGTATACTGCTACTGTTTTTAACTGATGAGCACCCACTGGATTAAGCTTAAATCCGTCTACTTTATTACTGCGGCCGATCATGGTCTCTTCATAATAAATTGTGATCCATGGAACATCCTCAGCCATAAGATCCCAGAATTTATCATATACTTTCTGTCTCTCTGATGCGTCTGTCTTAGAACGTGCTTCATTCATGAGTTCTTCCACTTCATCGTTAAAATAAACCTGACCGTACGCACTTGGAAGTAATTTCTGCATTACAAGATCTACATCACCACAAAGGTTATTATAAAATCCCATACGAATCGGTATTTCTTCGCCACTGTAAACCTTTTCATTGATTGTATTAGACTCCATAGTGATAACGTTTAAGTTAATTCCAACATCTGCCAGCTGTGCCTGAAGGATTGTAGCTACTTCTTCATAAGTCTGGCCTGTCTGACAATAAAAATCAAGATCAAAACCATCTGCATAACCTGCTTCTGCCAGCAATGCCTTAGACTTATCTACATCATACATATCGCCCTGGTCTTTTTCTGCATTATAACCTGTTGTAAGTGGTGTACAGTAAAGAGAACCAACCTGTCCATACCCATAAGCAACTGTATCTGCAATTTCCTGCTTATTAACCGCATACTGAATAGCCTGGCGAACTTTACTATCTTTTACAGGAGATGTTTTGGAATCTGTTTTAAGATAAAACAGCATGCACTTGTATCCTGGTTCATGGATCATAGTAAGATCTGCAGAGTCTTCAATACGTCCTGCATCATTTGGAAGTACTGCATATGCAATATCTGCCTCTCCATTCTCCAGCATGATCGTTCTCTGGGAACCTTCCGGAATTACTTTATAAACAACTGTTGGTGTTACTGGTTTTTCACCCCAGTAATCTTCAAAAGCTTCCAGAGTTATAGAATCTGCCTGTTTCCACTCCTTTAATTTATATGCGCCTGTTCCAGATGGATTTTTGGCAAAATCATCTCCATACTGCTCTACTGCTTTTTTAGAAACAACTACTGCAGATGGATTAGAAAGTGCCTGATAAAGCTGTGCATACGGCATCTTTAAATGCATGATAACTGCATTATCACCATCTGGTTCAATGCTATCCAGATAATTGAAGTAAGTAGATACTACGCCACTGCTCATAGCACGTTCAAAAGAAAAGCATACATCCTCAGATGTCATTACATTTCCATCATGGAATTTTACACCTTCGCGAAGTTTAAAATGATAGGTCTTATCATCTATTGCTTCCCACTCTGTAGCCAGGCACGGACTTATCTCTTTTGTTTCAGCATCATATGTGACCAGTCCTTCATAAAGATTACAATAAACAGAAAATGATTTCTGATTTACAATTGCCTGTGGATCAAGTGAAGTTACATCCTCATCCTTTGCAACGATCAATGTATCTTTCTGTGTTCCACCAGTCTCAGCCGCTGATGTTTCCTTACTGGTATTTTCTCCGCCCTTCGTATCAGATGAAGATCCTGAACCTCCACATGCTGCAAGTGCGCATGCTGTCAATGCTGCTGCCGCAATCAACATTCCTTTTTTTCTGATCTGGACTAACTTTGATAACCTCATAAATACTTTCCTCCTTTATAATTTTATGCCCTCCCGGAATCTTTTTGGATCTGATTTTGCGAGAGTAAATTTTATCTTTATTTACACTGAATACAGGAAACAAAATGTCCTGGTTCTACCTCTGTCAGCTGCGGATTCTGTGTACTGCATTCTGGCTTTGCATACAAACATCTTTTTGCAAACCTACATCCTGCTCCTACATTAATAGGAGACGTCAATTCTCCATTTAACTGAATCCTTTCCATCTTCTTTTCTGGATCCGGAATTGGGATTGCCGATAAAAGTGCTTTTGTATAAGGATGACGTGGATCATTAAATAACTGTTCCGGTGTCCCCTGTTCCACCATCTGCCCCAGATACATAACCACGATGCTGGAAGATAAATGCTTTACAACCGAAAGATCATGAGTAATAAACATATATGTAAGCCCCAGCTGCTGCTGCAGATCCTGCATTAAGTTTAATACCTGCGCCTGAATAGACACATCCAAAGCTGATACTGGCTCATCGCACACTATGAATTTAGGATTTAACGCCAATGCACGGGCAATTCCTATTCTCTGACGCCTTCCTCCATCCAGTTCATGTGGATATGAATTTGCCACTCTTCTTGCCAATCCTACAAGATCCATCATTTCATGGAGTTTCTTCTCCAGCCCCACCCGGTCAGAGGCCTTATATATCTTCTGTATAATAAGCGGCGCCTGAATTGCCTGGCTTACTGTCATCCTGGGATTAAGGGATTCATAAGGATCCTGAAAAATAATCTGTAATTCCTTTCGCAGTTCTTTCATTTTTTCCTTACTACATCCAACAATATTTTCTCCCTGATATATTACTTCACCATCTGTTGGCTCAATCAGTCTTAAAATACATCTTCCTAGTGTAGATTTTCCACAGCCAGATTCACCTACAACTCCCAGTGTTTCTCCTTTAGAAATTGAAAAATTCACATCATCAACTGCATAAAGAAGACCGTTTGGTGTCGGAAAATACTTTTTTAAATGTTTTATTCTGAGTAATTCCTCATGTTTTTCCATCTGCATACCTCATTTCTCTCAATGTTTACAATGAAAACATCTGGCAAAATGACCTGGACGGACTTCTTCTAATTCAGGTTCATTCGCTTTACATTTTTCATCTGCATAAGGACAACGTGTGGAAAAATTACATCCCTCCGGCAGGTCAGTTGGATCCGGCATCAAACCAGGAATTGGTTTCAAGCGAGTCACTGCCGAATCGATCTGAGGGATTGAATCAAACAGACCAACTGTATAGGGATGATGCATATGTTTAAATACATCCAATACCGATCCGTACTCCACAATCTGTCCTGCATAGATCACTGCTACCATATCGCAGTTTTGAGCTACCACACCCAGATCATGTGTAATAAGCAGCATAGATGTATTGAATTTCTGCTTTAGATCCTGCATCATTTCCAAAACCTGTGCCTGAATTGTTACATCCAGAGCCGTTGTCGGTTCATCTGCAATCAGAAGTTTCGGATTACATGCCAGAGCTATTGCTATTACCACTCTCTGTTTCATACCTCCAGAAAACTGATGCGGATATTCTGTTGATCTGGCTGCCGGTATTCCGACTAATTCAAGCATCTCACAGGCTCTTTCCATCGCCTTTTCTCTTTTACAATGTTCATGATTTTCAACAGCCTCTGCAATCTGTTCTCCTACTGTCATAACCGGATTTAATGACGTCATGGGATCCTGAAAGATCATTGCAATTTCGCTTCCTCTGATTTTTCTCATCTCATGCTCTTCTGTTTTCAGAAGATCCTTGTCTTCATAAAATATTTCTCCTGACCGGATCCTTCCTGTTCTTTGAGGAAGTATTCCCATAATACATTTAGCCAGTGTTGTTTTTCCAGCTCCGGTTTCTCCTACAAGCCCCAATGTCTTTCCTTTTTCCATTTTTAGATTCACATCATTCAGGGCATGTACCAGGGCATCATCTGTCTGATAATCAACTCTTAGATTTTTTATCTCCAATATTGCCATTTTATCATTCCTCCTAGTTCTTCATCTTCGGATCAAGTGCATCACGGAGACCATCTCCTGCCAGATTCAAAGATAATACTGTAAGCATGATCATAAGACCAGAAATAACTGATATATGCCAGGCATCCCGCATATAAGTACGGGCTGAGCTCAAAATAGAACCCCATTCCGGAGTTGGTGGCTGTACTCCAATTCCCAAGAAACTTAAACCTGCAATTGACAGAATTGCTGAACCTATGCTTAAGGATGCCTGCACAATGATCGGTGCCAGTGCATTAGGAATAATGTATTGTAAAATGATCTGCATATCCCCAGCTCCTACAGCTCTGCTCGCTTCTATAAAATCCTTTCCTTTTACAGTCATAACCTGTGCCCGGACAATACGTGCCAATCGGGGCATCTGAGGTACTGCAATTGATAATAGCAGATTAAATGTGCTGGTTCCCAGTGCAGAAACAATCGCAATCGCCATAACCATTGATGGTATAGAAAGAAAAATATCCATAACTCTCATAATGATATTATCTACCTTTCCACCATAAAAGCCTGCAACCGCACCTAAAAGTCCTCCTACTACCAATGCAAAGATAATGGATATGATTCCTATAAACAGTGAATACCTGGTTCCCCATATAAGGCGGAAGAATATATCTCTTCCGAATTCATCGCATCCAAAGATATGTTGTAAACTAGGACCATGAAGTTTCATTCTCAGGTTCTGTTTTACTGCCAGTGCCTGATAAACAGATCCATGGGTAGCTATATCAATAATGATTGTCGCAAATGCAATAACTATTAAAAGAAGTACAAATATAAGCCCTAAAACAGCCAGTTTATTTTTTTTAAAACGGTACCACGCATCTTCCCATAAACTGCGTCCGGCATAATTTTCTATTTCTGCAGCCTGTTTCTTACTCATTTACGGATCACCACCTTTTTCGCTGTTTTATACTGTCCTTTAATTCTTGGATCTACAAAAGCATATAAAATGTCCACCAGAAGATTTACAATTGTAAACATAACAGAAAGTGTTACTACACATCCCAAAACACTGGGAATATCCTGAGTTTTGATCGACTCAATAACAAATCTTCCTATTCCAGGCCATGCAAATACTGTTTCCGTTAAAACAGATCCTCCTAAAAGAACGCCAAAATTTAAACCAACAGCTGTAATAACCGGGATCAGCGCATTTTTTAACATATGACGGAATGTGATGGTAATTTCACTGGTACCTTTTGCACGGGCTGTATCAATATAATCTTGCCGGATTGTTTCCAGCATAGAAGAACGGGTGATTCTTGCAGTTGTTGCGGCGCCGCTCATTCCAATGGTAATAGCCGGAAGCACCAGTGACCTTACTACATTTGCAAATCCTTTTCCCATTCCGGATGCCGGGAATATCTTCAGATTAAGGCTAAATATCAATACCAGTAAAAGGCCGATCCAGAAAGCCGGAGCAGAAGCTCCTATTAAACTAAATACCATTGAAACATTATCAAAAATGCTATATTGCTTCCTAGCAGCTATGATTCCAATTGGTATTCCCACTATGACAGAAAATAAAACGCCACAGGAAGCCAATAATACTGTATTAGGTAATCGCTCCATGATCTGCGCAGAAACATCAGTCTTATAAGTATATGATTCTCCCATATCTCCCTTTAAAAGTTTTCCTACATATCTTACATAGCGTACTACAAAAGGATCATCCAGCCCCAGTTCATCATGAAGCTCCTGTATAGATTCTTCCGTAGCACCTTCTCCTAACATAACTTTTGCCGGATCTACATCAGACTGATCCATGATAAAATACACAACAAAAATCGTTGCAAGCATAACCGGAATCAACATTAGGATTCTTTTTACAATATACTTCCACATATCATGCCTCCTGTTTCATTTTTTCTTTCTGTGCATTATAATCTGCCTTGATTTCATCCATCAGACCAGGTATCGTGACCAGATCGTAACAGACATCTGCAAGGATCTTCGCTCCATAAAGGATTGCATTATGACCTTGCTCTGTCTTTCCCTGATCTAAAAATTCCTGTGAATGCGCAGCCGCATGTTCATCTACAAATGCAACTCTGATGCAGGAACCAGGAATCAGCTCCATTACATTTCCTAAATCTGTAGAACCTGTCTTCTGTCTCGGCGGACTGATTCTTGGTGCATTCACATCTCTGGCACATCTTATGATCTCCTCGTTCAATTTTAAAGCTGGGATCTTCGCTGCCATATGCATATTTTCCGTAATCTCACAAGTTGTTTCTGTCATCAGCGCAGCGCCTTCCGTAATCTTTTTGAAACGCCTATACACATCATCTAATGTAGCATTATTATAAGATCTTAATGTAAAAGTGCCTGTTGCCTTTTCAGAAACTACATTGCTTGGAATGTTATATGTGTCTTTCACCGTATAATGCATACGTACATCTTCTTTTACATGTTCTCTTAAAAATTCTACAGCCTGAAATGTTAAAAGCAGCGCATCAAGAGCACTTCGTCCCTTGTCCGGATTAATAGCTGCATGAGCACTTTTTCCGTAAAAAGTTACATCCAAACTATAATTTGCCATGGATTTAACATCACAGGTTGTAGTTGGACTTCCATGCATCATAAGTGCTACATCAATATCCCGAAAATATCCTTCCTGAACCATATTGATTTTTCCGCCTAAGGTCTCCTCTGCCGGAGTCCCATATACCACCAGCTTAAACGGTTTTTCAATCCCAGCTCTTAAAACTGCATTAGCTGCTGCAAGAATACATGGTCCCTGAAGATGATGCCCGCAAGCATGTCCGATTCCCGCTAATGCATCATACTCTGTCAAAAGTCCAATAGAAGGTCCCCCCGTGCCCTGCTCATATACAGCCCGAAATGCCGTTGGCATGCTTCCCAGTCCTCTTTCCACAAGAAAACCATGATTTTCCAACCAATCTTCCAATAGCTTGCTGGCAAATACTTCTTGTAATCCGATCTCAGGATGGTCATAAATGGCATCTCCCATTTCAAAAAGTTGTTCCTTCATTGAGTCGATCAGATTATTCATTTTACTTTTTACACTATCCATGCGTACCTCCTTTATCAATTTATCACATTAATTTGTAATCTTAGAAATTATAAAAAAAGCGCAGAAAATACACAGGTTTTTCTTGCGTCTTTGCAGTTTTTTTCTAAATTTTCGTTTACTTTTTGTATATTTGCAGTATATTATAAATAAAAGGTTATGTCCAATGACATTTATTCTCAACTTTTGATAACATATTGTTATCATATGTATTATCCTGCGGAGGAATGTTTTATGATCAATATCTCCTACAAATATGTACTTGCAGTTGCAAATTACCGAAATATGAGAAAAGCAGCTGCCTCTTTATGCATTACACAGCCGGCCTTAACAAAATATATCAACCGCCTGGAAGAAGATCTTGGTGTCCGTCTTTTTAACCGCTCTACAACACCTATTACACTTACAGAATCTGGAAGGCGTTTTATAGAAGCTGCTTCTACCATTTCCAATCTGGAGGATGCGCTTTTAAATGATATAAAAAAACAGGAACTAACTTTAAAAGGATCCTTTACCTGCGGTCTTACTCCAGAATTTTCCGCCCAGGTACTGCCTTATATACTTCCCACATTTAAGCAGCGACATCCCAATGTTGAACTTCATTTTATAGAAGAACATAATGAAAAACTGATCCAATTACTAAAAGAAGAAAAAATCGAACTGGCTATTGTAACCTCCTATTATCAGGACAGTGAAATTTGCACGGAAACTTTTATGGAAGATCCAATCATACTGGCTGTTCCCTATTCACATCCATTATGTAAAACCATTAACCTTACCGCTAATTCCCCTCTTACACCTTACTACCTGGAGTCCTCTAAAATCCGGCATGAAAACTTTATTGTATGTCCAACTCAGTTAGGAATCGGAGCCGTTGCAGCAGCCATGTTTCAAAGGCATAAACTTTTTCCTAATATTGTATTGGAAATCAGCCGGAACGAAACTGCTGTTAAAATTGCCTCAGCCGGAGTCGGTATGGTCTTTTGTCCTGTTAAAACACCTTTACGTATGCAGCTTATACAGCCCATGGCGTACTTTTCTCTGGACAATCCTCTTTACATACGTAAACGATGCTATTGTTACCTGAAAAAAATGCCTTTATCTATGCAGGCAACCTATTTTATCGAGTTATTAAATCAGGTTATACATACAGACTCCATCTTTTCCATTCCAAGCTGTCAGCTGATGTTTTGTAAATAAATTTTATATCTTACTAAAAGTGGGGGAACAAAAACATGGCCAAAAAATCCAACCGCAACACCCGGGGACGCATTGTAAGTGCAGCCTGGAAGCTGTTTTATGAGCAGGGATATGAAGATACAACGGTAGAAGAGATCATCGAGCTTTCTGGTACTTCCAAAGGCTCTTTTTACCACTATTTTGACGGCAAAGATGCCCTTCTTTCTACTTTAAGCTCTCTTTTTGATGAGAAATACGAGGAACTCACCGAACTTCTGACACCGGAAATGACTGCTATGGAGCAGCTGCTGTTTTTAAACAGGGAACTTTTTCATATGATCGAGGACAGCATTTCCCTGGACCTGTTAGCAAGGCTTTATTCTACCCAGCTGACTACCAATGGTGAAAAACATCTGTTAGACCACAACCGGACCTACTACAAGCTGCTGCGAAAGATCATCGCCAAGGGTCAGTCTGAAGGCCAGTTAAGCAGCCGTTCCAATGTAAATGAAATGGTAAAGCTGTATGCGCTCTGCGAACGGGCCCTTCTTTATGACTGGTGTCTCTGCGCAGGAGAATATGCCCTGACAGAATACAGCGCAAAGGTCCTTCCGGGATTTTTAAGCAGCTTTCTTCCTTAAAAGTGTACATCCTGCTGGTGATATTATTTTAATTCTTGTTTTTTGTATAAGTTTTATTTTTTATAATCGTACAGTTATTTTTTCTATATAAATACTTGATTTTTATCATATTTATTTAATATTCGTACAGTATTTATTCTATACATTATTCTGTATTGTAGTCTATCTTTATGTATGTTATAATCGTCCTCAATATTATGTTCTCCCGGAATCTTTCTGTGCATGAAAGGCTACGGGAGAACATTATTTCGAGGAGGAATAATATTATGATCTCAGGACAGGTAGGTATTCTGTCAGCCATTGTGATCTATCTGCTTGCAATGGTATACGTAGGATTTTATTTCAGCAAAAAAGGCAGCGGTGATTCCGCTGATGATTTCTATCTGGGCGGCAGAAAGCTTGGCCCATTTGTAACAGCTATGAGTGCAGAAGCCTCTGATATGAGCAGTTGGCTGCTAATGGGACTCCCAGGCGTTGCCTATCTCACCGGTATTGCAGATGCAGGCTGGACCGCCATCGGCCTGGGCATCGGTACTTATTTAAACTGGCTGATCGTAGCGCAGCGCCTGCGCCGTTACTCCATCATATGTAATGCCATTACTATTCCCGATTTCTTTTCCCGTCGTTTTAAGGACGATAAGAATATCCTGATGTGCATTTCTGCCATTATCATCCTTATTTTCTTTATTCCTTATACGGCATCCGGATTCAAAGCTATCGGAACACTGTTTTCCAGTCTTTTTGGCACTGACTACCATATTGCCATGATCATTGGTGCGGTTGTTATCGTAGGCTATACAGTCATGGGCGGCTTCATGGCAGTTTCCACTACAGATCTGATCCAGAGTGTGGTTATGTCCATTTCCCTGATAGTCATCGTATTTTATGGCATCCATATGGCTGGCGGCTGGAACGAAGTTGTAAACAACGCTACATCTTTAGCCGGTTATCTTTCCATGACCCAGCTTCACGACAGGGCAGCTGCCTCTGCTGCACCATACAGCCTGTTTTCCATTATATCTACGCTTGCATGGGGGCTTGGCTACTTCGGTATGCCCCATATCCTTCTTCGTTTCATGGCTATTGAAGAGGAAAAGAAACTGGTGTTTTCCCGCCGGATCGCAACTGTATGGGTACTGATCTCCATGTGTGTTGCCATTCTCATCGGTATCATCGGATACGGTGCTTCTGTAGCAGGTTCTATCCCAATGTTTACCACCAGTTCCCAGTCTGAAACTGTTATCATCCAGTTTGCCCATCTTCTTGGACAGAACGGCTTCTTACTGTCACTGATCGCAGGCGTTGTCCTTGCTGGCATCCTGGCATGTACTATGTCAACTGCTGATTCCCAGCTTTTAACTGCTGCTTCCGGTGTATCCCAGAACCTGCTCCAGGACTTTTTAAAGATCAAAATGAGCACTGCTGCTTCCATGAATGCAGCCCGCTTCACTGTTATGGGAATTGCCATTGTTGCTGTTTTTCTGGCATGGAACCCGGACAGCTCTGTATTTACTATCGTATCCTTTGCATGGGCCGGCTTTGGAGCCTCCTTCGGACCTCTGGTACTATTTGCTCTCTTCTGGCGCCGCACTAATATGCAGGGCGCACTGGCTGGTATGCTTACCGGCGGCATCATGGTCTTTGTATGGAAGTATCTGGTACGCCCATTAGGCGGAAATTTCAATATTTATGAACTACTTCCCGCATTTATCCTTTCCTGCCTTGCTATCATCATCGTCTCTCTTCTTACAAAAGAGCCTTCAAAAGAAATCTATGATGAGTTTGATTCTTTAGGAAAATAAGAAAGTCTTGACAAATCTTCTTTCGTGTCATACGTTAGACAAGTAAAAAATGATAATTTTTATCAATAATTACCCCTGGTGCAGAAACATGTTTCCGTTACTCCAGGGGCAATAAAAGGAGCCTTGTATGACACTTCGCGATCTACCCATTGGAAAAACTGCAACTATACTTTCGGTTGGCGGGGAAGGAGCTCTGCGCCAGCACTTTTTAGACATGGGCCTTATCCCAAAAGGGGAAGTGACCATGGTCAAATACGCCCCTATGGGCGACCCTATGGAACTGCGTATCCATAGCTATGAACTTACTCTGCGCCTTGCAGATGCAGAAAAAATTGAGATTACAGATGTAAGAGACCCTCAGCCCGCCAGCACGTCAAAGGAGCCAGTGCTTCAGGCACAGCGGCCCATTCCTCATCCCGGACTTGGTGAAGGCGGAAAATTCCATGAAAAATCCACGGAAAATCCCCTTCCTGATACAGAAATACTTACATTTGCCCTGGCAGGAAACCAGAACTGTGGTAAGACTACATTATTTAATCAGCTGACAGGTTCCAGCCAGCATGTTGGAAACTTTCCAGGTGTAACAGTTGACCGGAAAGATGGTGTGATCCGGGGATACAGTAATACTTCCGTAACGGACCTTCCCGGTATCTACTCCATGTCACCTTACTCCAGCGAAGAACTGGTCACCAGAAGCTTTCTGTTAGATGAACACCCAAAGGGTATCATCAATATCGTAGATGCCACAAATATTGAGCGAAACCTGTACCTGACCATGCAGTTAATGGAACTGGATATTCCCATGGTACTTGCCTTAAATATGATGGATGAGGTACGGGAAAATGGCGGTTCCATTCTTGTAAACCAGATGGAGGAAATGCTTGGTATTCCGGTCATTCCTATTTCTGCTGCTAAAAATGAAGGTATCGATGAACTGGTACAGCATGCTGTTCATGTTGCCAAATATCAGGAGCAGCCAAAAGAAATGGACCTGTGCGATGTAAATGATGATGGCGGTGCTGTCCACCGCTGCCTCCATGCCATTATGCATCTGATCGAAGACCATGCAAAAGCAGCCCGGATCCCGGTCCGTTTTGCCGCTTCCAAACTGGCTGAAGGCGATCCTCTGATCATGAGCAGTCTCAATCTGGATACAAATGAAAAAGAAATGCTGGAACATATCATCCAACAGATGGAAACAGAACGTGGACTTGACCGTGCAGCGGCGATCGCACATATGCGTTTTGATTTTATCGAGAAAATATGCGATTCCTCTGTGATCAAACCCCGTGAAAGCAAGGAACATCTGAGAAGCGTAAAAATGGATAAGATCCTTACTGGAAAATACACAGCAATACCCTGCTTTGCCGGTATCATGGGTCTTGTATTTTACCTTACCTTTGGTGTCATCGGATCATTTCTATCAGACCTGTTAGACAGCGGGATCACTGCTTTTTCCACTCTTGTAGATCATTCTCTCATTCAGTGGAATGTAAATCCTGTGATCCATTCTCTCGTTATGGATGGTATTTTTAATGGTGTAGGAAGTGTATTAAGCTTCCTTCCTGTTATTGTTACCCTGTTTTTCTTCCTGTCCCTTCTGGAAGACAGCGGCTACATGGCGCGGGTGGCCTTTGTAATGGATAAACTTCTGCGAAAGATCGGTCTGTCCGGCCGAAGTATTGTTCCTATGCTGGTAGGTTTCGGCTGTACTGTACCGGGCGTTATGGCAAGCCGTACACTGCCATCGGAACGTGACCGTAAAATGACCATCCTGCTGACCCCATTTATGAGCTGTTCTGCAAAACTGCCCATTTATGCTTTTTTTACTGCAGCTTTCTTCCCTGGAAATGGTGCACTGGTGATGGTAGCTTTATATTTCGGCGGTATCATTATCGGGATCCTCATGGCACTTATTTTCCGCAGCACTCTTTTTAAAGGAGAGGCCGTTCCTTTTGTTATGGAGCTTCCAAATTACCGCATGCCAGGTGCTAAAAATGTGGGACATCTTCTGTGGGATAAAGCAAAAGATTTCCTTCAGAGGGCTTTTACCGTTATTTTCATAGCTACTCTGGTGATCTGGTTCCTGCAGACATTTGACCTGCATTTGAACATTGTGACCGACTCAAAAGACAGCATCCTGGCTATGATCTCCGGTCTGGCCGCACCTTTGATGCATCCAATGGGTCTGGGTGACTGGCGTATCACCACAGCACTTATTACCGGATTTCTGGCAAAAGAAAGTGTAGTCTCCACATTATCCATCCTTTTTGGAAAAACCAGTATTCTGGTTTCCAGCATTACACCATTGTCTGCAGCCAGCCTGTTAGTATTCTGCCTGCTGTATACCCCATGTATCGCCGCTATAGCCTCTATTAAGAGAGAGCTTGGCGGAAAATGGGCACTGGCCGTAGTGCTTTTGCAATGTGCCATTGCATGGATCGCCGCTTATGTGGTTTATCTTGTTGGGGGATTTTGCATGTCCGGCCTGTTATTTACATAGATAAGACCCGTCCCTGTTTTGTGGATATAAAAAACAGCTGCTCTGTCAGCCCTTTCATATGGGGCTGTGGCAAAGCAGCTGCTTTTTTATATAGATTTATGATAATGATGTTGATTCGTAATCCGCTCATTTTTTCTTCCAAAAATGGCTTCTTACTCATGTTTTTGGCGGGTCCCAAGTTCAAAAATCCTCCTGCAAGCAAGCTTGCATCGGATTTCTGACCTTTTGACCCTGGTATCATGATAATTTCTTATACAGCAGATTTCCTATACTCTGGATCACCTGCACAAAAATGATCAGCACAATACTGGTAGTTACCAGATACGGCATTTTATACGCCTGGTAGCCATAACGTATAGCCACGTCACCCAGACCGCCGGCACCAATGGCACCACCCATTGCGCTGTAACCGATCAGACTGATCATGGTCAGCGTAATACCGGAAAGAATAGCCGGAAGAGCTTCTTTTAAGTATACACGGAAAATGATCTGCAGATCTCCTGCACCAAAAGAACGGGCGGCTTCAATAAGACCGTGATCTACGCTGCGGAGAGCAGATTCAATAACTCTGGCTACAAAAGGAATCGCGGAAATGGTCAGAGGCACTAAAGCTGCCTTTGTACCAATGGCTTTTCCTGCGATCATACGGGTAAACGGGATGACGATAACCATTAAAATGATAAATGGGAAGCTGCGGAATACATTTACAAGGATATCTAAGATACCATAAATGATCTTATTAGGCCGCAGGCCGTCCGGTGCTGTTACTGTGAGCACAATGGCTGGGATAAAACCTAAGATCACGGAAAAAAGGGTAGAACCAATGACCATATATACAGTCTGTCCAAAGGCTTTCATAATTACATCATACATTTTCAAGCACCTCCCATAAGATACCTCTGTCTGTGAGCCATGCAGTCACACGCTCTTTATCTGCTTCTGTTACATTGATCACCAGGCTTCCCATAATGGTTCCACGGAAGTTCTCCAGTTTTCCCTGACAGATACCAAAATTGATGCCCAGGTCATGTGCCAGATGAGTAATAGCGCTGTCGCTGGCTGTCTCATCGTTAAAGAACAGACGGACATTGACACCGTCTTTTGGAAGAAATTCCACACTGTCGCCTACAAACTCCTGAACATCCTTATTTGGTGCCACAAACAATTCTTCCGGTTTTCCGGCAGCGATCATTTTACCATTTTTTAAGAATGCAACCTTATTGCAGATCTCTTTTACAACTTCCATCTGATGTGTTACCACAACAATGGTAATTCCCAGTTCTTTGTTGATCTTGGAAAGCAGTGCCAGGATACCCTTTGTAATCTGGGGGTCCAGAGCGGAGGTCGCTTCATCACAAAGAAGGATCTTTGGATTTAAGACCAGGGCTCTTGCGATTGCCACTCTCTGCTTCTGTCCGCCGGAAAGCTGTTTCGGATAACTGTTTACCTTATCCTTTAAACCAACCAGATCTAACAGCTCCATAATACGGGCATGATTTTCTTTGCTGTTCTTATTCTGTCCCCAGAACTGAAGAGGAAGAGCAATATTATCATACACATTCAGACGGCCTAACAGATTGAAGTTCTGGAAGATCATTCCCATGTCCTTGCGTACCAACTGAAGCTGTTTCTGACTCAGACCTGCAATTTCCTTTCCATCTACTGTAATAGAACCGCCGTTATACTTTTCCAGTCCATTTATACAGCGCAGCAATGTAGATTTACCGGCACCGCTCTGTCCGATAATTCCAAAGATATCTCCCTGTTCAATGTTAATGGAAATATCCTCCAGCACCTGAAGGCTGCCAAATTGTTTGCTTACATGTTCAATATTGATCATAAAATTCTCCTAATCTAAACGGTATAAAAGCAGATATAAAAACGGGCAAAGGGCTGCTGCAAAAATTTCCTGATTTCAGGTTTTTTACAGCAGCCACCGCCATTTTATGATGTTGTGGGCAAAAGGTATTTTGCCCTCCGATACCGAATTGCTGCGTGCTTTGCACTCTGGCAATTCCCAAAACATTCAGAAGTGGGGGATTTCCGGATGTTTCTGCCTGTTGCTATTGTATACAGGAACGGCAATCGTATCCTGCGTGATCAGTACAGTTATTTACGAAACGATGTACTAGAATGCCGGGATAACGGAACCGCTGTACTTTTCCTCAATGTATTTCTTTACATCATCATTCTGTAATGCTGCGATCAGAGCCTTGGTCTTAGTGCTTTCTTCATTTCCCTCTTTAACAACCAGATAGTTAATGTACTTATAGCTTTCGTCACTGTCTGCAAGCTCTGCTGCTAAAGCATCCTTCTCAGGATTTAAGTTTGCTTCCAGTGCGTAGTTTCCATTGATAACTGCTGCATCTACATCGTCCAGGGATCTTGGCAGGTTTGCTGCATCCAGCTCAGTGATCTCGAAATTATGAGGATTTTCTGCAATGCTGGTCAGGTTGTAAAGATCCTCTGTTTCAGCCAGAGTGATCAGTCCATTGTCTGCTAACAGCTTAATAGCTCTGGATTCATTTGATCCATCGTTTGGTACTGCAATGGTTGCTCCGTCAGGAAGCTCTTCCAGGCTCTTGTAATTCTTGGAATAGATGCCCATTGGCTCTAAGTGGATGCCTGCAACTTCTACTAAATGAAGTCCTCTTTCCTTGTTCTGCTCTTCCAGATAACGGATAGTCTGGAAATAGTTTGCATCGATTTCGCCATCTTCCAAGCTTGTGTTAGGCTGAACGTAATCATTAAACTCAACTACCTCTACAGTCCATCCAGCTGCTTCAAGCTTTGGAACTACTACATCATTTACGATCTCAGCATGTGGAACTGGTGTAACACCGATAGCGATCTTGTTGTCATCACCTTCCGGAGCAGGAATTTCTCCCTCTGCTGCCGCTTCTGCTGTTGTTTCTTCTGCACTGCTTTCAGCTGCCTTAGAAGAAGCTGCTGCTGTAGTTGCTGCCTCAGTTGCTGCTGCTGTTGTCTCTGCTGTCTTGCTTCCGCATCCTGCAAGAACAGTAATTGCTGCTGTTGCTGCTAATGCTAATGTTAACCATTTTTTCTTCATAATATTTGTCTCCTCTCCTGACCAGGCCCTGGTGGTCTGATCTCGCTTGCTTGTTTTTTATTTGTTTCCTGTGTTTCTTTTGATAGTCTGCATTTTAGCACATCCCCTTTAGTCTGTCTATTTCATAAAATCTTTATCTAGCTATAGGTAAAACCTATAACAAGTAGATCCCGGTTATGTTATACTCTAATGCGTAAACAACTTTTTGGACTCACCATTTATTACAGAAAGGCGTCACACCCTATGAACGAAACAAAGATCATCCCCACAACTGGACGAAACAACTGCGGCGGCCGCTGCATCATCTATGCCCACGTCCGTGACGGTATTATTGAAAAACTTTCCACAGAAACAACGGGAACACCAGAACATCCCGTTCCTTTATGTGCCTGTGCCAGAGGCTTAAACTACCATAAAACATTTTTAGGTGAAGACCGGCTGCGTTGGCCTATGAAACGGATCGGTGAACGTGGGGAAGGCAAATTTTCCCGCATCAGCTGGGAAGAAGCCCTGGATATCCTTACTTCTGAATATATCCGCATCCGGGATACCTACGGACCCGGCTCCCGCTATGTGAATGACGGCTGCGGAATCAGCGCTGTTATGCGGGGGGACCGCATAATGCGCCGCCTGCTGGCCTTAGACGGAGGTTATCTTGGCAGCTACAATTCCTACAGCTCTGCCTGCATCCGTAATGCAACAGACATCACCTACGGCACCAGCGAAACCGGAACACATCCTTCCGACTGGTTAAACAGCCAGCTGATCATCCTCTGGGGGCACAATCCTGCAGAAACCCGCTTTGACAGCAGTTCCATGTTCTACCTGAAGAAAGCAAAAGCTGCCGGTATTCCTGTTATTGTCATTGACCCGCGAAAAAATGATACCGTCCTGGCCTTAGATACCCAGTGGATCCCCATCCGTCCTGCTACAGACAGTGCTCTGGCTGATGCCATGGCATACGTTATTATAAAAGAAGGGCTTCAGGATCAGGGATTTTTAGATACATGCTGTCTTGGCTTTGACGCAGCCCATATGCCAGAAGGCGTGGATCCGTCCCTTAACTGCCTTTCCTATTTAATGGGCGAAAACGACGGCATTCCAAAGACACCTGAATGGGGTGAAACGATCACTGGCATTCCAGCTGACACCATCCGGGAACTGGCTATCCGCTATGCTACCACAAAACCAGCTGCTATTATCCAGGGATACGGGGCACAGCGAAATGCATATGGTGAACAAAGTGCCCGTGGCGTTATCCTTCTTACCTGCCTTACAGGAAATGTAGGGATCAGCGGCGGCTCTGCAGCCGGAGCCGGAGATTGTTCTACCCATAAGCTGCCGAAATTCCCAGTACCGGATAATCCTTATAACAGGGAACTTCCTGTTTTCCTCTGGACTGATGCAATAGACCACGGTAAGGAAATGAATGAATATGATGGCATCCGCACCTGCGATCAGGGGATCTTTGATGATCCAAAGGATATTGCACTGGATTCCAATATAAAAATGATCTTCAACCTGGCAAGCAACACCCTTATAAACCAGCATGGTGACATTAACCGCACCGCCAAGCTGTTAAAAGACACGTCTAAGTGCGAATTTATTGTCTGCTCTGACTTATTTATGACAGCCAGTGCCAAATTTGCAGACCTGCTCCTTCCGGGGATTTCCATGTTTGAAGAGGAAAACATTACCAAACCATGGAAATTTACAGAATTTCTTGGATTTAACAATAAGGTCATTGAACCGCTTTATGAATGTAAGACGGAATATGAATGGATACGGGAACTGGCAAAGGGGATCGGCTTAGAAGAAGAATTTACAGAAGGCCGTGATTACAGCCAGTGGATGAGTTATATTTATGAAGATCTTCGCACCAGCGAACCGGAGCTTCCGGAATATGATGAATTCCGTGAAAAAGGCATTTATAAATTTGAAGAAGGGCATTATCCCATTTCCTTTGAAAAAGAAGTAAAAGATCCAAAGCATTACCCATTCCCCACACCAAGCGGAAAGATCGAGCTGTTTTCCACCAAATTATGGAAAACTCCTATGAAAGATTTTATGCCGCCAATTCCCCGGTACGTAGCACCGCCGGAAGGCCCGCAAGACCCGCTGACAAAGCGCTTCCCACTGCAGTTATCCGGCTGGCACAGCAAATGCCGCACCCACACAGTCCATGACAATAACTTAAATTTACGCAAACTGGACCCACAAAAACTCTGGATCCACCCGGAAGATGCTGCTGCCCGCAGTATTAACGATGGTGACATGGTCCTTGTATACAATGACCGTGGTCAGGTAAAGATTCCTGCTAAGATCACCGACCGGGTAGCCAAAGGTGTCACCACCCTTTCCCAGGGCACCTGGTATACACCCGATGAAAACGGTGTAGATACCCGGGGTTCCATTAACGTACTCACTTCCCAGCGCCCCACTCCATTTGCAAGAGGGAATGGACAGCATACCAATCTGGTGGAAGTGCAGAAAATATAGCAGAAAATATAGCAAAAAAACAAAAACAGGAGCTATCCGAAAAATATTATTTGGATAACTCCTGTTTATAACTAAGCTATTGATCAACCGTATCAATTTATAACTACTATTCAAGATGTAAAATTTCTTCACCTTTCACAGCTGAATCATTTTTCAACAACGTAAATGCTGCTCCACTTGAAAATACGATCGGTGATACCAGAGATTTACCAGCGCCTGTTATCTGTTCCAGATTAACCTTTACCAACAGCTGTCCCTGTTTTACCTGATCCCCCTGTTTTACCTTTACATCAAATCCGGCACCATTTAATTCTACTGTGTCTAAACCAATATGGATCAAACATTCTAAACCGTCTTCACGTTTTAAACCATAGGCATGTCCTGTAGGAAATGCAGCAGTTACTTCACCATCAAATGGTGCGATCACTTCGCCATCTGTAAGTTCCACAGCAAAACCATCTCCCAGAATTTTAGAAGCAAATGTTTCATCTTCCACCTGCTCTATAGGAATCATTTTTCCTGTTGCTGGAGATACAAATTCTGCTTTTTTTATTTCCGGATCCTTTTTCAGCCAGTTAAATAAACCCATATGCTCCTCCCGATTACTTTAATTCAGGCCAGTAATCCTTGTTGGCTTCAATCAGATCATCCAGAATCTGTTTTGCTACAGAAGCACTGGGAACTGTTTTCGATAAGGTAAGTGCCTGCCACAACTTCAAATAGCTGTGTTCTACATATGCCTGTACAACCAGTTTTTCAACTGCCAGCTGTTCCTGCATCATGCCTCTTTCAAATGTTGGGATCTCACCCTGACTCATAGGCTCCGGACCATTAAAGCCTACAACACAGGGAACCTCTACCATAGCATCGTCATCAAAATTGCTGATGGCACCCTTATTTTCCACAATGCACAGCATGATCTCATGTGTATTATAAGCCAGTGCTCTTGCCAATGATACAATAAAAGCAGCATGATTATCAACAGTAAACTCACCACCTGTAGCGGTTCCTTTGCGGATTATCTCTCTTGCAGCACCAAACACCTCTTTTTCTCTGCCTTCGATAACTTCATCTGCACGAGTGTGGTTTGGGTCTGTATGTTCTACTACATAATCCGGATACATATAGTACTTTAAATACGTATTGGGCAAAAACTGCGGATCCAGAGCCAGAAGATCTTTTGCTTTTTTGTGTGTTGCCTGCCAGCTTTCATCCATATGCTGTGTTTCAATTGCTTTCTGGGTAAGATAGCCATTTTCCGCAACGTACTTTGTTAATTTAGGCATGTAATCTTCGCCAGTTGTTTTGTCCTTTACACTGGTCCACCAGCCAAAATGATTCAGCCCGAAATAACGTACATCCAGATCATCGTATTCTTTTCCTACAATATATGCCATTCTTCTTCTGGTACCTACTGGCATATCACAAATATTAATCACCTTTGCATTCGGTCTTAATACACGGCAGGCCTCCGCAACGATGGATGCAGGATTAGAGTAATTGAGCATCCAGCAATCCGGAGAATATTTTTCCATATAATCGATGATCTCCAGCATGCCGGTAATACTTCTCATTCCATAAGCAATTCCACCTGGGCCACAGGTTTCCTGGCCAACTACGCCGTATTTCATTGGGATTCGCTCATCCAGTCTGCGCATCGCATATTTTCCTACACGGATATGTGCCATACAGAAATCTTTTCCTGTAAATGCAGCCTCTGGATCAGTTGTATATGCAAAATGAATCTGCGGAGCCTCTTCTTTCATTAATATTTCAAGTGCTTCTCCTATAACCGCCTGACGTTCTTCATCATTATCATAAAGTGTTACCGAATCCAGTGGAAAATCTTCCTGATGCTCCAGCATCATTTTTACAATTCCTGGTGTGTAAGTACTGCCGCCTCCGGCAATCACTACATTAAATTTTTTTCCGTTCATTTTTATGATCTCCCTTCTATTACTGATCCAAGCCCAGTTCCTTGTCTACTGCCTTTCTTACCTGATTGATCTGAAGACCGTAAACTACCTGAACCGTTTCATTTTTCTTAAATACACCTGCAGCTCCTGTCTGCTGCTTTAAAACCTCATCCTTAACAAGTGAACTGTCTTTTACAATCAGACGCAGGCGTGTAAAACAGTTATCTACTTTTTCAATATTGTCCGGACCGCCTAATGCTTCTACAATCAGCTTTGCATTGATCTCCCCATTGTCAGATGCTGCTGTTTTTTCTGCAGATGCCTTTGCTGTCTTTTCTTTATACTCTGCCTTTGTATGCAGTTTCATTTCCATTCCATTATCTTCGCGGCCAAGTGTTTTTAAGTTCAGCTTGGTGATCAGGAAACGGAATAAGAAATAATAAATAACAAATTCTGCAATTCCTATTAAAAGATAAGTTGGCCAATGTGTCTTTCCGATTCCTAACGGGATATTATACAGAAGGAAATCAATAAATCCATTTGGTCCGATGGCGCGGCAACTTAATATATTAAATGCTACCATTCCAAGTCCGCTTAATACTGCATGAGCTACAAATAAGATCGGCGCTACAAACAGGAAAGAGAATTCAATCGGTTCTGTTACACCGGCAATAAAAGATGTAAATGCTGCCGGGATCAGAATTGCTTTGATCTTCTGACGATTTTCAGGTCTTGCTGTGTGATACATTGCAAGGCACGCGCCAACCAGACCAAACATTTTTGAAAGTCCCCTTGCATCCCATACTACAGAAGACGATAAAATTGAAATAGACGGATCTGCCATCTCTGCATAATAAATATTTCGACATCCTTCGTATACCTGGCCTGCGATCTGTTCTGTACCACCCAGTTTTGTATACAGGAATGGTGTATAAACCAGATGATGAAGGCCTGTAGGGATCAAAAGACGTTCTAATGCTCCATAAATAAAAATACCAAAATTTCCGGTTCTGTTGATGAAATATCCTAAGCTGTCGATCACCATCTGTACAGGAGGCCATGCATAAGTAAGAACAACTGCAAGAATGATGATAACCGGGATCAGAACGATAAATACAAATCTTGCGCCCCCATAAATCTGGAATGCATTGTTAAATTCTGTATCGATGAAACGATTATGCACATAGGCACTTACACATCCAAGAATGATTCCCAGGAATACACCCATATCCAGGATCTGGATTCCTAAAACTACCGCCTGGCCACTTCCTCTTAATGCATCAGCATCTACTAACATTCCTCTCAGTCCCATGAATTTATTCATGGCATTGATAAATACCAGGAATGCAAGAAGTGCTGTAAATCCAGCTTCCGCTTTTTTCTTCTTTGCAAGTCCGATTGCAATACCGGTACAGAATATCAGTCCCAGGTTATTAAGTATTGCTACCAGTGCCCCGGAAAGGATCGTTCCAAATCCTTTTGTAACCGGATTATCAAGGAATGGCAGAATCTCCATTAATCTTGCATTTGTCAAAACATTTCCCACCGCGATCAGAAGGCCTGCAATAGGAAGGATCAGCACAGGCATGAACATAGCCTTTGAAAAGGACTGCATAGCACTCATTACTTTTTCTTTCATGTTACCTCTCTCCATTTTTCCAACATAATATTCACTATCTGTAAAATATCATGTTTTTTATTCCACGTGGTGATATTTGGAATTATACAGCTTACTGGGAAAAAGTACAGATTTTCAGACCAAAAGGAAACGTGTTACCCAATTACGTAACACGTTTCACAGAATTGTATGAAATTATATAAATATGCTTTTATTTTATAGAAATCCGATAATATTCATAGATCAAAAGTTCGATCATCATCATTGTTTTTGCAAAGTATAGAGTAGGTTTCATATTCCTGTCATCTAAAGGATTATCGTCTTCTACTTCGATTACACAGTCACTGTACTCTTTTAAAGGACTATCTCCCGCATGTGTAAATCCTACTGTAAAAATAGCATTTTCTTCTGCTGTCCTTACCCGATTCAGTACATGAGGCGAACGCCCTGATCTTGAAAAAGCAATAAAAACACCTATAGATTCCATATTATTTTCAAAAATGCCAATAGAATCTGCCCCATCTGACAAGATACATTTGATACCTAAAACCAGAAGCTTTTTCCCCAGATAATTTGCCATCATCGATGAAAAACCCATTCCATAGATAAATACGGTATCAGAGGTTTCACAGATTTTTTCTGCTGCCCTGCGCAGATTCTGATAGTTTTCTAAGGATATGGCTTCTCTTCCAGCAAAATGACTGATAAAATCTTCATTTACTTCATAACCGCGGCTAACTCCACCCACAGTTCCCAAAAGTTTATAATACATCTCAATAAAACCATTATAACCCAGTTTACGTGAAAGCCTCATAACTGTGGATGTGGACGTAAAGTTTTCCCGGGCCACACCACGTACTCCTAACTTTAAAGCCTGATCAAGATGTGTCAGCAGATACTCTAAAACATTTCTTTCTATATCTGTCAGCTGTATCCCACACGTCAGCTTTTCAATGTCGATATCCATATACAACCGTACCCCTTCATCTTCATTGCATTGTCTCAGAATGAACTAATACAAAAGTATACCATTTTTGTTTTAATTTTACAAATCCTTCCATATGCTGTATACTTTTATTTTAAATAGATCAGATTTATTTATTGAATATTGCGAAGGAACTGTTATTTATGAAAACTTTTATAAACACCTGCATCCGCTTTTTTAAAAAAGAAACTGTATTATGTATCGCCGGATCTTTAGCCTTTATTTCCGCGTTTTTTGTACATCCCTCTGCTGCTTATATGGGATATATCGACTTTCGGGTTCTGTCTCTGCTTTTCAGCCTGATGCTGGTTGTAGCTGGATTTCAGAGCATCGGTCTTTTTCACTGCCTCGGCTCTGCACTTCTTACAAAAGTACATACCACAAGGCAATTAATACTGGTGCTTTCCCTGTTATGCTTTTTTTCCAGCATGTTCATCACCAATGACGTGGCATTGCTTACCTTTGTTCCTTTTGCCATTATGATACTGACTATGGCCGGACAGCAAAAGCTTTTGATCTCCACCATTGTTTTGCAGACCATTGGCGCGAATTTGGGAAGCATGTTCACACCTGTAGGAAATCCCCAGAACCTGTATCTGGCTTCTGCATTTTCCCTTTCCACAGGAACCTTTTTAATACGCATGTTCCCCCTTACAGCTTTGTCTCTGGTTTTGCTGGTTGCTGCAGCCTGTATGCTCCCCTCTACACCAGTAGACATCGCTTCCCAGACTGCGGCTGAACGGCCTGAACCGAAAAAATTAGCTGTTTATCTGGTACTTTTTATGAACTGCCTTGGATGTGTATCCCACCTGATCCCATATCCTGTTATGTTGGTTCTCGTCCTTATAACTTTGCTTTTTATTAATCGGACACTGTTTCAAAAAGCAGATTATTTTCTTCTTTTAACCTTTGTTTTTTTCTTTCTTTTTATAGGAAATGTGCAAAACATTCCCGCAGTATCTGATCTGCTCCATAAACTGATCCGGGGCCGGGAACTGGGCGCCGGGATCCTTTTAAGCCAGTGCATCAGCAATGTACCTGCTGCCATCCTTCTTTCAGGCTTCACTGACCAGGTCATTTCTCTGTTGTATGGAGTGAATATCGGCGGTCTGGGAACTCTGATCGCATCTTTAGCAAGTCTGATCTCCTATCGTTTTTATGTAGGAACAGAAAATGCACATACCGGACGTTATATGAAGGTATTTACACTTTATAATGTGATTTTTCTGATTATTCTGGCTTTGGTGGCCTGGAAAATCCTTTAAAATCTATAGCAAAAATCCCCGCTGATCTGGCGGGGAAATCTATTACATTTTTACTTTTTTAATCTATATTCAATATCTGACGCACTATAAAGTACATTCGTCACAATAACACTTTCTTCCTGTATCACATAGAATACTGAATAATTGTCCACGACCATTCTTCGTAATTTTTCAGCACGCCCAAACTCCGATCCTATCTCCCGAAAACGTTCTTGCAATATATCCAGCCTTAAAATTGCATCTGCAATCCTGTTATACTGTCTCATTGCATTTTCTGGTGCTAACAATGTAACTACAATATAATTATAAAGCTGTTCCATATCTGCCAACGCTTCTTGTGTGATCTGCACTTTATATTTATCCATTCTCAGCGCTTCTCCCTGAACTTTGCAAATGCACTGGCTGCATCCTGTATTCTTCCTGCCTGCATATCATCATATCCTTTTTGCAGTTTTTCATGAATCTGTTCATCTGTCATCAGATCTGCGTTGATCACATCCGGAGCTTTTGGCAATGTCACTGCAAACGGAATGCCGCCAGTAAGGGAAATCTGGTTTAAATACATATCAATAGCCGTTGACATAGGAACTCCCAGTTTTGATAAAACTGCTTCTGCACGCTCTTTTACAGTGGGATTTACTCTTAAATTTAATGTAGCTGTTTTTTCCATAACATAACACCTCCTACTGCCTATAGTGTAACGCAAACGTCATTACATTTCAAGTCTGCATAATATTATGATTAATAAATAGCCCGTATATTCCAATACAAAAGAGACTGACACTCAACTTATTTTGGAGAATAAATGCGTGCCCTGACATCTCTTTAATACTTCACTTGCCTCCGGAATCCGATAGCCTGCTTCCAAATACACAATGACTTTCATTTTCTATTAAACAGCTTACATTCTTAACATGAAACTTAACAAAGGAAAAAACCACAGATCTTTTCACTGGTCTTGCGGCACACTGTCTGGACTTCCTCGTTGTCTGCTTCCGGGTCTTCCCCGCAAATATCCATGCCAATAAACTGTCTGCCTGGTGTCTGCTGCATATAGACATCTATAAATTGCAAAACCTGGTCCAAAACCACATTTCCCTGATCCCAGTTGGTCTTTCCTTCAGACTCTGATAAAATATCTTTATCAATGGAGATATACAATGGGAGCTGTTCTTTTTCATCAGCTTCTGCGCCGGTCACATTACACTGTCCACAAAGTTTCTGTATCCAGTTCGGCTTTTCCACATTTTGAAGAAATTCTTCCTCAGATATCCAGGTTACTTTCCCCAACAGTTCTTCCCCATCTTCTGCCAGTTCTTTTTTCGTTTCTTCCATTGCAGCTTGTGGCGGTCCTACCAGAATCACATGCTTTAAATTTTCATTGGTCTCCAGTGCTTCCCGAATCCAGCCGCCGCAGGATAATATCCCGCCAAAGGCTGGACGCTGCATATCGGTATGGTGGTCAAATACTAACAGTTCAAAGGGTTCTTTTACCAACTCCAGCCACAGCTTTGTCAGATAATGGTAATTGCCGGAGTCTAAAAAATGCAGTCCCTCCGGCCCAAAAGGAATGATCCTCTTTCCGATCTCTTCCTCTGCCAGACTATCGCAATAACAGTTGGTTCCAGGAATGTCCTGGAAATCCAGCTGGGTGATCACTGGTTTTGCGGCCATATTCTCTGCCTCTGCCACCACACTGTCCACTTTCTTCTCCAGCGCCGTCTTCAGCCCCTGCATTTCATAAACTCCGCTAAAATTCATGATCATGATGTTATTCTTCATGCTTAAACCACCCTTCTGACTACTTACAGCAAAAAAGCTGCAGCTTCCAGAAAGCTGCAGCCATTTTCATTTTACAACTATTACTTATTTCTCAGCAATTGCTTCGATCTCGCAAAGAACACCCTTTGGAAGAGACTTAACTGCTACGCAGCTTCTAGCTGGCTTAGAAGTAAAGTACTTAGCGTATACTTCGTTGAATGCTGCGAAGTCGCCCATATCTGCTAAGAAGCAGGTGGTCTTGATAACTTTGTCATAGCCGCTTCCTGCTGCTTCCAGAATAGCTCCTACGTTCTTGCAACTCTGCTCAGCCTGTGCAGCAATACCTTCTGGTACAGTGCCATCAACTGGATTTACTGGGATCTGACCGGAAGTATAAACAATACCGTTTACTTCAAAACCCTGAGAATAAGGTCCGATTGCGCCTGGTGCTTTTTCTGTGTTGATCAATTTCATTTTTCAAATCCTCCTTTGAACTGTGATGTCCTCTCGGGATTTTCTGCACCCGCCTTTGTGGCAGATTTTCCGCCACTTGCACCCGAATTTCATCAACGTACGCGCCGCGTACGCCTCAAAAATTCGAGCACAACTGGCAAAAAATCTTCTCACAAAATCGAATACAGAAAACCTCGAAAGAACATCCTGTACCAAATATTATAGTCAACCTTTGTAAATATTGCAATGTTTTTATACGCATACATCATTTAAATTAAGTAAAAACATACATGATTATTTTTTATAAGCCTAAATATTTTTGTAAAACATAGTGACTCATATTCTTTAAAGCAGACTATTTTATCCATTTTATTCTATCGCATATTCTTTCACAAAAATATTAAATGCTTTACATTTTGCGATCATATAACTCCAATTTCAGAATTTCCAGAAGATATTCCTTATCATTCTTCTCCGGCTCATCTAAAACCAGTTCCAGAAAATGATGCAGCGTCTGCCCCACTTCTTTTCCCGGCTTCATTCCAGCTTTTATCAGGTCATTTCCAGTAACAGCAAGCATTTTTAAGGAAATACAGTTGCCGTCAGCGCGTATCTCATCCCGCAGTGCGCAAATCTTCTCTAACTGCCTTACTGCCACACTTTTACTATCCGTATCCTTTGCTGCCCCTTTTGCCAGACACAGCTTAATATTTAACAGATCATCAAACAGTTCCGGTTCCATCTGGCTCATGACCTTGCGGATCTGGGGTTTACTTTCAGCACCCGGCATAAATTCCAATTCCGCTGCGTTTTCCCGCGTACACATTTCATCTGTTTTTTCATCTGGAAGGGTGATCTCTCCACAAATAGACCTTTCTATCCACCCGGTCAGCACCTTTACCTGGTAAATAGTATCATTATCCAGTTTCAAATCCCGTAAAATGCGCACTGCCTGCTCCGGTGTTCCTTTTCTTAAAAACAAAGCCCAGCGAAGGTCCTTTTTTGCAGGAACCGTAATAGGCATATCCCCTATCATTTCTCCCATTTTGTGAAATGTTTCTGAAACATAAGGGCTAATGCCGGTTTCATATACCAGCTTCATAGCTTCCGGCCGGTCACTTAACAGCAGCTTGGTCAGCTCCACCTGGATACGTTCTTTGCTTACATGGATCAGATTAGGGGCAATCTCTGTGATTGCCTGTCGCGTAGCATCTTCAATCTCAAATCCCAGCTGGGCAGAAAAGCGGATAGCACGCAGGATGCGAAGGGCATCCTCTGTAAAACGTTCCGTTGGATTTCCAACACAGCGAATGACTTTGCCTTCAATATCTTCCCTTCCGCCAAAAATATCCACCAGACCCGTATTGTGATTATAAGCCATGGCGTTAATAGTAAAGTCACGGCGCTTTAAGTCTTCTTCAAGAGAAGGGGTAAAGGTAACAGTATCCGGATGCCGGCCATCTGTATAATCGCCATCCACCCGGAATGTAGTTACCTCATACCCCTCTTTTCCAACCATAATGGTCACAGTACCATGCTGTATGCCTGTATCCAGTGTCCTAGTAAAAAGAGCCTTCACCTGCTCTGGTCTGGCACTGGTGGTGATATCCCAGTCCCCCGGCTCTCTTTTCAGGATCATGTCCCGGACACAGCCGCCTACTACATAGGCCTCATAACCATGTTCATTTAACCTGTCAATGATCTTTCTTGCAGGTTCCGGGATATTCATTTTCATATTAATATGCTCTTCCCCAGTAAACCATCTTTTTAGCTGGCTTTCCGCAGCATACGCACTTGTCAGACAGATCTTCCTGCTCAAATGGCATACATCTGGAAGTTGCGCCGGTTACTTCCTTGATCTTGTCTTCGCATTCCTGGCATCCGCACCACATAGCCTTTACAAAACCTGGCTTTGTGTTAATGGTCTCAACAAATTCATCCCAGCCTAAAGCGGTATAAGTGTGGGCATCTCTGTGCTTTCTTGCCTTCTCTAACATATCATGCTGGATGGTATCAAGCAGCTCTTCTGCCTTTGCTTCTAACTCGTCTAAAGAAACAATAGTCTTTTCATGGGTATCGCGGCGTACCAGGACAGCCTGGTTGTTTTCCATATCCTTAGGTCCGATCTCTACTCTTAACGGGATACCACGCATCTCACAGTCAGCAAACTTCCAGCCTGGGCTCTTGTCGCTGTCGTCTACCTTTACAGAAAATCCGGACTTGATCAGACGGTCTCTTAACTCAAATGCCTTGTCTAATACGCCGTCCTTCTTCTGCTGGATCGGAACTACCATGATCTGTACAGGAGCGATCCTTGGAGGCAGGACCAGACCATTGTCATCACCATGTACCATGATGATAGCACCGATCATACGTGTTGTCATACCCCAGGAAGTCTGGTAAACATGCTTTAATGTATTGTCCTTATCTGTAAACTGGATGTCAAATGCCTTTGCAAATCCGTCACCGAAGTTGTGGCTGGTACCGGACTGTAATGCCTTACCATCATGCATCAGGGATTCGATGGTGTAAGTAGCCTCTGCACCTGCGAATTTCTCCTTGTCAGTTTTCTGTCCCTTAATAACCGGGATAGCTAATACCTGCTCACAGAAATCAGCATATACATTTAACATCTGGATGGTACGTGCCTCTGCTTCTTCAGCTGTTGCATGGGCAGTATGTCCTTCCTGCCATAAGAATTCTCTGGAACGAAGGAACGGACGTGTTGTCTTCTCCCAGCGGACAACAGAACACCACTGGTTGTATACCCTTGGAAGGTCACGGTAAGAATGGATGTCTCTTGCGTAGAAATCGCAGAACAGAGTCTCAGAAGTAGGTCTTACACAAAGTCTCTCCTGAAGTGGCTCCAATCCGCCATGGGTTACCCATGCAACTTCCGGTGCAAAACCTTCTACATGGTCTTTTTCCTTCTCTAACAGACTTTCTGGAATGAAAATAGGCATGTATACGTTCTGTACACCTGTTTCCTTAAATCTGCGGTCCAGTTCTTTCTGGATGTTCTCCCAGATCGCATATCCAGCCGGTTTTATGACCATACATCCCTTTACGCTTGCATAATCGCACAGTTCTGCTTTTTTAACCACATCGGTATACCACTGGGCAAAATCGGTATCCATGGATGTGATCGCTTCTACCATTTTTTTGTTGTCTGCCATGATTTTTCTCCTTTTACATTCTATGTACTTTTCTTTCTGAAATCCATGATACCAGATTGTTACGCACTACGTACTCTCACAATCTTCAAACCATTCGTAATCCGCTCATTTTTTTACAAAAAATAGCTACTTACTCATGTTTGGCGTGTCCCAGGATCAAAAATCTTCCTGCAAGCAAGCTTGCTTAGATTTCTGACCTTTTGACACTGGTATCATCAAAAAGAGCCATCCGATCCCATGCATAAAACTTACTGCAAGGGACCGAATGACTCGGCGGTACCACCCTTCTTAGTTCCTGCAAAATAATCTGTGGCAGAAACCCTCTTATTTATCCCTTAACGCGGGAAATTCGCTGTATTTATCATACAGAGCTCCAGGGCAGGTTGGGTCACGCTTTCGTAAGGAACTTCCACCAGTGTTCCTCTCTCTGTAACGGGCTTTCTGACTTAATGATCCCTTTCAACGCCTTTTTCATGGAATTTCATAGATTCTCTTTGATCTTCGTCATTTCCTTTCGATTTTACGTCAGAACGGGAGTTTTGTCAATGGGCTGAAACCCTTCACAGCTGACTTGTTCCATTCTTCTGTGGCTTTCCGTTTACAGGCTGTGTGATCAATAATTCTGTCATATCTTCGATCAGTAATAACCCCAGTGGTCCCAGAAACAGCCCCGTTATCCCAAACAGCTTAAGTCCTGCATACACTGCTCCTAAAGTTTCAAAAGGCGAAAGTCCCATCTGCCCGCTCATCAGGTGTACCTCCAAAAACTGGCGTATAAGGGTGCAGATCAGATATAAACCGGCTAATATCAACGCTGTTTTCCACTTTCCCATTACAACCTCAACGACTGCCCATGGTATCAGCACCGTTCCCGCTCCCAGCACTGGAAAAGCATCCATGATCCCGACCCCCATTCCCACAAGTACGGGACACGGATTTCCCACCAGGAACATGCCTGCCGTACACAAAAATGAAATAAGCAAAAATATGATCCCCTGACTTTTAAACCATACTTTCCCAGTGCTTACCAGCCGGTCTCCGATCAGGCGGAACTCCCTGCTAAAAGCAGACCGGTCCCGCCGTTCTTTCAGCTCTTCCATTTCCTGTAAACTTAAAATAGCACTGCAGAAAGTAAATAAACTTATAAATCCAATACGACCTATAACTCCAGCTGTATAATAAGAGCCCATCATCAAAGATGGCACTGTTTTTTCCTTCACATATTTTGTTCCTGCTTCGATCATGCTTCTTGCCACACGGATTCCCCATCCCGGATCAAAGCCAAACCGCTTTTCAAGCCCAAAGCATTTTTCCTCGATCCAGAAATACAGCCCGTCCAGCCATACCGGCAGCTGGTCCATCAAGGTAGAAGTCTCTTCCCAGAGACGGCGGACTCCCATAGCCAGCATAAAACTGCCAAGCACTCCCAGGATCAGCAGCTGAACCGTTCCCAGCAATCCCAGTGATGGTTTCCATTTTTTCCCAAATACGCATATTATGATCCGGTGCTGCAAAAAACGTGCTGACGGCCGAAGCAGCAGAGCCAGTGTATAGCCTAATAAAAGAGGAACTACAAGGGGCAGCAGATATTTAAGACCTGCATACACCATTCCTGTAGTTCCTATTATAATAAAAAATTTCTTCAGTTTCTTTCCCGGCTTTTCCATGGACTCACCTGTTTTTTGATCTGTACTTCTTTTGCACGTTCTTATTATGAGTCTTATGGACGGGAATTATTCACCGTTTTTAATTACGATCTGATATTTTTTTATCCGTTATACAGCTGCATTTCCACTCTCTTCCGGCTTTTCTTCATCTTTGCATACATCTTCCAGATATGCCAGTGCAGCCCTTAAACAGCCGTCAACACCAACTAAGCTGCTGTCCACGCAAAGATGATAATTCTGGGCTCTTCCCCAGGTATTTCCTGTATAATACTGGTAATAATCCCGGCGCTTGCGGTCAACGGCACGGATCTTCATTTCCATGTCTTTTTCATTGGCGCCTTCTTCCGGCTCCAGTTCCATTAATCGCTTTACGCGCTGTTTCATTTTTGAATAAATGAAAATGTTTACACTGTCTTCCAGTATCATATCTGCACAGCGGCCTACGATCACACAGGGACCATGGGAAGCCAGTCTGCGGATCACATTAGACTGAGCCACAAAGATTTGATCAGACATAGGCACTTTATACAGCTCTGAAAAGGAATGATGGATCTTATGATCTAAAGAATCATCCTCTATCACATGCTCATCGTATTTACGGAATGCTTCCTCTGCAATATTAATATCATCTGCTGCCATAGAGATCAGTTCCTTGTCATAAAAAGGAATCCCCAGTGTCTCCGCCAGCTTCACACCCAGTTCTCTTCCCCCGCTGCCGAATTCACGGCTCACTGTAATCACCTTGTTCATAATACTTTTCCCCGCCTTTCTCCTTGGTAACTGCTGTGCTGATAGTATAGCACATTTCCTGGAAAAATGGGGTTAATTTTATCTTAAACCGTATAAGTAAGCCAGTGTTTTCAAGAATACATTCAAAGGGGCATAGGTGTCCGTGCGATTAGAATAACTGCCAAAACAGCGCCCGCAAACGCCGCAGCAGCAACAACTGCTATCACTTTCCTGCTGAGTTTCTTCTTTGCTGCCTTACAGATCAGCGCAGCGCAAGCTACACAGACAACCGCAGCAGCCATGGCGATACCCATCATCTCCCATAACCAGGATAACTCGTATAAGAGTCTCATATATTTCCCCTCACCTTCTATTAATCACCGCAAAATACCTTTTGCCACAACATCATAATAATACCATAGCCAAAAGGCCAGAAATCTGATGCAAGCCTGCTTGCAGGAAGATTTCTGGCCTCAGGGCACCGGTACATCGTTTTCGTAAATAATGTATCAGTATCATAACATTTTGACGTTTCTGTGTAAACCTGTAAATTTTACAACTCATTCATTTGCTTTTTGTACAAGCACTACTTATTAAAACAGATATACTCAATTCCCACGATCTCACAGAACATCTTTAAAACCTTCGCATACTTTCCATAAACCATATGCAGATGGTTGGAGTTGATCTTCTCGTAGAACTTTTCGTAGTCTGCCTCTGCTTCTACGAATGCATGTGGATAGCAGTATGTAGTCTCTTTTAACTTCTCAAGAGGATACATCTTTGTGGTTCCCTCAAAGCAGCCTAATACATACTTTCCATTGCTGCGGAACAGTCTGGCAACAGTCACATCACCTGGTTTGGAGATAAACTGGATGGACGCACCGCCTGCTTCCCCGAAGATATGGGGCATTAAAGCGATCTTCTTCATAGCTTCTTCTTTGTTGTCCGGATCAGCGAAATATGGTGCCACGCTGCCGCAGTTTGCCAGTACAAATTCCTTATCGTTTCCATCAAAGAACTTGATGTCCAGCAAACAGGAAGGCTTTCCTTCTGCGCACAGATTTAAGATGCGCATGGTCATAGCACCGTCGCAGTCACACTCGCAAGAGGTAGGAATCGGTGTTTTTTCGCCGTCTGCGTCATATGGGTTGTTTAATAATGCCACACCCAGACACTGGAGAACGAAATGATCACTCATATCCTGCTGGCACTTGATGCCCATAAAGTTATACTTCTTTTCCGCAGCCATATCCTTTAATGCCAGATAACTGCGTACCTGTAATTCCAGTGTTTTCTCTGTAAACTTGTCCCCGAATTCTATCCTCGGTACATTTTCCTTTACCCACTTTAAATGCTTCTGGACACGTTCTTCGTCCAGTGCCTTTGCACGATATACGATCTCATACTGGTCGCAGTGGTCAAACTCTACCCCAAAGGTACTCTGCCACTGGCTTGGATCTGCTACTGTAGTTCCAATACCAATACTTCTTCCGCCGATCATTCCATAGCTGGAACGGCGGATGCCTTCTGCCACATAAACGCCTTTTACAAAGTTATCCACCTTTTCCTGGATCTTGGGATCTTCATAATCACCAGATACACGGATGCACTTCTTTCCGGTCTGGTCTAACATACCTCCAACTGCCAGCAGTGTTACAAGGCTGGACGTATTGCGCTGCAGATTGCCTAGCAGCAGCACCGGATAAGAAGTTCCATAGGCAATGCGGAATGCTAAAGATGGGGTTGCCCAGATAGGCACATGGATGATCACAGCTTCAATGCCCTGTTTCTTGATCTCATCAGAAATATTTTGTCCATCTTCTGTGTCAAATACAATAGGTGAAATATAAAGGTCATATTTATCCCCAAATGCCTTTTTCACCTTTTCGATCTCGCTTGCTACAATTGTTTCTCTCTTTTTATAAAATTCGCGACGGCTGTCACCTAATGTGACGATCGCTACCTTCTTTTTCTCCATGAAAAATCCCTCCTTTGGAAATGAATGTCCTCTCGGAGTCTTTCCTGCACCTGCCTTTGTGGCCGATTTTCCGCCAGTCGCACCCGAATTTCATCACCGTACGCACCGCGTACGCCTCAGAAATTTGGGCACAACTGACAAAAAATCTTCTCACAAAATCAGGTACAGAAAGATTCCGAGAGAACATATGACTATAAAAGTACCAGCCTGTTAAAACCACTCCGGCTTAATAAGTTTCGGTAATGCAAAGGCAATATCCGGTAAAAATGCGATCAGTACTACTACTACTACAGAAACCATGATATACGGGATAACTGCCTTAAACGACTTTTGCACACTCATTCCGGAAATTCTTCCTGCGATCAGCAGACACAGTCCATAAGGCGGTGTTACCTGACCAACTGCCAGTGTGATAACGATGATCAGACCTAACTGTACCGGTGTAATACCAAATGCAGTTGCAACAGGCATTAATACAGGAACAAACAGGATCATTGCAGGGATCGCATCCATGAATGTTCCAAGGAATAAATAGAATCCAATAACTGCCAGTAAGAACTGCCACTTATATGGGAAGTAGGTAGCGAACATCTGCTGAACACTGGTACTTACATTGTAGTAGCTTAAAAGCTGTCCTAATGCATTTGCAGTTGCCAGTGCAAACAGGGAAGTGGCACTGGTACGAAGTGTGTCATAAAGTAATGGCTTTACATCTTTTAAAGAAAGGTTTTTGAATACGAATACACCAAGGATGATCGCATAAATACATGCAATAGCTGCAGATTCAGTTGCCGTACATAAGCCCCCGATAACACCACCGATAATGATAACAGGTGTTAATACTGGAGGAAGACATTTTATAGCCAGTTTTAAGAAGTCTTTAAATGACATTGGATCCTGTTTTGGATAATGATATTTCTTATTTCCCATAAAAATAACAAACATCTGTCCAAGACCGACCAAAATACCAGGAACAACACCGCCTAAAAACAGTGCTCCAATGGATGCGCCTGCTACAGAAGAGTAAACAACCATAGGAATAGACGGCGGGATAACAATACCGATCGTAGAAGAAGCTGCCGTTACACCTACTGAAGTTTCCTGGCTGTAACCTTCTTCTTCCATTGCCGGGATCAAAATGGAACCGATACCTGCTGTATCAGCCTGGGAAGAACCGGAAATTCCGGCAAATAACATGGAAACTAAAACATTTGCATATGCAAGACCGCCTGGGAATCTTCCCACAATACCATTACAGAACTGGATCAGTTTCTCACTGATCTTTGCACGGTTCATAATGTTTGCCGCCAGAACGAACAGCGGAACTGCAAGCAGTGTAAAGCTGTTCAGACCGGTAAACATTTTCTGTACAACTGTAATTAAAGAAATAGAATTTAACTGGGAAATACCAAGAAGTGCCACCAGACCTAAAATGTAGGCAATGGGGATTCCTGCAAACAATAAGATAAGAAATGCTGCAACCAGTACTAGTATCATAATTCTGCCTCCTTCATTGCCTTTTCAACTGCATCTTCTACCTGGCCTCTGTCAGGATGCTTAATACAATCTATGATATTTTCTACAGAGAACACTGCTGCTGTCAGACCAAAAATAGGAACACATAACCAGCTCCATCCTTTACTTACTGGCATAGAAGTCATTTTCCAGGCTGCAAACTGCTGTACCAGCTTAATGCCGTAAATGCCAACTACCAGATTGAAGATCAGGACAAATACATGTCCTACCAGTTCATCTGCAAAAAGGGATTTTCCTTTTAATTTTTCGGTTAATGCTGTAAATTTAAAATGCTCATTGGAACGAACCATTGGTGCTGATCCGATAAAGCAGCACCATGCCAACGCTGCGTTGGCAACCTCTTCTGTAAAAGCCGCCTGAAATCCAAATACACGGGAACATACCTGTACTGTAGTGCATACAAAGAAAACTGCAACAGATGCCATTCCTACTATGTACAGAACTTTTTCCATCAGATCACATATCTTTTTCACGTTAAAACCTCCATTTTTAATGTTCTCCCGGAATCTTTTCACGGGACCTGGTGCAAAACATACCGGAAAAACATATGAAAAACGCGTACAACTACTTACACAGCCATACGCGTTTTCCTTATAATGCCGTATCTGCTATGCCTGCTTATTTTGCTGCTTCATTTACCTTATTGTAGAGATCAGTTACACCGATCTTCTCAGCTGCTGCATTTTTAGCGTCTGCACAAGCTGCGATCAGGCTGTCTTTATCTACTTCGTTTACGATACCGCCATTTTCCTTGATGGTCTCAAGTGCCTTATCGTTCAGGTCTTTATCAAATGCTCTCTGCTCTTTGCAGGCATATTCTGCTGCTTCATCTAACCACTGCTTCTGCTCATCAGTTAAGCTGTTGTACTTGTTAGCTCCGATCAGGAACATTCTGGTTGCAATGTCATGGTCAGTCAGAGATACGTAAGGACCAGCTTCGTAGAACTTCTGCAGTAAGATGTTTCCAAGATCATTCTCTGCTGCATCAATTACATGGTTCTGAAGTCCGCTGTACAATTCGTTGTAAGCCAGTGTGGTTGGGTTTGCTCCCAGCGCAGACCATACGGAACGTACTACATCAGAGTCCTGGACACGGATCTTTACGTTCTTGAAATCTTCTACTGTGTTTACAGGTTTAACACCGAAGTACTCTCTGGTACCACAGCTCCAGTATCCTAAGTTATGAAGAACGCCGCCTGCATTGATCTTATCTGTAATGGTCTGTCCAACTTCACCGTCTACAACTGCTGTCCAGTGATCTAAGCCTGTGTAAAGGAATGGGATAGAGAACAGGTCTGCTTCTTTAACACCGGTGGTTGCTACGAAGTTTGGAGAAGCAACGATCATATCAACGGTTCCTGTTGCCATCTTCTCAACTAATTCTGCTTCATTTCCGCCTAATTCGCCGTTTGGATGGATCTCAACGGTCATCTTTCCGCCTGACACCTCTTCCAGCTTTTCCTTCATTGCGTCGAAACCAGCCTGATAGGAACTGTCAACCGTATTAACATGTGCACCGATCAGTTTCACCTCTGGTTCTGCTGCTGTTTCTGCTTTTTCCTCTGCTTTTGTTTCCTCCTTTGCAGCTGCCTCTGTAGCTGCCGGTGCTGCTGTAGTAGCTGCTGTGTCCATCTTTGTACATCCTGCTAAAGATGCTGCTACGCCTGCTGCGCACATTACATAAAACATTTTTCTCATAATAAATAACCCCTTTCTAAATATATAAAATGTTTTTGGTTTTATACTCATACAGTGCAATCACTGTATATAGCCTTTTTTGCGGAAATAAACATACTTTCCTTTATCATGTCATCTGCCCCAGACAGATTGATTCTTTGAGGAAAACGTTTTCCATTCTGATAAAAAATATATGGAAATCGTTTTCCGTTTTTCTGATTTTTTTGCACACCTGCTGTGGTGTGCAAATATATATCATAATACGATCTTATTAGTACTCTGGCGCGGAATCAGCCTGGATTTTACCAGAACTTCCTCCTCACTTACACAGGATTCCTTCACCTGAGGATGTTCCAATAAAGAGAAATAATACTGGGCAAGCTTCTTTCCCCATAGATACTGGTCCAAACCTACCGTAGTAAGAGATGGATCAATGGAATCTGCAAATACCAGATCATCGAATCCGACAATGGAATAATCGTCTGGCACTTTCTTTCCGGCTTCCCGGACTGCTTTGAAAGCGCCTAATGCCATAGCATCATTCATACATACAAAAGCTGTAACTTCCGGTGTTCTCTCTAAAAGAGCTTTAGTAAGATAATAGCCTTTGTCTGCGGATTCTGTTACATCAGCAATTGCATCGCGTCCCCAGATATAAACATATTCTTCCCTGTATGGGATCTTCGCTTTTCCAAGTGCCTGCTTATAACCCGTCAGACGGCTTCTTCGGATGGAGTTATCCAGCTTGTCAAACAGCATGGCAACTTTTTTATGTCCCAGATCCAGCAGATGCTGTACTGCCAGCTCGCATTCTTCTACCTTATCCACCATAATGGTGTGCATATCCGGTATACAGATACCGTTAGAAACAACATTTAAAGCAACTCCACCTCGTTTTACCAGGCGGAACATAGCTTCCGGTATCTCATCAATGTAAATACTGATGATGCCCTGAACGTTTACTGCCAGCATATTTTCAATGCTGTAGTTGATCCGTTCTTTATCTCTGTCACAGCTTGATATGGACATGTGATAATTCCGGCTGACGATCTCATCTTCGATTCCCCTTACAATAGAAGGATAAAATGGATTCGCAATAGACGGAATGATGATCCCTATAGATGTACTTTTTTTACTCTTCAGGTTCCTGGCCTGAAGATTCGGGATATATCCTAACTGCTTGGAAGCAAGAAGGATCTTCTCCTTTAACTCCGGCTTCACCGGGTGGTCTGAATTGTTTAAAACCCTGGAAACTGTAGCCGGCGAAACATTAGCCGCTCTCGCTACATCATGGATAGTTACTTTATCTTTGTTCATATTGTTCCTATCTGCTAAATGGAAATCGTTTTCCATGTGCATTTTTATATTAGCATATCGATAGGATTTTTTCAAGTATTATTTAAATTTTATGCAAATTTCTGGGGGTACAGTTCATTTATCAATGGTTTGAATAGGGAATTGGCTTCTCAAGTTTCTACAGAACGATCACTGTCGTGTCATCCGGCTTTTACGCGAGCAATGAGGCAAGCCGGGATGCTTGCCTCTCGATTTGCCGACTGCCACGTTCATCGAGACAAGTATTCTTGTCTCAATGTTTGGACAAAAAGACAACCGTCTCCACATGACAGCTTTGTCCAAACATATCGCAACATCTTACCTTTTCTACCTCATATCCGCCATCTGCCAGATATCTCAGATCTCTTGCCAGCGTAGAGGAATCGCAGCTTACATAGACAACCCGCTTGGGAGCCATTTTTAAAATGGTGTCAAGGCAGACCTGATCGCAACCTTTTCTTGGTGGATCTACTACAATGACATCGGCATAGACCTTGTTTTTCGCATACTGTTCCGGAAGGACTTCCTCTGCCTTTCCGGTAAAGAATTCTGCATTAGTAATATGATTTAAAGCTGCATTTCTTCTGGCATCTTCAATTGCCTGGGGAACGATCTCCACGCCGTATACCTTTTTGGCATTCTGTGCTAAAAACAGGGAAATGGTGCCGATCCCGCAGTACAGATCCCAGACTGTTTCACTTCCGGTAAGTCCTGCATACTCCAGGGCTGTTCCATACAGCTTTTCCGTCTGTACTGGATTGACCTGATAAAATGATAATGGTGAGATCTGATAAGTCACATTTCCAATGTTATCAGTAATATAACCAGGACCATATAAATTAACGATCTCTTTTCCCATGATCACATTGGTCTTTTCCTGATTGATACTGTAGGAAATGCTGGTCATGCCTTTTATCCGGCACAATTCTTCCACCAGCTGTTCCTTTAACGGAATATCTTTTCCGTTGATCACCAGACAGACCATAAGCTCACCGGAATGAAAGCCCTTGCGGATCAGCGCATGGCGCACCAGGCCTTTATGGGCAGTCTCATCATAGGGACGGATATTATGGTCTCTCATAAATCCTTTGATAATGTCCAGAATATCCTTATTTTCCTCTACACCTAACAGACAATCCTCGCACTCAATAATATCATGGGTGCGTCCTGCATAAAATCCGGCCACAATATTTCCATTTTTATCCATTCCAAAAGGAAACTGTGCCTTATTACGATAGCGCCATGGTTCTTCCATTCCCATAATAGGAAGCATATGGATCTCATCTTCTCTAAATTTCCCGATCCTTAACAGATGGTTTTTCACCTTCCGCTCCTTAAATTTCAGCTGTTCTTCATAGGACATGGCCTGAAGCTGACAGCCGCCGCACTGACGGGCAACAGGACACCTTGGCTCTACCCGTGCTGCAGATGGAGTAAGAATCTCCATCAGCCTTGCAAATCCGTAATTTTTTTTCATCTTCATGGCACGGGCCCGGACTACATCGCCGATCACTGCATCTTTAATAAACCAGATATAACCGTCCAGTTTTCCGATCCCTGCGCCGTCTTCACTCATATCCTCAATGGATACTGTAAATTCCTGATTTTTTTCCATATTTTGATTTTACTCCGTTGTTCTGCGGATATTGGACTCTAACAGGCGGTTGAATCCCAGCCAGCCTTTGTTTTCTCCACCGGCATTTAATGCTTCGATCATGGTCTCCATTTTTGCATCTGTATTATCTGCAAAATTCAGTGCCAGCGCTTCCAGCAGCGCGGGCTTCTTTGGAGAACCATATTCCAGTTCCCCATGATGTGCCAAAATGCAGTGCTTTAACTCAACTGCAATACTTGCAGGGAAGCCTTCGATCTCCTTCATGCGCTCAGACACCATTTCTGTACCAATAATAATGTGGCCCAGTAACTGACCATCATCGGTATAATCATTTTCCGGGAAGCGGGAAAGCTCTTTTGTTTTTCCGATATCATGGAAAATAGCTGCTGCGATCAGCAGATCCCGGTTTAACTCTTTATAATAGCCTGCATAATAGTCACACAGCTTTGTAACACTTAAAGTATGCTCTAACAATCCCCCTACAAAACCATGATGAACTGTCTTTGCTGCAGAATGGAACTGGAATGCCTTTGCGAAAGCGGCATCATCTACAAAGAAACTGGACAACAGACGGTTCAAATATGGATTCTTTACACTCTTAATAAATCCCAGCAGTTCTTCATACATTTTTCCAATATCCTTCTTAGATACAGGCAGATAATCAGACTCTATGTACTCTCCTTCTCCTGCTTTGCGGATCCGTCGTACATTTAACTGATTAGAATTCTGGAAAAGAGTCACATCAGCCTCAATGCACACATAGTCCATAGTATCAAAATCCCCCACTCCCGGAGAATTTAAGTCCCAGATCTTAGCATCAATGGTTCCTGTCTTGTCCTGAAGGACCACATTTCCATACTCTTTTCCATTTTTTGTAAGCTGGATCTGCTTGTTCTTACATAAATATACATCTGATACATGCATTCCTTCACGGAAGCTTTCGATATATCTCATCTTTCTACCTCATTTTTTATTATTTTCATTGATTTTTCCATAAAAGAGAGCCCGGCACCTTTTCTACCTGGCTCCCATTGTTACTGCAAATTCTATCTCTTTGTACTCATCTTTTCCATTATTTCTCTGGACTGTTACTGTAATGTGATCACCCACATGGAGTCTTTCCACCTGGGCCTGGAAATTCTTCATTCCCTCAATCTTAACATCGTTGATCTCATCTAAGATATCACCAGACTGAAGTCCGGCATTGTAAGCAGGACTTTCCGGAGCTGCCGCTGTAATATAGATACCTACCGGCATTCCATTTTTTTCCATTTCTGTGGTGACTTCCTGGCCTTCGATCCCCAAATAAGGAACCGGAATCCCATTACTCAAAAGTTCCAGAATTCCCTTGTAATCAGAAATAGACATAAATGTCTTCATCCCAGTTTCCACATCCTGGTCATAGCGGTCAGTCCCCCAGCCAATAAGCTCTCCATCTGTATTAAGTAGGAAAGTACCGGCATCTGCCCTGCTTTTAACATCTGCATACAGAACCCGGGCATTTCCATCTGTCATCTGTACATTTTTTGCTATATAGGAAATAAAACCATAGCTGCTGGAATGTACCATTCCTGCCGGCGAACCCACAGTAAACACCAGATCTCCCTGTCTTGAGCTATAGGAATTTCCCAATTTTACAGGTTTGATCTTCTCATACTGGACATCCTCTAAAGAAGATACATCTGCACAGATCACAGTCAGGCCCATCTGGGAATCTGTCTGTTTTACAGTGCCCGGCACTACTTCGCTGTCTGAAAATACCACTTCCAGGGAATCTGCTGTTTCCACTGCTTTTGACGGAGCCAGTACCAGCACTTCTTCTCTTCTGGCATCGATCACAACGCCTGAAAACTGACCTGTGGTTTCGATGGGGTTATCAAACCAGTCTTTTTCCCGCTGGATGGAATGGATCGCAGCAATGGATTTATCTGCTTCCAATGCCAGTGTTCTTAAATTACCGTACATTTTATTCAGATCTTCCAGAGAATAGGGATATTTCTCTAATTCTGAACGGACTTTTTCTTCTACCGGCTCTGTAGGCTCTGTAGAAGCTTCCTGCACAGGTACCGGAGTCTGCGTCTCCGGCTCATCTTTTGGTATGGTAATAGGACGGCTTTCCTCTGCTTTTTCCTGGCCCATTATCTTTTTAGCCACAGTTTTGGTCACTGTAAAACAAACCGCTGATATGGTTCCAAACAGCACTGCGCAAATAACCGTCAAGATGATATATCTGATGATCTGCCTTCTTGATAACGGCTGACGCACGATCTTCTCCTGGATAAACTGCCAGGAGCGGTCTTCTTTTACATTGTCATCCTTATCTGTACGCTTATCCGCCATTGTGTTCCTCCTTGCGAAGAATCTTATTCCTATTATAAGGTTCTTCCTGGCATTATGCAAGATGTTCTATAGGATTCTTGCCGATATATCATTACAGTTCAGCCATGCGCTGGTTTGAATGAGGGAGTGTGTTGCAAGCTTGCTTGCATAAGCACTTTCTCATCCAAATCAGCATATGGTGGAACCACCAAGCTTCTTGTTTTCATGAATATGGAAACAAGAAGATGTCATGGTTGAACTGTAACGATATATCCTCCGTTTTCTCCCCCATTCTGCCTGAGAAATTTCCCATAGTAAAACATAATATTTGCTGTTATAATGTAAAGGCGCAGCAGAAAAACAAGCGACACCAACGGCGGCATTTGTTTTTACCTGCGCCAGCAGACAGCAGAGCGCGTCAGCGCGGGGCTGTGAGTGGACCTTTCACGCCCACTCTGTAAGAAACATTTCAACGCAACAGCCCCCTTGCGTAAGCACAGGTCTGTTGCGTGAACCTTATGCAATACCTGGAGGAACCAATAAATATGAACCAAAAAGCCTTAAAAACTTTAGAATATACAAAGATCATCACACAGTTGGAATCCCATGCGGCTTCCCCGCTGGGAAAATCCCTCTGCCGGGATCTTGTTCCATCTTCAGACCTGGAAGAGGTACGTACCTGGCAGGCGCAGACCACAGATGCAGCTGACAGAGTCCGCTTAAAAGGTACAGTATCTTTCTCTGGCCTGCGGGATATCGGCAGCTCCTTAAAGCGCCTGGAGATCGGCAGCTCCTTAAGCATCAGCGAACTGCTTTCCATCAGCTCCGTCCTTACCGTCACTGCCCGTGCTAAAGCCTACGGCCGTCAGGATATTCCTGAAAACACCTTTACACCACGTTTTCCGGGACAGCAGCCTCCTAAACAGACAGCAGCTGAAGAATATGTGCCTGACTCCTTAGACCCCTTATTCAAGGCCTTAGAGCCGCTTACACCGGTGAACAATGAGATCAAGCGCTGCATCCTTTCCGAAGATGAGATTGCTGATGACGCAAGTCCCGGTCTGTCCCATGTACGCCGTTCCTTAAAAGCCTGCGCAGACCGTATCCATACCCAGTTGAACTCTATCCTGAACTCCCACCGTACCTATTTACAGGACGCTGTGATCACCATGCGTGACGGCCGGTACTGTCTCCCTGTTAAATCAGAGTACAAAAGCCAGGTATCCGGCATGGTCCATGACCAGTCTGCCACAGGCTCTACCCTTTTTATCGAGCCAATGGCCATTGTAAAATTAAACAATGAGATCCGCGAGCTGGAGATCCAGGAGCAAAAAGAGATCGAGGCTGTTTTAGCTTCTTTAAGCAACCAGACAGCACCGCACATAGAAGAACTGCAGTTAGATATGGAGCTGTTAGCCCAGCTGGATTTCATTTTTGCCAAAGCATCCTTATCCCACCAGTACCGCTGTACAGCCCCCATTTTCAATGATAAAGGCTATATCAACATCAAAGACGGCCGCCACCCGTTGCTGGACCAGAAAAAAGCTGTTCCTATTAATGTATGGCTTGGAAAAGACTTTGACCTGCTGATCGTAACAGGCCCTAATACCGGAGGTAAGACCGTTTCCTTAAAAACAGTGGGGCTTTTTACATTAATGGGTCAGGCGGGACTTCACATTCCAGCCTGGGAAGGCTCTGAATTAGCTGTTTTTGACAATGTATTCGCGGATATCGGTGATGAACAGAGCATTGAGCAGAGCTTAAGTACCTTCTCTGCCCATATGACCAATACCGTCCGCATCTTAAGTGAGGCAGACTCCCGTTCTCTCTGTCTTTTCGATGAGCTGGGAGCCGGCACTGATCCTACTGAAGGCGCTGCTCTTGCCATTGCCATGCTGTCATTTTTACACAATATGAAATGCCGCACCATGGCAACTACCCATTACAGCGAATTAAAGGTATTTGCCCTTACCACACCGGGGGTGGAAAATGCCTGCTGCGAATTTAACGTTGAAACCCTGCAGCCAACTTACCGCCTGCTCATCGGTGTTCCAGGAAAGAGTAATGCTTTTGCCATTTCCAAAAAGCTTGGACTGCCGGATTACATTATCGAGGATGCAAAAAACCATCTGGAAGCCAAAGATGAATCCTTTGAGGATCTGCTCACCAGCCTGGAAAACAGCCGTGTGACCATTGAAAAAGAACAGGAAGAGATCCGCTCCTATAAAGAAGAGATCGCCCAGTTAAAATCCCGTCTCACCCGCAAGGAAGAGCATCTGGATGAACGCAAGGACAAGATGATCCGCAATGCAGCTGAAGAAGCACAGCGCATCCTGCGCGAAGCCAAGGAAACTGCGGACCAGACCATCCGCCAGATCAACAAACTGGCTGCAGACTCCGGGGTAAATAAAGAATTAGAAGCACAGCGAACCAAATTACGGGAACAGCTAAAGAAAACGGATGACAAACTGGCAGTTAAAGCCAAAGGCCCGAGCCAGCCGGTTTCAGCGAAAAAATTAAAGATCGGTGACGGCGTTAAGGTCCTTTCCATGAACTTAAAGGGTACTGTCAGTTCTCTTCCGGACAGTACCGGGAATCTGTTTGTACAGATGGGTATCCTGCGTTCCAAAGTCAATATACGGGATATTGAGCTGATCCGTGAAGACGATATCAGCGCCACATTAGGAGACGGCTCATCCCGCTCCTACGGTGCTGTTTCCGGAACAGGAACCAGTAAATCCAAGAAGACCTTTTCACAGGCAAAGGGCTCTCATTCCGGCTCCGGACAAATCAAAATGTTAAAATCCTTCTCTGTTTCACCGGAAGTCAATCTCATCGGCATGACTACAGATGAAGCTGTTCCTGCTATGGAGAAATATCTGGATGACGCATATCTGGCCCATCTGCCAAGCGTACGTGTAGTCCACGGGCGAGGCACAGGAGCATTAAAAACTGCCTGCCACAAACGATTAAAACAATTAAAATACGTAAAAGATTTCCGCCTGGGCGAATTCGGCGAAGGCGGAACCGGTGTGACCATCGTTACATTTAAGTAGAATCAGATCACAACCGTAAATGTTCTCCCACACTCTTTCTGTACCTGAGCTTGTGAAAAGTTTTTTGTCAGTTGTGCCCAAATTTTGAGGTCCGGCGTTGCGTCCGCCTCTAAAATCCGGGTGCGGCTGGTGGAAGATCCTCCACAAAAGCTGGTACATGGGCAGCTCCAGGAGAACAGATAATTATACAGGGAGGTAACTTGCAATGGCAGAAAAACAGCGGATACTCATTGTAGATGACGATGCAAACATCGCAGAACTGATTTCGCTTTATCTGATGAAAGAATGTTATGAAACTATGATCGTAGGTGACGGGGAAGAAGCATTAAAGCGTTTTCCGGATTTTAAGCCAAATCTGGTCCTTTTAGACCTGATGCTGCCGGGCATGGACGGCTACCAGGTATGCCGGGAGCTGCGTACCAGTTCCCAGGTGCCCATTATCATGCTCTCCGCCAAAGGTGAGATCTTCGATAAGGTCCTTGGTCTGGAGCTTGGAGCTGATGACTACATGATCAAGCCATTTGATTCTAAAGAACTGGTAGCCCGGGTAAAAGCAGTCCTTCGCCGCTATCAGGCTTCTCCTGCTGCCGCAGTATCAGAGCCAAAGCAGCAGGGCGAATATGTAGAATACCCGGACCTGATCGTAAACCTGACCAACTATTCTGTCATTTATAAGGGACATTCCATTGAAATGCCTCCAAAGGAACTGGAGCTTTTATACTTTTTAGCTTCCTCTCCTAATCAGGTATTTACCAGAGAACAGCTTCTGGACCATATCTGGGGTTATGAGTACATTGGTGATACCCGTACTGTAGATGTCCACATCAAACGTCTTCGTGAAAAAATCAAAGATCATGGCAACTGGGCCATTACCACTGTATGGGGCATCGGCTACAAGTTTGAAGTGAAGAGGTGATCAGATGGCCCGCTCTCTTTACTCTAAATTTATACTGGGTTATCTGATCTTCGGCCTTTTAAGCGTACTTACCATTGCCACCTTTTCTTCCGGCATAACCCGTGATTATCTGGTCAAAGACCGTGCAAATGCCTTATACGATGAGGCAAATGATATTGCTGCCTCCTGCAGCCTTATGTACCAGGGCCAGCATCAGGATATGGATCTTTTTTCCACCCAGCTGAAAAATGTGTCAACCTACCTGCGCACAGAAATATGGGTAGTCAATAAAAGCGGCGTTGTGATCATGGACAGCAAAAATGGCGCCAGGATCCATACCATCATTCCGGATTTTGACCCCACTGCTACCGGAAACCGTTCCTATACCATTGGCACCTATTATAAGCTTTTTGACCAGAATGTACTCAGTGTATCTGCTCCTGTAACCGGCAATTACACCACTTATGGCTATGTGCTCATCCACCTGCCTGTCAGTGAGATTGCCGATTCCCAGAGCCATATTTTAGATATCCTCTATATGACCTGTGCCATCATCTTTGCTTTGTCACTGGTCATCCTTGTGGTATTTACCATCACCGTATATCTGCCCCTGCGAAAAATCGCAGCAGGTGCCAATGAATACGCTGCCGGCAATCTAAACTACCGGATCAAGGTAAATGCACACGATGAAATGGGCTATCTTTCCAACACCTTAAATTATATGTCTGATGAGCTTAATAAAATGGAGGAATACCAGCGCAATTTCATTGCCAATGTCTCCCATGATTTCCGCTCACCGCTGACCTCTATCAAAGGTTATCTTGAAGCTATTTTAGATGGCACCATTCCACCGGAAATGTATGAAAAATACTTATCCAGAGTTATTTCTGAGACAGAACGCCTTCATAAACTGACAGAAAGCATGCTGACCTTAAACTCCTTAGATGCAAAAGGCTTTTTATCCAGGACCAATTTTGACATCAACCGGGTGATCAAGGACACAGCCGCTTCTTTTGAAGGCACCTGCGATTCCAGACATATCCGTTTTGACCTTACATTTTCTGATAACATCCAGATGGTCTATGCGGACATGGGAAAGATCCAACAGGTTCTTTATAATCTCATTGACAATGCCATCAAATTCAGCCACGATGACTCTGTGATCTATATCCAGGCATCCAGCAAATACGAAAAGATCTTTATTTCTGTAAAAGATACAGGTATCGGCATTCCCAGAGACAGTATTAAAAAAATCTGGGACCGCTTCTACAAGACTGACCTTTCCAGAGGCAAAGACAAACGTGGCACCGGTCTGGGACTTTCTATTGTAAAAGAGATCATTCAGGCACATGGGGAAAACATTGATGTGATCAGCACAGAAGGTGTGGGAACCGAGTTTATCTTCTCACTGCCAGGTTCTACCTCTCTATAAAATTTTATATATATAACGTATATTTTGATACCAGGGTCAAAAGGTCATAAATCCGGTGCAAGCTTGCTTGCAGGAGGATTTGTGAACTTGGGACCCGCCAAAAACATGAGTAAGAAGCCATTTTTTGAAGAAGAATGAGCGGATTACGAATGTTTTTAGAATTGCGGGAGTGCAAAGCACGTAGCAATTCGGTATCAGAGGGGGCAAAATACCTTTTGACCCCAACATCATATTTTACGAGTATGTAAAATAAAAGGTGGTATAAGGGGGATATAATGGCACGAGTGCAATCAGAATACAACGTGGAAGCGTTGCTGATCGAACGTCTTAGAGACCTGGGATATGACTATATCAAGATGTCTAATCTCATTGACATCAAGGATAATTTCAGGAAATGCTTCTGCAAGGTCAATGAAAATGTTCTGATTGAAAAGAAAGGTTCTGCAGATTTGTCAGATGAAGAATTCATGCGTGTGATGACTCGTGTGAATAACCATACAGTATATGAGTCTGCAAAGTGGACAGCAGGTATATCTTACCAACCAGATGGGGCTGCCATTCCCTGTAAAAGTTACTGCTAAGACAGAAAAAACCATTACCTTTGATACAAATCATGAAATGGCAGGAAAAGAGCTGAATTTTAAGATCGAACTGGTTGAAGTAAAATAAGACAGACCGCCCTGCGGCAGCAGGCATATAAGCGTGTCAACGCTGGGTTTGTGAGTTTGGGATGATATAAAAACAGGCGCAGATCACTGTGCCTGTTTTTGATATTCCTCACCCCAGACCCACATGACATCCAGAATAGGCTTTAAGCTGTATCCCAGCTCTGTTAAGGTATAATCTACTCGATACGGTACTTCGGCGTAGACGGTGCAAAAGATTTAAATCCTTTTGGTGGTTTGAGATAGCCTGATGATTTTTAGCCAACGTAGCCCGAAAAGATAAAAGCAAACGCAAACGAACACAAGGCAACGCATATCCATGTGACACCGCCTAGAGCGATAGGTTTTAAGCCCTTAGAGAATACGTCTTTAAACTTGATTTTAAAACCAACACCGGCAAGTGCTGCTGAGAATAAAAACTTTCCGCACTTAGAGAGAAAACTAACGCCTGTATCAGAGAACACGCCTATAGTATTCAGACCTGCCATAAGGACAAACCACAGAATAAACATCGGAAAAGATTTTTGAATCACCGAAAAGATGTTGCTATTTTGGGACGCAGCACTGTCCTTTTTTGATTGAGCGGCTACTATAAATGTCCATGCCAGAGCAACAAATATCAGCATGGTTGTACGAACAAGTTTAACATTAAGTGCTCCTTGAAAAGAGGCATCCCCAATCATGCTCTGGTAAGTTGCCTGTGCACCTGCTACAGAGGATGTGTCATTGATTGCCGCACCTGCAACAAAGGCAAACTGATTTGGAGTGAATCCCAATGCGGTCATTAAATACGGATAAGAAAATGCTGCCAGTGTATCGAAGAGGAAAATTGCTGCCATCGCAAAAGCAATTTCCTCTTCTTTCGCTTTAATTATACGACTTAATGTTGCAATAGCGGTACCTCCACAAATAGCAGTGCCTCCACCAACTAAAATAGAAGTATTTTGGGTAACGCCTAGTTTTTTGCCAATTAAAAGTGCAACACTAAAGCTAAGAATAACATTGATAACAATCAGAGGTAACGCCTTTACACCGGTTCCGAGAATTGCCGCAAAGCTTAGTGTTCCACCAGTTGCAATAGTACCCCAATTTAAGAATTGTTTTGAGCAATAGGTGGTACCTTCTTTGAATTCTTTACTCACCGTGGGTAACAAATTGCAGAAGACCATGGTAACCAGCAAGGCAACCATCGGTCCGCCAATAACTGTGCGTCCAAGTAAGACCTTTTGTAGCGAAGTGCTCTGATTTGCTAATGCTCCAATGATAAGGCATAATATAATAGCAAACATTTTTCCATATTTTATGCTATTTTGTTTTTGACTCATGTGTACTCCTTCCGATGTTCCTATCGAGACAAATATTGTATCCTCTAAAAAACATGCTATTGAACAACATTTGAATTTATTTGCACATATTTGTATCATACCGTGTGCGCTGGTCTGTATTCCGAGTGAAGGATTGTGATTCAATCACATGCAGCAATGCATTCAATCTCCACGAGAGCTTCTTTGGGCAGACAAGATATTTATCTAACAAGCCGCCCTAGTGTACTGTATCATTCACATTTCGCATAATGACTTGCCTGAATTTCCATCTGCTGTGTTGTCGTCAATCGACGATGCCACCGCATCGCCTCATTCCTCCGCCTTGCAGATTGAAAATTCATTCTGCGTCATTTTGCTGAAAGTGAATGATACAGTACACTAGTAGGAAAAGGGCGGAGAAGAATTAAGCATAAACATTGTTCATTGCCGCAAAATCAGCAATAATTCACTAAAATTTTTCTACGATGATCTGATTTGATTTTTTGAGTTTGAGAATACAGCGAGATGAGAAAATAGATTCCAGGGGGGTGCCAATGGCACCCCCTGGTGATTCGTTATAAATCAGGATGTAACAGCAATTATTCTACACCGTTGAGAATAGTGTTTTCATAAGCAAACAGTGCAGGAGAACCACCAGTATGCAAGAACAGAACATTTTTGCATCCTTCAAAGTATCCTTTTCTGATCAGATCAAGGAAACCAGCCATAGTTTTGCCTGTATACACTGGATCCATCAGGATTGCTTCTGTACGAGCCAGAAGCTGGACGGCATCGACCATGCTCTGAGTAGGCAGGGAATAGCCAGGACCAACATAATCGTCAAATACAACGACTTTATCCTTGGTAGGCTTATTTTCACAATCGAGTAAATCCATCGTACGCTGTGTCAGGTTGAAAACAGCATCGGTCTGAATTTCCTTTTTACGGTTGACGCTAATTCCGGTGACAGGAATATTAGCATTATTGCCCAGAATACCAGATAACACTCCGGCATGAGTTCCGGTGGATCCGGATGGGCAAATAATATGATCGAAGTTTACCCCCATATCGAAGGACTGCTGCAGCAGCTCTTGTGCGCAAGATACATAGCCAAGGGCACCAAGAGGGTTAGAGCCACCACCTGGAACTACATAAGGTTTACGTCCCTGTGCACGCAATTCATCAGCCAACTGATTCAGAGCTCCAAGCATATCGGTTCCGCCGGGAACTACCCGAACGGCTTCTACGCCTAAAAGGTTGAACAGGAAGTTATTGCCGGATGCTTCAGGATTGTAGCTATGAGCCACACGCTCTTCCAGCACCAGCTGGCATTTCAGTCCTTCCTTAACAGCTGCTGCCAGAGTCAGACGGCAGTGGTTAGATTGCACAGCTCCACAGGTCAGAATCGTATCACAACCCTGCTCCAGTGCCTCAGCCATCAGAAATTCTAACTTTCTGGTCTTATTTCCACCACCGGTTAGCCCAAGCAGATCATCGCGCTTCATGTAGATATTAGGACCACCCATAACCTTGGTTAGATTGGCCAGATACTCAATTGGGGTATCATAATAGGTGTATCTTCTTCTGGAAAATTTGGCAAGATTCATAACATTATTCCTCCGTATAGGTAATTTTTTTTGGATGACTGTACGTCCATCTGGCATCATAATAACATCAATTACATAATGTAGTGAAGATACGGCTTTTCAATAGTATGTTATAACTATATACATATAACAAAAAGCAGTATCGAACAAAGCAATTGTGTGAACCATTTAAACATTCTGCGATTCACAAACACGGTTTGTGCGGTACTGCTTATTATTAATTTTTGTTTTGGATAAAAATGTTTAGACTTAGCTGAGAGCCTCAAATATAAAATTTCACACAGTTCGTTCCTTTTCCCACGTGGACATATTTTCACAGTATTGGTCAAAGTAGCCCTCTAGCATGGATAAAAACTGTTCTTCCTGTGGGGAAGAATTCTGCGATTCCGATGTCAGATACCCTGTGATAAATCTAATATTTATATCTGCAAATGGGACATATACAAGTTGTCCCATTTCAACAAATGGATTGCAAAGATTTAACGACTTTTGCCCTACACAGTAACTATTTTCACTCATTGTAAGATAATACAACATACTACGGTTGTTGTTAAACACAGGACCACCCTGTTGCCTGAAGAAAACATTGGGCAAGGGATTGTTTTCAACGGGTTTCTTTTTTCCAGAAATTTTGATATATTCTGCAAGAAAATTCATTCCATGAAGTTGCTCCAGATAAATCTTATCCAGTTTGGACAAAGGAGACTTGGTGTTCAATACAGCATATAGTGGCTCATTTACCAACGTGGTAAATACAATTCCCATAGAACGAAATTTTTGAATGGATGCTTCATATTGACTGGATGTTACATAATGTAACCCAATGTTACAATTTCCACGATAAACCTCATCTGGAACCTGCCCGTTTGGCATTTCAATAAGATTTCCCACAAATTTTTTTGAGGAACCGCTTCTTAAAAACTGCTGAAACAAGTTCATCATTGTAAATGATGGCATACTGCTTATGTTTAGCTCTTGGGAAACGCATTCATATTGCTTGTGTAAAGATTCTGCCTGTTGTGTAAGCTGAATAATTTCCTTTGAGATATTCAAAAATTCTTTTCCAGCATCTGTAAGAGAAATCCCTTTGTTGCTGCGCTTCAGCAGAGATACTCCCAACTGCTGCTCTATTTTCTTGAGAGTCTGGCTGAGATAAGGTTGAGATATGTATAGATTTTCTGCTGCACGATTAATTGATCCTGTCTGGCATACTTCCTTCATATAGTAAAAATATTCCATTTTAAGCATAATTTCTCTCTCTTTCTCCAGAAGTGGCGTGATTTTGTGCTAATATCAATATTATACTACTTTTATTATAACGTATATATTATAACACGATATTGTAAATAAATTATTGAACATTTTTTATATAAAGAATATAATTATGTCATCCAAACATATGATTAGTGCACAAAAGTCGTTTGAATTTGGAAAACGTTAATTTTGCAAGAATAATTGTTTTTACGGCAGAATTGCGAAGTAGTCATGCGTTAAAAAATTATATTTATTGAGGTGCGGTTATGGAACATGTATTGTTTGCGGTTGCTATCTTTATTGCCAATATCATTCAGGGATTGACAGGATTTGCGGGTTCTCTTCTGGCAATGCCCCCTTCAATCAACATTCTTGGTTTAATCCCTGCAAAGGTTGCGGTAAACACGTTTGGTTTGGTCAGTTCTGTCATTCTTTTTGTTAAAAATTTCCGGAAGCTAGAATGGAAGGAAGCCGTTAAAATTATTATTTTGATGGGGCTGGGTCTCGGCACCGGAATTGCTTTGACAAATATTGTTGAGGGCAATATTTTACTCAATATTTACGCTGTTTTTATTATCTTGGTTGCATTGAAGGAGATGTTCTACAAAGGGGCTTTGGATTTTAATGAAATTGGACTGATCATTATTCTTTTCGTGGCAGGTCTTTTTCAGGGACTCTTTGTTTCCGGAGGTCCTCTGCTTATCATTTATGTATCCAAGAAAATCAAAGATACCAATGCGCATCGTGGAACTCTTGGATTAATTTGGATTTTTATGAACGCTTCCATGATGATCCAGCAAATTTCTAGTGGACTGTTTACTACTTCCAATATTACTAATATTTTGATTGGTCTACCTGCGGTATTCCTGGGCGTATGGATTGGCGGAAAACTAGCTCAGAAACTGGATCGACAGAAGTTCCTGCGAATCGTATATATTCTGCTGATTATCTCTGCATTGACCCTTATACTGTAAAATGACTGAATGTGGGAGGATTTCAATATGAGTATTTGTTTTAGTGAAAAAAAAGAAGGTATTGTGGCCATTGCTGGGCACGTAGGGTGTGGTCACTGCCACAGTTTGAATAATCAGGTTCAGGATGACTCTTCGGGATTATCTACAGTTCTGGAAATTTTAAAAGAAGCATCGGGAATTTCTATGGAATTAGAGGATATTCTTTTTGATGGAAATTGGATTACGGCTGTTATGAAGAACGGTGGCATTGGAAAAGGGTATGCGCGGCGAGACATTACACCCCAGGAAAAAAAGATGATCCGGAAACTCATTGGAAAAGAGGTTATCAATACACATACGTTGGTGCTGGATGTTTTCGGACGTTTTTACGGACAAGGTGTCTCGGAAACGCCGGTTGCATTGCAGACTGCTTTGGCAAATGCAGCTGTAAATGGGTTTGTTGTCAATTTCTCTCAAAATTTTGTTCACTGTGTTGAGGATGTTGGCGATAATATCGGTCAGATTGCTGGTACAGTTGTAAATATTGATGGTATCGACGTATCTATTCTTGCCACAGTAAATGCGTCAAAGGGGGGACTTGGTCCTCTGGAGGATCTTGAGGGAAATTCAACTTGTGGTGCAAAAGGGAAAGTTATTCGTTCCCTTGGCATGGATCATTTGCCGACTTTGGTTGTCGAAGCTATGATTTATTCTAGTTTTTCCGATGGCTTAACGGAAAATACCTATTTTGTTCGGGCAGATGAAGAAGACGATAATCCATATGTAGCCAGAGCATTTATGGAGGCAGGAAAAAAGCTGGGGCTTCCAGTATATTATAGGAAAGGCGGAATGAAACGTGGACCCGGAGGGCTGCGTAAAAATACGCAAATGGTTGCTGATAAAATAGTCCAGCTTGGTAAGGCGCTTCATGATGCAGAAACAAGTTTTGAGAAAATATCGATTATTGGAGACTTAGCGCTGACTGTTAGTCAAGATTGCGGCGGTGTCAGTTTTATGAGTAACGAACTCCACGAGCAAATCGGTGGAGCAGGTATGATTCCAAGAACAGCTGCTGTTATTAATTTGGTGACTTGTGATATGTACCATGCAGAGAATCCCATCCCTTATATGACCGAAGAAACTGTTAAGCAATATGTTGCTTTGACTATCGAGACAATGAAAATTCTCGGAGCATCTGTAGAAGAAGCAACTCGGCATATTACTGGCTAACATATCGAAACGTTAAATTTTCTCACATAAACAAAGCAAGGGTATCACTTCATAGCTGAAAGTCAGTTATAAAGTGATACCCTTTTGGTACTGTTCACCCCAGGCCCACATAGCGTCCAGGATAGGTTTTAAACTGTAGCCTAATTCTGTTAAAGGCTCCGAGAGTACATTCTATTAAATGGAGGTATTTATCATGAAGAAAGTATTAGAATTGTTTACCTTTTCCTTACGATTCATGTTAAAACCATTTCTAATGGGGTTCTTTGCTTTTAAAAGGCCCCATTTTATGTTATAGTAGGAATTAAATAATAATGCCAAAATTGTCCAACGACAGTTTTGCAAAAGAAAGGACGATGAACATGATCCGTTTTAAAAAAGCAACTGCACTTCTCCTTTCCGCACTTCTTGTTTCTTCCTGCATGGCACCATGCGCCTTTGCGGCAAGCAAAAAGAAAGTGGGAAAGATCAACCTGACCATTGATACTGACATCCGCTCAGGAAGCAGCGGAGGCGAGGTTGAAGTAACTGCCACCGGTGACAACACCAACTATTACTACCTTGATTCTGTAGAAGTTACCAATGATGAAGGGGAAGACTGGAGCAAATCCAATCCACCGGAAGCTGAGATCCTCATTGGGCTGGAAGACGAAGATGAATATACCTTCTCCGGAACCAGTTCCAGCAACTTCAAGCTCACACTTGCAAACTCCATTAAGTCCCGTTATGATAAAGTAGAGTATGTCAGCGCAAGTAAAAAAGACGGCGGTGCTACCATTGCACTGCGTGTCCGCCTGGTATTTGATAAAGATGCAGATATGAGCACTGCTCCTGCACCAGGCAGTGCACTGTGGTTCACCTACTCTCCCGGTATGGCAACCTGGACCGAGGTACCTTCTGCCAAATATTACCAGCTGCAGTTATATAAGGACGGTTCCCTGGTAACACCTCCAGATGGCTCCAGTTCCACCGTTTCCGTATATGGAACTTACTATGATTTCTCCAACTGGGTGACCGACGGTTCCAGCTATACATTTAAAGTACGTTCCGTAAAAGCCAGCAACAATGCAAAGAGCAAATGGGTGACTTCCTTTGCCTGGACTCCTGGCTCCACTTCCGGCGGCAGCAATACCGTTACCGAAGGCTGGAAGAATGCTGCTGACAATGTACGCTGGTGGTATCAGAACGCTGATGGTTCCTATCCGGCATCCCAGTGGAAAGAGATCAACGGAAAATGGTACTATTTCGATGCAGAAGGCTATATGGCTACCGGCTGGATCAAGGTCGGAGGCTTAGATTACTGCCTGGCTCCTGACGGTGCTCTGTATGTAAATTGCACCACACCAGATGGCTACAATGTAAATGCAGACGGTGTATGGGTCCAGTAAATAGACATATGACCTGCCAGTACATTGTTTCGTAAATAACTGTGCTGATCCGTCACCACAAATAAATGTCAGTTGCTGCGTGCAGCTGACACTCCAAATATCATACACAGCAATATAAAAAGCCCGCCGGTTTGTGATCAATATCACTTCCCGGCGGGCTCTGTTTATATCTGTTTTTAACGTTTATCCCTATTATACAGCTTGTTATCCTGCTTGTTTACTTATTCTTTCTCGCTTCTTCAATGGCTTTCAGATCACCCTTATTATCAAACCACTCTTTGGTAACAGATCTTAAAACCTTTCCTAACAAAATCAGCGCAGGTACATTTAACAGAAGTACGATACCATTTCCAAAGTCTGCAAACATAAATGCCTTTGAGATATTTGCAAAGCTTCCGTAAATAACTGCCACAATGATCAATGCCTGGAATCCACGTCCGATCAGGCGGCTGTCAAACATAGCCACAGACTGTACCAGAACGCCCTGAAGGTCAGAGATCAGTGAACTCAGTCCAAACATAACCAGACAGATAACACAGCCTATGCGGCCTACTTCTCCTAAAACACTTCCCAGTGCAGATGCTGCAAGAGTTGCACCGCCTGCTCCACTCTGCCATACACCTGAGAAAAGAATAGCAAAACCAGTCATGGAGCTGATGATGATAGTATCAATAAAGGTTTCAACAATAGCCCACATACCCTGCTGGGCCGGATGGTCGATAGCTTCTGCCTGTGCCTGTAAGGATGCAGATAAGCCAAGACCTGCGTCATTGGAGAACACGCCTCTTGCAAGTCCGTTTCTTACTGCTGTTGCAAAAGCTGCTCCTGCGAAACCGCCAACTGCTGCTGTACCGGTAAAAGCACCCTTGAAAATAGCACCCAGAACTGTTCCGATATTTCCAACATTTGCAATAACGATAATAAGAGTTGCTGCAAGATACATAATACTCATTAACGGAACCAGCCAGTCAGAGATAGCAACAAGACCTTTCATTCCGCCAAAAAGAACAACTGCCATAAAAATAACCATGATGATACAGGAAACAAAATTAGGTACATTTAAAGATGCCAGGTTGGAACTGATAGCTGAACCATGTACCAGACAGATCGTACACAGACAGACAAGCATCATAATACCAAATGCTACTGCCAGCGGCATACAATGTAAACCATCTCTCATGTACATAAAAGGTCCGCCACGGTAACTGCCATCTGCTTCACGGTGTCTGTACTTGATCGACATAGTTACTTCTGAATATTTAATAGCCATAGCAAGGAAACCACAAACCCACATCCAGAATAATGCGCCAGGTCCGCCGGTGGCGATGGCAACGCCTACACCAACGATATTACCGGTACCTACTGTAGCTCCTAAAGCTGCTGTCAATGCCTGGACAGGAGAAATACCTGCTGCTTTTTTCTGCCTCTGTAATTCTTTGTCAAATAATGTGCCAACCGTATTTTTCAGGATAAATCCAATTTTCGTAAACTGGATCCCCTGGATCTGAAGCGTTAATATAAAACCACCAGTTACCAGCAGGATCAGGATCGGAATTCCCCATAACCAATCCGTAAACGCACTGATCAAACCATATATTGACATCGTAACCCTCCTTATTTTAGCAATGTCCTCTGTTTCTCCCGACTTCCTATTCTGTTAATTTTCTTAAAATATTTTCAAATCCCTTGCAGGCTTTTTCAAGCTGTTCGATCTCTATATATTCATCACGCACATGTGCCAGTGATTCCAGAGATGGACCATATCCGATCGTTGGGATTCCTGCTTCTCCGCAGAAGTGGCTTCCGTTGGTACAGAATGAAAAATGAGAAATCTTTGTATCAATACCTGCTTCCTTCAGGCCTTCAACTGCCTTCTGTACAAAATCGCTGTTTTCATCAATAAGCCATGCAGGGAAGTATCTCTTTGCAGAGATCTTTTCACCGGTCCAGCATTCTTCTTCAGCTTCTGCAAGATAAGTTCTTGCCTTTAAACCAGGTACTTTCTCCTGTGCACGTTTGATAGCATCTTCTACCTGTCCTAAAACTACCTTCTCATCTTCACCAACTAATGTGCGGCGGTCAAAGGTTGCACGACATAAAGAAGGAACTACAGATGCACCCGGATATGGATAGGAAATAATATCTGTCAGCTCTAAGATACCTTTTCCAAGGATCGGATGCTCATTAGGAACGATCTTGCGGATCTCTTCGATCAGCGCATTCATCATATAAACAGCATTTACACCCTTTTCCGGATTAGAGGAATGGCAGCTTACACCTTCTGTCTCTACCACTACTTCTGCGCGTCCTCTCTGTCCGATCTTTACAGTAGATGTAGTTGCTTCACCTATGATAACATAATCCGGCTTTAAAATTTTGCTGATCTCCCGGCTGGATACACCCTCAAAACACTCTTCGTGAACAGTTCCGGATACACAGATATTACCTGCAAAATCTTTTCCTGTACTTTCCGCAAGGCGGGCAGCTGCACAGATCATAGCTGTAACGCTTCCCTTCATGTCAGAAGTACCACGTCCATAAATCTTTCCATCTGTAATCTCTGCGCCCCATGGTGCATGGCTCCACTGGTCTTCATCAATTACGTCTACGTTATCAATGTGACCGTCCATTAAAATAGTTTTTCCTGGACGTTTTCCATGGATCACACCGTAAACGCTTCCGTAGCGGTCGATGTTCACTTCATCAAATCCAAGCTCCTCCATCTTGCCTTTCAGAAATTTTGACACCTTTTCTTCGTGTCCTGACGGGCTGGGGATACGGATCACATCCTGACAAAGTTTTACCAGTTCCTCGTTGCTGATCATATTTCTTACCTCCTGCATTTATATTTATTTTTTACTTTCTATTTTATCTGCAATATTCGATATGCGATATATTGCACTTTTATTTATACATTACTTTGATGTGTTTTGCAAGTGTATTGTGTGTTTTTGTTACTTTTGTAGAATTTTTTGTGCTTTTATTGGTGTTTTTGACATAAAAAGGCGCAAAAAAAGCGATCAGTTTCCATAATTTAGGAAACTGATCGTTATATTTTTAATTTGCATGTTTTTAAATCTGCATCTTTCTGGCAATATCCAGGGAATACTCCATAGAAAGCAGCCAGTGCTCACGCATAATCTCTTTGGCCTTGGCTTTGTTTCGTTCCACAAGAGCCTGTAATATTTTTTCATGATGCCCCACTGAGCGGATGGGATTTACATTTTCATGAAAATAGTGATATCTTATCCTGCTGATATGCAACTGCAGTATTCTTGAAAAATCTTCAACATATTCATTGTCAGCCGCTTTTACAATGATCTCATGAAACTTTGTATCCCCTGAAAGCAGCTGTTCCACAGCTCCGTCCGCGCAAGCTGTGGCAAATTGATCATAACAGTCTTTTAAAGCCTGCAGCTGTTCCTCACTGATCCGTTCACACGCTTCCTCTGCTGCAAATGCCTGGATCTCTGCCAGAAGCCGGTAACATTTTTCTGTATCTTCAATTTCAATATTGGCAACTATCGTCCCTCTACTTGGGATCACCTTTACCAGCTTCTGTCTTTCTAACATCTGGATGGCTTCTCTTACAGGGGTGCGGCTAACATCAAAATATTGGGCCAGCTCTGAATCAAGGATCTTTTCCCCGGATTTAAGGACTCCGGTAATGATCCATTCGCACACAACATTATAAATCCTGTCTTTTACACTGAGAGTCTGGATACTCTCAGTTTTCGATGGTATAGGCATAAATTTCCCACTCTTTCTGTATATTTCATAATGATTCCCCATACCATCATTATAATTATTTTTTTCACAATATGCAATGATTTACTACTACAATACCAATCTTGCTGCTCCATAAATACCTGCGTCATTTCCCAGTGTTGCTAACCCCAGTTTACCCTTATTCTTGGAGATCGGGGTGAAATAGTCATAATCTTTCTGGACCATATCAATAAGGAACTGTCCTGCCTTTGATACACCGCCGCCGATAACAAAAATTTCCGGGTCTACAGTAAGAGCTACCTGTGCCAGTGCCAGACCTAAATAGTGGCTGACGGTCTTCATTACCTCCAATGCCATCTCATCTCCTGCTTTTGCGGCATCTAACACGTTCTTTGCGCTTACATTATCACCGAACTGGCGAAGCATGGACTGCTTATCAGATTTTGCCATGGTCCTTCTTGCTTCTCTTGCAATACCGGTCGCAGAGCTTACCTGCTCTAAGCAGCCTACACCGCCGCAGTTGCAGTGTTCCCACTCATCATCACGCACATGAATATGGCCAATCTCTCCCCCAAGCCCATGTTTTCCTGCAATGATCTTCTGGTCAATGATAACACCACCGCCAACTCCGGTCCCTAAAGTGACCATGACCAGGTCAGAATAGCCTTTTCCGCCTCCCTGCCACATTTCACCAAGAGCTGCCACGTTAGCATCATTTCCACTCTTTACATGAATGCCGTCTAAGAGACTGCTTAACTCTTTCTGCGGGTTCAGATCCCGCCAGCCAAGATTTACACATACTTCCACATATCCGTCAGGCATAACAGGTCCTGGAACACCCATTCCTGCGCCTGTAATATCCTTCTTCAGGTCCAGTCCCATTTCATCCAGTTTTTTACGGATAGACGCTGCCACATCCGGCAGGATATTCACTCCGCCATCTTCCTTACAGGTCTTTACCTCCCACTTGTCCAAAAGCTCTCCTGTAGTCTCAAAAAGACCGATCTTTACACTGGTTCCCCCTATATCAACACCGATGCACTTCATCCCCATAGTATATATCCTCTCTTTCCTGGTTTTATTATTATATAACTGGTTTATTATTGTATGGCTGATTTACTATTTATTGTACGACTGGTTTACTATTGTACGACTGCCTTACTTCAGCCGTATCTCTTCCATTTTCTGGTTTCCCATTACAAGAATAGTTCCGGGGAAACGGCCGGCAAGAACTTTATTTACAGTAAAATCAAAGGTTCCGCTGAATTTCCGAGTTCCCGCCATGTTGTAAATACAACAGGAATTATCATTATACAGCATTACCAGATCACCCTCTATGTCAAACCCGGTATACTGATAACTGAAGGTAGTTTCAAATACAGCGCTTCCATCCGGCTTATAAATGCGCAGACAGTATGGGTCAGCACCCGACCCATTATCCGTTATAACACCGGCATACTGATCATTATAGCTGATGCTGCGTATATTTTCATCTAGCAATATCTGACTGGTGGATTCCGGAGAAGTTTCCACACGGGTAGAGAAAAACTGCAGTCCCTTATCAGTAAAGGCCACTGCATGGCTTTCATCCATAAACCGGACTCTTCCTGCCATGGCATCACTTAGATCCTCTGGAAGAAAAATGCCCACTACTCGTTTCGGGTCATTCTTTCCAAGGCCAAAATTGTAAAATACGATCTTATTTTTGATCATTCCCTGTTCCAGATACATAAACGAGGTGATCCACTGGGTTCCGCCTGGTGAAAGGCTTACATCCACCGGATAACCATCTCCAGAAAGAAGAGATTTCACATAAATATCCAGGGCACTTCCATCCTTTTTATACAGATAAATATAACTTGCCTTGGAATCCTCCTGTACAGAAGCTACCACTCCTTTTGCAGATACGGACAATGAAAGGACCGGCAGTGTAGTAGTAACCTGTCCCTGGCAGCCGCTGCGGTCGCAGATATAAATGGAATTTCCCTGTTTGTCCCCAATAGCTGCAAAATCGCCATTTACAGTGACAAAGGGTGATTTCATCTCATAACTCTGTATCCAGATGGCTTTTCCCCTACTGTCTATGTAAGAAGCTCCGTCCTTGGTGTACTTGATCACACCGTCACCAAACTCCATATATCCACAGAAACTACCTTCCCCCTGGATCGCTGCTTCCTGATTTTCCTCAGTCAGGCTCTTTTCCCACACCACCTGGAAATCATAGAAGGTATGATAGCGGTCATAATAATAAATACTAAAAGCAGCGCCGCCTAAAAGCACTGCTGCAATGATAAAGATCGTCATACGCTTTCTGACGGTCTTTTTATGGGCATTGCGGATCGCCTGTTCGCTTTCCTGTTCATTCTGGTACATAGGAGGAACAATCTGGCGCCGCAGCTGCCTTTTTTTATTTTCACGGTTCATTAAACTGGAATTATCCATCCTTGTCTCCTATGAAATGTTCTTTTATAGCAGTTGTATAATGTTCACATTCTCTTACACCCGCTTAAGTATACAACATTTCACAGGAAAAATCGACAACTAATCCATGCAAATAGCTCTGAATAGATCTGAATATCTCTGACTTTTTGGAACATTTCAGGGAAGCAGCAGCTTCTGGCCCGCATAAATACTGTTTTCATCTGTCAGGGAATTAATACGGCAGATCTCTTCCAGCTTTCTGATATTATTGTACTCCTTAAAACAGATTCCATAAAGCGTCTCTCCTTCACCTACTATATATACTTTGTAAGATGGTGTGGAATTAGCAGGTTCTGCAAAAGCAGCAGTGGTTTGTGCAGATGCGCCATCTGTTGTTTCCGGTACAGATTCCTGACCGGAAACAGCCACCTTGGACTGCAGCATCTGTCCTGACCGGGCTGTATCTTCGTTTGTCCCGGAAACAGCATCTGTCTGCCCTGAAGCCATTGCATCTGCGGCACCAGCTTCACCTCCACTCTCTGAAGTGTCTGTTTCAGTTCCTGACAACCCATCATCCGGCACCATAGTCTCCGGCAATACCTCCATGGCTGATTCCCGGCTTTTTTTCTCCCCCTCACTTGGATATACACCGCCTCTTGCTTCCCGGATCACTGCCCCCGGGTCTGCTGATGCCACTACCTCTTCCATTTCATGAAGCTTTTTATAATTATTGAACATGGCAACACCTCCGGCCAGTACCATGACTGCCAGTACGCTGCAAAGGCCGGAAAGGACATTTACCGTACTTTTCTGCTGTACAGCCGCCGTTCTGTGCTCGTCCATTTTTTTGCGGAAATCACGGATCGCCCGGTCATCTGTCCTGCTTTCCTCCCGAAGGATATCCTTTCTGGCGATCATATAATCCTGCATCAGCTGGTTACGCTCATAATAAATGCTGTAGCCACGCAGCTGATAAAAGCCATCTGTGGATGTGATGTAAACCGCTTCTTCCCCATCCAGACCGCTGTTTAAATACATCAGCTGGTTTTTTCCTGTAAAATACTGGCTGTGCTGCCGCCAGTAATTCAGCGGATTTAAGGTAATGCCTTCTCCTGCGCATAAAAACCAGCCCTGAACCGTTCTTCTTGGGAACATGGTCTCTACCTGTTGATATGCCCTTTTCCAGGCTTCCTCTGTAAATACCACCTTTTCACCGTCCTGAGGCAGCAGTTCCATTTCCATGGCACCATCCACAAATACATACGGCATGTCCTCATGGATCTCCCGGTTTCCAAGAAGCAGCCCCACACGGAGATTCTGCCCATTTCCTGGTTTCAGCCGCTTTAAATATGTATTCACATAATCTTCCACATAAAGCCGCAATACTGTATCACGTTCCCCGATCTGCCGGATATTTTTCGGCAGTTTGGGATAAAGCTCATATAATTCGCCCATATTTAACACCCCTTTTGCTGTTCCTATATGTTCTCACATAAGAATAGCAAAAGAGGTGCTAAATTTTTGTCATATTATGGCTGTATTTTCCCAAAATCGTTCGACAAGGGCAATGCTTTCACATATACAGTCTGCCATTTTCATCACCATAGAAAGCCTCACACTCTGGAGCATCACAGGATCATGATTGCCTGCACCGCCCACGATCCCGGTAATGGAAATATCCCCTACTTCTCCCAGTTCCTTGGAAACTCCCAGTCCCGGCTGCAGTGCCCCTTTTCCCAATGTTGCAAATCCAACGTGATCCGGACTTCCTACGGATGCATCGATGGCCACTACCACATGATTTGGGAAATGGTTGTGTATATAGGCTGCATAAAGCTCTAAGTTCATGGCATGGACCGGCTTATCCAGAGTTCCGATCACAGCCGCCTTTTTCAGTCTGTATTTTCGAAGCTTATGCCCCACCAGCGGACCCAGACTATCCCCTGTAGAACGATCTGTACCGATACACAGAAATATTACCCCTGCTTTCTGTTTTTCTACCATTTCCTCGGCGATCAGCTGGTTCAAATTCACCGCAAACCGCTCCGCCTCAAACTCCCCCATTGTATCATAATAAGAAATATCGCCTCTTCGCTGCATACGAAAAGACTTCCACAATCTCATCGCCAAGTTCTCCACCCCGGTATCCGTTTCATGTTTGCCTGTTTTCTTATAACCTAACCAGTACATCGTTTCGTAAATAACTGTACTGATTCCGTTTTTATAGTATAGGCGACAGTGATGAGTTTTATTCAATATTCTCTCGTATTGATAAGATTTTCTCTTGGCAGATGTTTTCACCTGTGATAAATTCCGCTTTCTATTTCTGCTGCCACAACATTGTGTATTCCTTTTCACCAGTAGCTGCATCTGATCCTTCACATTGAATATCGAACCCTTCTCTTTGGTAAAAAGAAAGGGCTCTGATATTCTTCTGATATACATTTAACCGTAATCTAAGTTTTTTATTCTTGATATAATCTAATAAAAGTTTACCTATACCACATGACTGCATTTCATCAGGAACAAAAATACCTTCAATGTATTCGTTACTTATTCCTACAAATCCTTGAATCATTTTATCATCTTCATACACATAGACTTCCGCTTGTGACATCATTTCTTTCACTAATTCATAATTACTTTTCCAATATTGCTCAGAAATAAAATAATGTGCTTTTAGATTGGTCTTTAACCATATGTCAGCAACTCTATTAATATCTATGTTCTGCATCTTTCTGATCATAACAAATATTCTCCATCAACTCCTGATTTCAGGGTATCATTTCTAATACTGATTTTATCGTACTTTTTAGTCTCAGTCCATCCTTTATACCCGAGCAATATCGCTTTCGTTTCCTTTTTGCCTGACTGTTAGGCTGTTTTCTTGAAATAAGCGTAAAAAATAGAGCATATAGATCAAATAGAATCAACGCCTTTTTGAAGTTCTGCATTCAGCTGCACTTTTGTCATTGCGCCAACTGCTAAAGGTTTTGAACCACAAAAAAGACACAGCAGAAAGCGTAAATTGCATTTCTGCTGTGTCTTCTATATTACATAGTATATTTTCTACATTACCTGTTTAATTAATCAAACAGCTTCTCTTTATAAACTCCGGCGCTGATCAGACCTCTGATGGCATCTACAACTGCCTGCTTGTCTTCTTTATAGGTAACACCGAACCACTTATCCGGTGTATCCAGAACACGGACCTTTGCTTTGCCTTCGTGTACTAACTGATCAATGATCTTTGGAAGGAGGTATTCTGCTTTGATATCACCTGGCTTTAAGTTATCTAAGAATTCAGGGAAGCCTTTTTCCAGTTCGTTTAAGAAGCTGACCGGAAGTCCCCACATATTCATGGAAACCAGCTGCTCAGGAAGCACCTTTACAGGATTTCCTGCATCATCTGATGCGTGAAGCCCATCTTCCATCATGCGGATATTATAAGTCTCTGTTACTTTTTTCAGAATGCCATTTTCCTCTTCGCAGACACCTCTGGTAACAGCGCCGTTGTCGCTTAAGGTATTCTTTAAGATAAAACCGCCCATGCAGATGTCATAAACATCTCCGTCCTCTTTCATCTCATTTACCATATATTCATGGATCTTGCAGAAGCCTTTTTTTCCGTAATAGTCATCTGCATTGATAACGAGGAATGGACAGTCGATCAGGCCCTTTACAGTAAGAACTGCCTGACCGGTTCCCCACGGCTTGGTACGTCCTTCTGTCACTTCATATCCTTCTGGAAGAGCATCCAGCTCCTGGTATGCGTAGATGACCGGGATCTGTTTTTCGATCCTGTTTCCGATGATCTCCTTAAAATCCTTTTCCAGATCTTTACGGATAATAAATACTACTTTATTAAATCCTGCTTCAATAGCATCATGAATGGAATAATCCATGATGATCTCACCATTTGGGCCAACCGGTGCTAACTGCTTAATTCCGCCGCCAAAACGGCTGCCAATACCAGCTGCCATGATCACCAATGCAGTTTCTTTCATACTTTTTCTCCTTAAACCACGTATTTAATAAGACTTTTATAAAACCACAGAAATCCATGTTCTGCGCATTGGTTACACTATAGCACACTTTCTTTTAAAAGGCAAAACCAATACCCCATGAAAATCATTAAATAAGTCTTAAAAATACGGAAATCCTCAGCTAAACAGCACATTTTCAGCCAGAACAGACAACACCTTCTCCACTCTGCACACATCTTCATACGGAACATACTCATTTGGCTTGTGAGCCAGCTCCAGACTTCCCGGTCCATAAGACATGCAGTTGTGGTTCATCAAAGTCCCTGCGATTACTGCTGTATCTGTGTAACCGTTAAAGGAACCTACTACAGCTTCTTCTCCCGTTGTTTCCTTTACAGCTGCCTTTAAATTCGCCAAAAGCTCTGAATCATCATCTTTTTCTACATATGGTCTGTCTCCGGTAATAATATAACTTCCTTTAACTCCCGGTATCTCTTCCTCTGCTTTCCTGATAGCCCGGTCTACAATGGCTTTGGCTGCCGCTGTATCTGTAGGCGGGACCAGACGCATATCAATCCAGACTTTCGCACTGTCCGGAACTACATATGGACGGTAGCCGCCAGTGATCTGACCAAAAGTGACTGTAGAAATTCCCAGATCATGATGAGACGGGCATGCCCTGATCTCTTTTCTTATGCTGCTGATGGCTTCTGCCATAGCTGCGATAGCATCGGCTCCCTTCCATGGATTGCTGGCATGGGCAGTAATTCCTGTCATGGTCAGTTCAAACCAGGTCCTTCCCTTGTGGGCTACCTGGATCTGGCCGTCAGTTGGCTCTGTATCTAGGATCCAGTCATTTTTTGTGACCCATCCGGCCTTAATAGCAGCTTCTACACCACGCATAAAGTCCTCTTCATCTACGGAACAGATCATGGAAAATGGCTTTTCTGGCAGTTCGCCTCTTTCTCCCACCTTCTTTACCATATTTTTAAAGGCAGTTAAAGCACAGGCAAGACCGGATTTCATATCACAGGCACCACGACCATACATTTTTCCGTCACGGATCATAGCACCCAGCGGGGAAATATCCTCATCCCAGCCATCCCCCAGCATGACCGTATCCATATGGCAGATATAAATAAGTCCCGGTCCTTCTGTTTTTCCAGGTATCTTTGCCATTACATTATAACGTCCGGGCAGAACTTCCAGACGGCTTACATGGATCTGGTCTGCCAGCTGGCCCCCAAAGTCTGCGATCTGTTTCTTGAACCAGTCTGTGATCCACAGACCGATCTCTTCTTCATAGGCTCCGGGATCTGAGCTGTCGATCTGCACCAGCTGTTTTGCCAGTTCCCAGGCTTCCTGTTTTTCTCTTTCCATAGTAATTATCTTCTCCTTTCTAAGCAACTCACACTCCAGCGCTTACCACAATCATTTTATTGTGGTTATATTAGCAAAAAAGGTGATTGCGCTTGTAACCTTACCCTACTATTATAAGAGAGGGTTAAGGATATGAAAAGCCCACTTAATAAAATTAAGAAATATGATCAAGGAGCATTTAAGTCATTATGATGATGAAAGAAATAAAAAGTCCATTTTTGCGTACCATTTATGAATATGGATTAATTACCGTCAGTATCTGGATCATGGTAGTAGGAATCTACTTTTTCAAATTCCCGAACCACTTCGCCTTTGGTGGCATCACCGGTTTTTCCACTGTTGTCAGCCAGCTGACCCACTGGTCTGCCAGTGATTTTACATCTGTTACCAATACAGCCCTTCTGCTGTTCGGATTCTTATTCCTGGGCAAAGGCTTTGGACTGAAAACTGTATACGCAACCATGGTCATGTCCGTCAGCTTATCCCTTCTTGAGCGTTTCTGCCCATTAAGCGCACCGCTTACCAGCCAGCCGCTTCTTGAGCTGATGTTTGCCATCTTCCTTCCGGCTGTGGGAACTGCGATCCTCTTTAATATCGGGGCATCCAGCGGCGGCACCGACATCATTGCCATGATCTTAAAGAAATATTCCAGCATGAATATCGGTACTGTACTGATGTTAGTAGATATCGCCTCTGTTATCGCTTCCTACTTTATTTTCGGCGTGGAGACCGGTCTGTTCTCTACTATCGGTCTTGCCGCAAAATCACTGGTGATCGATGATGTGATTGAGAATATCAACCTTTGCAAATGTTTCAATATCATCTGCGATGATCCGAAACCTATCTGTGATTTCATTATCAATGATTTAAACCGCAGTGCTACTGTATACCACGCAGAAGGTGCTTTCACTCACCATGATAAAACCGTTATCATGACTACCATGAAACGCAGTCAGGCATTAAAGCTCCGCAACTATATTAAACGTGTAGAGCCTACTGCATTTATGCTGATCTCCAATTCCAGCGAGATCATCGGAAAAGGCTTTCTTGCAAATTAAACCTCTTCTGTATTCAGTTCCTTTGCTACTTTTTCAAGGTCTGCCCTTATGGATAATCCCTGAGGACAGACCTTTTCGCATGCCCCACACTTTTTACACAGGTCAGCAGATGCATTCTGCTTCTTCTGCTCACCATAGGCTTTCTTTGCTTTTTCTGCTTCATCAAACATAGCGCAGTTATTCCAGATGGAGAACATTTCCGGAATATTTACTCCAAATGGACATGGCATACAGTAACGGCAGGAGGTACATCCATTTTTCATCCGGCTGCGGATCAGGTCAGCAGCTTTTTCAACTGCTTCCTCTTCCAACTCTGTCAGCGGCTGGAATTTTCCAAATGTTTCCAGATTATCCTCTAACTGTTCCATAGAGGACATTCCGCTTAAGATCACTTTTACATTCTCATGACTTCCTACCCAACGCAGTGCGTAAGAAGCAACAGACCGGTCAGGATCTGCTTCTTTTAAAACTTCCTCTACTTCTTCCGGCAGTTCTGCCAGACGGCCGCCCTTTACAGGTTCCATGATCACCATAGGAACACCCATTTTAGCTGCAAGCTCATAGCCTTTATCTCCCGCCTGGATCTGGGTATCAATATAATTGTACTGGATCTGGCAGAAATCCCACTGGCGATAAGTAAGGATCTTTCTGAATACCAAATATGTATCATGGAAAGAAAATCCCAGATGACGGATCTGTCCGCTTGCCTTTTTCTCTTCTGCCCACTGGATGATCCCTTCTTTTACCAGTTTTTCCCATCTGCCTGCATCTAAAGCATGGAGCAGATAATAATCAATATATTTGGTCTGAAGCCTAGATAACTGCTCTTTAAACAGTCTCTCCGCATCTTCTACAGAGTTTACCAGCCATACCGGCAGCTTGGTTGCCAGATAGAAGCTGTTTCTGGGATATTTCTTCAGGGCTCTGCCTAAAAACGGCTCACTTTCTCCCTTATGATATGGATAAGCTGTATCAATGTAATTGATACCTGCATTTATTGCTCTTTCGATCATTTCCTCTGCCTGGAATTCGTCAATGGTCCCGTCCTCTTTTAATGGAAAACGCATGCATCCTAAACCCAAAAGGGACACATTTTCCTCTCCGCCGATAAAACGCATGGTTCTGTACTTCATTCTCTTCCTCCTGTTTTTATATAATGTCCTCTCAGAGTCTTTCCTGCACTTGCTTTTGTGGCTGATTTTCCGCCAGTCGCACTCAAATTTCTGAGGCGTACGCCTCAGAAATTTGGGCACAACTGACAAAAAATCTTCTCACAAAATCAAACACAGAAAGATTCCGATAGAACATAATGTTCTCTTTCCTTTTCCAATCCACTTCCTTTATTATAGCAAATTATCTGGCATATTTCTATTAAAGTGTTGCCCTGCCACGACAAACGCACGAACGATCATCTGGCATCAATTCTGCTTTCTGTTATTTTT
>ENA-UONU01000219-UONU01000219.1-human-gut-metagenome-genome-assembly--contig:-CS51-NODE-219-length-79726-cov-12.247254_pt1 | contig 79726 bp, 82 predicted proteins | sample MGYA00242462_ERZ724009 | MGnify/ENA metagenome assembly ERZ724009 | reverse complement strand
AAAAATAACAGAAAGCAGAATTGATGCCAGATGATCGTTCGTGCGTTTGTCGTGTTTGCGCCTGTGGCTGTACTTGACAATGACTGGATTTTCCTATATAATACACTGAATGCGTGGGGTATTTTAAGAGATACTGAAGACATTTTTTCATAAAACAAAAACAGTGACATGAAAGGTGCAGATAACACATAGGATGCAGTGGGCGGATATAAACATATCCCTGAATGCAGGCTATAAGTATACGGACATGTCATCTGGCGGTGACATCACCATAAATGAAAGTCATAAGTAAATAGTAAAAGGAAGGAAGCAGAAAAATGGCAGATAAGAAACACATTTTGACATATGCCGGACTGAAGCAGTACGAGGATGAGCTGCAGAACTTGAAAGTAGTCAAAAGAAAAGAAGTAGCTCAGAAGATCAAAGAGGCAAGAGAACAGGGAGACCTTTCTGAGAACGCTGAGTACGATGCAGCAAAAGATGAACAGAGAGATATCGAGCTTCGTATTGAAGAACTGGAGAAGCTGTTAAAGAACGCTGAAGTTGTTGTAGAAGAAGAAATCGATGTAAATAAGATCAACATCGGCTGCAAAGTGAAACTGTTAGATGTAGAATATGACGAGGAGATGGAATTTTATATTGTAGGTTCCACTGAGGCAAACAGCCTTCAGAACAAGATCTCCAATGAAGCTCCTGTAGGACGTGCTCTGATCGGCAAGTCTGTAGGAGATGTTGTAGACGTAGAAACACAGGCTGGAATCATTCAGTACAAGGTACTGGAGATTCAGAGAGTATCATAAAACTAAAAATCTTTATCACAAAGGAGCAAAAAACGTGGGAGAGCAGCAGAAGTCAAATCAGACAGAGCAGGATTTAAACCATGTACTGAAGGCACGCCGTGACAAACTGGCAGAACTTCAGGCAGCTGGAAAGGACCCTTTCCAGATCACAAAATATGATGTAACTGCCCACAGCATGGATATTAAGGAACATTACGAAGAATGGGAAGGAAAAGAAGTAAGCATTGCCGGACGTTTAATGTTTAAGCGTGTTATGGGTAAGGCTTCTTTCTGCAACATTCAGGATCTTAAGGGAAATATCCAGGTTTATGTGGCAAGAGACAGCATCGGTGAAGATGCATATAAAGATTTTAAGAAGATGGATATCGGTGATATCGTAGGCGTAAAGGGAAAAGCATTCACCACAAAGACAGGTGAGATTTCCGTTCATGCAGATGAAGTGACCCTTCTTTCAAAGAGCCTTCAGGTCCTTCCGGAGAAGTTCCATGGACTGACTGATACAGATATGCGTTACCGTCAGCGTTACGTAGATCTTATCATGAATACAGATGTAAAGGATACCTTTATAAAGCGTTCCAAGATTTTAGCTGCTATCCGTAAATATTTAGGCGGAGAAGGCTTTATGGAAGTAGAGACTCCTATGCTGGTTGCAAATGCAGGTGGTGCAGCAGCAAGACCATTTGAGACTCATTTCAATGCTTTAAATGAAGACCTGAAGCTGCGTATTTCACTGGAGCTTTATTTAAAGCGTCTGATCGTAGGCGGTCTGGAGAGAGTATACGAGATCGGTCGTGTATTCCGTAATGAAGGTCTTGATACAAGACACAACCCGGAATTTACTTTGATGGAGTTATATCAGGCATATACTGATTACCACGGCATGATGGATTTAACAGAAAATCTGTACCGTTTCGTTGCGCAGGAAGTTCTTGGAACTACTAAGATCGTATACAATGGTATTGAAATGGATCTTGGAAAGCCATTTGAGCGCATTACTATGGTAGATGCTGTTAAGAAGTATTCAGGTGTAGATTTCAACGAGATCCACACACTGGAAGAAGCAAGAGCTGTTGCAAAAGAAAAGAATATTGCATTTGAAGAGCGCCATAAAAAGGGTGATATCATAAACCTGTTCTTCGAGGAATTCGTAGAAGAACATCTGTTACAACCAACCTTTGTTATGGATCATCCGGTAGAGATCTCTCCATTAACAAAGAAAAAACCAGAAAACCCAGATTATGTAGAGCGTTTCGAGTTCTTCATGAATGGCTGGGAAATGGCAAATGCTTATTCCGAGTTAAACGATCCGATCGATCAGAGAGAACGTTTCAAAGCACAGGAAGAACTGTTTGCTGCCGGTGATGAAGAAGCAAACCATACAGACGAAGATTTCTTAAATGCACTGGAGATCGGTATGCCTCCTACAGGTGGTATCGGTTTCGGTATTGACAGAATGTGTATGCTGCTTACTGATTCTGCAGCTATCAGAGATGTGCTGTTGTTCCCGACCATGAAGACACAGGGCGCTGCAAAGAACGAAGCAAACAATGCAGCACAGGCAGCTGAAGCAGCAGACAGCCAGACAGCAGGAGATAACAACGGATTCTTTACACCAAATGAGAAAATCGATTTCTCCAAGGTAAAAGTAGAGCCATTATTTGAAGAGCAAGTTGATTTTGACACCTTCTCCAAGTCCGATTTCCGTGCTGTAAAGGTAAAAGCCTGCGAAGCAGTTAAGAAATCCAAGAAGCTTCTTCAGTTCACTCTGGATGATGGAACCGGCACAGACCGCACTATCTTAAGCGGCATCCATGCTTACTATGAGCCAGAAGAACTGGTTGGCAAGACACTGATCGCCATCACAAACCTGCCTCCAAGAGCTATGATGGGTATTGAATCCTGCGGTATGCTCTTAAGCGCAGTATGCGAGGAAAATGGAGAAGAGAAGCTGAACCTTCTGATGGTTGATAACCATATTCCAGCGGGTGCGAAGCTGTACTAATTCCTAAATATTTTGTGTAAAGTGTATATAAAAGGCAAATGGCGTCGGAACCGGCGTCATTTGTTTTTGCTACACGGTAAATACACAAAGCTACTTCCATTATGGTTGGAGTAGATGAATAAAGAGTGATCGTATAGTTTCTAAAAAACAGATCATAAAATGTAAGAGAGCAGGCAAACTGAGAGATTGGTTTGCCTGCTTTTTATTTAAATGCCGTGAATTGTCAAAGTGCTCCGGCTACTGAAAAGTAATTGGATAATTTTTACTATGGCTGAAATTTGAACGCTTACATTTAACGTGGAGGCTGTTTATAAAAATATAGGCAGTCGTTTAAGCTGAAAATGAGATTTAAAAAGATTGCGAACTGCATGCAATTCGCAGTCGAATGAAATACAATGAAGAAAATAGGAGGCTATATCTATGGCAAGAACAGCAAATGTATTTGCACGTGTTGAGCCTGAAGTGAAAGAACAGGCAGAACAGGTGCTTGATCGACTTGGTATTCCAATGTCCAATGCGGTAGGAATGTTTCTGAGACAGATTGTACTCCAGAGAGGAATTCCTTTTGAAATGAAACTTCCGGCTTATGAAGAACCCGTTGCGTATGGTTCTCTTAAAAAGAAACAGTTCGATGCAGAAATAGAAAAAGGTATGGAAGATATTAAAGCTGGCAGAGTGTATTCAGCAGATGAAGTTGAAGCAGAAATGAAACGGGAATTTGGTATATGAAATATAGAGTGATGTATACAGCAGGAGCCAAAAGGAGATGCCGTGCATGGGATGTGTACGTAAAGATGTAGAAAAAGAATTAGGAATAAGTAAATTTGGATTGACAGAAAATATCGAAAGGCATATTATAATAGCACAAGGTGGGATTTCCCACACAAATACTTGCGTAGGAGGTGTTGATAATGGAAGCAATGAAAGATTATGTTGCTCATCTGGACAATAAAAAAAGGATTACCCTTAGAGGAGCTGCTTATCAGTATTATAATGTAAAAGAATATGGAAATGGCTGTATTATTCTGGAACCTCGGAAGCTGGCAGTGCCAGAGAGTATTTCAGCCAGAACCCTGGCAGATATGGATCGTGCAATAAGTAACTTTAAAAGAGGAGAAGTTTCTCCAATTATTGACCTGTCAGATTTTTAAAAGGAACAAAGAATGAACTTTAATATACGAATGGGAATTCCTGAAATGCAGGAACTTTGGTTAGATCTGCAGGAGAAATATCGTTCCGGTAATATAAAAAAGAAGGAAGAACAGTTGTATAAAAAATGGGGAAAGGCTTTAAAGCTGTTATCGGCAGATCCGGGGTATCCAAGTCTTCAAACCCATGAGATAGAGCCATTATCCAAACGTTATGGAATGAAAGAGTGGCAGTCTTACCTGGAAAATAAAACCAGTGGCGCAATGAGAATGTACTGGGTTTATGGACCAGACCAGAAAGATATTACGATTATCGGACTGGAACCACACCCGGAAGATAAGAAAAATGGCGCATATGACCGAATTTTACTGTCGGATTTATAGAATAAAACTGAATATGGAACTTAATACGAGCAGTTAGTCTATGAAAAAATAGGTTAGCTGCTTTTTATTTAAATGCCATGTAAAGTGCAATATCCTTTGACGGTGTTTTTATGCCCCACCTATTGCAATACATTGTAGCCATCGAAGAAAAAATGTGTTTTTAAAGAAGATGATATTTCTGCAACAAAGACAGAGTTGGAATTGTCTGGATTGTTTGAGGAGCCAACGACAAAGGAGAAGAACTTGATGGATGATAATGTGCAAAAGAAAGAGATGCTTTCATACTTATTTATCAATATCAAATGGAACCAGGAACCTGGAACGGAAGATCTGGAGCATAGGGAACCGTTTCAGATTGGTGTTATTGCAGCAGACAGAAATATGCAGAAAATCAAGATTTTTTCAAGGGGAATCCGGTTAAGTAATATCAAAAGTGCAAATCCAGTAAATCTGCGGCTTTGTCATACAACGGAAACAAATGTAATGATGGGAAAGTCAAAGGAAGAGGTGTATCATATTTTTGATCAGACGTTCCCTGAATATAGGTACATTATTGTTTGGAACAGAGATACGTATAATTTGTGGAAGCGTGATATGATACAGTGCAAAATCCGGATCAGGAAGCACAAGGCTATTTTTTTACAGGAAGTACTTGGAAGTACGGCTGATAATGAAGTGAGAAAAATAGGATTTAAAAGCGCGTTAGAATATTCAAAAATAGAGTATGATTCTGCTTATTTAAACAATGCAAAGCATGATGTAAACTATTTGTATCAGCTGTATTGTACATGTTATAAACAATATCGTTTTTTGACAGCAGATGATTATTGTATTGCGAATACAATAACTTATAAATTGCACGCCTGCGGATGTCGATATGCGAAAGCTTTAAAGATAGAAAATACTGTGTTGGAGTCACAAAGTGCTGTGTTTTTGGGGTATACTGCATGCAGAGTATGTAAGCATATGCTGATTTGGAATCAGCTGAAATGGGACCAGAAAATAATTAAGACAGCAAGAAGCCAAAGAGAGGAAAGGTTACGAAATCTTCTTTTGTCAGAAGATGCAATAGAAGAGATCTGTAGATATTTTGGTTTTTCTTACAATATTAGCAATGAAATGGTGTTTATTAAAACAGCAATTTCGAGCTGGATCGTTTATTTTCGTGAGGGAAAAGTATACAAACTTTATCATGAAAGTTTTACTGTAAGCAGATCGCTATATATGAAAATGCAAAAAAAGAAATGTTTGGAAGGATACCATCAGCAGAAATTAATATCCAAGAATTTTTTTGATGTGGCGTCATACATAAAATATCATGATGCAGGTGCCACAAAAAGAATGGTGAAAAAGAACAGGATGGAACAGTTATTTGCAAAGATTCATTCGGATTGATTCTTAATAAAGAGTGCTGGGATGGTATTTTTATAGAACACCTTATCCTGCATTCTATCTATATCAAAATAAAGGAGGAAACAGGAAATGGACGTAGTTGTAAGCATGATGCCATCAAAAAGAAGAAAAGTGTATCACAGGCTGAATTGTATTTATGTAGAGAAAATGAAGCCAGGAAACAGAATGATGATTTCTGAAAAACTGGCAATTAGCAAGCGGTTTTGCCGCTGTAAGTATTGTGGTGGTTTGCGTGGCGAAGCTCGAACGAAAGAAATGATTGAGACTTGGGAAAAAGAATACAAACTTTCAATCAATTACGTGAAGAAAACAGATACCTTATATGTGCGGACCACTATAGGCTGTTGGAAGATCTTTTTGAAGAAAGAGATTGACCAATACCTTCTTTATCATAAAAATACCTATAATAATCAAATGCCATTTGATCAGGCAATGCGGGGAGATTATCATCGCCAGAGAGATGTAAAACCTACATTGTCATTACATAAGCTGATCAATTATATAGCTGCACACGATAAAGCAAAAATTGCGATTATGGAGGATTATCGAAAGCTTCCCAAGTCTACTGCAAAACAAAGAAAATATTATAGACAGGCAGAAGGAAAATTCAAACGCTTAGAAAGAAAACAGTCCCAGATCCGACTGGAAAATTTATTTAAAAGTATTGAAGCACAAGATCCATCTATTTGTAAATTAGCGCTTGGTTAATAGCAAATATAGGAATGTGAAAAGGACCTGCTTCGGGAACAAAACATAAAAATATGAAAAGCGTATCAGATTAAAAATCGGGTATGCGGCGAACAGTTTTCATACAGTGATAGGAGAATCTATGAGCGCCGGGCGATTATACGATAAAATCGGAGACATTGCTTATGCAAAAATAGTATTAGTTACACCTGCAGGAATCATATGTAAGGTTTGTAAAAAGAGTCTCATAAGTGAACTGGAAGATACGAAAGCGTACCTAAATGGTATAAGAATAAAGGGAAAAGTATAGAGAAGTTAAAAGATGCCCCACATGTTTTCTGAGTATGGTATACTTAATTTATCATGCGAAGGGGGGATGGAAAGTATGCCAAAAGGAAGTAATCAGAAATTTAAACTTTACCGGTTGGCTCAGATCATGCTGGAACGGACTGATGAGGAGCATTATATCTCTATGCCGGAAATTATGGCAGCACTGTCAGAATACGATGTGACAGCAGACCGGAAAAGCATCTATAATGATTTGCGGGATTTAAGCGTCTTTGGTATTGAAGTAGAAGGAGAACCCATCGGAAATCGATATCATTATCATGTTACCAATCGGTCTTTTGAATTGCCAGAGCTGAAGCTTTTGGTGGATGCGATCCAGTCTTCCAAATTTATTACGGAAAAGAAATCATATGCATTGATTAAAAAACTGGAAACACTGGCCAGCAAGTATGATGCGCAGAAGCTACAGCGGCAGGTTTATGTATCAGGAAGAATTAAGACGATGAATGAAAGCATCTACTATACGGTTGATGCGATCCATAATGCAATTTCAGAAAATAAGAAGATTAAATTTCAGTATTTTCAGTGGAATGCCAAAAAAGAAATGGAACTTAGGCATAATGGAGCATGGTATCACATCAGTCCCTGGGGATTATCCTGGGATGATGAAAATTATTACCTGGTAGGATATGATACAGATGCCGGAATGATTAAACATTACCGTGTAGACAAGATGTTACATATCAAGATATCAGATGAATCAAGAGAAGGAAAAGAACACTTTAAAAAGCTGGATATGGCGGATTATGCAAAGAAGAGTTTTGGAATGTTTGGAGGAAAAGAGCAGACCGTAAAACTATCAGTGCATAATAAGCTGGCAGGAGTGATCATTGATCGGTTTGGGAAAGATGTGATGATGATCCCGGCAGATGAAGAGCATTTTAATGTCAACGTGGATGTACGTGTCAGCAGACAGTTTCTGGGTTGGGTGTTCTCACTGGGATCGGATATTCAGATTGTAGGCCCGGATGATGTAGTAGAACAAATGCGGAAGGAAATTGCCAGATCAGTTGAGCAATACAGAACATAATCTTATCGACATTAGCGGATCTTCCTATAGAAGCAAATCATCTGGAAACTCCTATCGGGAGACATCCGGCAGTTTAAGCAGTGGCAGCTACAGTAGTAAACCAAAATCAGCGAATAAACCAACATATAATTCTTATGATTCCTATGATGATGGATATGACGATGTTTATATGGATGGGGATTATGATTATGATAGATATGATCGAGACAGTGACTACGCGGATGGTGTAGATGACGCAATGGATGAACTGGGGGAAGATTGATTTAAAAGAAGCACCATTTATTGCAAAGAGATATACTTGCAAAAGGAGGAAATGTATTATTGTTCAGAAAATATGTTGAAATATATAATACCTTAAATTTAGAAAAATTCTTTGCTGCAAAAGAAATTCTTGCTAGTAATAGCATCCAGTATAAAGACACCAGTGTGAACAATCAATTAAGGCTTGCCCTTAACAATATTCGTGGAGATAATTATTTATTATCTCGTGATGGAACTGTAAAAACAAACTATCGGCTATCTGTTGAAAAAAATGATGAGCAAAAGGCTAGACTGCTTCTCAATAATGTTTAATTAAATCAAGAAACTCGTGAAATATGATAGAAGTTTTGATTGGGGAATTAGCCTCTGCAGGTGGAACTGAAATTGTATTGGCAGCAGGAGAACAATTTTTTTAAATTGAAATATCCAAAAACTGCCGAAGTCTTCTATGGTATGGATAGGCGTTACATGACCGAAGTTGAAGAGAAAATGAGCAGAGCTGAGAATGGACATTTCTAATAAGGACATGCCTAAAGCAGGCGATAGAAATAGAAGGAAAGTATGGTATCTGCACATTAAAAGAAAAGTTGGGGAATGGTACTGTGTTTGCTGTTGAGGTAGACGGAGCAAATGATGAAAATTCTTTTTGTAAGGATGGATATGTTATTAAGATATTAACTGTTAATGAAATAAAAAGTGCAGAGGAACAAGAGAAACGCAGGTAGCGATTTCAACGAGATATAAAACCTACAAACCTACAAATTACATTCATCTGGCCGCATTTATTAGTAGACTGGGTAATCTGGCAATGAATATGCATATTGACAAGGAAAAAAGTATGGAGAATGCGAAGAGTGGAAACAGCTAAGGAAATACTGAAGGTAAGAGAAGATAAAATGAGGACGATGGGGCGTATTATTACGTCCGTTTTTGACGTGTAACAATATGTAAGGTGGTATAATAAAAAGGATGGGGGAGCTCTTGTGTTGACCACACCATTAGGAGATATTGAAATATATATAGATAATGAAAAGGTGGAGTATGCAGTAAAGAATATTGGAGCATCAGAGAGATTATGTCCTGATGTCAGAGGAAGATTTTGCATTGAAATATCATATGAGCCAGATGGCAAGCAGCACACAATTTCTTGCAAGATAAAGAAATACCATGCATCGAGTAGAGATGAAATTAAACCAGGAGAATGTTTAGAATTAAAATCATTCTATAGAGAAAATACAAAATTGTCGATAGGTATGGAAGGAGAAGCAGGATATTATTCTGACGGAACACGAGCAACCAATACTTATGATTATGATAATGACTATATGGAAGATGGCGTTTTATATCAAATTATGAGAGATACTAAGACAACAAAGTTCGTATTTGGAATTGCGTGGATTGATAATGTAACAGCAGAAAATGATGTGCAGACATGGTATGGTGCAGATCCAACATTATTTTAATAAAAGAGCGAAGGGGCTTCTCATGGGAAAACTATTTAAGGATAAACTAAAAAATCATATTACTAAATTCGCGAAATTTACATTTTGTGTAATGAATACTATTCGAGGAGGAATTTGATATGACAGATTCAATGAAAAACAATGATGTTAAAGAGAGCGAAATCAAAGAAAAAAAGAATATGGGTGAGTCTGTAAAAGGAATGGCAAAATCAATAGGCTCCAAAGCAAACCTGGTTGTAAAGAAATCGTCAGAATCTCTGGAAAAATCAAAGGAAGCAGTATTTAGCGCTGTTGATGTAAATGGTGACGGGCAAATTGATATCGAAGATGTTATACTGATGGCGTTTAAGGTTCCGAGTGTAAGTATCAAACGTGACAACTTTCTTAGAAAAGAACTGAAAAATAAATATCCAGAGGAAGTTATTGAAAAAGCAGTAGACCAGACGCCTATGATCGCTTGTATCAAGCAGAAGGATATTGATAAGATTGCCGATTCCATAATACAGAATGAACGGTTAAAAGTTTCAGGTATATCAGCAGCATTAGGTGCACCTGGTGGAGCAGCAATGGCTGCAACTATTCCGGCAGATATAGCCCAATATTATGGATGTTTATTAAGAGTGGCACAAAAACTGTTGTATCTGTATGGATTTCCGCAGATAGAATATAAGGAAAATGAGCAAGCATTCGACACGGAAACAATGAACCAGATTATATTGTGTATGGGCGTCATGTTTGGAGTTGCAAATGCGAAGAATGCATTGCTGGCAATGGCAAGAGCATTAGGATCTGGTGTTGAAAAGCAGCTGGTAAAAAAAGCATTAACTAAAGGAACTATATATCCGATTGTAAAGAGCATAAGCAAGTGGTTTAGTGTTAGAATGACCAAAGAAATATTTGCAGGGTTCTTCAAAAAAGCGATTCCTGTGGTCGGAGGCATGATTGGAGGAGGTTTAACATATGCAACCTTTAAGCCATGCTGTACAAAACTTAAAAATGTCCTTGAAGATACATACTTAAGTAATCCGGATTATGATAAAAAAGAAGATATCATAATAGATGTTGAAGATGCAGATGTAGAAAAATATGGCAGGCTGCCGTTACATGTTGAGCAATAAATACCGGATGTTCCTTTGAAGGATGAATTCATTTTGTGCATCAGTGTTTTATTTGGAAAGGCAAATAAAAGCAAATCATTAAGAATATTCAATTAACCTAAGAAAAGTGGCAGGTGAAACTATGAGACTTAAAAATGTTTTGATTGCTGTTAATGATATGGACAAAGCAATCAGGTTTTATAAAGAAATATTTGGTCTGCAAGTAATCTTAAATCAAGATGGAAATGTAATTCTGTCAGAGGGACTGGTGCTGCAGGATGCAAAGATATGGAAGAAATTTTTGGAAAAAGAGCTGATTCCCAAGAATAATATGTCAGAATTATATTTCGAAGAGCCTGATGTAGAAGCTTTTGTGAGACGGCTGGAAAAATCAGATTTTGAGATTGAATTTGTTAACAAATTACTGATACATAGCTGGGGACAGAAGGTGGTCAGATTTTACGATCTAGATGGGAATCTTATTGAGGTTGGAACGCCAGTGAATTAGGAGATGTATTATATGATGAACATACAAATATTTGGCACGAAGAAGTGCAATGAGACAAAGAAAGCCGAGCGCTTTTTCAAAGAACGTGGAATTAAGTATCAGTTTGTAGATATGAAAGAAAAAGGCATGAGTAAAGGCGAATTCATGTCAGTTGCGCAAGTGAATGGTGGAATAGAAAATATGATCAACTGGGATGGAAAGGATCAGGATACACTTGCACTGATCAGATATATTGCAGATGAAGACAAGTTGAAGAAAATTTTGGAAAATCCTTTTGTGATTAAGACGCCGGTTGTCAGAAATGGAAAACAGTCAACTTTGGGATATCAGCCTGAGGTGTGGAAAAAATGGCAATAGGCTAAATGGGAGGGGAGCAAATTGGCTGGGCTTAATTTCGCAAATGAATTAGAAAATCTGGAATATTCGTATTCTACAGATGTTATGACTGGTGGTAGTGACAAAAAGATGTATTTATATTATCAACTGATCAGTAGTTTGAAAAGGGCTGACAGTGTGGATATTATAGTTTCGTTTTTGATGGAGTCAGGCGTAAAAATGCTTATAGCAGAGCTTGAAAATGCGTTAAAACGTGGGGCGAAAATTCGAATACTGACTGGTAACTATCTGGGAATTACTCAGCCATCAGCACTTTATCTTATTAAAAATAAATTAAAAGATAGAGTAGATCTTCGGTTTTACAATGAAAAAGGACGATCATTTCATCCTAAATCATATATTTTTCATTATAAATCTTATAGTGAGATATACATAGGATCTTCCAACATTTCAAGGAGTGCTTTAACATCAGGGGTTGAATGGAATTATAGATTTAGCAGTCAGACCGATAAAAATAATTATGATAAATTTTATCAGACATTTGAGGAGTTATTTCAAAATCATTCGATTATCGTAGATGATGAGGAATTAAAACGATACTCTAAGAATTGGCACAGCCCAGCTGTTGCAAAAGATATAGAACGATATGATAGTTTTGATGATGAAAATACAAATAGAGTTATAAATATTTTCGAGCCGAGAGGTGCGCAGATAGAAGCGTTATGCGCTTTGGAAAATACCAGAGCAGAAGGGGCGAATAAGGCACTTATTCTGGCGGCAACAGGAGTTGGGAAAACATATTTAGCGGCATTTGACTCAAAAGATTATAAAAGAGTGTTGTTTGTAGCGCATCGTGAAGAAATTCTAAAGCAGGCAGCAGTGTCTTTTTGCAATGTGCGGAACTCAAAAGATTATGGATTTTTTAATAGTAACGAAAAATCAACAGATAAGGCAGTAGTATTTGCCTCGGTTTATACTCTGGGCAAAAAGGAATATCTAGATAAATCATATTTTGCTCCGGATTACTTTGATTATTTAATAATTGATGAATTTCATCATGCTGTCAATGAGCAATATAGAAATATAGTGGAATATTTTAAACCAAAGTTCATGCTTGGACTGACGGCAACTCCGGAACGGATGGACGGCAGAAATATATATGAAATATGTGATTATAACGTACCATATGAAATTACATTAAAAGAAGCTATAAACAAAGGAATACTTGTTCCATTTCATTATTATGGGATTTTTGATTCTACAGATTATTCAAAACTTCATGTAGTGAAAGGAAGATATAATGAAAAAGAGCTTAATGAGACTTATATTGGAAATGTTACTAGATATGATTTAATCTACAAGTATTATTGTAAATACGGCTCTAAACAAGCATTAGGTTTTTGCTGTTCTAGAGCTCATGCAGAGGCGATGGCACATGAATTTAGTAAAAGAGGCATACCATCGGCTGCGGTTTATAGCAATTCAAATGGAGAATATTCGAAGAATAGAGAAGATGCCATAAATAAATTAAAAAATGGAGAAGTGCGGGTAATTTTTTCTGTTGACATGTTCAATGAAGGCGTGGATATTACATCTGTTGATATGGTTATGTTTCTTCGTCCCACTGATTCACCAGTTGTGTTTTTGCAACAGCTTGGAAGAGGACTTCGTAAGAACTGGGGGAAAGAATATTTAAATGTGCTTGATTTCATAGGGAATTATGAAAAAGCAGGAAAAATTCGATTTTTACTTACTGGAAATTATAACAATCACGATGGGCAATATGCCCTATCGGACCATTCAGACTTTCCGGATGATTGTATAATAGATTTTGATATGAAACTCATTGATCTTTTTACAGAAATGGATAAAAAGGGGATAAGGATTAAAGACCAGATATATAATGAATTTTTAAGAGTTAGGGAATTTCTTGGAAGGGTTCCGTCAAGAATGGATTTTTTTACATATGCGGATGATCAAATTTATGAATCTATGATTAAACATTCAAAGGAGAATCCATTTAAAAATTATCTGGGGTATTTGCATGATCTTAATTTATTATCACCAGGTGAAAATGTCTTATATTCTGGAGTAGGAAGAGAGTTTATTAACTATATTGAAACTACGAATATGTCAAAGGTTTATAAAATGCCGGTGCTTATAGCATTTTATAATCATGGAAAGATTCGAAAAAGTGTTACGGAGGAAGAATTGTTAGTAAGTTGGAAAGATTTTTTTTCAACAGGAACGAATTGGAAGGATTTGCAGGATGGTATAACATATGAAAAATATCGTTGCATTTCTGATAAAGAACATTTGAAGAAAATAATACAGATGCCGGTGAAATTTTTGTTGAAATCCGGAGTAGGATTTTTTGTTCAAAAGGAATACTCGGTATTATCACTTAGCGATGATTTGTGTGCTGCTATAGACAAGATTTCTATGAACAGTGATGTGTTTAAGTGCCATATGAAAGATGCAATAGAATACAGAATTATGGATTATTATCAGCGAAGATATAGAGATAATACCAATTAGATGTATGACCGTTATCAAATAAAAACATAACTAAAAGGCAGGAATAATGAATAGAACTCTTAATTATTATAATGAGAATAGCAAGGCTTTTATAGACTCTACACGAAATGTAGATTTTTCTATAATTCAAAATAAGTTTCTTAAGTGTCTTCCACAAGGAGCAAAGATACTTGATTTTGGATGTGGTTCAGGTCGTGATACAAAGTATTTCCTAGATAGGGGATATCTAGTAGATGCGATTGATGGTTCCGTAGAATTATGCAGACTAGCATCTGAATATACGGGTATTACAGTGAGAAACATGCTTTTTCAAGAACTCAATGAGAAGGAAAAATATGATGGGATATGGGCATGCGCCTCGATTCTTCACCTAAATAAGCAAGAAATACAGGCTGTTTTGAGAAAGATGTTGGCAGCACTGAAAGCTGACGGGATTATCTATACATCTTTTAAATATGGTGATTATGAAGGAATGAGAAATGAGCGGTTTTTTACCGATTTTACGGAAGAAACTTTTTGCAGATTTATAGAAAATGTAAAAGGGCTAAAGGTAAAATGCCAGTGGATAACAGGCGATGCAAGAAGTGACCGTTCGGATGAAAAATGGCTCAATCTGATATTAATAAGGGGATGAATTTGCCATAATAGAAATCTTGTGGTATTTTAAAACTATGAAAATCAAAAGAAAAGGAACATGTGTATATGAAAATATTAGTATTAAACGGAAGCCCAAGAAAAGGAAATTCAGTAGCAGCGATTAATGCATTTGTAGGTGGTGCTTCAAAAAAACATGAAGTGGAAGTTGTAGATGCCTATCAATTAAAAGTAAGTCCTTGTATGGGCTGCGGAGCCTGTCAATGCTATAAAGGCTGTGTTGCTAAGGATGATTCAAACATGATCGTTGATAAAATGGTGGCAGCAGATATGATCCTGTTTGTTTCTCCTGTATACTGGTGGGGAATTACTGCTCAGCTTAAGCTTGTTATTGATAAAGCATACTGCAAAGGTACACTTTTGAAAAACAAGAAAGTAGGCGTGATCATTGTAGGCGGATCTCCAGTAGGAAGCCAGCAATACGATCTGATCCGCGGACAGTTTAATTGTATTTCTAATTATCTGGGTTGGGATATTTTATTCCATAAAGATTATTATGCATCTGCAAAAGATGATCTTTTAAAAGACAAAGAAGCATTGGCTGAATTGGAAGCAGAAGGAAAAAATGTGTGATGATGGCTCAGATCGAAACACAGTGGGATAAAATATTAAAAATAAAAACAACTGGTCGGGATGACTCTCACTCAGATCAATATAATTATCCATATGAGCCAACACCATATTGTGTATTGGAAAGACTTGCCGGCAGCGGCTTAATCAGAAAGAAGAATACAGTATTGGATTATGGGACAGGGAAAGGCAGAGTATGCTTTTACCTGTCCTATCAAACTAGATGCCAATCCATAGGAATTGAATTTGATGAGAGAATTTACGCAGGAGCGAAAGAAAATCAGGAACATGCAGTATCAGCGGGGCGAACTTCTTTTATAAAAGCGAATGCCGAGAATTATACAGTTCCTACAGAGATTGACCGCTGTTATTTTTTTAATCCTTTTTCTGTAGAAATCCTTAAGGGAGTGCTGGCGAGGATATATGAATCTTATTACGAAAATCCAAGGGAAATAATTCTGTTTTTCTATTATCCGTCATCTGAATATATCAGTTATCTGATGACAGAAGACCATTTGTTGTTTTCAGATGAAATTAATTGTATGGATCTGTTTGAGGGTAATAACCAGAGAGAAAAGATTTTGATTTTTGAAGTAGTGTGATTATAGTGTTTATTAATCAGACGTTTTATTTAAATCTGGTTTGTAAATAGCAATTTATATATAATGACAATAAAAACGGTAAAAGTTTTTTCTTCGATTAAGATAAGTTGAAAAATTGCAATCAATTTGTTATATGTGTTGCATTTATCATTTGAGATCCGGAACACGGAGTGATCGATTATTTTATTGAGAATCTGACAGGTATCAAGAACAGTCAGGTTAAAAAGGCTCCTAAGCTGGATGAAGCACTGATACATATGATTGACTGGCTGGGAGAACGTGACTATAAAATCTACGCCTGGAGTGAATCGGATAGAAATCAGCTGCTACATGAAATCAAAGCAAAAAATATGACGGATGAAAGAATCTATGCATTCATGAAAGCTGAAAACTGGATCGACTATCAAGATGTATTTACGAAACGATTTGAATTGTCACGACAATTAAGTCTGGAAGAAGCACTGGGACGAGCCGAGATTGAACCAGAAGGTAAATTCCATGATGGTTTGGATGATGCAGTAAATACAGCATATCTGATCGAAAAATTGGAATTAAATCCAGAGTATCAACTGGTAAGTTATGAAATGCCGGATAAACCATCGGAACGTCTATGTAGTACATTAGGTGAATTTTTTACTGGTCTGGATCTGAATTTTGCATAAAAGGAGACATATAATGTAAAAAAAATTATGCAAAAAGATGCACAATATACTTCCTACCTGTGATATACTTAAAATATTGTTGGCAGAAGGGAGAAGTGTACTATGCCGAAAGGAACGAATCAGAAATTCAAGCTGTACCGACTGGCGCAGATTATGCTGGAAAAAACAGATGAAGAGCATTATATTACAATGTCGGAAATCATGGAGAGTCTGGCGGAATACGATATTACAGCTGACCGGAAAAGTATCTATGCGGACCTTCGTGATCTAAGTGTTCTTGGCATTGAAGTGGAGGGAGAACCTGTTGGAAACCGATACCATTATCATGTGGTTAACCGCATGTTTGAACTTCCAGAACTGAAACTTCTGGTAGATGCGATCCAGTCTTCCAAATTTATCACAGAAAAGAAAACCAATGCGCTGATTAAGAAGTTGGAAAAAATGGTCAGCGAATATGATGCACAGAAATTGCAGCGACAGGTATATGTGTCCGGAAGAATAAAGACAATGAATGAGAGCATCTACTACACAGTAGATACTATTCATAATGCAATTTCAGAAAATAAGAAAATAGAGTTCCAATATTATCAGTGGAATGTAAAAAAAGAAATGGAACTCAGACATAATGGAGCCTGGTATCATATTAGTCCATGGGGACTTTCGTGGGATGATGAAAACTACTATCTGGTAGGTTATGATTCGGAGGCGGAGAAGATCAAACATTACCGGGTAGACAAGATGCTTCATATCCGATTGTCTAGTGAGAACAGGGAAGGAAAAGAATTTTTTAATAAGCTGGATATGGCTGACTATGCGAAGAAAAGCTTTGGAATGTTCGGAGGAAAAGAACAAACTGTAAAACTACTGGTAAAAAACAATCTGGCAGGAGTTATCATTGACCGTTTTGGGAAAAATTTGATTTTGTTTCCAGCAGATGATGATCACTTTACTGTGAATGTAGATGTGCATGTCAGTAGGCAGTTCCTAGGATGGGCGTTTTCATTGGGGGACGGGATCAAAATTGTTGGGCCGGATGATGTGGTGGAGCAGATGCACACGGAAATTGAAAGATTGACGGAACAATATTCGTAGTAAATAGATTTTTACTCTATTCCGTTGATAGGAGATAGAAATTCACTACACATGGAGGTTTTGTTATGGCTGACGCATGTCAGGGATTTGTTATATTAGGATATATGGACAGTGAACAGCCGAAAAGTAAACCAAGAAAACCAGGAAAAATTAAAATTATAGAATAGTGATTTTAATGGGAAGGCTGACTAAGAATACATTCTTTCACGTACCTGTCAAATAAAAAGTATATCTGGTGATATACAGATTTCTGGAAACAAGAGCAGTATACCTTATTTTGTGTTATTTCTCAAAAAATGAGAATTATAAAGATTTAATTCTTTATTACAGATGTGTATTGTAAAAAATCATTTTGCTATACTGACAATATCAATAGGAAGGGTGAATATTAGCGAGGTGATCAGATGAATGCAGAACAGAGAATACGATTAATTCGGATAATAGAAAAGATTGAAAAAAATCCAGAATTCAGTAACAAGCTGGGATTGAAAAATACATTTGATCTTATATCAGAAAAATAACGAAAAAATAAATCACTTATAATCGAATGAGGTCAGAAGGAGAAGAAAGATGTTATCAGTATTATTTACTATTTGTATGATTTGGTTTGTTGGAAAATTTTTTATATTTGGTTTAAAAGCATCCTGGGGAATCATGAAATTACTTTGCACAGTTATTTTCTTTCCCATGATATTGATCGGGATGGTAGTATGCGGGTTAATATATATAGCCTTTCCGCTGTTGATCATTGGTGGGATTATCGGACTTTTAACTTCACATACATAAAGCGAGCGGCAATGAATCAGAAATGGTCCATTGCTGCTCATGGGTTATGGATTATTTTAACTTTTCTTTTTCGGCATTTAGAAGTTCAAGATTGAGGCCTTGTTCACTGGCTGTTTTATCTACCCAAAGATTCAAAGAGTCTATGGCTAAGGAAATTTCATCTAATTTTTTACTGATAAAAGCAAAATCTTTCATTTCATCATCATTGATTTTACCATCGCGGGCGATTTGGATCAGACGACCGGTAAGAGGGTTGATCTCGTTTAGACCAGCAATGGTTTCCAGGATGATATTTGACAAATCTGTAACTTCTACTTCTGGAACGTATCGATGTCCTATTTCGCATTTATGTGAGCAGTAATAATTGCAGAGATCTGGTCTTTTATAAGCATCTGCCATTTGAATGATATCGTAAGGAGTAGGTTCTTGCGTTTCGTATTCGAATTTTTCGATTTTAGAATCTGAGACAGCCTCCATTTTATCACTTGCTTCTGCTCTTGTAAGCCCTGCGGCTTCCCGGCAAAGCTGGTAAATTGTTTTGTTTTCCTTGGTAGATTGTTTACCCATGAGAATTTCCTCCCCGTATATCGCCGAACATGAGAATTATCAATATTTAAATCCACATGTAGGACATGTATTTCTTGTATAGAGTTTATTATACTTGAATCGTCAGTTAACAACAAGCTCATAAATGGATATGATCCAAAACAAGATGGGGTTTTTATAGACCACCTATTGTTCTATACTATAACCATCAAAGAAAATATATTTTTTTGATTGTTGGTCTGGATAATGTAGTGGAGCAGATGAAAGCAGAGGTTAAGAGGTTGATCAATCAATATAAGTAATATAGAAACAAATAACCATGATAATACTTGATTATATGAGGAGGTAATAGCAATGAGAGATTGGATGGATTTAAATGACGATGGCGAAATAGATAGCATAGAAATGATGTTCGCAGAAGAAATGCTTTGTACAAGCAGAGAAGAGCATGAAGCATTATTTGGAGATGCCGGGGATTTTGAGGATGACTCAGAAGATGATTTTGACTAAGATATTTGCAAAGGAGGCAGATTTGTATGAAACAGAATTTATTTGGATATAAACTGGCAGCGTTCTTTGTGATAGTGTGTGCCCTGCTTGTTATTGGTTTAATAGGCGAAGCAAGTGAGCCTAGGTGCATTAAGACTGGCTGTGATAATAAACAGACAAGAGGAAGCAGTTATTGCTATCTGCATGAACCATATACAGGAAGCAGTACATCACATAGCAGTTCGTCATACAGCAATAAATCATACGGCAGTACTTCTAAGAGCAGTACAAGCAGTAATTACAGCAATAAATCAAATTCTACAAACAAATCATCATATAGCAGTGGTATTAAAAAGAACACAACCACCAGCAGGAGTACATATGACTCTTATGATGATGGTTATGATGATATCTATATGGACGGCGATTATGACTATGACAGATACGACAGGGATAGCGATTATGCGGATGGTGTAGATGATGCAATGGATGAGCTTGGAGAAGATTGGTAAAGCAAAAAATGGGGGATGATGTTTATAGCCGCAATCCTTTAATATCTTTGATACGTGATAAAATCATATTACAGCTGCAGCTGATAACACCAGGCAGTGTATCAATGACATTGTGCAGGAAGAGTTCCATTTCATCACTTGACGAGGCAACGGCATGTACATGAAGCTTGTTTCTTCCTGTGACACGGTAAATTTGTGTGACGATATCATTTTGATATAATATATTTGTCACCGGTGTCAGATTGTCTGGTTTTGTTTCAATTTCAAAATAGCATGATACTGCACCGCTGATTTTCTGGGGATTTATTATTGTTGTATATTCTTCAATTACACCTTTTTTCTCTAAAGCCTGAATCCGGGCCTTTACTGCAACTCTGGAAATACCGGTTTTTTCACCAATATCAGAGTAAGAGATGCGAGAATTTTCTATGAGTAATTGGACGATCTTCTGATCCAGTTCATCTAAACCATTTAGGTACATAAACTTACCTCCAGTAAAATGATAGCAGTAAAAAGTAAATTTCCTTAAATAGCATATCATTTATGTTGCTGAAAGTAAACAGTAGCTTGACTTAAGTGCTATAAATACGTATAATTCATTACATAACGAAAGTTGAAACTTACACTTTGGAGATGCGTAATGAATAGGGATTTATCAAAAGGACCTGTTGTAAAGTCAATGATCTTATTTGCTATTCCAATGATATTGGGGGATCTGCTTCAACAGTGTTATAACATTGCAGATACACTTATTGTCGGACGGTTTCTTGGAGAAAAGGCACTTGCAGCAGTAGGTTCATCATTTACACTTATGACGTTTATAACGTCAATTATTCTTGGATTGTGCATGGGAAGCAGTGCACTATTTTCTATCAGATTTGGGCAACGTGATGAAAATGGGCTGAAAGAGGATATTTGTGCATCTTTTTTCTTTATTGCTGTAGTGACAGTACTTCTGAATATTATTGCTTATGTGAGTCTTGATGGACTTCGTATTTTTCTAAGAGTTCCAGATGAAGTGTGGGGAGCTATGAGAGAATATCTGTCTGTAATCTTTAAGGGTATTCTGGCTGTTTTTTTATATAATTATTTTGCTTCATATCTCAGGGCAATTGGTAATTCTGTTATTCCTCTTGTGTTTCTGGCGGCGTCATCTGTACTAAATATTATTCTTGACCTTTGGTTTGTCATCGGCTTGGAGATGGGAGTAGCAGGAGCGGCGCAGGCAACAGTGATCGCACAGTATCTATCAGGCCTTGGTATAATGATCTATACATTTGTGTATTATAAACAAGTGAATGCAATTTTGAAGATCAGCTGCCTGAAAAAGGAACGAATCAGCAAAATAATTTCTTTTTCAATGTTGACATGTATCCAGCAGTCAGTCATGAATCTTGGAATACTTATGGTACAGGGGCTGGTAAACAGTTTTGGAACGGTTGTTATGGCGGCATTTGCGGCTGCAGTAAAGATAGATGCTTTCGCATATATGCCTGTGCAGGATTTTGGAAATGCGTTCTCTACATTTATTGCACAGAATTATGGAGCAAAAGAAAAGAAGAGAATACAGCAGGGACTGAAAGCGGCAGTGTGTATATCCGCAATCTTTTGTGTAGTGATATCTGTGTTTGTGTGCATATTCGCAAAGCAGCTTATGATGATATTTGTTGATGCCAAAGAAACTGCCATTATCATGGAAGGAGTCCGTTATTTGCGTATAGAAGGTGCGTTTTATATAGGGATCGGGTGGCTGTTTTTGTTATATGGTCTGTATCGGGCACTAGGCAGACCGGGAATGAGTGTGGTACTTACAATTTTTTCATTGGGAACCCGCGTAGCTCTGGCATATGTATTGTCGGCAATACCGGCAATAGGTGTGACTGGCATCTGGTGGTCGGTTCCAATCGGATGGGCATTGGCAGATATTGTGGGATTGATGTATTACAAAATAATAAAAAAGAACGAATGTGAAGGTAAGAGCGGGCGTTACTGATCTCTGCCACTGGAGCACATGTTATATTAATGACAGGACGAAAAGCCTTGATTTACAAGGGATTCGGACCTGTCTTTTCAATTTCATAAAGATATATGGGCGAAAATATGATGAGAGGTGAGAATATAGCGGATTGACAACAGAGCATATATCGGGTACCATTAAATAACGCAATGCGTTATTTTGATGGGAGAGTTTTATCATGAGTAGAGGAAAAGAAGTAAAAGAATTAAGAGAAAAAATGGGAATGAACAGACGTGAATTTAGTGATTATTATGGTATTCCGTATCGTACCGTTCAAGATTGGGAAGCAGAGAAAAGAGAACTTCCGGATTATTTGTTACGTTTATTAAAGTATAGAGCAGAGATAGAATGTCGAATCGAAAGAACAGGTAAATAGAACAATTTTACTAATGACTGTTTATTATTAACTGTGATGTAATGTTTTATTTTTTTGCTTCTAACATAACGCAATGCGTATATTCAAGTAAAACAGAAGGAGGTAGACGTGGAAAGAAAAGTAAATGTAATCGAGGATATAGATGGAAAGAAAACGGTATTTATTCATGACATCATATTCAAAGGGAAAAGATCTGTAAAATGGGAGGATGTTGAAAAATATCTAAAACAATATGTAGGTGATATCTACACAATTGATGATAGCAATGATGCAGTTTATATTGGAACAGACTTACCGGATGAGTATACCCACTCAAATTATACCCATATTTTAAAAGGAGCAAATGCGAAGGCAAAAGCTAATGCCGCACAGGGATTACCAGAATTGATTGAAATTGCAGCTGGAAAGAAATTTACTGAAAATTATAAAGAAAAACATACTATAGATGCAATGTATGGTTGGTATCGTTATGAGTCAAGATTTGCTTTGCCAGTGTTTAACGAAGTTGGAGAAATTGAAAGATATAATGTTTTTAATGTAATAATGGTTATTCGACATGCAAAAGATGGTAAAATGTATCTGTATGATATAATGAACATAAAAAAAGAAACGAGCACCCTTTTCCAGTCCGAAGACATTACTCAGTAAAAAACCCATTTCTTAACTATGATTGTACCCCCATAATAGCAAAAAGTCAATAAAAAGAAACGAACATATTTTGTATGTATTATATATGATTTTTTTGTTAGACCCCAACAATATTAGATTGGTATTCTTACCTAAATACCATTGATGGCTGAACTGTAACAAATTTTATGAAAGAAATACTCCAGAAAAATTTTTAGAAGCATATATTTTGGAAATCATTTCACAATTAAATAAGTAACCCAAATGAAAAGCCAGTCCAGCTATTCATCGGAAAGACCATAGAAAAGCCAGGTTCAGATACACTGATTAACATCAGTGCGTCCGGATCTGTTTTTTTGTTGCTATCGTTTTTTACGGTCGGCTTTTCCACGTTCGCTTTCAGAAGATTTCAATGACAAACCCTCGTCCATAAAGTATAATACTAACCAGAGTATTATGTTTTGCTTGTTACGAAATGAGAGGAAGATTTTACAATGGATGCGAATGTGATCAATGAATTAAAAAATGGCTTAACTGCCGCTTATATAAATGGTTCTTTGGCGGCAAATCTGGCATACAAGCCAGCGTTTGTGTCAAATAATCCGGAAGAAGGAAAGAAGGTCATTTCATCTGTGGAGGATGAATTGCTGCGCTGTGATCAGTTTCAGATCAGTGTTGCATTTATCACAATGGGTGGTGTGACACCGCTCCTTCAGACGTTAAAAGAGCTTGAGAAAAAGGGCGTTAAGGGACAGATCCTTACGACTAATTACCTGGATTTTAGTGAACCGAGAGCTCTTGAGAAACTCAATGGATTGAAAAATATTACATTGAAAATGTATGACGTGGAGGCGGCTGGAAATGGCTTCCATACGAAGGGATATATTTTCAAAAAAGAAGAGATTTACCGGATCATCATCGGAAGTTCCAATATAACAAGTGCAGCGCTGACTGTAAATAAAGAGTGGAATACAAAATTAGTCTCGACGGAAAATGGTGAGGTGGCAAAAGAAATCATCGAAGAGTTCCAGAAACTTTGGGACAGCGAGAATGCTTTGTTGTATGATGATTTTTATGAAGTTTATAAAGAACGCTACAATATCATAAAACATCAGCGGGAAATTGCAAAAAGCGAAGAGGTTCCGTCTCTGGAACAATATAGATTAAAGCCAAATTCTATGCAGGAGCGATTTATCGCAAATCTGCGAAAGATTCTGGAGCAGGGAGAAGAGCGGGCACTGTTGATCTCTGCCACTGGTACAGGAAAGACATATGCATCAGCATTTGCCATGCGCGAGCTTGGATTTAAGAGGGTATTATTTTTAATTCATCGAGGTCAGTTGGCAAGACAGACAAAAAAATCCTATGAGAAGGTATTTGCAAAGTCAGTTTCTTTGGGATTAGTGGGAGCTGGATATCATGAATATGATGCAGATTATGTGTTTGCGACGATACAGACTTTAAATCATGATGAGCATTTGCTTCAATATGATAAAAATGCGTTTGATTGTATTATTTTAGATGAAGCACACCATGTTCCGGCGGATACATACCAGAAAATAATGAGGTATTTCACTCCAAAGCTTTGGCTTGGAATGACTGCAACTCCGGATAAGCGGGATGATAACGTTGAAGGTAGAAATGTATATGAGTTATTTAATCATCAGATTGCTTATGAGATTCGATTACAACAGGCAATGGAGGAAAATCTTCTCTGCCCGTTTCACTATTTTGGAATTACGGATTTAGCGATCATTGGAGATAATGAAGAAGCTAATAGGGATTTTTCCATGCTTACCAGTGATGAACGAGTAAAACATATTATTGACCAGGCTGATTATTATGGATATAGCGGTGATAAGGTTAAAGGATTGATTTTCTGTAGTAGTATTAGGGAAACAGAAGAATTATCCGCAAAATTTAATCATGTAATAAATCCGGCTACAGGAAAAAAGTTTAGAACGATCGCGCTGAATGGCAGTTCCTCTGAACCAGAAAGGCAGAATGCATTTGAGAGACTTGCTATGAATGAAGGGGATACAACAGCAGATAATGAGCCGTTGGATTATATTTTTTCTGTTGAAATTTTAAATGAGGGTGTAGACATCATTGAAGTGAACCAGGTTATTATGCTCAGACCAACACAATCACCAATTGTATTTATCCAGCAGCTGGGAAGGGGACTGCGAAAAGCATATGGAAAAGAATATGTAGTAATTCTGGATTTCATTGGAAACTATCATAATAATTTTATGATCCCCATTGCCTTATCAGGAGACAGAACCTACAATAAAGACAATATCCGCAGATATATCATGGAAGGTGGAAGGGTGATTCCGGGAGCATCTACAGTGCATTTTGATGAGATTAGCAGAAAGAGGATTTTTGCATCTGTAGATAATGCGAATTTCAGTGATATAAAGCTTATACGAGAGAATTACACAAATCTGAAGAATAAGCTTGGACGGATTCCACGATTACGTGATTTTGATGATTATGGAGAGATGGATGTTATCCGGATTTTTGATAATAATAGTCTTGGATCATATTATAAATTTTTAGTGAAGTACGAAAAAGAATACAAAGTCCGTTTATCAGAAAACGAGGAGAAAGTAATCGAATTTGTTTCGAAAAAGTTAGCAAATGGAAAACGAATTCAGGAACTTAAGATGTTAAAGAGAATGCTTGCGTATGCAAGAGGAGCTTCAAAATTTGGTTTATTTGCAGGTCTTTCTGAAGATATGAAGGAATATGGAAAGGCTGTTAGCCAGAATCAGAGAGAAAACCTGGTAAACATTATGACAAATGAATTTCCTGCTGGCTCAGGAAAGAAAACATATTCTCAATGTGTATTTATTGAAGAAGATGGAAGTGATTATAAGCCAACAAAAAATTTTATACAGATGATGTCAGATAATGACTTTTATGAAATCCTTCAGGAACTTGTTGAGTTTGGAATTCATCGCTTTGAAAGAAATTATAAGGACACATACGGCCAGACTGATCTGGTTTTATATCAAAAATATACATATGAGGATGTCTGCCGTCTTTTAAATTGGGAACAGAATGAAGTACCATTAAATATTGGTGGTTATAAGTTTGATAAAAAAACGAAAACATTTCCAGTATTTATCAATTATGATAAATCGGAAAATATCAGTGACACTACGAAATACGAAGATCATTTTGTACCGGGATTTAGAGACCGGCTGATTGCTATTTCAAAATCAGGAAGAAGTTTGCAGTCAGAAGATGTTCAGAATTTTTTGAAGGCAAAGGAACGCGGCATTCAGGTAGAACTCTTTGTGAGAAAAAATAAAGATGATAAGATTTCAAAAGAGTTCTATTATCTTGGACATATGACAGCAAGTGGAAATACTAAGGAATTTACTATGGTAAATACAGAGAAGACGGCGGTAGAAATCGAGTGGGTCCTGGATATTCCAGTACGAGAGGATATCTATGAATACATTGTGAATTCATAAACGGAGGATATATGAAGACAATAAGAGTGGTTGCAGCTGTTATAAAAGCTGCTAATGAGAGCGGAGAACCAATTATTTTTGCTACACAACGAGGATATGGTGCATTAAAAGACGGCTGGGAATTTCCGGGAGGAAAGATTGAAACTGGAGAAACACCGCAGGATGCATTAAAACGTGAGATCAAGGAAGAACTTGATACGGAGATAGAAATTGGAGAATTGATAGACACAATTGAATATGATTATCCGGAATTTCATCTTTCTATGGATTGTTTCTGGTGCGGAGTAATAAATGGAGATTTGGTGTTAAAGGAACATGAAGCTGCAAGATGGTTAACTATGGCGCAATTAAATGATGTAGAATGGCTGCCGGCTGATATTACATTAATAGAAAAGATAAGAAAAGCTTTCGTGTAGGGAAACCGTGAGTGGGGTCCAAGCCATATACAGTAACCGAAACAGTATGGCTGTGTAAAAAAGGAGCATATTTGGTATTCTTTTTATAAATAAGTATGCTATACTAACAGGCAGATCCTGTATTCTATAGATCAGGATAAGTGAAAAGCCAATATAAATAAAGGAAATATAATACATGAACAACCAAAGAAATATAATCGTCATTGGAGGTGGTGCCGCTGGTATGATTGCGGCGATCGCGGCAGCGAAGGAAGGCTGCGCGGTCAGTCTCTATGAGAAAAATGAAAAACTGGGCAAAAAGATATTTATTACAGGAAAGGGCCGTTGCAATGTAACTAATGCTGGTGACATGGATGAGCTGTTTGGGGCAGTGATCACTAATAAAAAATTTATGTTCAGCAGCTTTTATGGTTTTACCAATGAAGATATGATGCAGTTTTTGGAAGATGCAGGACTGCACCTGAAGATTGAGAGAGGAAAAAGGGTATTCCCTGTATCTGATCATTCCTCCGACGTGATCGCAGCGTTAGAACGCACATTAAAGAAAGAAAACGTAAAAGTACATTTTCGTAAAGAGGTAAAGGGCTTAAACCTTGTAACCGAAGATGATAAGACTATCTGCAAGGGTATTTTTCTGGAAGAAAATGGAAAAAAGACAGCCATTGCTGCTGACTGCGTTATTGTAGCCACCGGTGGTATGTCTTATCCTTCTACAGGCTCTACAGGAGACGGATATCAGTGGGCACAGGATGCAGGACTTAAGGTAACAGCCCTTTTGCCGGCTTTAGTACCCTTTGAAGCAGCAGAAATGGAAACTGTTAAATCCCTTCAGGGCCTTTCTCTTAAAAATGTGGAAGCAGCCATATCTAACGGCAAAAAAGAACTGTATCGTGATTTTGGGGAAATGCTGTTTACCCATTTTGGTGTCAGCGGCCCCCTTATGTTAAGCGCCAGCTCTTTCTGCGCAAAAGCTATTGGGAAGACCCCGTTAAAGCTGTCTATTGACTTAAAACCGGCGCTTACAGAAGAACAGTTAGATGAACGTATTTTAAGGGATTTTGCAGAAGCGAAGAATAAACAGTTTAAAAACAGCTTAAATCATTTATATCCTGCAAAACTGGTCCCGGTTATCATAGAACGCAGCGGTATTGATCCGGATAAGCAGGTAAATGAGATCACCAAAGAAGAGCGGCGCCATCTGGTACAGTCTACCAAGGCGCTTACATTTACCCTGACAGGTTTACGTCCCTTTAAAGAGGCTATCATTACCCAGGGGGGAGTAGATGTAAAGGGGATTAATCCTTCTACCATGGAAGCAAAAAAAACAGAAAATCTGTATTTTGCAGGAGAAGTTCTGGATGTGGATGCAGTGACCGGAGGATTTAACCTGCAGATCGCATGGTCTACAGGTTGGTTGGCTGGAAAAGCAGCGGCAGAAAAAACACAGGAAAACTAAGAAAAACATGCAATATCGTCTGATAGGTGACATTGCTATATGAAAGTTAAAGGAGAATACCTAGATGAACCATTTTAATATTGCAGTAGACGGACCAGCAGGAGCTGGAAAAAGTACCATTGCAAAGCTGGTGGCAAAGGAACTTGGCTTTGTATATGTTGACACAGGGGCAATGTATCGTGCTATGGCCCTTTATTTCTTAAGAAAGGGGGTAGATCCAAAGGAAGCAGAAGAAATCGGAAGATCATGCCCGGAAGTAGACGTGACGATCCGCTATCAGGAGGGCGTACAGCAGGTACTTTTAAACGGAGAAGATGTTTCAGGTTTGATCCGTACAGAAGAAGTAGGCAATATGGCATCTGCAGTATCTGGCTATATGCCTGTAAGAGAAAAGCTGGTAGAACTTCAGAAACAGTTGGCAGCTAAGGAAAATGTGATCATGGACGGAAGGGATATTGGAACCTGTGTACTTCCTGATGCACCTGCGAAGATTTATCTTACAGCTTCTGTAGAGGTAAGAGCGGTCCGCCGTTATAAGGAATTGCTGGAAAAGGGCATGGAAGCAGATTTAAAAGAGATCGAAAAGGACATTGAAGACAGAGATTACAGGGATATGCACAGGGAACATTCTCCGTTAAAACAGGCAGAGGATGCAGTCCTTCTTGATACTTCTTCTATGACACTGGACCAGGTGGTAGAGGAAATCTTAAAGATCGTCCGTGAAAAGGGATATAAGGCAGCTGGAGGATGTGCATAATGGAGCGTCAGGTCATTGTCGCAAAAAGTGCCGGATTCTGCTTTGGGGTAGAGCGTGCAGTGGAACGGGTCTATGAGCAGATCAAGGCTGTAAATGAGGGAAAAGCCCAGGGTCCCATTTATACTTATGGCCCGATCATCCACAATGAAGAAGTGGTCCGTGATCTGGAAGAAAAGGGAGTCAGGGTATTAGATACAGAGGAAGACCTTAAAAACCTTCCAGAAGGACAGGGAACTGTGGTCATCCGCTCTCACGGGGTAAGCCGTTACATTTATGATATTTTAAATTCACGGAAGGTAAATGTTGTAGATGCCACCTGTCCCTTTGTAAAAAAGATCCACAAGATCGTAGATGAACATTCAGGCGCCGGGGAAGCGGTCGTTATTATCGGCAGTCCAATACATCCGGAGGTAGAAGGCATCCGTGGATGGGGAAATGGTGACACTGTAGTTATAGAAAATGAGGCTGATGCAAAAGAATATAACCTTCCAGAGGGGAAAAAGCTTTGTATCGTATCCCAGACGACATTTAATTACAACAAATTTCAAGAATTAGTTGAAAAAATTTTGAAAAAGGGTTATGATAGTAGTGTTTTAAATACGATTTGCAATGCAACACAGGAAAGACAAGTGGAGGCAGCACGTATCGCATCTTCGGTGGAGGCTATGATCGTCATTGGTGGCAGACATTCTTCCAACACCCAGAAGCTTTACGAAATCTGTCTCAAGGAATGTGAAAACACATTTTACATTCAGACACTCGGCGATTTAGATCCTGACAGTGTATCTTCTGTGCGCAGCGTAGGTATTACAGCTGGGGCATCCACCCCAAAAAAGATTATTGAGGAGGTTCATACCAGAATGGCAGAGCAGAGTTTTGCAGAGTTATTAAAGGAAGAGGAAGAATCCACCAAACCAATACGTACAGGAGAGATAGTTACCGGTCAGGTCATCGAAGTTAATAAAGATGAGATTATTCTGAGCATTGCGGGCAACAAGTCTGAGGGCGTTATCACCCGTGACGAGTACAGCAATGACAATAGTGTAGATTTAACTACCAAGGTACAGGTTGGTGAAGAAATGGAAGCTAAGGTTATCAAGCTGAACGATGGTGTTGGCATGGTATCCTTATCTTACAAGCGTATGGCAGCTGACAGAGGCAATAAGCGTCTGGAAGAGGCATTTGAGAATCAGGAAGTTCTGACTGCGAAAGTAGCTCAGGTATTAGATGGCGGTTTAAGCGTTGAAGTAGAAGGCTCCAGAGTATTTATCCCGGCAAGCCTTGTATCTGATACTTATGAGAAGGATCTTTCCAAGTATGCAGGACAGGAGATCCAGTTTGTAATTACTGAGTTCAATCCTAAGAGAAGAAGAATCATTGGCGATAGAAAGCAGTTATTAGTTGCTGAAAAGACTAAACTGAAAGAAGAGCTGTTCTCCAAGATCCAGGTTGGTGATAAGGTAGAAGGAACTGTTAAGAATGTAACAGACTTCGGTGCATTCATTGACTTAGGCGGAGCTGATGGTCTGCTTCATATCTCAGAGATGAGCTGGGGCCGCGTTGAGAATCCTAAGAAGGTATTCAAGTCCGGTGATAAAGTAACTGTTCTGATCAAAGATATCCAGGGCGAGAAGATCGCATTAAGCTTAAAGTTCCCAGAGGCTAATCCTTGGGCACATGCAGCTGAGAAGTATGCAGCAGGCAGCGTAGTGACTGGACGTGTTGCTCGTATGACTGACTTTGGCGCTTTCGTAGAGTTAGAGCCAGGTGTTGACGCACTGCTTCATGTATCCCAGATTTCCAGAGAGCATATCGAGAAACCAGCTGATGTATTAAAGATCGGCCAGGAGATCGAGGCTAAGGTTGTAGATTTCAATGAAGATGATCACAAGATCAGCTTAAGTGTAAAGGCTCTTCAGGCAGCTCCACAGAATGAGGATGTTGCAGATGTAGACATTAATTCTTACGCAAAGTAATAACTGAATGCAGATCAGGGAACGCGTCAGTGGCGCGTTCCCCATGTGTATGACGTGATGAAAGAGTGGTTCCCTGTGGGACTGCTCTTTTTTGTTATACATTTGGAAAAAACTGCCAGTTGCATGCTTTGTATGTTATTGAATTATTTCTTTCCTAAAAGGACATACTTCTTATAACAGACCGATGAAAAATACATCATTATATAAGGAGCATAGATTTATGGGGAAATCAAAAAAGAAAAAAGAATTTGACGTTCACAATATGACACCAGACGAACAGTTGAAATTTGAGATTGCCCAGGAACTGGGATTGGATGAGAAAGTGTTGCAAAAGGGCTGGAAAAGCCTTACTTCCAAGGAAAGTGGCCGTATTGGCGGTATGATCACAGGACGGAAGAGACAATTAAAAGAGGAAGCATTGAAAGGAAGCTGAAAATCCAGTATACTGATGACACCAGGACCAAAAGATCTGAAATCCGACGAGGGCTTGCTTGCAGGAGGATTTTGAACTTGGGATCCGCCAAAAACATGAGTAAGAAGCCATTTTTTGAAGAAAAATGAGAGGATTACGAATGTTTTTAGAATACAAAAGATCAACTGACCGATTTTAGAAAGTACAGGTAGCAGGATGAAATATGCAGTGATCTGTTTTACAGAACGGGGCGCCTGGGTATGCAGACGCCTTTTTCATAAGTTAAGAGAAGCCGGAGGAGAATGCGAGGCAGTAGTTCCGGGACGTTTTTTAAGAGAAGAATGGAAAAAAGAAGGAATGAAAGAACCGGGAGAAGAGCCACTTTCCCAGTGGACAGGCCGGATGTTTGCAGAAAAACGGGGAATGATCTTTGTCAGCGCAGCAGGCATTGCAGTACGGGCCATCGCTCCCTGGGTAAGGGATAAAATGACGGATCCGCCGGTAGTCTCAGTGGATGAAGGAGCGCAGTTTGTGATCCCTTTGCTATCAGGACATGTAGGGGGAGCAAACGGACTGGCAAGGCGCATAGCAGAGTGGCTGAGATCAACACCAGTGATCACTACGGCAACGGATGTAAATGGAAAATTTGCAGTGGATCTGTTTGCGTCAGTTTATCATATGGTGATCACAGACCGCAAAGAAGCGAAAAACATATCGGCAGCAGTGTTGGAAGGAAAACACATTGGCGTTTTCAGTGACCTGCCTTTAAAAACACTGCCGGAAGGTTTTATATTAGGAAAACACCTGGAAAAAAATATCCAGATCACGGTAAACACTGAACTTATGCCAGATAGCCTGCGTCTTGTCCCAAAGGCGGTAATTCTTGGCGTAGGATGCCGCAGAGAAACAGATCCGGAATATATGAAAGAAAAAGTCTGTGCTTTCTTAAAGGTACATAAGATCGATCCTCTGGCAGTAAAAGCCATTGCTTCTGTAGATGTAAAACAGGATGAACCTGCAGTATTAGGATTAAAACAGGTATTTTGTATGGAACCGTATTGCGAGCAGCGTTTTTATACACCAGAGCAGTTAAACCAGGTTCCAGGTGATTTTAAAGAATCTGCCTTTGTAAAGAGACAGATTGGGGTAGGAAATGTATGTGAACGGGCAGCTTGCGCACAAGGGGGAAGATTACTGGTGGGCAAGCAGGCGGGAGATGGGATCACCATAGCTGCAGCATTGGAATGGCAGGGGGAACTTGATTTTTTAAAAGGTTTTGGAACGGTGCAAGATAAGACACAGGCATTTCTGCCATTGCAGAACTGAGCCGGAGATGAATAAACAAAAATGTGGTAAAAAACATCCATGCTTCTGTCAAAAGTAAATTTTGCCACTCACTGATGTAACCGGATTGCTCCATTGCTATGCAATTCCCGCAATCCTCGAACACCTCAAACTCCCATAAAATGGCGTGTTCACACCATTTTATTTCGTTTTCGGTGTTCGGCGTGTCAATAAGTATAAATTGCTTATTTGTGCGAGCACAAACGCAATTTATACTTTTGACACTTACATCATTTTATTAATTTGATAAGATCAGTGTCCGCAGTCCACCAGTATTGGAAGGATCGTTAAACATATAAAGGGTGTAAGATTTCCCTGCTTTAAGAGAGGCAGAAGCTGCAGCAATGGCATTGCTGTTATTAAACGCATTGGTGCGGAATACGTAGATTGAATACCAGCCTGCTGCAAAGCTGGAGAATGGGGTCACTTCCTGGAAACGGACATTAGTGAAAGTGCGGTAGGAATTGCCCCGGTTTTCTAAAGCTACGTCAAAAGGTCCAAGGTCCGGGGAAAGGTTGCAGGCCCTGATGCAGGTGGTGCCGGACGGTCCATTGCAGGAAAGATCAGATATTTCTAACAGATCAAGTCCTGTACTGGTATTGATGATAGCTACTGTTGATGCAGAACCGGAACGGATGGTGATCATTTTCTGGATATAAATATAGCCGTTAGTACCGGATACAGTAACAGTCTGGAAACCGGAAGAAGCCTGTACGTAGCTTGTGAGATCGCCGTTATCCAGTTGTTCTCCTATGCGCCAGTTTCCTAAAGATACATTAAATGGCGGATAACCGGAGGAAGCATTTAAAATGCGTACCCGCCCTAGGCTGGAGGAAGTGGTGCAGTTATAACATGGAAAGCCGATGCCTGGAAAAATGGTAATAGAGCCGTTAGACGGGAAAACAGGACGGTATACAGGAACATGAGAATACCCCGGCTGCCACATACCACCAGATGGACGGTTGTGATCAGGTCCATTGTATACGGGCCCGCCTTCTCCAGGATTTGGCAGAGGAATGACAGGAATGGAACTAAGGTCATCACCAAAAGAACCGTTTCCACCGGAGTTGTTATCCATGGAATCGTCATATACAGGTCCGCCTTCTCCAGGATTTGGCAGTGGGGCTACCGGAATATCTTCTTCGTTTGTCTGAGCTGCTTTTACCATGGAAATGGTTTCAGAAGCAGGATTCAACTTGGAATTCATAAAAACCTCACAGAGAAATACTTTCCCTATAAGATATTCCTGGATCGAAAAATAGGTGCAGAAAGATACCGGAAGAACATGTATTCTGTGGGCGGTACTGTCATATAATGATGAAAAGAAAGGGCTCTGGGAGAAGCGGCATGAGAGAGGATGGAAAAAGAGCTGCAGTGGAAGCTCTTGGCCTTCCGCGGGATGTGATGATGGGGGATATCCTGCTCCATTTTACAGGCCCTTATGAGGCAGTAGTGGAAAATTTCAGGAGCCTTCTTATTTACACGGATCTGTATATAAAAATAAAAGCAGCAGACTGTGTGGTGGTGTTTAAGGGACTGCATCTGGAAATAGAGACTTATACACAGGATGTCCTGAAAATAACAGGACAAATACAGTCAGTGGAATTTTTATGTTGTTAAAAAAGGCGGTGTAAGGATGCTCTGGTGGCTGTTTCGCTTGTTTAAGGGCTATGTAAGAATACATATAAAAAGCATCAGTCCGGAATATTTTCTGGAAAGGTGCAGGATTAATGGAATTTTCATATGGGAATTAGTGTGTCTGGATAAAGGGCAATACCAGTGTTGCCTTTTTCTAAAAGATGTGTTCTGTTTGAAAAATTGTGTCAGGGGAGCTGGTGTCAGACTGCGCATCTGTGAGCGAAGGGGATTGCCTTTTTTTCTTCGCAGGAATCAAAAACGGTGGTATGCAGCTGCGGGATTTTTCAGTTTTTTTCTTCTTTTGTATATCATGTCTCTTTTTTTATGGGATATCCATTTTCAGGGAAATTATCATTATTCTGCAGATACACTGGTACGTTATCTGGATACGCAGAATATTAAATATGGCATGAAAAAGAAAAATGTGGATTGTGAAGCGTTAGAAGCCGGAATGAGAGAAGCTTTTCCACAGATCACCTGGGTATCTGCCAGAGTATCAGGAACAAGACTGCTGATTCAGATCAAGGAAAATAAGATCATACAGGATAAAACAGCTGTGGAAGAAGAGGCTTGCGACCTGGTATCAAATGTGTCAGGAACCATTACTTATATTATGGTGCGCCAGGGAGTACCTAAGGTGAAGAAAGGAGAAAAAATAGAGCCGGGACAGATCCTTGTCAGCGGCCGGGTACCTGTGATCGGTGATGATGAGAAAGAGGTATCTGTTTTTTATGTACAGTCCCAGGGGGAGATTCTGGCAGAAACAGGGAAAACATATGTAAAAGAAATGCCATTGATACGGAAAGTACGTTATCCTGCAGGAAAGAAACGGTACGGTCTGCGCCTGATCATAGGTCCTTTTTCATTTTCATTTCTTATGCCCCGGTCAGGGAAAAGTGAAAATAAAGAAAACTGGGATTATACTGTAGATATGATCCAGTGCAGACTGTTTTCCAGCTTTTATCTGCCTCTTTTTGTGGGAAAGATAACAGGGGAATATATGACGGTTTATGAGAAAGGCTATACAGAGGCAGAACTGGAACAGACAGCTTCAGAAACAAATCGCCAATTTGTTGAAAAATTAAAGGAAAAAGGGGTACAAATTCTTGAAAATAATGATAAAATAGAAAAGAATATATCTGGTTACAGGATCAGCGGGAAGCTGACGGTTATAGAGCCGGCAGCGGTCAGGGCACCTGTTTCTGAAAGCAGCATATCTGCAGCACACTAGTACATTGTTTCGTAAATAACTGTACTGGTACAGGCGCTGCAGGAAAGACCCAAGGAGATTAAACAGACGGATGAGTGTGATTGAAACCATGATCGACATCCCGGCAGAACATGAAAGAAATGTCTGCGGGCAGTTTGATGCATATTTAAAGAAAATAGAACGGACTCTTCATGTGACTATGATCGCCAGAGACGGCGAGATCAAGCTGATCGGCCCGGAAAAAACCATTGGTCAGGCAAAAAGCGTATTTAATAATCTGATACAGCTTTCTATGCGGGGCAATACCATTACGGAACAAAATGTGGACTATGCATTGTCCCTTTCCTTTACGGAAAATGATGATCAGATCTTAGAAATAGACAAGGACATTATCTGCCGTACTATTATGGGAAAACCGGTGAAGCCAAAGACCTTAGGCCAGAAACATTACGTGGACTCGATCCGCAAGAAGATGATCGTATTTGGTATTGGCCCGGCTGGTACAGGTAAGACTTATCTTGCTATGGCTATGGCCATTCAGGCATTTAAAAACGGGGAAGTAGGGCGGATCATTCTTACAAGACCGGCTATAGAAGCAGGGGAGAAGTTAGGCTTCCTTCCAGGTGATCTACAAAGCAAGATCGACCCTTATCTGCGGCCATTATATGATGCTTTATATCAGATCATGGGGGCAGAAAGCTATCAGCATAATTCAGAAAAGGGACTCATTGAAGTAGCACCCCTTGCGTATATGCGAGGACGTACTCTGGATAATGCGTATATTATTCTGGACGAGGCACAGAATACCACACCAGCCCAGATGAAGATGTTCTTAACAAGGATCGGTTTTGGCTCCAAGGTGATCATCACCGGAGACCAGACCCAGAAGGACCTTCCTTCCGGTGCTACCTCAGGTCTTGATACAGCCTTAAAGGTTCTTAAAAACATTGATGATATTGGCTTCTGCTATCTGACCAGTTCTGACGTGGTCCGTCATCCTCTGGTGCAGAAGATCGTCAAGGCATACGATGATTATGAGAAAAAAGCAGCGTCAAAGACCGCCAGAGGGGAAAGAAAAGCTCCGGCAGTGAAAAATACACGAAAGGGGAATAATCGGTAATGACAGTTTCTATTGAGTATGAAGCAGAGAAAAAACTGGATCTTCCCTATGAGAAGATCATAAAGGAGATCGTAGAGGCATCCCTTGATTTTGAAAAATGCCCTTATGAGGCAGAGGTGAATGTGATCCTGACGGACAATGATGCTATTCAGGCCATCAATAAAGAACACCGCCAGATCGATGCACCTACGGATGTCCTGTCCTTCCCAATGGTAGATTATGAGAAACCTTCTGATTTCGACCATGTGGAAGATGCAGTGGAAGATTATTTTAACCCGGAAACAGGAGAACTGATGTTGGGGGACATTGTGATCTCTGTAGATAAGGTAGAGGAACAGGCTGAAAAGTACGGTCATTCCCAGACAAGGGAATTAGCATTTTTAGTAGCTCACAGTATGCTTCATTTATGTGGATATGACCATATGGTAGATGAAGAGCGGCTGGTTATGGAAGACCGTCAGAGACAGATACTGGACACAAGGGGGTACACCAGATGAGAAAAGGGAGCAGAAGTAAAAAAATAGTATGCAGGAAGATTATGTTGGGCAGTTTGTTGTGCATAGCAGCATTGTGCGCAGGATGCGGAAAAAAGGCGTCAGAAGAAGCTGTCCAGACCCAGGTTCCAACAATACAGGAAACAACCACCCAGGCAGCTGCTTCTGCTCCCAAGATCCTGATCCAGTCGGATGAGGAAAAAAAGGAAGATGCGAAAGAATTACCTGAATATATCCTTCCAGAAGAAAGAGAAGAAAAAGATGGAATGATCCGCAGTTTTCTCACAGGACAGATGGTGCCGGCAGAACAGGCGGACCGTCGTCCCATCGCCATTATGATGAGTAATGACAAAGAGGCAAGACCCCAGTATGGTATTAACCGGGCAGGTGTAGTTTATGAGGCACCGGTGGAAGCAAACATGAACCGGTACATGGCAGTGATCGAGGATTATGATGATCTGGACCGTATTGGCTCTGTGAGAAGCTGCCGTACGTATTATACTTATTTTGCAAGAGAATTTGATGCGATCTATGCCCATTATGGCCAAAGCACCTTTGCAAAGCCCTATCTTAAGAATGTAGACAATATCAATGGCCTGGATGCCATAGGAGGAACTGCTTATTACAGGAGCAAGGATAAACGTTCCCCGCATAATGCCTATACAAGTGGAGACCGTTTGAAAAAATCCATTAATACACTGGGCTATACCACGGAGTATGATGATTCATATAAGGGACATTATCTTTTTGCCAGAGATGGCGTAGAAATTTCTTTAGAGGGAAAGCCGGGAGTTATGGATGCTGTTCATGCAAAACCAGGTTACATTATGAACAAACCGGAATTTGTATATGAAAGCAGTGATGGTTTATATCACAGATACCAGTATGGAGACGTACATCAGGGAAGTGAAGGTCCTGTTGCGGTGAAAAATGTGATCTTCCAGTATTGCCAGAGCGGTTTTTATGCCACTACCCAGTATCTGAATATCAATGTACATACCGGTGAATACGGGTATTATCTCACTGATGGGAAAGCAATCCCTATCAGCTGGGAAAAAGACGGGGAGTTTGGTGTGACCCATTATTATGACCAGGAGCACAATGAAATTGTATTAAATCAGGGAAAAACATGGGTGTGCATCATTCCGACCAAAGACTTTGGGCAGACTGAAATTAATTAAAAACGTGGAGCACAGTAGAAGATAAATGAAAGCAGTACAGGGAAAAAAGAAAAATAAGGCAGCAAATTTTGTAATACAGGGCAGTATTCTGGCAATGGCCGGCATCCTGGTGCGTATTATCGGTATGCTTTACCGTATGCCTTTAAATGACATTATCGGGAAACAGGGGAATGGATATTATACATCTGCGTATAATGTATACAACATTTTGCTGATCCTTTCCTCCTACAGTATGCCAGTGGCTATTTCAAAGATGATATCTGCAAGACTTGCAAAAGGAGAATATGAGAATTGCCGCCGTATTTTAAAGACAGGTCTTCTCTATGCAACTGTTACCGGTGGACTGGCAGCGATTGTGCTGTGGTTTGGTTCTGATTTTTTTGCAGGATTGATCAAAACACCATATTCCAGTTATGCTTTAAAAACGCTGGCGCCTACCATTTGGATCATGGCGTATCTGGGAGTTTTAAGGGGATATTTTCAGGGTACAGGAACTATGATACCTACAGCGATCTCCCAGATTTTAGAGCAGGTCATAAATGCCATTGTCAGTGTGGTGGCAGCGGGTATTTTATTCCGCGTAGGTGAAGGGATGAATGCGGCACAGGGGGCAAAGAATTATTCCTATGCTTTAGGTGCGGCAGGTGGTACCATTGGTACAGGTGCCGGTGCACTGACTGCGTTTATCTTTTTTATCTTCCTGACAGCTAAAAGCGGACGTTCTGTTTTAAAACAGCGCATTGCAGTTGAGGATCTGTCACCGGAAGCTGCAAAAATAGCAAGAAGAAAGCGGACGCGATATGGAAAACTGATCTATGCACTGACTATTACAGTCCTTCCAATCGTGGTCAGCAGCGGTATATATAACTGCTCTAATGTAGTGGATAACTTCTTGTTTGGACAGGGAATGGACAAGCTGGGGTATAGCGGCGAAGAGATTGCTGTATTCTGGGGCGCGTTGGGACAGTATCAGCTGTTATTTAACATCCCTGTAGCTGTTTCCAATGCACTTTCATCTTCTTTGATCCCGTCTCTTACAAGAGCGGTATCAGCAGGAGACAGAAAGCAGACTTTAAAAAGGATCGCGGCAGCTGTACGTTTCTCTATGCTGATCTCTATCCCGGCAGCAGTGGGGATCGCAGTCCTGGCTGATCCGGTGTGCAATCTGCTGTTTATCAGCGAAGACAACAGCCTTTTGATCAGACTGACTATGGCAGGTTCCCTTGCAGTTGTATTTTTCTCACTGTCTACAGTGACCAATGCAGTGCTTCAGGGGCTGAACCATATGGAAGTGCCGGTCCGCCATGCGGCTGTTTCCCTGGTGATCCATGTGGCGGTATTATGGGTATTTCTTATGATATTCCATATGGGTATTTATGGAGTTGTATTTGCCAATATTGTATTCGCCTTTATAATGTGCATTTTAAATGCCAGAACGATCGCAAGATATGCAAGATACAGTCAGGAGTATAAAAAGACCTTTGTACTTCCTGCTATCAGTGCCTGTGTTATGGGAGCCGTAGCATGGGGAGTGTACAAAATCCTTGTCTTTATCCTTCCGGCAGCTCTTTTAAGAGGGCGTTCTGGAAGAGCTATTGTGGTATTTCCGACAGTGGCAGTGGCAGCGGCTGTGTATGCAGTGCTTTTAATAGGGCTAAAGGCAATTGATGAAGAAGAACTGCGGGATATGCCTATGGGAACCAGGCTGATCCGCATTTTAAAGAAAGTAAGACTGATGTGACGATATATTTATTATATAAACAGTGTCAGGACAGGTTTAAAATAGGACATTCTGGCAGATACTACCTTTGAAAAGGCCAAAAGAGAATATAAGGCCTGATACAGGAGGCAGTATCTATGAAACATTTTTTATTTGCTCTGGGCTTGTTTGGTATTTCTGCGGTAGTATCTGTTCTCATTATCTATGGGGCGGCCAGATACCAGATGCGGGAGGAAGCACCAGTGCCAAATACAGTAATAGAAACGGAAAGTGTAAATGAAATGGAAGGAAGGGCAGCCGCAAACCAGGAAAGCATTATCACCGCAAGGTCACAGTATTTTCTGGTTTCCGAGGCCGGCTTTCTTCTTGTATTCTGCAGTGATAAAAGTACCGTCTGTCTGTACACCCATATTCCGGTCACAGATTTTCCGGAAAGTGAGAGAGTCCGCCTGATGGAGGGAATCTGGTTTTCTGATATGATGGACGTATACCATTATCTGGAGTCGTATACAAGCTAAAACAGGAGTTTAAGTAATATGAAGAAAAGAGTAGGAATTATCGGTGGAGGTGCTTCGGGGCTGGTGGCTGCCATTGGCGCAGCCAGGAACGGAGCGGAAGTAACTGTCATAGAACATATGGACCGGGTGGGAAAAAAAATCCTTTCTACAGGCAACGGCAGATGTAATCTTACCAATTATAAAATGGAGGAAGACTGCTACCGCTGCGGCAGGAAGGATTTTCCTATGCAGGTAATAAGGAAAGTTAATGTTAATGAGACCCTGGAATTTTTTATGGAACTGGGGATCGTTCCAAAAGACAGGAATGGTTATATTTATCCTAACTCCGATCAGGCTGCTTCTGTTTTAGATGTACTCAGAGAAGAGATAGAGCGGTTGAAGATCCGCATTCTCCTTTCCTGTCATATAGAAAGAATCGAGAAGAAAAATGGAGGATTTTTTATACATACAGATCAGGGGACGGTGGAGACAGATGCCCTGATCCTGGCAGCAGGTTCAAAGGCAGCACCTTCCACTGGTTCAGATGGCAGTGGCTATGAATATGCCCGCCAGCTGGGACATTCCATAATCAAACCTCTTCCGGCCCTGGTGCAGCTGCGCTGTCAGGGAAATATGTACAAACAGATGGCAGGTATCCGCACAGAGGCAGAAGTAAGCTTACAGGCAGATGGCATTACTTTGGCAAAGGATAAAGGAGAGCTTCAGATCACCGATTATGGTCTTTCCGGCATTCCGGTCTTTCAGGTGAGCCGGTATGCAGCAAAAGCGTTAGATGAAAAGAAAAAAGTAAGAGTTTATGTGGACTTTATGCCAGGCTGGGATAACAGTGAAAGCTTCCGCCTTTTAAAGAAGAGAGCGCTTTTGCTGGCTTATAAGCCGGCAGCGGAACTGTTTACCGGAATGCTGAACCGTAAACTTGCCCAGGTTCTTTTGAAACTGGCGGGAATCGATGGGAATATTTCCTGTGGTTCATTAACTGGAAAACAGCTGGAAAAAATCTGTAAAGAATTAAAAGAATATGAAGCAGTTGTCATGTCTGTTAATCCCTTTGCCAATGCCCAGGTGTGCTGCGGTGGTGTGGACACCAATGAAATAGATGAGACTACAATGGAGTCCCGGCTTTGTCCTGGATTGTATATGGCTGGTGAGATCCTGGATGTAGATGGGATCTGCGGCGGTTATAATCTTCAATTTGCCTGGTCCAGTGGTTTGATCGCAGGAAGATGTGCGGCAGGCGGTGCCGGAAAGCAGGAAATGAAAACAGAACCGGAAAAGTGGGAAAAAAAACAGCTGGGGCAAAGAAATCCGGAAAAGAGGAACACTGGGAAAAAGAGTGTAGAGAAGAAAAACATAGAGAAGAAAAGCGTAGAAAAAAAGAACATAGGAAAAAAGAATATAGAAAAAAACAGGAACGTAAACACGAAACAGATGGAAAAGAAAACTGTTAAAAATTACCCAGAAAAGAAATATACACAGAAAACCAGGAGGACTGCAAGAACATGATACGTATCAGTCAGCTGAAAATGCCTTTAGGACATACCGAAAATGACCTGCTTTTAAAGGCTGCGAAAGAGCTTTATATCCAGCCGGAGCTGATAAAAGAAACTAAGCTGGTAAAACAGTCTGTAGATGCAAGAAAAAAGCCGGAGATCCATTACAGCTATATCGTGGATATTGCATTAAAAAATGGCGGAAAAAAAGAAGAGGAACGTCTTGTAAAGAAGAGAAAAGACAGGAATATCACAGTTCACGAAGAAAAACCATATGTCCTTCCTGAATGTGGAAATACGCCTTTAAAATATCCACCGGTGGTCATTGGAATGGGCCCTGCGGGATTGTTCTGTGGCCTTGCCCTTGCGAGAAAAGGATACCGTCCTATACTTTTAGAACGGGGAGAAGATGTAGATACCAGAACAGAGCGGGTAGCGAAATTCTGGAAAACAGGAGAATTAAATCCTTCATCCAATGTGCAGTTTGGAGAAGGCGGCGCAGGTACGTTTTCAGACGGAAAGCTGAATACCCTTGTAAAAGATACCTTTGGCAGGAACAGGGAAGTGCTGCGCATTCTTACAGAGTTTGGTGCAGATCCGTCTATCTGCTATGCAAACAAACCTCATATTGGGACAGATGTGTTAAGCCATATTGTAAAATCTATCCGCCAAGAGATTGAAAATCTGGGAGGTCAGGTCCGCTTCTTAAGCCAGGTGACAGATTTTGAAATAACAGAAGGAAAACTGGCAGCAGTTATTGTAAATGGTACAGAACGCATTCCGGTACAGGCGGCAGTTGCAGCCATCGGTCATAGCGCCAGAGATACTTTTGAAATTCTTTATGAAAAGCAGGTTTCCATGGAAGCAAAACCTTTTGCTGTAGGTTTCCGTATCCAGCATCCACAGACTATGATCAATGAAAGCCAGTATGGGATGACGGAATGTAAAGAATTAGGCCCTGCAAGCTATAAACTGACAGCTCAGACTTCCTGTGGAAGAGGCGTGTATTCCTTCTGCATGTGTCCTGGCGGCTATGTGGTCAATGCTTCTTCTGAAAAGAACCGTCTGGCTGTAAATGGAATGAGTTATCATGACAGAGCAGGAGAAAATGCCAACAGTGCATTGATAGTTACTGTAAACCCTGAGGATTTTTCCTGTGAAACAAAAAGAGGAGAAGGAGTCCATCCGCTGTCAGGTATTCATTTCCAGAGAGAACTTGAGGAAAAAGCCTATGAGGCAGGAAAAGGGAAAATACCAGTCCAGCTCTATGGGGATTTTAAAAACGGAAAGATCACGGAAAAGCTTGGCGAAGTACAGCCGGCATTTTGTGGGGAATATCAGTTTGCAAACTTGAGAAAAATCCTCCCAGATGAGCTTTCGGAAGCTTTTGTAGAAGGAATGGAGGCTTTTGGGAGAAAGATCAAAGGGTTTGACCGTCCAGATGCTATTTTAGCAGGTGTGGAAAGCCGCACATCTTCCCCGGTACGTATCCCCAGAGGAGAAACTTTAGAAAGCTCTGTAAAGGGCTTATATCCCTGTGGTGAAGGCGCCGGATATGCAGGAGGTATCACCTCTGCAGCCATGGATGGTTTAAAAGTGGCAGAAGAGCTTATAGGAAGATACAAATTGACGGAGTAATGAATTTGGTGTAAGATAGTGGAAAAGTCCAGTCCTGCGCCAGATCAGACAGGCAGGACGTGAACTTCACTAAGAAGGGAGCTGGCAAAAGATGCTCATGGAAGCTACAAAACGTAACTGTTTAAAAGATAAAAAGAGAATTATAATAAAGATCGGTTCATCTTCCCTGACTCACTCTGAGACCGGGGAATTGAACCTGACGAAGATCGAGAAGCTGATCCGTGTGCTCAGCGATCTCAGGGGAGAAGGGAAAGAAGTAGTCCTTGTTTCTTCCGGTGCTATCGCAGCAGGCAGACAGGCTTTCGGACATCATAAAAGACCTGACAGTTTAGCTGAAAAACAGGCTTTTGCAGCAGTAGGACAGGCAAGACTGATGATGGTCTACCAGAAGCTTTGCAGCGAATACAACCAGACAGCAGCCCAGGTCCTTCTGACCAAGGATACCATGGTCAATGACAGTTCCCGCTACAATGCACAGAACACCTTTGATGAATTGCTGCGTTTAGGTGCGATCCCTATTGTAAATGAAAATGATACAGTATCTACTTCTGAGATCCCTTATGTAGACAGCTTCGGTGATAATGATCGCCTTTCTGCTATCGTTGCAGCTCTTATCGGGGCAGATCTTCTGATCCTGCTTTCTGATATTGACGGCCTTTATACGGATGATCCAAGGAGCAACCCAGATGCCAGATTTATCAGTCTGGTGCCTGAGATCAGCCAGAAATATCTGAATATGGGAAAAGAAACTTCTGGAAGCAGTGTGGGGACCGGTGGAATGTCAGCAAAGCTGGCAGCTGCCCGTATTGCCACAGACAGTGGTGCTGATATGGTGATCGCCAACGGTGATCAGATAGATGTGATCATGGACATTATGAGCGGAAAAGAAAAGGGGACTTTGTTTTTAGCCCATCCTAATCTGGATTTTGATCTGATGCATTATCTGAATAATGAATATTAAGATGTTGGGGTCAAAAGGTATTTTGACCCCTCTGATACCGAATTGCTACGTGCTTTGCACTCCCGCAATTCTAAAAACATTCGTAATCCGCTCATTTTTCTTCAAAAAATGGCTTCTTACTCATGTTTTTGGCGGGTCCCAAGGTTACAAATCCTCCGGCAAGCAAGCTTGCACCGGATTTATGACCTTTTGACCCTGGTATCATCTTCATATTAAAATATTATACGAGGAGTGATAGTATGGATTCATCAAAAATCGACAGGATCAACGAACTTTATCATAAATCCCAGTCTGTAGGTCTTACAGATGAGGAAAAAGCCGAGCAGGCAGCTTTAAGAAAAGAATACCTGGCTGCTATCCGTTCTAATTTAAGAAGCAACTTAAATAATATTTCTATTAAAGAGAAGGACGGCTCTATTACAGACCTGGGAAAGAAATACGGTGGTATTAAAGAGGTATAGATATAGCCAGAAGGAGAGATGGTTATGACACTGGAAGAAATCGGAAGCCGAGCAAAAGCTGTTTCCAGAACATTAAATAACTTAGGTTCAAGAGAAAAAAATATAGGATTGGAAGAAGCAGCAAGAGCCCTTTTAGAGGGAGAGGAAGAAATCCTGGCTGCAAATCAGGCAGATTATGAAAAAGCAGAAAACTGCGGCATGAGCAAGGGCCTGTTAGACCGCCTTGCTTTAAATCCGGGCCGGATCCAGTCCATGGCAGATGGCCTTTTAAAAGTAGCTGCCTTAGATGATCCGGTAGGAGAGGTGATCTCCATGAAGCTGCGTCCGAATGGCTTAAAGATTGGCCAGAAAAGGGTTCCTTTAGGAGTCATTGCTATGATCTATGAGGCCCGCCCTAATGTAACAGCGGATGCTTTTGGCCTCTGCTTTAAATCAGGAAATGCAGTGATCTTAAAAGGAGGCAGCGATGCCATTGAATCCAATAAAGCAATCACAAAATGGCTTCGCACAGGTCTTACAAGAGCAGGACTTCCGGAAGATGCCCTACAGCTGATCGAAGATACCAGCAGAGAGACCACAAAAGAGTTGATGCGCTTAAACCGATATGTGGATGTGCTTATTCCAAGAGGAGGTGCCGGTCTCATCCGTTCTGTAGTGGAAAACAGTACTGTTCCGGTGATCGAGACAGGAACAGGAAACTGCCATATCTTTGTAGATGAAACTGCTGATTTTAATATGGCATTAGATATTATCTATAATGCAAAGACCCAGCGGATCGGTGTGTGCAATGCCTGCGAGTCCCTGGTCGTCCACAGAAAGATAGCAGATCAGTTCCTGCCGCTTCTTAAAAAGCGCCTGTCAGAAAAAAATGTAGAAGTGAGGGCAGACGAGGCAGCCATGGCAGTGGTGCCGGAATTCACCCCTGCTGCAGAAGAAGACTGGGGTACGGAATATCTGGATTATATCGTATCCTTGAAGGTTGTAGACTCGGTAGAAGAAGCAATAGAACATATTAACAAGTACAATACAGGTCATTCTGAGTCTATTATCACATCCGATTATTTTAATGCCCAGAAGTTCTTAGATGAAGTAGATGCTGCTGCAGTATATGTAAATGCATCTACCCGTTTTACAGACGGAGAGGAATTTGGTTTTGGAGCGGAGATCGGCATCAGTACGCAGAAGCTTCATGCCAGAGGTCCTATGGGCTTAAAAGAACTGACCACTACCAAGTATATTATCTATGGTGATGGACAGATCCGTTAGATTTAGGTATAGTAAATGTTCCCTCAGGGTCTTGCTTCAGGTATAAAAAGATCCTGGGAGTACATTAAAAGAAAGAAGAGGAAACTATCAGCATGTCAGAGGAAGAAAAGAAGGGCCGCAGCCGGAAACAACCGAAAGAAGAGCCACAGGAGACCAGTCTTGGGAAAGAGATCTTAAGCTGGCTTCAGATCATTGTTGCTGCGGTGGTGATCGCTTTTGTTTTAAATAATTTTGTTATTGCAAACAGCCGCATTCCAACCGGCTCCATGGAAAATACCATTATGTCCCACAGCCGTGTGATCGGTTCCAGATTGTCTTATATAAAGGATGATCCGGAAAGAGGGGATATTGTGATATTCCGTTATCCGGATAATGAGAAGATATACTATGTAAAAAGAGTCATTGGTCTGCCGGGGGAAACTGTTGAGGTAATAGACGGAAAGGTATACATCAATGGTTCCGATACACCCTTAGATGAGCCTTATCTGCCGGAGCCAATGGAAGGTTCTTATGGACCATATGAAGTGCCGGAAGGCTGTTATTTTATGATGGGAGATAACAGGAACAATTCCCTGGATGCAAGATTCTGGGATAACAAATTTGTTGCCAAAAATAAGATCGTGGCAAAAGTGCTGTTCTGTTATTATCCATTTAACAGGATAGGAAAAGTTGATTAAATTAAAAACAGTTCAATACAACTGGCTGGGTGATATTTCTGCCCGGCCTGCTTGTGTGTTTTAGATAAAGGAGAATTACATGGAAAACAAGACCCCATTTATGCCGGAAATACCGGAAAAGGAGCCTCAGCGTCAGCAGTACTTTATGGCTCACGCAAAAGAGCAGCTACATATTTTAGAAGAAAATCTTGGCAGACCACTTACCTGCTGTATCAACACCTTTGGATGTCAGATGAACGCCAGAGATTCTGAGAAGCTGTTAGGTATATTAGAGACCATTGGCTATCAGGCAGTAGAAACAGAGGATGCGGATTTTGTCCTTTATAATACCTGTACAGTCCGTGAAAATGCAAATCTGCGTGTTTATGGAAGACTGGGGCAGTTAGGTGCCAGAAAGAAAAAGCATCCCCATATGATGATCGCTTTGTGCGGCTGTATGATGCAGGAAAAAGAAGTAGTAGAAAAGATCAAAAAGACATACCGTTTTGTTGATCTTATTTTTGGGACCCATAATATTTTCAAGCTGGCAGAATTAGTAAGCCTTTGTCTGGAAGAACGTTTAGAGGAATTAGAAGCCCAGGGACGGGAAGACAAAAAGCCAAAGCATAAAATGGTAGTAGATGTATGGAAAGATACAGACCAGATTGTAGAAGACCTGCCGGTAGAACGCAAGTATTCCTTTAAATCAGGTGTAAATATCATGTTTGGCTGCAACAATTTCTGCAGCTACTGTATCGTACCCTATGTGCGTGGCCGTGAAAGAAGCCGCAGACCAGGCGAAATCATTGGTGAGATCAAAAATCTGGTAGAAGACGGCGTAGTAGAAGTAATGCTTTTAGGACAGAATGTAAACTCCTATGGAAAAGGACTGGATGAGCCATTAAATTTTGCCCAGCTTCTGGAAGAAGTGGAAAAGATCGAAGGACTGGAGCGCATCCGTTTTATGACTTCTCATCCAAAGGATCTTTCTGATGAACTGATCGGGGTAATGGCTAAGTCAAAAAAAATCTGCCGCCACCTCCATCTGCCGTTACAGTCCGGCAGCAGCCGTATCTTAAAAGCTATGAACCGCCGGTATACAAAGGAGCAGTATCTGGCACTGGCTGAAAAGATCAAAACAGCTATTCCGGATATCTCTCTGACAACCGATATTATTGTGGGCTTCCCAGGAGAAACAGAGGAAGATTTTGAAGAGACCTTAGATGTAGTAAGAAAGGTACGTTTTGACAGCGCATTTACCTTTATTTATTCCAAGCGTACCGGAACACCGGCAGCTGCTATGGAAAACCAGGTACCGGAAGACGTGGTAAAGAACCGTTTCGACCGCCTGTTAAAGGAAGTCCAGGATATATCTGCCCAGGTCTGCGGAAGAGACGTACATACAGTCCAGACTGTTCTGGTAGAGGAAGTAAATGACCATTCACCAGAACTGGTAACAGGACGAATGTCAAATAATACCATTGTACATTTTCCTGGAGATGCCTCTCTCATTGGCAGGCTGGTAGATGTATACTTAGAGGAAAGCAAGGGCTTTTATTACATGGGACGGCTGAACTAGTACATCGTTTTCGAAATAACTATACCACTCACTTGTCTGCGAATCTGATTGCACAGGCCTAAAAGCCTCAGCGTAGCCCGCTACGCCTGCGTTTTTAGACCTGCACACTCAACTCCGCATCCTACGTGATTAGTACAGTTATTTACGAAACGATGTACTAGTACGGCAGATAAAACAGACAGAAACAGCAGATACACATAGAAGAGAGGAACACCATTGGAAATCGATTATTCACAGCTGTCTCCTATGATGCAGCATTACATGGAGACAAAAAAAGAGTACCCGGACTGTATATTATTTTACCGTCTGGGGGATTTTTACGAAATGTTCTTTGATGACGCACTGAAAGCATCTAAAGAACTGGAGATCACACTGACAGGTAAAGAGTGCGGCTTAAAAGAGCGTGCGCCTATGTGCGGCGTACCTTTTCATGCAGTAGATTCTTATCTTTACCGTCTGGTACAAAAGGGCTATAAAGTTGCTATTGCAGAGCAGATGGAAGATCCTAAGCTGGCAAAGGGACTGGTAAAACGAGAGGTGATCCGTGTGGTAACACCGGGAACCATTACCAGCGCCCAGGCTTTGGATGAGACCAAAAATAACTATCTTATGGGTATCGTATACCTGGACAGCCGTTATGGTATTTCCACAGCCGATATCAGTACCGGTGAGTTTCTGGTAACAGAGGTGGAGTCAGACCGGGAATTATTTGACGAGATCAACAAATTTTCTCCATCTGAGATCATCTGCAACAATGCTTTTTATGTATCTGGTGTAGACCTTGAGGAGTTAAAGAACCGCTATCAGGTAGCGATCTCTGCTTTAGACAGTCATTTCTTTTCAGACGAATCCTGTAAAAAGGTCTTAAAAGAACATTTTAAAGTAGGTTCCTTAAGCGGCCTGGGCCTGGACGATTATCCTACAGGTGTTATTGCGGCGGGAGCAGTTATGGAGTATATGTATGAGACCCAGAAGAGTACTCTGGAGCATATTACAGGAATTACTCCTTATTCTACCGGTCAGTATATGGTTATCGATACATCCACCAGAAGAAACCTGGAACTGGTAGAAACTATGCGTGAAAAACAGAAAAGGGGAACCCTTTTATGGGTACTGGATAAGACCAAGACGGCTATGGGTGCCAGACTTCTCCGTAATTACATTGAGCAGCCGCTGATCCATAAACAGGAGATCCTGGGGCGTCAGGATGCGGTGGAAGAGCTGAATATGAATTATATTTCCAGAGAAGAGATCTGTGAATACTTAAATCCGGTGTATGATCTGGAACGTCTTATCGGCCGTATCAGCTATAAAACAGCCAATCCCAGAGATCTGCTGGCATTTAAGACATCCCTGGAAATGCTTCCTTATATTAAAAAACTGTTAGGAGAGTTTCGGGCAGATCTTTTAAAGGAATTAGAAACACAATTAGATCCTCTGGAAGATATTTATGAACTTATCGGCAAAGCCATTGTTGATGATCCGCCTATTACCATTCGTGAAGGCGGCATGATCCGTGAAGGCTATAACGAAGAGGCAGACCGCCTGCGCCATGCTAAAACAGAGGGAAAGACCTGGCTTGGTGAGCTGGAAAACAGGGAAAAAGAGAAAACGGGAATTAAAAATTTAAAGGTCAAGTTCAATAAAGTATTTGGCTATTACTTTGAGGTCACAAATTCTTTTAAAGACATGGTTCCTGATTATTTTGTAAGAAAACAGACACTGACCAATGCAGAGCGTTTTACTACAGATGAGTTAAAGCAGTTAGAAGACGTGATCATGGGAGCAGAGGAAAAACTGGTATCTTTGGAATATGATCTGTTCTGTCAGGTCCGTGATTCTATTGCAGCCCAGGTAGTGCGCATCCAGAAAACTGCTAAAGCTATTGCAGGCATTGATGTGTTCTGCTCTTTATCTTCCGTTGCAACAAGACGGAATTATGTAAAGCCTTCTATTAATGAAAAAGGTGTGATCCAGATCAAAAACGGCCGTCATCCGGTAGTAGAGCAGATGATGCGGGATGACCTGTTTGTGGCAAATGATACTTTCTTAGACAATGGAAAGAACCGCCTTTCTATTATTACCGGTCCTAACATGGCAGGTAAGTCTACCTACATGAGACAGACTGCCCTGATCGTGCTTATGGCACAGCTTGGCAGTTTTGTACCGGCCCAGGAAGCAAATATCGGTATCTGCGACCGCATTTTTACCAGAGTAGGTGCTTCTGATGATCTGGCAAGCGGGCAGAGTACCTTTATGGTTGAAATGACTGAGGTTGCTAATATCCTGCGAAATGCTACCAGAAACAGCCTTTTGGTCTTAGACGAGATCGGACGCGGGACCAGCACCTTTGACGGTCTTTCTATTGCGTGGGCTGTGGTAGAGCATATCAGCAATACAAAGCTGTTAGGTGCTAAAACCTTATTTGCAACCCATTACCATGAGCTGACAGAATTAGAGGGGACCATTGCCGGAGTAAAGAATTACTGTATCGCTGTAAAGGAACAGGGGGACGATATTGTGTTCCTGCGTAAGATCATCCGCGGCGGCGCTGATAAAAGCTATGGTATCCAGGTAGCTAAGCTGGCAGGTGTACCGGATTCTGTTATTGCCAGAGCGAAGGAGATCGCAGGTGAACTGACGGAAAATGATATTACAGCAAAGGCAAAAGAGATTGCGGCAGTCAGCTCCAATGTGGTACAGCACAAGGCAGTTCCAAAGCCGGATGAGGTGGATATGCAGCAGATGTCCTTCTTTGACACTGTAAAAGATGATGATATCATTAAGGAACTGGATGGCCTGGAGCTGTCTACCATGACACCTATTGATGCCATGAACACTTTATACCGCCTTCAGACCAGGCTTAAGAACCGTTGGAAGGAGAATCTATGAATTTCCATATATTAACATTATTTCCTGATATGGTAGAAAATGGTTTAAAAACCAGTATCACCGGCCGTGCTATTGAAAGCGGCGTCATTTCTGTAGAGGCAGTGGATATCCGGGATTATACAACTGACAAGCACAGACACGTAGACGATGCTCCTTATGGGGGCGGTGCAGGAATGGTGATCCAGCCGGCACCTGTGTGTGATGCTTACGAGGCACTTTGTAAAAAGCTGGGAAAACGCCCAAGGGTGATATACATGACTCCCCAGGGACGTGTGTTTAACCAGTCTATTGCTCAGGAACTGGCAAAAGAAGAAGATCTGGTGTTTTTATGCGGACATTATGAAGGTATCGATGAAAGAGCCCTGGAACTGATCCAGGCAGAATATCTGTCAGCAGGTGATTTTGTCCTTACAGGAGGCGAGCTTCCTTCTATGGTGATGATCGACTGTATTTCCCGCCTGGTACCGGGGGTACTGGGAAATGGGGATTCTGCAGAGGTAGAGTCCTTCTATGATAATCTGCTGGAATATCCACAGTATACCAGACCGGAAGTTTATGAGGGAAAAACAGTTCCACAAGTCCTTCTTTCCGGACACCACAAAAATATTGAAAGCTGGCGCAGAGAACAATCTATCCGCCGGACACTGGAAAGACGGCCAGATCTGTTGGAAGATGCAGCTCTTACATTAAAAGAGCAGAAGTTTTTAGACTGCCTGTTAAAGGAACAGGGAGAGAGCCGGTTAAAGGAATTAGAGCAGCTGGTAAAAGAAGCAGTGAAAAACGAAGAAGCTCCGGGCAGTGACAGGGAATACTACCAGCAGATGAAGAAAGTAAAAAAGCTTCTTAATGAAAAACGTGTCACATTACAGGAACTGAAAGGTTATTATAAGGTTCTCGGAGCATTAAAACAGGAAATATAAGCGATATAAGATTTTAAGGAGATAGAGAAAAATGGATCCAACAGGCAATACGGTTGCCCTGCGTATAATTATTATTGTTATTTTACTGGCGTTATCTGCCTATTTTTCTTCTGCAGAAACTGCCCTGACTATGGTAAATAAGATTCGTATGCGTACTCTTGCAGATGACGGGAATAAGGCGGCAGCCTGTGTGCTGAAGCTTCATGAAAATAAGGGTAAAATGCTAAGTGCCATACTTATTGGAAATAATGTGGTAAACCTTTCCACTTCTTCAATTATGACTATACTGGCAGCTGATATTTTTGGAAATGCTGCTGTTGGGATTGCTACTGGTGTCCTGACGATCCTGATCCTGATCTTTGGGGAGATCACACCGAAGACCATGGCTTCCCTTGAAGCGGATAAGATCGCCATGAAGAGTGCAAAAAATATTTATCTTTTAATGATGATCCTCACACCTGTGATCTGGACAGTAAATAAAATGTCCGGCGGTATTCTGCGCCTGCTTCATGTGGATCCTAATAAAAAGACTGACGTTATGACAGAAGATGAACTTCGTACTATTGTGGCAGTGGGGCATGAAAAAGGTGTCATCGAGACAGATGAAAAGAATATGATCAATAATGTGTTCGATCTGGATGATTCTGTCGCAGGGGATATTATGGTTCCCCGAGTGAACATGACTTTTATTGATATAGATGCCAATTACGAAGAGCTGATGGAAAAATTCCGTAAGACCCGGTATACACGTTTTCCGGTCTACCAGGACAGCAAGGATAATGTGGTAGGTATTGTAAATATTAAAGATCTTTTGCTTGAAGATGAGGCAGAAAACTTTTCTATTAAAGATCATTTAAGAAAGCCGCTGTATACCTTTGAAGCTAAAAAAGTTTCAGAGCTGATGCTGGAAATGCGGAAAACTTCCAATAATATTGCAGTAGTTTTAGATGAATACGGAACCACAGCAGGCCTGATCACATTAGAAGACATCCTGGAAGAGATCGTAGGTGACATCCGTGATGAATATGATGCTGACGAGGAAAAGGATTTTGTAAAATTAGGCCACGGGGTTTATCTTGTAGACGGTGCTATGAGCCTGGATGATGTAAATGACAGACTGGGACTTTCCCTGTATTCAGAAGATTATGATTCCATTGGCGGTCTTATGATAGAAAAGCTGGATCATATTCCGGTTCAGGGAGAATTGGTGACTGTTGGAAACATCCGTCTGTCTGCTCACAGAGTCAATGGAAACCGTATTAAGAAGGTTTGTATCCAGATTTTAAAGACAGATGGAAAAAGTACTTGCATTTAGCGGGAAATTATGCTAATATCAATTCGTTGTGACAAGAATAGATGGTCCTCTGCTACTAAAGTATTGTGAACGTGATTTATGATACAGAGTATTAAGAACATCCAATAGATGAAGGAGGTTCACACCATGAACGAAATTATTAAGAATATCGAAGCAGCACAGTTAAAAGAGAACGTACCTAGCTTTAATGTTGGTGATACTGTAAAGGTATACAACAAGATCAAAGAGGGTAACCGCGAAAGAATCCAGATCTTCGAAGGAACTGTTATTAAGAGACAGAACGGCGGAGCTAGAGAGACTTTCACAGTAAGAAAGAACTCCAATGGTATCGGCGTTGAGAAGACCTGGCCATTACATTCCCCAAGCGTTGACAACGTAGAAGTTGTTCGTAAGGGTAAAGTAAGAAGAGCAAAACTGAACTACTTAAGAGACAGAGTAGGTAAGGCTGCTAAGGTAAAAGAGTTAGTTAAATAATTTAAGTTTAAACGATTAAAAAGGGGCAATGAAAATTGCCCCTTTTTAGCTCATAAAAGACAGGTTGCAGACAGGTTTGTTTTTTCGGGGGTAACAGTGGATTTCTATATAAATGATGATACAGCCTGGCTGCGAAAGGCTGTAAGATGGGTAGTAAATATTGTAGTAGCCATTGCCTGCGGCTGGTTTTTAGTGTATGGATTTGGTGAGCAGGTTCTTATATCCGGCAATTCCATGCAGCCACAGTTAAGCGCCCAGGATGTGGTCCTTATGAACCGTATTATCTATGTAACAGGAACTCCGGACCGCTTTGATGTGGTGGTATTTGAGCGTGAAGACGGAAAGAAAAATGTAAAACGTATCATTGGGCTTCCGGGAGAGACTGTTCAGATCCGTGATAGCCGCGTATATATTGACGGGGAACCTTTAAAAGAGGACAAAATGGGGGAAGTGTCCTTAGCAGGAAGAGCAGCTGATCCGGTGCGTCTGGGGGAAAAAGAATATTTTCTGTTAGGTGACAACAGGGGAAGCAGTGAAGACAGCCGTTTTCCAAATATTGGAAATGTAAAAAGAGAACAGATACTGGGCAAGGCGTGGTTTCGCATGCTTCCGCTGCTGAACCTTGGCTTTGTATCGTAAAAGGAGTTAGAATATATGAATATACAGTGGTATCCAGGTCATATGACCAAGGCAAGAAGGGCAATGCAGGAAGATATCAAGCTGATCGACTTAGTGATCGAGCTGGTGGACGCCAGAGTTCCTTTTTCCAGCCGTAACCCGGATATTGACAAGCTTGCTGCAGGAAAGGCAAGAATGGTCCTGTTAAACAAGGCGGATCTGGCAGATGAGACAGAAACCCGCAAGTGGGCCCAGATGTTTGAGGACATGGGCATCCATGTAGTAAAGATCGATGCCCGTAACAAAGGAACCTTAAAACAGGTACAGACTGCACAGCAGGAAGCATGTAAGGAGAAAATTGAAAGAGACCGCCGCAGAGGTATTTTAAACCGCCCTATTCGTACTATGGTAGTGGGTATCCCAAATGTAGGAAAGTCTACCTTTATTAATTCCTTTGCAGGAAAGGCCTGTGCAAAAACAGGAAACAAGCCTGGTGTTACAAAGGGCAACCAGTGGATCCGTTTAAATAAGACCTTAGAGCTTTTAGATACACCTGGTATTTTATGGCCTCGTTTTGAGGACCAGCAGGTAGGTCTGCATCTGGCACTCATCGGTTCCATTAATGACCAGATCTTAAACAAAGACGAGCTGGCCTGTGAACTGATCAGTCTTTTAGAAAAAGATTATCCACAGGTGATAAAAGAACGCTTTGGTATTGAAAATGTAGAAGAAGACCGTGTAAAAGTATTAGAAGAGATCGCAAGAAGCCGTTCCTGCTTAATGAAAGGCGGGGAATTAGATCTTGCAAGAGCGTCAGCGCTGCTTTTAGACGATTTCCGCGCTGGTAAGTTAGGCCATATCAGTCTGGAAAAAGCACAGGATTACAAAGACAGGATCAAGGTGAAATAAATGGCCAGAGAGTTAAAAGGTGAAAAACTGGAAAAAGAACTGCTCCGTTTAGAAGAGATGAAAGCCTACGAAAAAGAGAATGCCCGGTATGAACTGATATGCGGCATTGACGAGGCTGGAAGAGGACCTTTAGCAGGCCCGGTGGCAGCAGGTGCTGTTATCCTTCCAAAAGACTGCCGGATCTTATATTTGAATGATTCCAAAAAGCTTTCTGAAAAGCGCAGGGAAGAACTGTTTTTAGAAATTAAGGAAAAAGCACTTGCCTGGAGTGTAGGTATTGCTACACCACAGCGGATCGATGAGATCAATATCCTGCAGGCTACTTACGAGGCTATGAGAGAGGCAATAAAAGGTCTTGGAGTGGAGCCTGGACTTTTATTAAATGATGCAGTGACGATTCCAGGGGTTGAGATCCCCCAGATCCCTATTGTAAAAGGCGATGCTAAAAGTGTATCTATTGCAGCAGCCAGCATTCTGGCAAAAGTCACCAGGGATCATATGATGGCGGAATATGATGAGATCTATCCCGGATATGGCTTTGGGAAGCATAAAGGGTATGGCACAAAGGCGCATATTGAAGCGTTGAAGGAGCTTGGGCCATGTCCTATCCACAGAAGAAGCTTTATTGGTCATTTTGTTGAGGTATAGGGGAATATATAGGATTTGATGAATAAAAGAGAAATTGGCAGCCGTTACGAAGAAGCAGCGGCTGCTTTTTTGCAAAAGCAGGGCTTTCGCATTTTGGAGAAAAATTTCCGCTGCAGACAGGGAGAGATCGACCTGGTGTGCAGGGAAGGAAAAGAACTGGTATTTACAGAGGTGAAATACCGGTCAGATGTATCCTGCGGTTCGCCTTTTGAGGCAGTGGATTTTCGCAAGCAGGAGAAAATACGGCGTACAGCCCTGTTTTACCTGTGCCGGTACGGTTATCCGGAAAATACGCCCTGCCGTTTTGATGTGGTGGGCATAACCGGTGACAGCATACAGCTGATACGAAATGCTTTTTAGATCCCAGGAACACATTTACATAGAAAAGAGGCAGACAGATGATCCCATGGAACTATAAAAATGAAAATAAGATATTTATGAACAGAGAAAAAAATGGAGTTCCCTATCTTTCTTTTTCTGTACTGGAAGAGACTGGACTTGTGTTAAACGGTTTCTCTACCCGTTTAGGAGGTGCAAGCAGGGAAAAATACGCTACTATGAATTTTGCCTGGAACAAGGGAGATGATCCGGCTGATGTGCTGGAAAACTACACCCGTATGGCAGCGGCATTAGGAGTTGACAGAGACCGGATGGTGGCATCCCAGCAGACTCATACTACTAATGTGCGGCTTGTAACAGAGGAAGATGCCGGAAAGGGAGTAGTAAGGGGAAGGGATTACACAGATGTGGACGGACTGATCACCAATGTAGCGGGGCTTACTCTGGCAACCTTTTATGCTGATTGTGTACCTCTATATTTTCTGGATCTGAAACATAAAGCGATTGGTCTTTCTCACTCCGGTTGGCGCGGCACTGTAAACAGAATGGGACAATGTACCATAAATGCCATGAAAAAAGCCTTTGGAACAGATCCAAAAGATCTGATCACCTGTATTGGCCCAAGTATCTGTAAGGATTGTTTTGAAGTGGGAGAAGAAGTGGCAGAGGCGTTTATGGAAAGCTTCAAACCGGAGTGGCATAATGAGATCATTGCTCTGGGAAAACGTCCGGACAAGTACCAGCTAGACCTGTGGCGTGCCAATGAAATCATTTTCATGGAAGCCGGGGTAAAGCCGGAAAATATCCATACTACCAATATCTGTACCATGTGCAACCACGAATATCTTTTTTCTCACCGAAAAGTGGGAAATGAAAGAGGCAATATGGGGGCATTTCTGGGGCTGAGATAACGTAATGTCCTCCCAGGATCTTTTCATAAAACCAGGAACAGAAAAATTCTGGGAAAACATTGTATTTTTTCAGGAAATGTTACGGAATACTTGACCCTTATCATGGAAAATGGTATAAAACAATAAGATAAAGGACCATTATAGGACAAAGGAGTATGCTTTCATGGCTAATAATTTTGTATTCAACGACTCTCTTCCGGTAGCACCTTTAAAGCTGGCTGCACTGGAAAGCTGCAAGGATTTTGCGTCTAAGGTAGATTCTCACATCGTTCAGTTCCGCCGCAACGATATGGAGGAATTAAAGCGCCGCAAGGCAGACCTGCATTATCGTGGATATGATGTAGATTCTTACCTGCTTGATCTTGAGTGCCCAAGATTTGGTACCGGCGAGGCAAAGGCAGTGATCAATGAGTCTGTCAGAGGTACGGACATTTTTGTAATGGCAGATGTAATGAATTACAGCATTCCTTACACTGTTTGCGGCTACACCAATCACATGTCACCAGATGACCATTTTCAGGATATGAAGCGTGTTATCGGTTCCTGCGTGGCAACTGCACATCGTGTAAATGTAGTTATGCCTTTCTTATATGAAAGCCGTCAGCACAAAAGAAGCAAACGTGAATCCTTAGACTGCGCTATGGCATTAGAAGAGTTGATCGCAATGGGCGTTGAGAACATTATTACCTTTGATGCCCATGATCCAAGAGTACAGAATGCCATCCCTCTGTACGGATTTGATAATTTTATGCCAACCTATCAGTTTGTAAAGGCATTATTCACTCATGATAAGACAACCCAGATCGATAAAGATCACCTGATGGTCATCAGCCCGGATGAAGGTGCTATGAATCGTGCTGTATATCTGGCAAATAACTTAGGCGTTGATATGGGTATGTTCTATAAGCGCCGTGATTATTCTAAGGTAGTAAACGGACGCAATCCGATCGTTGCCCATGAATTCCTGGGATCTTCTGTAGAAGGAAAGACAGTTCTTATTATTGATGATATGATCTCTTCCGGCGAGAGCATGTTAGACACCTGTAAGGAATTAAAGGAAAGAAAAGCAGCAAAGGCAATTGTATGCTGTACTTTTGGCCTGTTTACCAATGGCCTTGAGAAGTTTGATGAATACTATGAAAAGGGATATCTGGACTATGTGATCACTACTAACTTAAATTATCGTCCAAAAGAGCTTTTCGACCGCAAGTGGTATCTGGAAGCAGATATGAGTAAGTACACTGCAGCTATCATTAACTCCTTAAACCATGACCGTTCCATCAGTGCATCCCTGTCTCCAACAGACAAGATACAGAAGCTGGTACAGAGACGCCACAATGGAGAAATTTAATCAACGGGCGACCCGCCTGCGATAGCAGGCAGTGGAGCGCCATAGCACGTGGGTCGTGAGTATATATAACTAGTACATCGTTTCGTAAATAACTGTACTAATCACGTAGGATGCGGATTTGAGTGTGCAGGTCTAAAAACGCAGGCGTAGCGGGCTACGCTGAGGCTTTTAGACCTGTGCAATCAGATTCGCAGACAAGTGAGTGGTATAGTTATTTCGAAAACGATGTACTAGCAAAGATCATGCCGCAAAATAGCATTGAAAACTATTTTGCGGCATTTAGTTTACAAAGTTCTTTAAAATTGGTACAATGAGCGCAGGGAAAAACAAGGGGATGCGATGCAGACATTTGTTTTTCCTGGGCTATTAATGAACAACACAGAGGTTATATGAATATGAATAAAAAACTGGAAGGACATCCTATTTCGAAAGTAGATCCAGGTTCCATTGGCGAGGAACTGGAGCTGGAACCGGGAGATAGAGTCCTTACCATCAATGGAAATCCTGTTGAAGATATTTTTGACTATGAATATTATGTAAACAGTCCGTCTATGACCATGGTGGTGCGAAAAGCCAATGGGGAAGAATGGGAACTGGATATAGAAAATGATTATGAGGATCTGGGACTGACTTTTGAAAACGGTCTGATGAGTGATTACCGTTCCTGCAGCAATAAATGTATTTTCTGCTTTATTGACCAGATGCCTCCGGGAATGAGAGAGACTCTTTATTTTAAAGATGATGATACCCGGTTATCTTTCCTTCAGGGAAATTATGTTACACTGACCAACTTAAAAGAAAAGGACATAGAGCGTATCATCCGCTTTAAACTGGCACCTATTAACATTTCTGTACAGACCACCAATCCACAGCTGCGTTGTATGATGCTGCACAACCGGTTTGCAGGAAAGGCACTGAAACTTATTGACCGTTTATATGAGGCGGAAACTCCCATGAACGGACAGATCGTTCTTTGCAAGGGAGTAAATGACGGAGCAGAATTAGAGCGTTCTATTGGTGATCTTTCCAAATATGCACCTGTTATGCAAAGTGTTTCGGTAGTACCTGTAGGACTTTCTAAATATAGAGATGGTTTATACCCATTGCAGCCTTTTACAAAAGAAGATGCCTGCGCTACCATTGATATGATCGAAGGCTGGCAGAAAAAAATCTTCGCAGAACATGGAATCCATTTTATCCACGCAAGTGACGAGTTTTATATTCTGGCAGAAAGAGAACTTCCGGAAGAAGAACGTTATGATGGCTATATACAGCTGGAAAATGGCGTAGGTATGCTGCGGCTTATGGCTAGTGAGGTGGCTGATGCATTAGAGCAGGTGGAAGAAAATGACGAGCCGGGACTGGTATCCATTGCAACTGGCCGCCTTCCGTATCCTTATATGGAAAAATATGCGGACTGGATCCGAAAAAAATTTCCAAACAGGACCATTAACATTTATCCCATCCGCAATGATTTCTTTGGTGAGAGTATTACTGTTTCCGGACTGATCACAGCAAAAGATCTGATCGCCCAGCTGAAGGATAAGGAACTGGGGGAATATCTCCTTCTTCCTATTAATATGTTCCGGAGCGGGGAGACAGTATTCTTAGATGACTTAACTGCAGAAGATGTAGAAAAGGCTTTACAAGTTAAGATACGTATAGTAAAATCAGACGGGCAAGATTTTGTCCATGCTATTCTCGAACCGTCCTCAGAGCCGGAACCGGAACCAATGGAAGAAGGACTTCCGGGAGAAGAATATGGTTATGAAGGCTATGAGCTGGATGAGATATGGGAAGATGAGGACGATGAAACAGAGCAAAAAAGATAAAAAAACCGTTGGCAGCTGTGAATGCTGCGGAAACTATGTATATGATGAAGAAAATGAATACTATGTCTGCGAAGTAGATTTAGATGAGGATGATATGGTGCGCTTTTTAAAGGGAGATGTGAGAGCTTGTCCTTATTATCAGTCAGATGACGAGTACAAGATCGTGCGCAAACAGATATAGTGGTGATATCTTCCCGCAAAATCATGGGAAACAGATTTCCATAGTACATGGTGAAAGTAAGGAGGAAAACAATTGAGTAAACCAGTCGTGGCCATTGTAGGAAGGCCAAACGTTGGAAAATCTACCCTGTTTAATGTAATTGCAGGGGACACTATTTCCATTGTAAAAGATACACCTGGTGTTACCAGAGACAGGATTTATGCAGACTGTACCTGGCTGAATATGAATTTTACACTGATCGATACAGGTGGTATTGAGCCGGACAGCAGCGACATCATTCTTTCACAGATGAGAGAACAGGCTGAGATCGCTATTGCTACCGCAGACGTGATCGTATTTATTGTAGACGTACGTCAGGGGCTGGTAGATGCTGACTCTAAGGTGGCAGATATGCTGCGTAAGTCCCATAAACCGGTTATTCTGGCAGTGAATAAGGTAGACAGCCTTGCAAAATTCGGAAATGATGTTTATGAGTTCTATAACCTGGGAATCGGGGATCCGATCCCTGTATCAGGTGCTTCACGTTTAGGGATCGGTGATCTGTTAGATGCGGTAGTAGCACATTTTGACGCATCCCAGATGGAAGAAGAGGAAGATGACCGCCCAAGGATCGCAGTAGTAGGAAAGCCTAATGTAGGAAAATCTTCTCTCATTAATAAGCTGTTAGGTGAAAACCGTGTGATCGTTTCCAATATTGCAGGAACCACCAGAGACGCAGTAGATACGGAGATCGTCCACAACGGTGTTCCTTATGTATTTATTGATACAGCAGGACTCCGCCGTAAGAATAAGATTAAAGAAGATCTGGAACGCTACAGCATCATCCGTACGGTAACGGCAGTAGAACGTGCTGATGTAGTCATTATTGTGATTGATGCAAAAGAAGGCATCACAGAGCAGGACGCAAAGATCGCAGGTATCGCCCACGAACGTGGAAAGGGCATCATCGTTGCTGTAAACAAGTGGGATGCCATTGAAAAGAATGATAAGACCATTTACCAGTATACAAACAAGTTAAAAGAAACCCTTTCTTTTATGCCTTATGCAGAGTATATTTTTATCTCAGCAGAAACAGGCCAGAGACTTCCGAAACTGTTTGAGTTGGTAGATGCAGTGCGCCAGAACCAGAATATGCGTGTGGCTACCGGCGTATTAAATGAGATCGTTTCCGAGGCAGTTGCCATGCAGCAGCCGCCGTCTGATAAAGGAAAGCGCTTAAAGATCTACTATGTAACGCAGGTAGCAGTAAAACCGCCTACATTCGTAGTTTTTGTAAACGATAAGGAGCTGATGCATTTCTCTTATACCAGATATTTGGAGAATCAGATCCGGAATGCATTTGGTTTCAGGGGAACATCTTTAAAATTCCTTATACGTGAGCGGAAAGATAAGGATAAATAGTTACAGTTCAGCCATGACATCTTCTTGTTTCCATATTCATGAAAACAAGAAGCTTGGTGGTTCCACCATATGCTGATTTGGATGAGAAAGTGCTTATGCAAGCAAGCTTGCAACACACTCCCTCATTCAAATCAGCGCATGGCTGAACTGTAACGATAAATAGTTATTAAATAAACAATGTAGATCAGCAGGGCCTGCTGCACACAGCTTAAAAAACAGCTGGCGCAACAGTCCCTGAATTGCGTTATATTGTGAAAAAAGCAAATGTACGCAGAACACGGACAAATGCCCATGCTGGAAAGCGTAAATGCTGTGTAAAAATACAAAAAAAGAAAGTGCTATAAAATTACATAAGGGGTATGAAAATGGAACGTCTTGTATGTTTAGCAGTGGGATACCTGTTTGGTATCTTCCAGACCGGTTATATTTATGGAAGGGTACATGGAATTGATATCCGCAAATACGGAAGCGGAAATTCCGGCAGTACCAATGCGCTGCGTGTAATGGGAAAGAAGGCAGGTCTTACAGTTTTTGCAGGGGATTTCTTAAAAACAGTGATCCCTTGTATGGCAGTTCGCTGTATCTTTAAAAATCAGCCGGACTATGCATATGTATATATGCTGTATATTGGTCTGGGAGTGATCTTGGGACATAATTATCCTTTCTATCTTCATTTTAAAGGCGGAAAGGGAATTGCGGCAACAGCCGGAATTATCTTTTCTATTGACTGGAGACTGACTGTTTTATGTCTGGCGGTATTTATACTGATCGTGGCTGTGACCCGCTATGTTTCCCTGGGCTCTCTGGTAGTTTCCGTGATCCTTCTGGCATGGAATATCTACATGGGAAAATGCGGGGCATACAATTTAAGCGCTGTATCTTCTACAGAGTATGGTGCAATGACAGCGGTGATCGCAGCTATGGCATTCTGGCGTCATAGAGCCAATATCATTCGCCTGATCCATGGAAATGAAAACAAGGTCGGCGCAAAAAAATCATAAAAAATCGTAAAGGATGGTGGGGTAATGGCATCAGTTGGAGTAATCGGATCAGGAACATGGGGAACAGCACTGGCAATCCTTTTAAATGGAAATGGACATAAGGTGCAGCTTTGGTCAGCGATTCCTGCGGAGGTAGAAAGTTTATCAGTAAACAGGAAGCATCCAAACTTAGGGGATACGCCAATACCGGAAGAAATTGAGATCACCGGTGATTTAGAGGCGGCTATGAAGGATAAGGATCTGTTAGTCATGTCAGTGCCGTCTGTCTACGTGAGACAGACAGCAGTGAAAATGAAACCATGGTTAAAACCAGGTCAGATCGTTACAAATGTAGCAAAGGGAATTGAAGAAGCAACTTTGAAAACATTATCTGAAGTGATCGAGGAAGAACTTCCCCAGGCAGAGGTAACTGTGCTTTCCGGACCAAGCCATGCAGAAGAAGTAAGCAGAGGTCTTCCAACTACCTGTGTAGCAGGTGCCCACAGCAAGGCAGCAGCAGAATATGTACAAAGCCTGTTTATGAGTCCTGTATTCCGTGTATACACAAGCCCGGACATGCTGGGGATTGAGCTGGGCGGAGCCTTGAAAAATGTTATCGCCCTGGCAGCTGGTACAGCAGATGGTCTGGGCTGCGGGGATAATACAAAGGCAGCGCTGATCACCAGGGGTATTGCAGAGATCACCCGCCTGGGAACTGTTATGGGCGGAAAGCCTGAGACCTTTTCAGGACTTACCGGTATTGGTGATCTGATCGTCACCTGTGCAAGTATGCACAGCCGCAACCGAAGGGCTGGTATCCTCATTGGAAAAGGCTATACCATGGATGAGGCCATGAAAGAAGTGAAAATGGTAGTGGAAGGTGTTTATTCTGCAAAGGCAGCTTTAAAACTGGCAGAAAAATATCATGTGACCATGCCTATTGTAGAACAGGTAAACGAGGTTTTATTTGACGGTAAGTCCGCAAAGGATGCTCTGGCAGAGCTGATGCTGCGGGATAAACGTATGGAAAATACCAGTCTTATCTGGGATAAGGAATAACTATCATAACTACTGGTTATGAAACAGTCAATCTTTCTCACATTTTTTTATAAAAGGTATTGACAAGGCAATTATCAGTTTTTATAATGTAAAAAGTTTAAGAACAAATGTATCTGTATGAAAGACATAACAGATACAGTCATGTGAGGAGGACACTATTATGAAAAAAAGATTTTTAAGCGCTGGTTTAGCAGTAGTTATGGCAGCATCTTTAACAGCATGCGGCGGCTCAGGTTCCGCATCTACCACAACAGCAGCTGCTGGTGAGGCTAAAGCAGAAGGTGAGAGCAAGGCAGCTGAAAGCAGTGCAGCAGCAGATGGCGCTTCCTTTAAGATCGGTGGTATCGGCCCTGTAACCGGCGGCGCAGCAGTTTACGGTCTGGCTGTACAGCATGGTGCAGAGATCGCTGTTAAAGAGATCAATGAAGCTGGTGGTATCAACGGCTATCCTGTTGAGTTCCAGTTCCAGGATGATGAGCATGATGCAGAAAAATCTGTAAATGCTTATAATACCTTAAAAGACTGGGGAATGCAGGCACTGATGGGAACAGTTACATCTGCTCCATGTATCGCAGTTGCTGACAAGACTGCAGCTGATAATATGTTCCAGATCACACCATCCGGCTCTGCTGTAGAATGTGCGGCTAATCCAAATGTATACCGTGTCTGCTATTCTGACCCGGCTCAGGGTACAGCATCTGCTAAGTACATCGGTGAGCACAAGCTGGCAAGCAAGGTAGCTGTTATCTATGACAGCTCTGATGTATACTCCAGTGGTATTTATGAGAAGTTTGCCCAGGAAGCTCCAAATCAGGGCATTGAAGTTGTTGACGCTGAAGCATTTACCGCAGACAGCAACAAGGATTTCTCTACTCAGTTACAGAAAGCAAAAGAATCCGGCGCAGAGCTGGTATTCTTACCAATCTACTATACAGAAGCTTCTCTGATCTTACAGCAGGCTAATACCATGGGCTTTGCTCCACAGTTCTTTGGATGCGATGGTATGGATGGTATCTTACAGGTTCAGAACTTTGATGTTAAGCTGGCTGAAGGTCTGATGCTGTTAACTCCATTTGCAGCAGATGCTACAGATGATCTGACTGTAAAGTTTGTTAAGAGCTTTGAAGATGCATATGGTGAGACCCCGATCCAGTTTGCAGCAGATGCTTATGATGCTATGTACGTCATCAAAGCTGCTATGGAAGAAGCAAATGTTACTCCGGATATGGCTGTAGGTGATATCTGCGATGCTATGGAAGGTGCTATGACAAAGATCAAAGTTGACGGTCTGACCGGTACTAACATGACTTGGACAGAAGATGGTGAGCCTGAGAAGGATCCTAAGGCTGTTCAGGTTGTAGATGGCGCTTATAAGGCTATGGAATAATTAATTTCAGAAAATCAAGAAAACCTGATCAATAACCCAAAAGAGGGTTGTCGTTATGACAACCCTCTTGGTTTTATAAAACGGGGTTTCAAAGTGAAGACTTTCAATATTCAATGAAGAGGTGTATGTATGAGCTTTATCAACTATTTGATCAATGGCGTCAGCCTGGGCAGTGTATATGCGATCATCGCACTGGGATATACCATGGTTTATGGTATTGCGAAGATGCTGAATTTCGCTCATGGTGATATTATTATGATAGGAAGCTATGTTGTATTTGTCACGGTCAGCTCCATGGGACTTCCTCCTGTGTTAGGCGTCCTGCTGGCAGTAGCAGCATGCACATTGTTAGGTGTTGTCATTGAACGTGTGGCATACAAGCCCTTACGTAATGCTTCGCCTCTTGCTGTACTGATCACAGCCATCGGTGTCAGCTATCTGCTCCAGAATGTAGCACTGCTGATCTTTGGCGCTGATACAAAATCGTTTACTTCTGTTGTAAAGATCCCGGCATTAAAGCTGGCAGGCGGTCAGTTAAATATTACCGGAGAGACCATTGCAACTATCCTTTCCTGTATTGTGATCATGGTATGCCTGATGGCATTTATTAACCGTACAAGAGCAGGACAGGCCATGTTAGCTGTTTCAGAAGATAAGGGCGCAGCAACCTTAATGGGTATTAATGTAAATGGTACGATTGCACTGACATTTGCTATTGGTTCTGCATTAGCAGCCATTGCAGGCGTACTGTTGTGTTCTGCTTATCCGTCCTTAACCCCATATACAGGTTCCATGCCAGGCATCAAGGCATTTGTGGCAGCTGTATTTGGCGGTATCGGATCGATCCCGGGCGCTTTTATTGGCGGCGTTCTTTTAGGCGTGATCGAGATCCTCTCCAAGGCGTATATTTCTTCACAGCTTTCAGATGCCATTGTGTTCTCGGTACTTATTATTGTACTGTTAGTAAAACCCACCGGTATTCTTGGCAAGAAGATCAGTGAGAAAGTGTAGGTGCGGGTATGAAAAGTAAAGCAAAGCAGAAGACATTTATCAATAATATGATCACATATGCTATTGTAGTAGTGGCATATATTGTTGTACAGATCTTAATGGGTACCGGACATATGTCCAGTCTGATGAAAGGACTTTTGGTCCCTTTCTGTATCTATGTGATCATGGCAGTTTCATTAAACCTGACAGTAGGTATCCTGGGAGAGTTAAGCCTTGGACATGCCGGATTTATGTGTGTAGGTGCTTTTTCCGGGGCATTGTTTTCAAAGTGCATGAAGGGTGCTATTGACCCAACGGTCTCTCTGGTGATCGCAGTGATCATCGGAGCAGCAGTGGCAGCTGTTTTCGGCGTTCTTATCGGTATCCCGGTACTGCGCTTAAAGGGCGACTATCTGGCTATTGTAACTCTGGCTTTTGGTGAGATCATTAAAAATATCATCAATGCTGTATATTTGGGAAGAGATGGATCCGGTTTCCATATTTCATTAAAGGATTCCATGTCTTTAAAAATGGATGCTGATGGCGAGGTGCTGATCAAGGGAGCACAGGGTATTACCGGTACGCCTCAGGCAGCAACCTTTACTATTGGTGTGGTCCTGGTACTTATTACTTTATTTATTGTAATGAATCTGGTTAATTCCCGTACCGGCCGTGCCATCATGGCTATCCGTGACAACCGTATTGCAGCAGAATCCATTGGTATCAATATTACAAAATACAAACTGATGGCATTTAGCATTTCCGCAGGTCTTGCAGGCGTGGCAGGCGTTCTCTATGCGCATAACCTGACAACACTTACTGCTCTGCCGAAGAACTTTGGTTATAATATGTCTATTATGATCCTTGTTTATGTAGTCCTTGGGGGTATTGGAAGCATCCGTGGTTCTGTGATCGCTACAGTTATCCTGTATCTCCTTCCTGAGATGCTTCGAGGACTGAGCAATTACCGTATGCTGATGTACGCTATCGTGCTGATCTTAGCAATGCTGTTTAACTCTGCACCTCAGTTTGTAGTGCTCCGTGAGAGGCTGTTTGCAGCATTAAAGGGAAATAAGAAACCGGCAAAGGAGGCAAAATAATATGGCATTACTGGAAGTAAAGAATTTAAGTATATCCTTTGGCGGCTTAAAGGCAGTTGATAATTTCCACGTTGAGATCGAAAAAGGACAGCTGTACGGTCTTATCGGTCCAAACGGTGCTGGAAAAACTACCATTTTCAACCTTCTTACAGGTGTATATAAGCCAAATGCAGGAAGCATTGTCTTAGATGATACCAATATTACAGGTAAGAGTACCATTGAGATCAATCAGGCCGGTATTGCAAGAACTTTCCAGAATATCCGTCTTTTCAAGGATATGTCTGTTCTTGACAATGTAAAAGCTGGTCTTCACAATCATCACAAATATTCTACAGTAGAAGGTATTTTCCGTCTTCCAAGATATTACAAGATCGAAAAAGAGATGGACGAAGAGGCCATGAGCCTGTTAAAGGTATTTGACCTGGATAAAGAATGTGACTTCAAGGCTTCTAACTTACCTTATGGTAAGCAGAGAAAGTTAGAGATCGCAAGAGCGCTGGCAACAGAACCAAAGCTTCTTCTGTTAGATGAGCCGGCAGCCGGCATGAACCCTAACGAGACAGCGGAACTGATGGAAACCATCCGTTTTGTACGTGACAATTTTGATATGACGGTACTTCTTATTGAGCATGATATGAAACTGGTAAGCGGTATCTGTGAGAAACTGACGGTTTTAAACTTCGGACAGGTCTTAAGAGAAGGGGCTACCAGTGACGTACTGCATGATCCGGAAGTGATCAAGGCATATCTGGGTGAATAAGGAGGAGAGATACGATGGCAATGCTTGAAGTAAAAGACCTGGAAGTATACTATGGTGTGATCCAGGCTTTAAAAGGAATCTCCTTTGATGTAGAGCAGGGAGACATTGTGGCACTGATCGGTGCCAATGGTGCAGGAAAGACTACCACTCTGCATACCATTACAGGTCTGTTAAATGCAAAAGCGGGAAAGATCATTTACGATGGAAAAGATATTACCCATATTCCGGGTTATAAGCTGGTAAGTATGGGGATTGCCCATGTTCCGGAAGGACGCCGTGTGTTTGCCACCCTTTCTGTATTGCAAAATCTGATGATGGGCGCATATACCCGCAGGGATAAAAATGAGATCGAAGAAACATTAAAAATGATCTACAAGCGTTTCCCACGTCTGGAGGAAAGAAAGAACCAGCTGGCGGGAACCTTATCCGGCGGCGAGCAGCAGATGCTTGCTATGGGCCGTGCTCTTATGAGCCATCCGAAGGTAATGGTACTGGATGAGCCGTCCATGGGACTTTCACCTATCTATGTAAATGAGATTTTTGATATTATCCAGCAGATCAATAAAGACGGCACCACCGTTCTTTTGGTAGAGCAGAATGCAAAGAAAGCTCTTTCTATTGCAAACAAGGCGTATGTTCTGGAAACGGGAACTATTGCCCTTTCCGGTGATGCAAAAGAACTGATGAACAATGACCGTGTAAAGAAAGCTTATTTAAGCGAATAATGTTTTGACAGGGCTGTAAATTTCAGGCAGTATCCTGGTAGAAAAAAGAATAAAAAGAATACCCCCCGGCATATGTTGTAGAAAATAGCATAAAAGTGCAAGGGGGTATTTTTATGGACAATTTTAATGTATACAAAGATATTCAGGCCAGAACAAAAGGCGAGATATACATAGGCGTAGTGGGTCCGGTGCGTACGGGAAAGTCTACGTTTATCAAGCGTTTTATGGAGCTTGCAGTGCTTCCGGCTATGGAAGATGAAAGCTTAAAGGCGGTTAGTACCGATGAATTGCCTCAGAGTGCAGGGGGAAAGACGGTGATGACTACAGAGCCTAAATTCATCCCTAAAGAGGCAGTGCAGATCACGTTGGGAGACGGGATACAGGCAAAAGTGCGCCTGATCGACTGCGTTGGTTATATGGTAGATGGAGCAGCAGGCCATGTGGAAAACGGGGAAGAGCGGATGGTAAAAACGCCCTGGTCAGAAAAAGAGATCCCTTTTACCCAGGCGGCCCAGATCGGGACCAGAAAGGTGATCGGAGACCATTCTACCATTGGTATCGTAGTAACTACGGATGGATCCATTGGAGAGTTAAAACGATCTGCCTACATAGATGCGGAAAAACAGACGGTAGATGAACTTAAAAAACTGGGAAAACCATTTATCCTTCTTTTGAATTCCACAAAGCCCCATTCAGATGAGGTTTTAAAGCTGGCAGAGCAGCTGTCAGAGGAATATGAGGTGACAGTTCTTCCTGTGAGCTGTGAACAGCTGAAAAAAGAGGATATATTTCATATTCTGGAAAGTGTCCTGAAAGAATTTCCTGTGACAGAACTGGATTTTCATATTCCTAAGTGGCTGGAGGTTTTACCGGCGTCCCACTGGCTTAAGACCCAGGTGATAGATCTGGCAAAAGAACTGTTAAAGAAGGTCAGCCATATGAAAGATGCGGCAGTCCAGGTAAAGGCTTTTGAAAAGCAGTCAGGTCCTGTGGAAAAAATCCTTATAGAAAAAATGGAAATGGCAGATGGCACGGTTTCCTTACAGGTTCAGATGGATGACAGTTATTATTATCAGATATTAAGTGATTATGTAGGATTACCCATTGAAGGGGAGTATCAGCTGATGCAGACCCTAAGTACATTGGCAGGCATGCAGAAGGAGTATGACAAAATTAAAGAGGCTCTGGCCCAGGCGAGATTAAAAGGATATGGGGTAATGATGCCCCAGAGAGATGAAATTCTTTTAGATGAGCCGGAAGTGATCCGGCATGGGAATAAATATGGCGTGAAAATGAAAGCCCAGGCTCCGTCTGTTAATCTGATCCGGGCCCAGATCGAAACAGAGATCGCGCCTATTGTAGGCAGCGAACAGCAGGCAAAAGATCTTATTGCCTATATAAATTCCAGTTCCAAAGATAACGAAGAAGGCATCTGGGATGCCAATATTTTTGGCAAGTCGGTTGAGTAGATCGTAGAAGACGGCATTCAGGCGAAAATCTCACAAATGACAGACGAATGTCAGCAAAAGCTTCAGGATACTTTGCAGAAGATCATTAATGACAGTAATGGGGGCTTGATCTGCATCATCATATAATGAGTCCAAAAGAAAAACAAGCGACACCGAAGGTGGCATTTGTTTTTCTTGGACCATTAACGAACGAATCGCCTGCGAAAGCAGGCAGTAGAGCGCGAATGCGCGGGATTCGTGAATATAAGATGTAATGAGTCCAAAAGAAAAACAAGCGTCTGCGCAGGCAGCATATGGGGAGTAAACAACATTATCAGAAAATTTGTACATTTTATGCAAAATGACTGAAAAAGATTGCAAATAAACATGCGAATGTGCTATACTATGGTTAGCAAAAACGAGCCTCTTAATGATAACAATAAAAAGGGGCAGCAGAGGGGAGAATGCTTATGAGACTGACCTTTATCGGAGCAGACCATGAAGTAACAGGCAGCTGCCATTTTCTGGAAGTGGGAGATACTAAGGTCCTTATTGACTGCGGTATGGAGCAGGGAAATAATCCCTATCAGAATGCGGAACTTCCGGTCAGCTACAGTGATATTGACTATGTATTTTTGACTCATGCCCATATTGATCATGCAGGAATGCTTCCCTGGATTTATGCCAGAGGCTTTAAGGGGCAGATCATCACTACTTATGCAACTGCAGATCTGTGTGGGATCATGCTTCGTGACAGTGCCCACATTCAGGAGATGGAGGCAGAGTGGCGAAACCGTAAAGCCCGGAGAGCAGGAAAAGCAGAGGTAGAAGCTCTTTATACCATGCAGGATGCAGAAGGTGTTTTAGGCCATTTTGAAGGTGTTGCCTACGGGCAGAAGTTTAAACTGAATGAAAATATCACTTTACGTTTTACAGATGTAGGTCATCTTCTTGGTTCTGCCTCTATTGAAATCTGGGCAACAGAGGGAGAAGAACAGCGTAAGATAGTCTTTTCCGGTGATATTGGAAACAAAAACAAACCACTGATCCGGGATCCACAGTATATTTCTGACGGCGATTATGTAGTTATGGAGTCTACCTATGGAAACCGTTATCACAAAAAGGGTGAAGACCATGTAGTTGGTCTGGCGCGTATTATCCAGGAGACCTTAGACCGTAAAGGTAATGTAGTGATCCCAGCCTTTGCTGTAGGCAGGACCCAGGAACTACTGTACATGATCCGCCATATTAAAGAAAAAAAGCTGGTTACTGGCCATGATGGTTTCCAGGTATATGTGGATAGCCCGCTGGCAGTAGAGGCAACCCATGTATTTAAGCAGAACATGGTGGAATGTTATGATGAGGAAACAAAGGCACTGGTAGAACGTGGTATTAACCCGATTGATTTTCCAGGGCTGAAGCTTTCTGTTACCAGTGAAGAATCTAAAAATATCAACTTTGATATGACCCCGAAGGTGATCATTTCGGCGGCAGGTATGTGTGATGCAGGCCGTATCCGCCACCATTTAAAGCACAATTTGTGGCGGGAAGAGTGCAGTGTAGTATTTGCCGGATATCAGGCGGAAGGAACCTTAGGCCGCCTGCTTCAGGATGGCACGCCTGCTGTTAAGATCTTTGGTGAAGAGATTGATGTTAAGGCCCATATTGAGACTTTGGACGGTATCAGCGGCCATGCAGACAGAGATGGGCTTTTAACCTGGGCAGCTGCTTTTGAACAGAAACCCAAATATGTATTTGTGGTACATGGAAATGATGAGTCCTGTGAATCCCTGACAGATGCTTTGACAACGCAGCTTGGCCTTACAGCAAAAGCACCATATTCAGGTTCGGAATTTGACCTGATAAGGGGACTGTGGATCAGGGAGACAGAGCCTGTTTTAGTGGAGGCAGAGACTCAGGCAACCAGAAAGGCAACAGGCATTTATACCAGACTGGTGGATGCAGGACAGATGCTTATGGATGTGATCGCACGCAACCAGGGCGGTGCAAACCAGGATCTGAAACGTTTTACAGAGCAGATATTAGCTTTGTGCGAAAAATGGAACCGATAAGTATAACGGAAAATAACATATCGCTATATATGATAACAGCAGGAGTACAGGACAATGACAGAAGTAAAAATCTACACAGATGGATCAGCAAGAGGAAATCCGGATGGACCAGGAGGTTATGGTGTGGTCATGCATTATGTGGATAAAAGCGGCCAGTTACATGAAAAGACCTTATCCGCAGGTTATAAAAAGACCACAAATAACCGTATGGAGTTAATGGCAGCTATAGTAGGCTTAGAGGCTTTAAACCGCCCATGCAGGATAGAGTTATATTCAGATTCCAAGTACCTTACAGATGCCTTTAACCAGAACTGGATCAGTGGATGGATCGCTAAAGGCTGGAACCGCGGTAAAAGCGGTCCTGTAAAAAATATTGATCTGTGGAAACGTCTTTTAAAAGCAAAAGAGCAGCATCAGGTCACATTCATCTGGGTAAAAGGCCATGCCGGACATCCCCAGAATGAACGGTGTGACCAGTTGGCTACCACAGCAGCAGACGGAACTGATCTGATGGTAGATGAAGGATTATCCCTTTAATATATTTGAGCAGAGATGATCATCTCTGCTCAATTTTTACGCAAATCTTACAATATATTACTCCTTTTGGAATAGTATTCACAAGCGTCCGATTTTATGGTACTGTATGACTGGAAAATAATTACTGCCGGTAAAAGCAGTCCATAGATAACAGACAGGGATGTGAATATATGAAAGATAGAAGGATGTGGGTCATTATCGGCTGTATCCTGGTAGTAGGGATCGCCATTACCAGCTATACAAGCTCCGTTGTGAAAAGAACTTCCCAGGAACAGCAGGTACAGGTGCTTTCGGCAGATACTGCAAAGAAAGCCATTGGAAAAGAGAAAGAACTTCAGGCTGTTCCTGAAGAGGTGGGAGAAAAAAGCCGGGGATCTTTGCAGGAAAATGAAGTAACCGGTGAGGAGACTGCTCTGGCAGAAGATGAAGGGGCAGAGGTGCAGTCTGTTGAGACAAAAGAGGAAAGTTATACAGAACGCCTGAAAAAATTAGACAGCCAGATACAAAAGACAAGGGAACAGGATACAGACTCAAATGTTTATTCCGCAAAAACATCTGCAGAAACAGAATTAAAAATGTGGGACGGGGAATTAAATGCTGTATATAATGCCTTATTAGAGGCTCTTTCCCAGGAAGAAGCTTTAAAGCTTGCAAATGAAGAAAAAGACTGGCTGAAAAAAAGAGAATCTGATGCAGCTGACAGCTCCGGCAAAACGGGAAATGGCTTATCCTATGCTTCCAGCATGGTAAACCAGACCAGAGAACGTGCCTATGAGCTGGCAAAACGGTATGATGAACTGGCAGGAAAAGATTAAAAAATAAAAAAGAAGAAGAGAAAAAATGACTCCGGTTTTGGTTCCGGAGTCATTTTCTCTTGCTAATTCAGCTCTTATATGGTAAAATTCCGTTTATGAGTTTATATACATGGTTTGTTTTAGGAGGGCATTCACAGGCAAGGTCTGTTCTGCTCGGATTTTTGCTGTCCTGAAATATTTACTGAAAAACCCTAATTTTATATAATGGAGGAAGAAAAAAGTGAAACAACCACAGTACCACGGAGTGAATGAGCTGCGCCGTATGTTCCTTGAATTCTTCGAGAGCAAGGGACATCTGGTGATGAAGAGCTTCTCACTTGTACCGCATAATGATAACAGCCTTCTGCTGATCAACTCCGGTATGGCGCCATTAAAGCCTTATTTTACCGGACAGGAGATCCCACCAAGAAGAAGAGTGACCACCTGCCAGAAATGTATCCGTACAGGTGATATTGAAAATATCGGAAAAACTGCACGTCATGGTACTTTCTTTGAGATGTTAGGAAACTTCTCATTCGGTGACTATTTTAAAACAGAAGCGATCCACTGGTCCTGGGAATTCTTAACAGAAGTAGTTGGCTTAGATCCTGATCGTCTGTATCCTTCTATCTATCAGGATGATGATGAAGCATTTGATATCTGGAACAAGGAGATCGGCATCGCTCCGGAGAGGATCTTCCGTTTTGGCAAGGAAGATAACTTCTGGGAGCATGGTTCAGGTCCTTGTGGTCCATGTTCTGAGATTTACTACGACAGAGGCGAAAAGTATGGCTGCGGTAAGCCGGGATGTACCGTAGGCTGCGAATGCGACCGTTACATCGAAGTATGGAACAATGTATTCAGCCAGTTTGACAATGATGGTCATGGCCATTATTCTGAACTGAAGCAGAAAAATATTGATACAGGTATGGGTCTGGAACGTCTGGCAGTTGTTGTTCAGGATGTAGACTCCCTTTTTACTGTAGATACCAACAAGGCTCTTTTAGACAGAGTATGTGCTCTTTCTGATAAAGAATACCAGAAAGACCATGAAACCGATGTTTCTCTTCGTATTGTTACAGACCATATTAAGTCCTGTACGTTCATGATCTCTGATGGTATCATGCCTTCTAATGAAGGAAGAGGCTATGTACTGCGCCGTCTTCTGCGCCGTGCAGCACGCCATGGAAGAAAGCTTGGCATTGAAGGTAAGTTCCTTGCAGAGCTTTCCAAGACTGTTATTGAACTTTCCAAGGACGGATATCCAGAACTGGAAGAGAAACAGTCTATGATCTTTAAGGTGCTGACTGAGGAAGAAGATAAATTTAACAAGACCATCGATCAGGGTCTGGCTATCCTTGCTGAAATGGAAGATGCTATGGCAGCTGCCGGTGAGAAGACCCTTTCCGGTGAAAATGCATTTAAGCTGTATGATACTTACGGTTTCCCGGTAGATCTGACTAAGGAGATCCTGGAAGAAAAGGGCTGCACTGTTGATGAAGAAGGCTTTGCAGCAGCTATGAAGGAGCAGAAGGACAAGGCACGTAAGGCACGTAAGACAACCAACTATATGGGTGCAGACGTAACTGTATATCAGTCTATTGATGCTTCTATCACCTCTGAATTCGTAGGTTACGATAAATTAGATGTAGACTCCAGGATCTCTGTTCTGACTACAGAAGATGAGATCGTAGAAGCTTTAACAGATGGCCAGAGAGGAACCATTATTGCAGACCAGACCACATTCTACGGAACTATGGGTGGACAGCAGGGCGATAAGGGTACCATCCACAGTGCCAACGGTGAATTTAAGGTAGAAGAGACCATTCATTTACAGGGCGGAAAGATCGGCCATGTAGGTGTTATGACTAAGGGAATGTTAAGTGTCGGCGAGACAGTTACCTTGTCTGTATGCCCGAAGAACCGTGCACTGACCAGCAAGAACCATAGTGCTACCCACCTGCTGCAGAAAGCACTGCGTACTGTATTAGGAAGCCATGTAGAACAGGCTGGTTCCTATGTAGATGCAGGACGTCTTCGTTTCGATTTTACCCATTTTTCTGCTATGACTCCAGAGGAGATCAAGAAGGTAGAAGATATTGTAAATGAAGAGATCCAGGCTGCGCTTCCGGTTGTAACCGAGGTTATGACTTTAGATGAAGCAAAGAAAACAGGTGCTATGGCGCTGTTTGGAGAAAAGTATGGTGAAAAGGTACGTGTTGTAAAGATGGGAGATTTCTCCACAGAACTTTGCGGCGGTACTCATGTAGCTAATACCAGTACCATTGGATATTTTAAGATCCTTTCCGAGGCAGGTATCGCAGCTGGTGTAAGACGTATTGAAGCACTTACATCTGATGGTCTGATGAAACATTATACAGAAGTAGAGACAGAGCTTCAGGAAGCAGCGAAGACAGCTAAAACAACTCCGGCAGGTCTTAATGCAAAGATCCAGTCCCTGTTAGATGAGATCAAGGCATTGAACTCTGAAAATGAAAAGTTAAAGAGCAAAATGGCAAATGACTCCTTAGGAGATGTATTAAGCCAGGTTAAAGAAGTAAATGGCGTTAAGGTACTTGCTTCTAAGGTGGCTGATGTAGATATGAACGGTCTTAGAAATCTGGGTGACCAGTTAAAGGATAAGATCGGTGAAGGTGTAGTTGTGATCGCTTCCGTTATGGATGGAAAAGTAAGCTTAATGGCAACTGCAACAGATGAGGCACAGAAGAAGGGTGCTCATGCAGGCAACCTGATCAAGGCTATTGCCGGTCTTGTAGGTGGCGGCGGCGGTGGCCGTCCGAATATGGCTCAGGCCGGTGGTAAGAATCCTGCAGGCATTGAAGAAGCTTTAAAGAAAGCCGTTGAAGTAGTAGAAGAACAGACCAAATAAGCCTGTTTGAATAAAAAGTGCAAAAAACGCAGAAAAATATAAAATTTTTCTTGACGTATGGGAATTTTATGCTATAATCATAGCAGTGCTAAAAATACCCAAACAGTTGTATTATGCACAATTACACAACTGGAGGGAGGTTAGGTGTGAGCGATGTCAAACGTAATTGTTAAAGATAACGAGAGCTTAGACAGTGCTTTACGCAGATTCAAAAGAAACTGTGCAAAGGCTGGCATTCAGCAGGAAATTCGTAAGAGAGAGCATTACGAGAAGCCAAGCGTAAGACGTAAGAAAAAGTCTGAAGCTGCTCGTAAGCGTAAGTATAACTAATTCTTGCACGGAATTAGTTCACTTGAAGTAAAATAAATCGGCCGGTCGTCAGTTATGTCTGATGGACCGGCTGTTTTATATTCAGATTATTATACATCTGGGAAATGCTGCCTGTAACAGGTTCTTTAAGTATAAAAAAACGCCCCGAAGGGCGTTTTTTGTATATAGAGTTTTAACTTTTTCCGCTCACAGGCGGGGGATGATATTATCTATTTTACTTCCTGTAGATCGCATTTTGGAGAAGCCACCAGAGAATAATTGGTATGATATATTACAAATCCTGGTGCAGCCCCTGCTACTTTTTTAATATTCTTTTTCTGGATATAGTCAATCTCTACTTTATCATTTTCCCGGCCTTTAGAATAATAAGCTGCCAAAGCACCGGCCTCTTCAAATACCCGGTCTGGCAGATCGGTCTGTCCATTGCTCTTTACGATCACATGGGAACCGGGAATGCCTTTGGCATGGAACCACCAGTCATTTCCGCTTGCTACTTTAAAAGTAAGATCTTCATTCTGATAGTTATTTTTTCCTACGAAAATGTCGTAGCCGTCAGAAGATACATAATGGAAAGGTTTACTTGTGATCTTTGGCCGTTTTTCATTGGCACGGCGTTTTTTTACATAACCAAATTCCATCAGCTCTTCTTTGATCTGGACCAGATCATTTTCCTCTAAAGCAATGTCAAGGGCGGAACTTACAGATTCCAGATGATCCACTTCAGCCTTTGTTTCTTTGGTCAGCTGGCTTAAAGCTTCGTAAGTACGTTTTAATTTATTATACTTATCAAAATGCTTCTGGGCATTTTCACGGGCGGTCAGCTGCGGATCCAACGGGATCGTGATCTCTTTATTATCATAATAATTAATGCACTTAAAAGACTTTTCCCCGCCCTTTAACTCATAACCATACGTGTTTAAAAGCTCTCCATAGATCCTGTATTTTTCCCGCTTCTCTGTATCCTTTAACTGCTTTAACTGCAGGTCGTATTTCTTGCAGCTGCGTTCTAAGGCAGTCTGTACAATACGCCGCAGGTCAGAAGATTTCTGACGGATACGGGTAATAGTGTCTCTGGAGGCATAATAATTTTCCAGAAGTGCACTGATGGAATCATAAGCTTTCCTGCAATATCCCTTGCTGTCGTAGCAGCTGAGAGGAACGCTGGCATATTCAATGGGAGTGTCACCGTCATATATAACAGAGGGAGAAAAATGCCCTTCTTTTACATCCTCCATCATCAGCCGGAAGGTATGATACAGGTGGATCAGCTCCGGTTCTGTCAGTTCAGTAGCTGAGCGGTCAGAATCAATGGAAGCCAGGTGGCACAGCTCTTCGGCGATGATAGGACTGATGCCGGTAAGGTGTCCGTATAAAGCTTTCTGTACAGAAGTAGGAGAGGTGGAAATACAGTTTCTGAAAACGTCTTCTGTCACTTCCAGAGGATTTTCCTTTGCAATGGTCTGGGGAATAAAATATTCCCGGCCAGGCAGAACCTCTCTTACAGAACTCATGCTGGCAGAAACGTGTTTGATGCTGTCGATGATGGTTCCGTCTTCCCTGCAGAAGATAATATTGCTGTGTTTTCCCATGATCTCTACGATCAGGCGCTTTCTGCAAAGATCACCTAATTCATCTAAATGCTCCAGTTCAAATTCTAAAATACGCTCCAGACCCGGCTGTTTTACAGAGATAATGCGGGCGCTGCCGATATGCTTTCTTAAAAGCATACAGAAATTTGGTGCAGTGAGAGGACTGGTCTTATTGTTTGCAGTAAGATAAATAAGAGGCAGGCTTGCACTGGCAGAAATCTGCAGGCGATAGTTTTCTTTGTTATTTTTAATGGTAATAAGCAGCTCGTCCTTTTCCGGCTGGGCGATCTTTGTGATCTTTCCGCCTTCTAAGGTGTGCTTAAATTCCCAGACGAGATTTGCTATGGTAATACCGTCAAATGCCATTTATATTCACTCCTGTCAATTGAAAAATAAAGCAGTACTGCAGGCAGACTGCTTTTATAAGGATACCACATTTTCTGCAAATAGAAAAGTGTTACAGAAATCCGGAAATCCTTAAAGGGCTGTGTCTGTTACTATACACGGGTAGTTCATTTTCATTGTGGAAAGTGACGAAAATCATTTTT
>ENA-UONU01000216-UONU01000216.1-human-gut-metagenome-genome-assembly--contig:-CS51-NODE-216-length-81544-cov-10.048890_pt1 | contig 81544 bp, 126 predicted proteins | sample MGYA00242462_ERZ724009 | MGnify/ENA metagenome assembly ERZ724009 | reverse complement strand
TTTTAATCATCGTATTCTACTTTATAATTAACAATAGCATTATACACTTTCTCAGGAATAACATCTTTATATTTATCCGCTGTCTCCTTAAAGTATTTCTCCCTTTCTATTTTATACGCATCGAATGCCTCTTCTGGACTATTAAAATATCCAAGGTCTAAACGTCCTCTTTTACCATTAATAACCTTTTTTACTCTAGCCCTGAATTTACCACAATGAAAGTCTACACCTACTGGATATTTCCCTCTAATTTTATTTGATTTAGTGAATAAACTGTTTATAAAAGCAGGAACAAAACAGCAATATTCAGGACAATAAACACGATTACCCTTTTTTAATATGTCTTTATCTATCTGGAAACCATCAATGTAGTTATTTTTAAACCATTCAAAGAAACATTCAAAATCCATCCACTCTTCACATATAGTTACTCCCCTATAAGCATACGTTCTTGAACCATAGTCTTTTAGAGAGCATCTATATCTCATTGCATTCCATACTCTTTTTGCCTTTACTCTAAGTTCTTTTTCCTTTTCCATAATCACGAAATTGTAATAGGTACATAATTGTGGTAATCAATATCTTCAAGGAACATCTTCTTTTTATCCGATTTGCGGATAAGGTAGAACGTAACATTCCCTTTAGGAAATCCATCCGAACCGGTAGACCCATCAGCGAATGAGTGCATGATGTAGTTTGCTACTGGCTGCGGGCTGTAGGTAATTTTGGCAGTTACGCTGCTTATACCTGTTCCACTTGCCGTCGCACTACCGGACACACCCTCAAATACCAAATCGTTGGATATGACACCGCTGGGTAGTTTAAATTGTCCATTCCATGAACCGCAATATAACTCAATCGTGTATTGGGATAAATCCAGAGTAACAGAGTTCCCTTTGGAGCTATGGAAGTAGATTCGGAAGGTGATAACCCATGTTCCCGGTACAGACGCTTTGTTCGCCAACAGGTCAACCTCGTCGATTGTGATTGGCTCAACATAGGCTTCTTCATTGGTAAACAGTCTAAGATATTCCATCTTATCGCCTGCATCTTCAAACACAAGCGGAATAAGCGGAGTGATTTTAGACAAACCGGAATTTTCTACATTGCTGGGGATTGTCGTTTCCTTTACTAAAGTAAGATATACAGATAGTTCAACCTGCTTTCCAGCATCTAACAGCCAACTGTTGATATCCATTTGGTAGTAGTCCGAGCTTCCCCATTTATGGTTAGGCGGACTCAATACAAACTGATAGTTCGATGGTAGGGTATCCTTCGTTCGATATATGAACGCAAGACGATACTCTGGGTTAGTTGCACTAGCTGGGTTGTACTTGAAGAATTCCGAAAAAGGAATATCTGCATTAGCCTGAGAGTAATACAACCGATACATGGACTGTCCGTCCTTGTTTATCAGTTGATTCATGTTGAAGTGGATGGGAGCATCTGCATAATGATTGTATCCATCAAAATCAAGAGACCTTGCCCATTCACCGCTTTTAGGAGGATTATAAATCCATTTTGCTATGCCGTCCACTGTACCAAAAGTGGGAAGAGAGGAAACAATAGCTGTTCCGTCAGTCAAGAGGAATCCGTAGTTGTCTCCCATATCTCCCTTAAACCACTCTGGGTCGTCTTCGTGACTAGGCTTAGAATATCGAACCGGTTTAATCTTGGAAAACATATTGATTTGCTTATGCGTATTGTAGCACGCATAGGCTAAAGCATATCCATCTTCTCTTCTGGAAATTCCAAGAACAGGATATATATCTTTAGAGACTTGAACCGGTCTGGTAATGATACCATTCTCGTGCGCCATATAGACCTCCCTTCTAGACTATATGGGACTTCCAAGATTGGGTGGTTTCTTTTTTATTTAATTTCTTTTGGCGTCTTTTGAAATCTTCTTTCAGTTCATCTAAGATTTCAGCCTTATTAAACCCAATTTTGTGCCCTTTGAATTGTCTCGACTTAATCCCATGCTTTTTCATTAAAGCTACAAATCCTGCTCTGTTTGAACCGTATCCCAATTCTTCCATCGCTTCATCGTAATTATAATAATCAGATGGTTTCACATACTCACTACTCACTTTTTCCAATGAGTTCACCGCACTGGCAAGTTCACCTTCTGAACAATCTGCACTGAATAAATCAAATATTCTCGAAAAGACTGTCTCGAAGACAATGCGCCTTATTGGCGATAACTTATCAATTTCTCCTTTGATGATGTCAAAGGTCTCCGCTTTCATGGCGGCAATCTTACTTGATACTGTCTTCATATCGCTTTTTCCGTTTAAGTTTACGAACTTTATTGAAATGGCGGATACCAAGTATAACCGTTATGACTATAGAAAATGCCCAAGTAGACGTTGCCAACCACAAGTATATTTCTGCGGTAGGCATTATATTGTAAGCGTTATCAAGACAGCCAATGGTATCCGTTAATACCATGTTGAGAGGGATAGCTCGGGCAAACTTGCAATGGAATTTCTTATCCTCTGATGCAAGTAAGAATAAACAATAATCTAAAAGAATAATATACCAATCAGCAGTGACCAGTACACCATTCCACGCATTTACGTACACAACTATCATGAAGATAGCCATAAAGAATATTGTGAATCGAACTATAAATCTATTCATTACTTTTTCTTACTATTTACAACGAAAACAACTTTTTCTGTAAAAAGACCGGGAGCTTTAGACCTCAGTTTTGGTTTTACAGGAGCATTGCTCTTTTTCACAACCTTTACACCCGTTTTTACACGGATTGCTTTCTTTGCCATATTCTTTTTCAATTAAAAGGTCAATATACGTTTTGGCTTTTCTGAGGTCTTCCAGACCGTTCTTTTCTCTGAACCGGGTAATATACTTTACCACATTTCCCTGAAAGAAGTCGAGCTTGTTCTTGTGGATATATTCAACCGGTTCTATCTCATAGTTGTAATAATCCGGTCGGATATTTCCATCACTTACCAAGTTACTCAGTTCTTCTTCTTTCATTTTAGGTCTCAAATATGTATATCCGTTAATGTTCAGTCTCTCCGGGGCAACTTCATAACTACCGTCTTCTTTATATCTTACACGTATTCTGTCTACCCCTTCCAAATCAGGATATATCTCTCCACAAGGATATGGAGTATAATTTTGTCCCATCGGCTCAAAGCCCGGCACTTTCGTCTGATTTTGATTTTTCTCCATATACTTTCTCTTTAAGTTCATCAAGTTTTGAATAAACACATTCCACTAATATGTCATGGCATTCACTACGAGTAAACATAGATTTTGATGAATTATCATAGACTAAAAAACTTCCAAAGATAAATCCTAACATATTTTTATAACAATCACTTTCATCTTGCAAATCCAGAATCATTTCTAAATCACTCTTCTGTATTTTTGTTTCCTCCATCGTCCTTCTTATTAATTTCTGACTTCAAATCTTCCATCATCTCAACTTCCTGCCGGAACTGTTCATTCGCTACTACATCTTCTTCCTGCAATGGAGTTTCCAGTAGACGGGTATATAGTTCATTCTGCATCTTCGTAAGATAGGTAGCTTGCTGAATCCAATAATCGTCTTCGGAGAAACAAGTTGTAGGATTCAAAAGAATGACCATAGTGGCATTCAACAAAGCATCGTAATTGGATTTTTCTTGTTCAGAAAATCCCTCATACTGGCTTTTGAATATTATCAATGCGTCCAAATGACAATACAAGGTATATATCCAAGGGAATACCAGTATTTTATAACCGTTCATTCCAACAATGATACAAGTTTTTGTCTTAATCAAAGTGAAGTGACCGAAGTTATATTCTATATCGTTCCCGGCTTCATCCTTCATCACACTTTTAGTGGGAATATGGATATAAGTAGGTTCAATATCCAATTGCGCTTTCAACGACAAAATGTCGTTAATCAGCTTATCGGAATAATGAGCATCATTGCACAGAGCTTTCAACTTGGCAATCTTCTCACTCATTTTCTTTTCAAGTTCTTCTCTATTTTTCATATATTATTCTTTTGGTTTACGACCTCTTTTCTTTGGCTCTTCTCCCAATACCGGATTCTCATCTTCAACCTTTTCTTCTTCGGCATTTTCAGGCTCAGAAGATTTTACAGGTTCTTCTTTTTTGTCTTCTTCGGAGAAGTCTATTACATTAGATACTTTGTGTTCCGGCTCTTTAATTCCGAGAACATAGTCTTCATAGTCTTGTTTCTGTCCCCACTTCGAAGCCTTATTCTTAATGCAGACGTTGTACAACATCTTTTTCAGAACATCATTACCTAGAGAAGACAGATATTCAGCATCTTCTTTGGTGCGAGAAGCCAAGAAATTGATGATATCTTCTTTGGTCTTTACTGTCGGCATATCCAAAGCGGTCAAATAGGAGTACGGATGAATACTCTCTACTTCTGCGAGAATACCCACGCCTGCCATTTCTGATTTGACACGGATTTCGTTCCATCCAAAGAAGTCATGTTCGGCAATCACATAGTCTTTCTGACCTGTTTTGCGTAGTACTTTCACCAATGCCAACACCCATACCTTAGCGGGATCGTTCTCTTCTGGAAGTTGCGATACTCTTGATTCTAGCAACATCTGGGTCAATGATTCAGTTTCTTTTGTTACCATAATTTATGTATTTATTAAAAAAATAATCCAATCTTTTGTCTAGTTCTTCACTGGACATTTGATAGCAAGGAAGTAGTTTAGATATAGCTTTCGCCCTAAATAGACGAACAGAACTACGGCTGTCTTCTCCCTCTTTTGCTAAATCTACACCAATTAAAACATCGGTCTCTTTTAAATGCAATCCCTTCTCACCCATATTATTTACCCCATATTTTTATCCCAGCACTTACATTGTACACAGGTTTGTTATCATATACTCCTATTCCGGCTTCTATAAGAAGCGATTTTGGAGATGTTATAGTCAGTTTGATAGAAGGTATCCACTTCTGGTCAAACGTCTGTATTTGCCCACCTATGTATCCTCTCCATGAGGATTTATAAAGCGTATGCGTTTCGGTATTCGTTATGGTTTTATATTCGGTCTTATTGAAGACATTTATCTTATCCAAAGATGGATGATAGCCGGACACCCATGCTTCATAACTTCCATCTTGTTTATAGTATTTCTGTTCTATCGGAAGTTCTATTTTGGAAGAATCTTTCAGATAGATGGTAATTGTATCAATTACCTTTTTCGTGAAGAATACTGGATAACTATACCTAAGAGTATCATATTTCGTCACAAACACAGTATCCGTAGTAGTAACTATCTTTTCTTCATTCGGTTTACGAAACAATGAATAGATAGATATCAGCAGCGAGATAGCTATAAGTATATGTGGCAAATATGTACATATCTTGCTTTTCATCTATGACTTTTTAGTGGATATTCCGTTTATATTAGTAAACTTGAAAGTAGCCTTAATATAAGGTGTACTTCCTAGCAATATGTCTTCCGATGGCTCAACCTTGTCGCTGAGATACATCTCGACTTGCCTGTTTCGTACATTGTCCCAATATCTCAGTCTCTTATTCTTAACATATTCGTAAAAGGTATCAAATACATCTCTGCGGTTATCTCCGGCAAAGACAAATTCAAATTCGATATCTACGGTATCTACAGTTAAGGTAGTTGGTATATACACTCTAATACCGTTAGAGTCAGCATACTGTTCAGTATATACTCTGGATTTACCTTTTGAAGACAACCCTTTACAGGAGAGATACTTCATGCCGGAAAAATCTACTTCCAAGTCTTTAATAGGTTTAGTATCTGGCTTGGCTATTTCCTGCATGTAAAACTTCGGATTAGTTATCATTCGTCCACCTCCTCTATGATACGTTTTACAATCACTCTATTATTCATATAGTCTCCGGTTAATACTGGCTCTTTACCATATAGATAAATGTAGCATCGACTGTTTTCTCCTAATTCAATAGACAGATTACTTTCTCCTGCAACATATATTTTGCAAATATGATAAGGACTTACAACCAGTTTGGTGTTTGTTTCCAATACACATAGAAGCGTAGTGTCTATAAGAAATTTCTCACCATTGTATTTACACAACATCGTACTGGTATATCCGTGCCCTTTTTCATTCTTATATTTGCAGATATATCTTCCATTAATGAAAAATTTGAATTTATCAGCTATATATTCTGGCGATAATCCCCATCCCTGACTGAGCGATTTAGCCATGTATTCCACTGCATTAGTGTCACAGGCAAGTTCGAAAAGCTGGCATTTGCTTTTCTCATCGCTCCACATGTCAGTATATCCCTGACATAATCCTTTTTGAATGGAGTTGTTTTTGAATTGTTTCAAATCTATCATGCCTTTGTATTTAAAAGGCACTAAAAGGGAAGCTACGACCCTTCCCCAATAGTGCCTACATAACCTTATAAAAACCAGCTATGAAATATCTCACCTCGTCCGGTCGTAGTTCGGACATGACAAAGATAGTAATATTTTTATGAATCAAAAAAATAAATGCTCTAAAAATAAACTTATTGATATTTTTTGCTATCTTTGTCCCTGCAAACCTCTTACAAGACAATCTTTTGATTTTCTTCTCCGGCTGTCCTTCCCCATTAGGACAGCCGGTTTCTTTTCGCCCATAAGTTAAACTATTGTTAATTGTTGATTATCTATTGGTAATAGAGAAATTATCACTATCTTTGCATCATGTTTAACCAATAACTGATAAACAAATGAACTTAGATGATTTTTTAGAGAAATTCGAAGAAGCACTAAATGAGTGTGATAGGGACGGAGATGTGAATGTCTCTATACAAGTGCCGCCCGGGACAAAATGCTGGGAAAACGATTGGACGCAATTTGAAGTGAACTGTGTCAGTACTGATGGAACAACTATTTATTTACAATGTTCATAATTAATTAAATGATGAAGAAAATAGCTATCGCAATATTCGTTATTGCATTTATTGGATGTATCTGGTTTGTAACCTTTTCCAATCAAAACTTTAAAAGTGAGAGTGAATAAAGTCGATAAAATCGAAAAAGTATCCGGCAGCAAAGAGGATATTAGCACCCGAATATACTATTTGTTATACACTGATAAAGGAACATTCCGCATCAACATTGATGGCATTTTAGCATATCCTGAATTTGCCGGGAAGATAGAGAAAGATTCTGTGTATGAAATTTCTGTTTGTGGTGTGGATGTTCCTTTTTTTGGAGTGTATAGGAATGTGATAGATGTTAAATGAGTAAAATAAGAAAAAAAATAAATATATTATGAAAATAGAAAATTTGGGACAAGCCAATAGCTTGGTTAAAAAAAAATTAGAAATTTGGATTTATTACTTTCAGGTAAGCAAGCGAATTGTTGTCTCTCTGTAACAAATGGAGAGAACGATAATTACACTTTAAATGAAGAGTATTCTAAGGAAATAAAGACAGTTTTGAGAAAAGAGAGAGATAGACTGATAATAGAATATCATAGATTAGATTTGAAATAACTAAAAATAGAATTATGGAAATAGATAAACGATACAAGACCTCTTCAATAGGAATCTATAATAGGAATGTCTTTGAATGTCCCGAATGTGGAACAAGCATTCTCAAAGATTACTATAAGCATATCTGTGGAATTGCAGAAGCTCCCGTTGGGATTGTCTCTGTAAAAGAGTGCCCGACATGCTTTACGAAGTACCACTCTCATTTATCCGAAACAGACTATAGTCTGTTTCTACATAGCATAAAGGGAGGCGAAAACTTACATTTTAAACTAATAAGTAATGAGTAAACTTAAACTAATAATTAGGTGGATATTACTCCCTTTATGGTTAGCAATATTCATTGTTTATCTACCTATATGGTATTTACAAATGAGTTGGTACTATTTTAGCTTTCAGGATTATTGGGATGCTTTTCTAATATTATGGGATAGAATAATGCTATTAATGAGATTAAAAACAAGAAAGTAATGAATAAAAATGTATCTAAATATGCTTCTGAGCATTGGAGCAATAGCGATTATAAGGTAAGAGCCGAAGTAGCTCATCAAAAAAATGTGTGTGTAGCTACCTCTGTTGTAAGAAAGGCTGTATTGGAAACCTTTGAAAAGGCTTTCTGTCTTGGTGAGGAAGAGATGAAGCAGAAAGCTATCGAATCTTATATCGAAAATTGCGAGTACAAATCAGAATGGTGCTGCGGTTGTGCAGAAGCTCATGGAGCTATCCTTTCTGAACCGGATGTATGTATGGGTAGGGATTGCCCTACTGTGAAACAATTTATTGAAAAACTTAATTCGTAACTAAATAATATGAAGCATTATCACGAAGAAGAAATACCCATAGAGGAAGACTTTAACCCGTGGGATGAGAAAGAAAGAGCAGTATAACTAATTACTAATTAAATATGAAGACTATTAAAGATTTAACAATCAAGATGACTTATAGGGTTGGGCTTGGTAATATAGAAGTTCCTGATGAGGTATATAATGCTTTAGCAGAATGTTACGATAGAGGTGGAGATGTCCCCATGCCTGATGAGTGCAGTATAACAGGACAGCCCGAACTTGCAGAAGCCGCTGAATGGTTGACTGACAACATTCGGCAAAATGACGCTATGGATTGGGAATTTGAAATTGAGGATTTTGAAGAAGAATAACCTTCATAACAAATTAAATATGAAACAGACCTTAGAAGAAGCAGCTATAGAAGAACTTATTCACAGTTATTCAAATAAGTATAACGGTAATGGAGCGTTTGAATATGGGCAAGAAGCAATGATAAACATGTTCAGAAAAGGTGCCGAATGGCAGGCAGAGCAATCCCCCTGGATAAGCGTAAAGGAACGACTACCCAATAATGATGAAAACATATTTTATACAAATCATCTTAGTGGAGCATTAGGGGTTGGATTTTACGTTGATGAAAAATGGTATCAAGCATATACAGGAGATTATATATATGGAATTACCCACTGGATGCCGATACCGAAGTTTAACGAATAACTAAATAGAAAGGAATCAAATGATAATAGCATGGTTTTCTTGCGGTGTAACATCCGCAGTCGCTTGTAAGATTGCACTTAGTTTATACGATGACGTGCGGCTTTACTACATAGATACTGGCTCCGGGCATCCGGACAACGCTCGTTTTCTATCTGATTGTGAAAGATGGTACGATCAGCCTATTCACATTATCCGAAGCGACAAATACACTTGCGTAGCTGATGTCCTACGGAAAGGTTTTATCAATGGTGCGCATGGTGCTGCTTGTACTCTTGAACTGAAAAAGAAAGTCCGGTACAAGTTGGAAAAGGAGCTTGGTTCTTGGGACGGTCAAGTTTGGGGATTCGATTATGAACCAAAAGAGATTAATCGAGCTATCCGATTAAAGCAGCAGTACCCAGACACAAAGCCACTGTTCCCTCTCATTGAAAAGCAGATTACGAAGCCGGATGCCATGGGGATGCTTTGGAAAGCCGATATTGAAATCCCTGCCATGTACAAGATGGGCTACAATAATAATAACTGCATCGGATGTGTAAAGGGTGGTATGGGCTACTGGAATAAGATACGCAAGGACTTCCCGGAAGTATTCAATCAAATGGCACAGATTGAGCGTGATGTTGGTGCTACGTGCCTAAAGGACAAAAACGGGCGTATCTTCTTGGATGAACTACCGACATGGCGGGGCAACCCAGTGGAAGAGATTATACCGGATTGCTCTTTTATCTGCCAGATAGAGTTTCAGGAAATACTTGATAGGCAGGTAGAGCGAGTTTTGAAAGGAGAAATTAGTATTAACGATGTAGTCTAATTAGGCTCAAAACAATTTAGATATGAAAATACAAGTAATTAATCATTCAAACGAACAACCTATCCAAGAAGTCAAAGACCAAAACGGGATTTGTATATGGGCTGGCAATGGCGAAGAATATAGAATATGTGTAAATCAATTTGGAAATTTGGAAATATATTCCAGTTATAATAACATTCTGGTAAAACCATGTGTTGCAAACCATATTATAATAAAAACTGAAAAGTAATATGAATGAGCCAATTGTAGAAGTCCCGGTTTGGAAATTGAGGGAAATTGCTGATACGCTCCGGCTGGTTTCAAATACACTTGAATCTCCTAAAAGAGAATCCTGTTTAGACCGAAAAGTAATGACCTCTTGGAATATTATTGTTGACATTCTAAATGGGCATACTCCATCTCCCCATGAAAGTCTTGATTATTACATGAAGAAAGGGCAAATGCCTGAATTGAAAGAAGATATATATGGGACGAAAGAAAGTATGTACTAAATGTAAGCGAAAACTTTGGATGCGGGATTTTTATAAGCATAAATCTTATTATAGTTCCAAATGCAAAGATTGCACTAAAGAAGAGATGAGAATGGAATATGCAGAGAAGAAAAAAGTGCCGGATAAGAAGTTTTATGATGAGTCTAAAGGATTATACATGGAACATAAAGGATATTCGACACGTATTTCATGGTCGGGTAATATGCTCTGTATATTGAAACGGCATTATGCAACAACATTCAACGAAGAACTAGCTGAGTTGATTGGAGTTTCCCCTAGAACTTTAGTTCGGAAAGCGAGGGAGTTGGGAATTTCGAAAGACCCGGATTGGATGAAAGAAGTTTGTAGGACAAATGCCAGATATGGAGCAGTGGTTAGTAAAAAGAATAGAAAACTAAAAAAAATAACGAATTATGGAACGAGAGCAAATAAAGAAAGGTGTTGATTTAATTGAAAGAATTAACAAATTAGAAAAAGAAATATCTGTATGGGAAGAATGTGAAAAATTTTCCGAGATTGTTATTTCAAGCAAAGAACGTAGATATGAGGCATCTATCTTTTGGGTTGATTTTGATACAACTAAATCAATAACTATTTGCAAGTTAAAAAGGAAACTTAAAGAACTAAATGACGAATTTAAAGCATTATAATATGAAAGAACAGATAGTAGATATTTCAAAACTTCTCACCATCAGAAGTTACGCTGAAAAGAAAGGATTTGTAAAAGAAACCGTATATCTTTGGATAAAGACAGGAAAGTTACCACATGTACGTATTGATGGAGTTTTATTCGTTTTTGATGAAGATGAAAAAGAAAAAGAAAACAAATGATTTCCATCCCGAAATAGGTATTCGGTGGGGAAGACAGCAATATCGAATTGAAGTAGTGTATTTGATGCTCCGGTGCTATTCGCATTATTTTATGATGAAATCTCATGCGGCATGTGCAAGACATGAAAAATTAGATATGAAAGATGCAGAAAGTCTTTCTGCATTTATCAGTGCTGCCTTTAAGTTGGATTGTAAACCGGAAAATTTTATAAATTCAACAAACGAATTAGCTGATAAAGCTATTGAGGAATACAAGAAACTGGATGAAATTTTAAATATTTATTTCCCATCGGTTCGTTTCCCAATTGACAGGGAAGATGTGATTTCTACTTTAAATTATCTCTACAATAACAATATTCTATTGAATATGAAACATGTGGATTTTCTATTCTTCATTCAATATGTAGAGTACGCATATCATACTAGAACAAAAGGCGTAAAATGGCTAAAAGAAATGTGTCTGGAAACTTGTATATGGAATGGTGGATTTACCAGACGTACTGATACAATGTTATTCCGTAGGTCATTCATTCTCATCGAACAGAAGTTGAACGAAATTATCCAAAAACGATTAAAAAGAAAAAACAAAAAGTATGGAACTAAAGTGCATAGTTAAATTATCCAGTTTAGGAATTATCCCTTATCGGGTATATAATACAGAACGTGATTTGATATATATAGATTATTTTGAAGATGTAGATTGGCACGCTGATATATTCGACATCTCTAATACTACTGATACAGAGATGTTGAAATTAACTCTCTTGAAACTTGAATACTCTCCTAAGCATATTCAAATAGACTATTATGAACCGTATATGATACCTTATAAATTATAATTATGAAGCTCGTATTTAATAGAAAAGACTTTTTGGAAGCCATCAATATAGGTGGCTGTTATGCGGGAAACCGAAAGGTTTTACCGATACTGGAATGTGTAAAAATCACAGTTAAAAACAACAAATGTACTATATTGTCGTATGACGATATGAATGCGATTAAAACGTCCTGCAATATTATCAGTTCTGATGAGGACATTGTATTCTGTATTAACAAGGCAGATATTGAATCGTATGTAAATCTTCTTAGGGATGAAACCTTTGAAATGGAAGTTGAAGTTATTGGAGAAGAAGCCAATAAAGAGAAAAAAATGAAAGCTACCATTTATACCGATACCGGGACAATGGAATTTCCGGTGGAAGATGCAAAATGGTATCCTACCCTTCAACAAGAATCGGATGCGGAAACGTTTACCATGCCGGCTCAAACATTGGGATACTGGATTGTTAAGGGAAACCCATTCTTGAAAGAAGATGAATTGCAACCGGTATTTGAATGCTTGCATCTGTTTATTCAAGAAAACAACATTCATGCGTTTGCTTTTGACAGTATCAAAATGTACCATGATTTTTGCGAGACTGAATCCAATCTCAAAACTATCCTATCTATTCCAAGAAATTCATTCAAAGGTATTCGGGAGGCTCTAAAAAAAGAGAATGAAGTGACCATTAAAAACGGGAAAAACAACATCATCATCAAATGTGAAAACTCAATGTTGCTCATCCGTAAGATGGAAATGAAAGTTCCCAACTTCTTTCAATTGCTTCAATACAAAGACCGTTTTACCGTCAGAGTAGATAAGAGAACCATTCTTTTATGTTTATTGAAAGCAATAAATATTTTCGAAAAGCCAATTACCGGAAATATATCTCTCGGCTTTACAGAAGAAGGAATTACCATTTCAGCAACAAATTGGGGAGGAAACAAAAACTATACAGAAAAGATATATGCAGAAGGTGGTCAGGCGATATGTCAGAACTTCAACGCTATGCAAATGAGGACTGCTATCGACGCTATCAGTACGGATAATATAGAAATATGTCCAACCGGAGAAAGGGCTTTATTAAAAATAAAGAATCCTGAATATGAGAGTGAAGTAACCATGATTTGTCCAATGGTAAAATAATCATTATGGAAAAAGTATATATAACAAAATATGCCCTAACAACAGGTATCCTAGAAATTGAAGCTGAAATAATGAAATCTTATTGGGATAAATATCCGGGATATGTGAAAGATGAAGAAGGTGAACTATATTACCTTAGTAAAGATGCTTTTACTGATGAAGATGAAGCGATAAAAAAAGCCGAAGAGATGAGAAAAGCAAGGATTATATCTCTTTACAAACAAATTGACAGATTGGACAAATTGAGATTTGAATGATATGAAAAATTCTGAAAGCCATTATATAACAGACCCACAAAGAACGCAAAGTATATTTGATTATACTATTGAGTTTTGTACAACTTGTGATAGAGAAATGCAATTTGATATTCAAACTGGACAATGTGTTCTTTGTGGTAGTGATAATCCTTTTGGCTTATTAGAAGAACATACCGATAAAGAATGGGATGATTACTATCATAACAATAAACAGAAAGCACAAGTGTGCCGACTAATAAAAAAGAAAAGATATGAAAATTAATACAGAGTTTGATGTAGGTGATAGTGTATGCTATATAAGTGGAGACCATATTTGCTATGCAAAGATTAATAAAATAACCATTGAAATATCGCATGAGGATAGAAGTTTTATGATGGTTTATAAACTGTCTGATGGTTTGAGTGTACCGAGAAACAATTATCCATTATGGGATAAAATATTATTTAAAGACAAAGAAAGTTTAATTAAATATTTTGAAGAAAATGAATAAAGAAGAATTTATCGCTAAAAAAGCGATTATCCAAGAAAAAATGGATACATTAAAGCGAGAGATGATGGATTTGAAACAAGCATATATAGATTCAAATGCTCCGTTTCCAGTCGGGTCGAAAATTTGTATCATTAATCCACCATCCGAAGGTTGGGCTTTTGATAATAGAGAACGCATACATATTCCAGAAAGGAGAAGATATGCTTATATTGAAGGATACATAATATTTTGTGATGAAGTATTTCCTAAATTGAAAAAAGCAAAGAAAGATGGTAGCATGTCGAAAGCGGCTGATAATGGTTTTTGGGGAGAATGTAAAATAGAATTAGCTGAATAATGATAATGATACATTGGAATTTTATTATATATGGGGTTATCCTTGGGGGTACACTCATGTTTGCATTAACAAGAGACCATACTTATTCTTGGTTTGGTTCTGATATGGAATGGGCTATAATCATTTGGATTATATTTGCTGTAGTATTTACTCCGATTTGGGGAGGTATATTTTGGTGGTAACTAACATATAAATAACAATTATGGAAGAAAGAAAACTAAGTTTTAAACGCAACGACGACCCCACATTAGTAGAGGACAAAGATGGCAAATTAGCCAAGGAACTGGCAAAGATATACAAAGACATTCAATTCAATCTTGGATTCTGTTATGAACAGTTGACAAAGGGAGAATTGACCGAAGGGATGAAAGAAACCCATCTGTCTTTGACCGAATCCTATGTATTGTCTTTCCTGAAAAAAATGGGGTATGAAGGGGTACTTGAAAGAGAACAAAATGAAAGATTGAGCGAAATCCGGTCACTAAATGATGAAAATAGAGAGCTTCGGAAGCAATTAGGGGAGAAGGTGACAAACGAGGATTTCAGAGAGAAAATCAAGAACGTCTGTTCAAATTTCAAGAGGTGGTGGAACATAGAAGGATTTGGACATGTTAGTAGTATGTCCTTTGGAGAATATGGCACACTCACAGTTAAGTTAAGCGGTAATATCAGCCGTGCTTACTATGAAGATGAAGAGCGAACAGAAGAAGAGAAAATCAAATATCTGGAAGAACTTGGGTTCTCAATAGACAACGAAAGATACGTAATCTTTAATGATTCAAACATCAATCTATTAAAGAAATTGCTTACTGAGAAATATCCAAGCGCAAAGATATGGAAAATTGAATCCCATGATAGGCTTACGTCTATGGCTATTTGGGATATTGAAATTATTATTAAAAACTTAAACGATTTAGAATCATGTTAACAAGAGACGAAGCATTCAATTTAGCACAACAACAATCTCCAACTTTGGAGGAAGTGTTACTTAATATCGAACATCATGCAAGAGCCGGAGAATACTCCACTGAGTTTCAATTGCTTAGTAAAGATGTAATAAAGGAACTTGAAAAATTAGGATTTACTGTTTGTAGGATAAATTTCAACATATCAGGAATATCATGGGGGAAATAGTATGCAAATAATTCAAGTAATGATACCAGTCATAATGCCATAGTATTTTACCCTAACCGGATGGGGAGAGAAAATTCTCCCCATTTTTAACCAAAATTATTTGGAATTTGCCAATTTACTTAATACATTTGTAGAAAATTTATAGAATATGGAAGACTTCAAAAACTTAGTGCGTATCTCTACATACGCCAAACTTAAAGACATCAGCACGGAAACGGCTAGATTGTGGGTATTAAACAAGAAAGTAAAATCAGTTATTATTGATGATACGATTTTCATAGTCAAAGAAGAAGAGAAAAATAATAAGGAGAAATGAGATGGGAACTCACGACCCGGCTTTCCTTTTTTACAGTAATGACTTTCTTAGTGGAGTAGCTGACCTTACTATGGAAGAGAGGGGACAGTACATTACATTGATGTGTCTTCAACACCAAAAAGGGCATATTTCAGAGAAAACCATAAGGTTATGCGTAGGTTCCGTCTCGGTTGACGTTTTATCCAAGTTTCAACAGGACGAAAATGGTTGTTACTACAACGAACGGTTAGAGGCTGAAATTGAGAAAAGAGCGAAATACACTGAAAGTCGGAGAGTTAACGGAAGAAAAGGAGGAAGAAAGAAAAACCATATGGTTTCTGGTAGCTTAAACAAGAACGAAGCTAGAAAAAACCATACTGAAAATGAAAATGATAATGTAATTATAGATAATGATAATGAAGATATAATGGAGGGTTTAAGGGAGGAAGAAAAGGAGAAGAAGAAGACCCGAATATCCCAAGCAGATGTCGATTATCTATATTCGCTTTATCCTGCTTCTTGTCCGAACCGGAACAAGTCAACTGGCAAGGGACGAAAGGACAAGGAAAAAATCAGGGAAATGCTAAAGGACATGTCTAAAGAAGAACTTGAATTCACGATTAAGGCATACGTCCAGCAATGTGCAGAAAAAAAGGAATGGCTAAAGAACTTCTCTACCTTCCTGAACAATCTGCCGGATATGAGTTTTGTGGAACTGAAAGTAGAAAAACTAATTAATGACGATTATTATCAATGAATGAGCCAATGATTCGTAAATGGTACGATATCTTCAAGAACAACAAAGACCTTGTGGAGATACGTATCTTAGACTCTAACAGCAAGAAGTCCTATTCCGGTTACTTCACGGATGTGGAAACTATATTGCGGGAAATACGTAAGTACGACTATTGCAATATTTACTTCACTCTGAACAGCATTGATTCAGCTTGTTATTCTCGGGAACAACACGACCGGATTTCCACCAAGCCTAAATCTACAACTTCCGATAAAGAAATCATTGGGAGAGACTGGTGCTTGATTGATATTGATTGCGAGAAGCCAGCCGATACCAATTCCACGGACGAAGAGAAGGAAGCTGCCAAATTGGTGGTGAATGAGGTCTATAAATTTTTGAGAGACCAAGGCTTTGGGAAATTGGTTATCTGTGACAGTTGCAACGGTTTTCACATCCTCGTGAAGCAAAAGATGAAGAACACGGATGAGAATACGCAAATTATGAAAGACTTTTTGCAAGTCCTAGATATGCTGTTTTCCACCGATAAGGTGAAAGTGGATACTTCTACCTTCAATGCCAGCCGAATATGCAAACTGTACGGATGTGTCAGTCGGAAAGGGAGTAATACCGCAGAAAGACCTCAGAGGGAAAGTGCCATACTGAGAGTTCCCGAAGACATTACGCCTACTCCCAATGAATATTTCAAGAAAGTAGCTGATATGCTTCCTAAATCGGAGAAACCGGATAGGAGCAACAACTACAAAGTGGACAACTTCAATTTGGAGGAATTTATAGCCAAGCACAATATACAGGTGAGAAATGTCGTAAAGACGAAAGACTACACCAAGTATGTACTTGAAGAATGCCCTTTCAACTCCTCTCATTCCGCACCGGATTCGGCTATTTTTGAGATGGCTGGTGGTGGATATGGATTCAAGTGTTTACATGCAAGTTGTTCGGGTTATGGATGGAAAGAGTTTCGTTTGCACTATGAGCCGGATGCTTATAGCCGGAAAGAATACTCAGAATACATCACCAAATCGAGAAATTTGAACTTTCAGCGTACGGACAAGGAAATCTATACCCCGGTGGGAGAAGATTCAAAAAAGGGCAATAAGTGGATGAATATGGCGGATATAAAATACGTCGATGTTTCTCAGCTTCCAAAAATACCTACCGGATTCAGGATATTGGATAAATCCATCACCGGATTACTGTTGGGTGAAGTATCGCTGATTTCAGGAAGTAACTCTTCGGGAAAGTCCTCTTGGTTGAACCAGCTTTCATTGAATGCCATCAATACCGGATACAAGGTGGCGTTGTGGTCAGGAGAGCTAGTCGGGTATCGTTTGAAAGGCTGGATAAACCAGATTGCTGCCGGACGAAGCTATGTGCAAAAGGTGGACGGATACGACACGTTGTATTATGCTCCGAAGAACATATCTGACCGGATAGACAATTGGACAAAAGGGAAATTGTTCCTTTACAACAATCAGTATGGTTCTCGTTGGGAACAGTTGATGGCTGATATTACTGAAATCATTGAAAAAGAGGGAGTAAGCCTTGTTATTATAGACAATCTGATGGCTATGTCTCTGGAAGGATTTGACGGAGACAATAACAGCAAGCAAAGGCAGTTTATCTTACAGGTATGCGACCTTGCTAAGAAGAAGAACGTCCACATTATTGTGGTGGCTCATCCTCGTAAACAAACAGATTTTCTTCGCAAAGAGTCCATATCCGGTTCAGCCGATTTAACCAATGCGGTAGACAATTGTTTCATCATTCACCGTGTTAATAAGGACTTTGAGACCAGAGGTATTGAGTTCTTTGGTTCACCCAGAATATCGGAGATGATGCAATACGGTAACGTGGTAGAAATTTGCAAGAACCGTTCTCTAGGAGTAGTAGACACACTTTGTGGGATGTACTATGAGATTGAAACCAGACGTTTCAAGAATGACATTGCAGAGCACATAGTGTATGGATGGCAGGAAGAGCCGAAACCAGAACCTGCTTTCCAACCAAATGATTATGAATACAGTACATACGACTTCAATGTCCGGCAAGAGAGTGACTTACCTTTTGACGGAGAAGACAACGGATGTCCTTTTTAAAAATAAAAAACATGGAAGAAAAGATTTATGAATTTGACCCACAGGTATATCCAATGAAGCTGTGGGTTATGAAAAAGCCAGATTTTGAAACAGTGCAGAAGACATTCTACTCAATGGGAGAGGAAGATGAATTGTACGAGTTTGAATCTAAACAGTTGAAATTAGGTTCACACTCGACTATGAGAGTTTTTCCGGTAGTTAAAAAAGAAATAAATCAGTGGGGTGTATTAGCTGTTTTTGGAAATCCAAAGTATTTTAAGCCAAGTATTTTAGCACATGAAGCATCTCATGTTTGCGATTGGCTTTTTGAACTGATTGGAATTAATCGTGGGAAGTTTGATGATGGTGAACCTGCGGCTTATTTCATCCAATGGGTATTTGAACAATTGGATAACGTAAAGAAAGGGAAAGTATGAAACAGACATTAGAAGAAGCAGCACATTCTTATGCTGAAAGTAGGAGTAGCGGTAGCGCATATCCTGCATTTTATCAAGGGTTTATAGCTGGTGCAGAATGGAAAGCAGAGCAATCTCCGTTCATAAGTGTGGACGAAGAATTACCGCCATGTTCGGATGAAGATTTATTCCTGTTAGGTATTGATTCTCGTGGTGTTAAGAATATACCGGATGTGGGATATATGCACTCTTCAAAGGATGGAAAACCTCGAAAAGACTTGTTTGTATGTGGCGAACTCATAGAAGTAACCCATTGGATGAAAGTACCAGCTTTCGAGGATATCCTCGAAGCCAACAGAGACGTTTTAGAACGAATGAAAGAGAAAGGAGACTAAAGTATGAAGAAAATTATGTTTAACGAAAAATTCGGCTTAGAGACAGCCGTATTGAGTGGTACAAAGACCATGACCAGAAGACAGTTTTACATTCCTAAGAAACTGCAATATCTCTACATGCCGGACGATACGATACGGATTTATGATACGCAGCGTGCTGGACATGTTATCCAGTGGTGTGACTCAAATGAGAATGTTCGCATGACTTTTTATCCAAAATATGTGATTGGTGAAGTGGTTGCCATTGCGCAAAGCTATAAGGATGCTGGATATGATGCCCACGATACATTTGGAGAATGTAGGTCTATTGGGAGTTATCCCGGATGGAAAAATAAGATGTTTGTAAAGGCTGAGTATATGCCACACCACATCCGCATTACCAAGGTGAAAGCAGAACGGTTACAGGACATATCGGAGGATGAGTGCTTGCGTGAGGGTGTAGAATTTAGTCAGGAGCAATATAAATATGATGGTACAAAATCATTTTTTGTTCAAAATATTACAGATATAGGAAGTAGGTGGAATAAAATGTTCTGTAAGCATTTCGATACCCCTCGCGAAGCCTTTGCCGCCCTCATAGATAAGGTGTCTGGCAAAGGAACTTGGAATATTAACCCGTTTGTGTGGGTATATGAGTTTGAATTAATAGATTAACTAATAACAAATTAGAAAATGGGAATTATGGAAACAGTAGAAGAAAAAGTAATCAAAATTATCCAAGGAAAACTACCAGAAAGTCGTAAAAACATATCTTTGGAAGACCGGATATATGACGATATAGACATTGACTCACTGGATTGTATCGAAATCTGTATGGAAATCGAAGCGGAGTATGGAATAAAGGAATTTACCATTGATGGAGGACTGTTTAACCCGTCCGTCCAAGAGATTGTAAACCAAGTGAAAAGTCATATTGAAAACAAACCTTCCGGCTTAGAACTGATAGCAAAGGAAAGGGAAATACTGACTGAAACCGATTATTATTCAACATACGAAATAGAAACGGGTATTGATGGAATGTTTTCTGTTAATGTTTATCGTACAGTACCTCAAACCGGAGATGGGATAATCAAAGACGGTGAATATGTCCCAAATGAGTACACTACCCAAATACGTATTCAAGAACTTGCCAAAGCCGGAGCACTCATTGCTGCGGAAATCGACAGGCTAAACAAATTGGAGGAAGAAAAATGAGAGAAGACTTCAAGAAAGACCTAAAAGCTCTTTTGCAGAAATATGACGTATCATGTGGAGTGAAATACTACGAATTTGCCGGAGAACTATTTCCAGATGGAATCATATTTGAATCAACCGATGCAAAAGAAGTATTGTTCTTCATTGAAGCGAATTCTTTTGATGCGGAAGATATAAAATTGGAAGAAGAGTAACAAACGAGCCGGGAGAGACAAACTTCCGGCTTTTTTATGACCTAACAAATCAGGAAGTACCGTATATATCAGCCACTTACATAAAAAAACCTGCCCAAATCTCACGACTTAGACAGGAACGATCTTTTTAATATACAAAAATCAACATGCAATACAAAGCTACTTTCACAAGCGGTTTCAGTACGAGTTTGAAATAATAATGACGGATGAAAAATCAATCACTTAGTGAATAGAATAACGACTGCAAAGATACAAACTATATCCTAAAAACAAAGAAAAAAAGAAGGAAATCACAGCAAAAAGCCACAATTTCCTTCCAAATACTAACATTTAAACCAAAATGAAAATACCAATAAACTAATAATTTAAAATCAACTAAGTCATTCGCTAACGACAGGTCTACATTTCTACATCGGCAAAGATACTGTCTTTTTCCATACAACCACTGCTCAAAGCGTTAAATTTGCACAATGCTTTCCGTTTTCCAGTGTATTCCCATGCCCAAACACCAAATGCCTTGCTCGTAGGATAGCTCACACAGTCAAAATAAGTGTTCTCTTTACGCTTAAACACCTCAAAACTCACCGTGCCGGTCTCTACATGCGTCTTCTTGTAGATATACGCTGCCGGACACTTCTCAAACAGTTCAAACGAGTAACCTTTCACCTCGCCACGACCCTCAAACCTTTCCTCTAACTCTTTCATTTCTATTTATTTTCTGGTTTAACTTCGACAAATATAACATCTTTACCATCACTACGCTTGGAGGGACAACAATTACCTACAAGTTCAACTGTAAAGAGACATCCACTTTCCTCAAAAAAACATCCAGAACAATCGTCCTTTTTCTTAGTTCTTACACACTTCAAACGTTTCAATCCGCACTGAAATTCCTCATTCAACGCAAACTCCGTCTTCGGAACAGCAGGCTTCTCTTTGCCTATCTCCACGAAGATTACGTCTCTGTTGTCAACACGCTGCAAACAAGAACAACAACCAAAAAATTTAGGCTTACAACAACCATAGCGCTTATCACCAATGTTAAAAGCACAACCATCACATGTTAAACCAAGACGGCACTCGTAAATAACGCCTTTATAGGCAAAACTAGCTCCCAATTTAATGTCTTTAAATTCTTTCTCTTCTTCCATAATAAAATCCAATTTAAAAGTTTATAATACGTATCGCTGTTTTTTCAATTATAAGCCAAAAGACAAGGAAATGTTCATCTTCACAAAGAAAATAGAAAATTACCCATATACGGGGTAGCAAATATCGGAAGTATTCAACCATTTCTATTCACAACCACGACGCAAAAATAGAAATTTAAAACGAAACACAAACAAATTTAAGAGAAATATTTGGCAAACGACAAAAATAAAGCCGAAACGCTAATTAGCGCATCGAAACACACCGCTATCACACCCAAACACACCGGTGTGTTTACCATTCACCCATTAAATGATTGAATTACAGCCGAAGCCGGAATTACGACTTCGGAAACAACATATTCAAAAACATATAAACAGGGGAGATAGGCAGCACGAAGAAATAAAAAATAAAAAAATAAAAATGAGGGAAGAGGTAGCCTCCCCCTCACCCGTCGAAAATGGGGAACCCCACCCATCAAAAGAGTAGGCACGGACTAGCCTCCCAATTTTTGTGCCCGAAAATAGGCTTAATTCTTTCTCTGAGGCGTTTTCTTTGTGTTTGTGATAGATTGCATATCATTGATGTAATAACGCTAAAATACGCCATCAAAACATGTCTAATACATTCGTTTCGTGTTTTAGGCGCTTGTTTAAGCTGTTTATAGGTCTACAAAGAGGCGCTAAACATTGATGTAAGCTATAAAAAGGCTGTTTTTCGGGCTTTTTTTTGTTTTTCTTTTCCCTTTGCAAGAAGGCAGGCGCATATTATACCTATCTACCTTTCACCTAACCTTTTTTTTCTAGTATGTTTTTCCTATTCCTACATTTTCCTTTTATCCTTTTCCCAGTTTCTTTTTTTAGGTTATTGATATTTCCTTTTATTCTTCTTCTTTTCTTCTTTCTTCCTTTTTTTGTTTGTAGTCTTATGTGTTGTAGTGTTGTAGTCACCTACAACACTAGTAAACTATTCAAGTATCGCTGTTCTTTTTTCGTTTTTCTTTACACCGCCTTATATGTGTGTATATAATATATATATACTAGTGTATATGTGTATATATTAACCGTGATATACACTACACATACTATATACTGATATACTCGTAATATATTACTAGCGTAATATATATACTCCTATATCGTATATAGATGTGGTGTATATACACTTTATGGTATCACGCATGCGTGCGTGATGTAATACCGTGGTGGCAGAGGTCTGCGTTTATGCTTATTTGTAAAGTGTTTAACTGTGGTTTGTAGTTGCTTAACTATATGCTTTGTGTGAAGTACGATATATTCGTGTATCTTTGTGTTAATCGTATAGTGGTTCTATGATGTTATATTAAATAGATGTTAAGATATTAGGTTGTTATTTGCCAATTAGCAAATTATTAGTACCTTTGTAGTGTCAGAAAGGGATAACGGTTCTTCTACTGACAGCATTCTTTTAAAACAGTTACAAGTTGAGCATGTAGCAAACATTTTAACTACTGCAATGGAAGAGATAGAAACGGAAATGGAAATGACTATCAAGGATATTAGGGATAGTAATTACCCTTTTTGTAAAGGTCGTAAAATGCTGAAAATCGGTATTGAAAGATACAGTATAATTCTTAACCGATTCAATCGCTTACTCAGCAAATATCCAGTTAGAGACGGTTATGACTATTATTTAAGAAAAGACGACAAATTAAGTAGCCGTTTTTCTATTGTGAGAGACTTTTACTATAATACTAATAAATAGTAATAGATATGAGAGAGTTTAATAAAATTGGTTGTGCCGTCCTTCATAGTATAATGGTTTTAGGGCAAAATGTTAAGATAGGTAGAAAAGTATATTCCTATATCGGCACGTGCGAGGAATGGTACGAAGGTGGTACGTTTGATTATCTATACGTATTGCGTGACATAAAGACCTTAAAATACAAGGTCTTTAATGAAAAAGAGCTAATAGGAAAGGATATAGTAACTTTAAACTAAAATATCATGTACAAAGTAATAGTAACTACAGCAAAAGGAAAAACATCTGTTTATAAGACAAAAAGAAGTAGTGATGTATTATTCGGGGAAACTGGATATTGTTTTATACTCCGACATAAGGAACACCCTGTTTTTAACCAATTTTATTACGGTGGCAAAGGTATAATAATGGGTAGTGAAAGATGGAAGCAAGTTAGAAATTTAGAAAAACAATACGCAAAAGTACCGGTATCTGATATGGTAGGCGCAAAAGTGGAATTCTTTCCACTAGACGGGAGAACTAAAAAAGCTAGAAAGCTATCGTATTATACGGTGGATTGTTTAATAGATTAATAGAAAGGGATTGAATCATGAGAACAAAAGTACAAATCTCAGATTTTAGCTTTATCAAAAAAGGGTACGGCTTGTATAGAGTTATCTATGAGAGTCCAGTAACGGGTAAATGTTGGTCTACTATGATTAATGACATGACATTGATAGACGCAACGTTAAATTCAGACGAACCTACTGCCAAAGACTTGAATATGTTAAAATGGATGTGTAAAAATAAATAAGAAAGGGTATAATTATGATAGAAAAGAATATAACAGAATTAATAAAAGGCGAAATATTTGTTTATAAAAGTGTTGGTATTAATCACCAATTTAGATGTACCTTCGACCGAATAGGATATATTAGCGGTTATCCTGTATTATATGGAGTATTGAGTACTGGAATTCAATATGAACATCCGCTTTCAGTCCAAGAATTAAAAAATGAAAAAGTAATAATAGTATAATATGAATGAATTTTTGAACGAAATAGACTTAATAAAGAACGGTCGTTTTTCATTAGGTTTCATGTTGAGAAATGATTTTTTTCTGGATAGGAAAGAAATAGATACTATCAAAAAAACAGCTAAAAGACATGGTTTGTATGTTTGTGCAAGCTATGTAAATGGGTGTTGTAGGATATTAGTAGAAAAACCTACAGATAAGAGATATAAATAAACAAATAAAAGAAAGGAAAACAGTTATGAGAAAAATAGACTTTATAAACGGTTGTTCTTTTGGTTACGGTACGCCCGAACTGAAAGAGCTTGCAAAAAGCAAACAAAGCGACATCTATATAAACTTTGCTTATACTGATTACGGAGGTGATTTTTTTGATAGAGTAGCAATAGCCTATTTTAAAGAAAACCATCCGGATAATATTGTATATGAGTCTACTTCATGGAACGGTGAGAACGCTTATATCTTTGGTGAGATAGCAAAAGAATTTAAAGAAGCAACTGACAATTATTTGTTAGGATTCGAGGATATAGAGGACTATTACTATGAAAAAGAACAAGAAATGTTAGACGAGCTGTATTTATTCTTGTATAATGAATATGTGGAAAGCGAACGTATATGTACTAACCGTGATAACTTTATAGAGTTTTTACGGGAAAACTTTATGAATGAATGTTCGTACAACGTTATGCCTACTATGGTGGATTATTCACCATCCGATGTGGAAAACTTACTAATTGAAAACCATCTAATAACATCTTATTGATATGAAACTGAATGAATTCCTTTCGGCTGCAAGCGTGATAGTTACGTTATTAGCTTTGTATGTGATTATCTATATTTGTCACTAAACTATATAGTATGGAAAGTAAAGAAAAGAAATATGTTATTTGCCGTATCTATAAAAATGGGATTGATAGATATTTCGTTGGCTTATTTAATTGGGGGAAAACCTATAAAGTAGCGTTTAATCGTTGTTATTTAAAAAGGTTAACCCAGAAAGACGCTTTTCCCTTGCAAAACAATTCAGGTGTAATTATGTAACGGAATACATATACGAAGATGGAAAACTAATTGATAGTAAAACTTTTAAAATTAAAACAATATGAAAACAAGAACAAATCAAGAAATTATAGATAACGCTTATAAGGCAGGCTTTATTAGCGAAAAAGATATTCTTTTATTAAAGAGACGGTTAAATAACAAATCGTTCGGAGATGTTAGGATACCAAACGAAATTAGAGTCAGTGATGAACAAAAAGAAAAGAGGTTAAAATGGTTACGTAATTTATATGTTTCACCCACTGGAAAGATACGTAAAAATAACCCTTTTGAAGGGCGGGAAATGGATATACTCGAATGTTCAAATGATAAATTAGAGGCTTATTTAGTAGGTTTCTTTAATATAGGTAATTTTTATAAATTATATGTACCTTTGTATAAATATACAGACGGTGAAAAATCATTTTCTTATTACGTGAATGGCAAAGAAATAAGTATCTTTAATTAAAAACATTACAGCTATGATAACATTTGTAAGAGTAAACAACGGCATCAATGGGAATCCCCGCTATGTATGTCACTTTTCAGACCTTTTGAATAAGAATGAATATGCTACTGCATTAAACAAAGTTTCAATAGATGAGGCGTATAATTTAGCTCTGAAAAAAGCTAAAAAGATAGGCGGCAAGAAATATCATTGCAATGATTTCGGTGGCGGTATCGTGTTTCAATCATATAACCTAATAGATTTAAATAACAAAATTGAAAACCTAAAAAACGAGTAATAACATGAAACGTACAAAGATAGTAAAACGAACGGAACAAATTTGCCGCGTATATGGCAATAGAGTTTATTTTTTCAGTAAGTAACAATTAAATATATATAGATATGAAAACAATAAAAGAACAAATAAAGAGTTTATTTAACGGTGTTGTGAGTATTGAAAAATATAACGATTGTTATATAGTATCAACTAAAAATGTATTTGTCACAAACAGTACATTAAACCGGATAAAAGAAGAATTAAAGTGCAAAGACATCCGAATAGGAATTAATAACGAACAAAAGCTATTAACCTATGAGCTGTTTATTGGAAAGATAACCGACCGTATTAAAACGTTTTCCGATGCTTGGGAGTATTGCGGAAAGCCCGAAATTTCATTAATTCAAGGGAATGAAAAACAAATTGAATATTTTATTGCTGTTTATCAAATGTCTATCATTTGTAAAGCGTTGAACGAAGGTTGGGAACCCGATTGGGATAATGAAGACGAACCAAAGTACTATCCTTACTTTAAAATGTACCCTTCTGGCTTCGCTTTCTATGCTTCGCATTACGACTATACGTTTGCGAATGCGGGTTGCGGGTCTAATTTTAGACTAAAAACATCTGAACTTGCTGAATATTGCGGAAAGCAATTCATTGATACATGGAAGGTTATACAAGAAGGATTTTAAAGAATACAGCAATAACAAATATAAATAGTAAATTAATAACTAACTAAAAATAATACAATTATGAAAACTAATAAATTTATGAGAGAGTTAAAGAAAATGTTTCCGTTTATGACTGAGGAAGAAATCAAGTATAGAAACGAAAGTAATACATACAAAACGGGACGAGGTATATTAAACTTTTTGGCAAAGAAAAATGCGGAATATGAAGCGCGGGCAACTATGCCAAAAGTAAAACGCTTGGAAATCGAAATCGTTTGGGTTAAGAATTCAACTTGGGGCGTTATTCCGCATGCTTCTATGAGGTGGGAAGACGCAAACGGGTGGCACTCAGAAGAAAATGCGGCTATGGCATCCGGTTATGGGTATGATAAAGAAAGTACTGTAGTAGCTGAATGTTTTAACAAAATATGTTCCGGGATGTTATGGAACAAAAGACGTTCACGAAAACAAGTGCCTTACGGTATTTCTATGAATGGTTTCTTTCCTTATTTTAGCGGTGGTGTGGGAATGAGCTGTTATCCTTCAATTGCTGCTTTTTTAGGTGGAAAGATGGAACATGTAGCAAGTACTAAAACATACGATAAATACGTATTCACATTCAAATAAATAGCAATCATGGGACAGTATAGAAACTATGCGTATCGTAATTACGAAATAAGCAAAGAACAATATAATTATCTGCTACCTGTTTATGGTAGGTGTGCTTATGAAAACGTAATGTTGAAAGAAAGTATTTATGATAATCCGATTATCATAGAACGTTCTGATAAATACATGTTTTGCGGGACACCGGGAGACTACAAATACATGTTAGAAAGATGTAAGTATTTATAAACTATAATATAATAAGATATGAACAATTTTGTATCATGGCGAAGGGTTTCTACACAAAAACAAGGGCGTTCCGGTTTAGGTTTGGAAGCTCAAAAGGAAATTATTGATTACTTTGTTGAAAAAGATAAAGGAAAAATTTTAGCTGACTATGTGGAAGTATATACAGGAACGGAACTGTCAAAATGCAAAGAATTAAGTAAGGCAATACAGTTTGCAAAAGAACATGATGCAAAATTAATCATAGCAAAAACAGACCGTTTCCGTAATACATTGGAAGCACTACAAATATATGAAGAACTTGGAGACGGTAAAATTATCTTTTGTGACTTACCATCAACTGACAAATTTACGCTAACCTTGTTTTTTGCCTTGTCTGAGCGAGAAGCGTTGATAACAAGTATAAGGACTAAAGCGGCTTTAGCTGCAAAGAAAGCACGCGGAGAACAAACGGGTGGAACAAAAAAATTATGGGGAAAGAACACCGGAGCGAACAGAACAGATACGATTTCCACCATACAACAATCATCATCAACGAAACGAAAAGAAAACGCCCGAAACAACGTACATAACGCCCAATTTTGGACGTTTATACAGAAATGGATAAGTTGTAAAGGTGAACCTAATAACGCTCAAATTTGGGCGCAAATAGCGTCTGAATTGAATGACTATAATTTTAAAACGGCTACCGGGATGGAATATAATGCCGTCCGTGCAGCCGCTATGTATCGTAAACTAAAAAAGATAATGCCATGAACAATAATAATACAGAAGGGAAACAAGTAAATATTTACTTTAGAAAAGTTTACCCAAATGAACGATACCAACTTAAAAAATATTCTGTCATACATGACATGTTCAACAATACAGATAATGATTTATTTGTGATTGAATTTATAGATACAAAGATGATTCATCCAAAGACTTTGGAATTGCAAGTTAAAAGAAACGATTTATACAATATAAATATCAAATAATATGAAAACAAATTGGACTAAAATAACAACGGGAAAACCGAATGGAAGAGAAACAGTTCTTATATGTCATAACGGCATATTCTTTGTCGGATACATATACTATTCTATGAAACATTATTGGTGGGGGATGCTTGATTCATTTCCCGGAAAAGTAATTATTAAAGAAGACATATTAGTAGATGATAGCGATTTGTGGATGAATATTCCAGCTATAAACGAATAATAAAGAAAGGAGAACAACATGGAAATATTAGATTTTATGGGTAGTGTATTGATGGGAATTGCAGTGTTTGTTTGGTTGATATGCAACGCTTTTAAACAATTAACTAAATAGTAGGATATGAACGAAATAGACTTGAACGATACCGTTACTGTAGAACTCTCAGAATGGGGAGCTACATATCTAAATGCGATGAATACCTTTAATAAAATGATTTCTCCAATAGAAGCCCACCCGTTTTATAAGACTAACTATAAAGCGGGTGATATTTACAAAGACCAGCTTTGGCATTTAATATTAGATTTCAAAGATGGAGTTAGAATTGACAAAGAGAAACCATTTAACAAGTTAAAGAAAGTGATTGATTAATACTATAAAGGAAAGAACAAGAATATGGAAAAATTAAAATCAGACATTGAAATAATTGATTATCTTAATCGTTTAGACTGGATTACAAAAGTAATGGTATATCCCAGTGAAATTGTTGGGGAAATAAATAAAGAGACAACAACTATCGATAGAAAAGATTTAAACCAATTAAATGCTCTTATTGATAGTGATTACTACATACTGCTTAATAGTAGGTTAATTTGTATCGAACGATTTAATGTATAACTTAAAATAAAAGAACATGTTTATAGTAATTAAAAGTAAAGGAAAGAATATCCGGTTGAAAGCGGATTCTATTCAAGAGTATAGCGTAGACGGTAAATCAGTAGTAACCGGATGGTATTATTTAACTATTGTGATTCGTGGTAAAGAACGTAAATTCTGCTGGGACACGGAACGAGAGATGAAAAAATACGTTCAGTATTTGGATAACAAACTAAAAGTTGAAGTAATATGAAAACATTGAAACTTTGTATTCTTGCCGGAATATTGACGATAGCATCAGCTTGCCAACATGGAAATGTAACATCTGATTCAGAAGAACAAATTGAATATGATGTATTAGTAATTGACTCATGCGAATACATTTTAGTACAATCTGTGACGTATGGCGAACTTTATGTAACCTGTGTTACTCACAAAGGTAATTGTAAGTTCTGCAAAGAAAGGAGGAATAATGAAAAGATGGGAAGACCATTATAAGGCAAGAGTTGATAATCGGTTCTATCTTAGAAGTTTCATTATCAAATACAAACGGTTTTTAGACGAGATAATTATCAATATCAAATCAATGCCGGAAAAAGGTATCGTTTTCAAAGAAGAAGGTTGTGGAATAGGAACGGTTAGTCGTGCTTTAAATGTGGAGATATACGATTTATGTAAGGCTTTGGGAATTACCAAAGAATCTTATAACTTTGATATCTCAAAAGTAATTTGCACCGACATAGATAGAGACATGCTCACCTTATGTTGTGAAAATACATATAAGATGGAAGAGGGTTTATTAAGTTCTATCCCTTTCTCTTATCTCAAAGAAGATATTCGGCAAACAAAGTTCTTTGAATATCCTACAGTGGTGGTTACGCATGGAGTATTAGAACATTTTGAAGATGAAGACATCATAGCTATTATGGAAACATATAAAGACCGTAATGTCCGCTTTCATGCGCATTATGTACCTACTGATAAGTATGAAAAGCCATCCTTCGGAGATGAACGGTTAATGCCTGTGTCAAAATGGGTATCTTTAACAAATCCAGATTATTACATTGTGGATAATGCCGGATGTGATTTATATCTATTCTTTAATAACGAACAATAATAGTATGGAAATTGAAAGATTTAAGATAGGGAAATCATTACCATGTCCCTATGGTATGGTTAATATAACGGGAATACCATATATCGTTGATAGTCGTTCCTGTAGAACATGTATTTGCTACCGAGGCTCATCTGATAAAGAAGTTTTTTGTGGCTATCAATCAATGGCTTCTTTTTTGAATATGACTTTAGAAAAAGTAGATGTTACAAAACTCTTGGCAGATAAATATGTGTTAGACCAAAATTTCAATGATAAATCATCAAATGAAGACTGGGAACAGTTTACAGCAAGAAAGATGAGAGATGCGTTTATGGCTGGCTATAAAGAAGGAAAGGAGAGCAAATAGTATGTTTATATTTATATCTATGCTTATATTGGGTATTATAGCGATGATTGCAGGTACGTTAAATGTTTTTTGTTCCTGTAAAGGAGATAAACGAGGATTGTTTGGAATAATATTCGTAGCCGCAGGAGTATCTTTTGTAATATACTCTTTTAATGAAGAATTTCGAAAGGGTGTAGTTAAAGATTATCTACGAGGGAGAATAACTGTAACTTATCAAGATGTATATCAAGATTCTCTCATCATAAGGAGAGATACAATAATTAATTTTTAAAAAGTAAACATTATGGAATTAAAAGTAGAAAAAGAAAACGCTATCAAAGCGTGGAAAGAAGGAAATGCAGAAACAAAGAAAGCATTGGAGAACTTGTACGGAAAAGAAGTATTTAATATGAAAATCACTGACCAAGTGAAGACATTTGAAGATGCGTATGAATTTGCTGGAAGACCACAAAGACCGAATTTCAATGTATTTCCTTTTTATGACCGTTCGTTTTATGAAAACATGTGGAAGATGTCTATTATTACAATGGTATTGAACGAAGGTTGGGAACCCGATTGGGATAATGAAGACGAACCAAAGTACTATCCTTACTTTAAAATGTACCCGTCTGGCTTCGCTTTCAGTGGTACGTTTTACGACTATACGGGTGCGACTGCTGGTTGCGGGTCTCGTCTTCGTTTCCGAACGAGCGAATTAGCGAGATATGCGGGCGAACAGTTCGTGGATATCTGGAAAGCTATTCAATTAGGATAAAATGAGATAAAGGTCGTCCGTCCTTTCCCCGTCTGGCTTCGCTTTCAATGATACGAATAACGACTATACGAATGCGAATGCAGGTTGCGGGTCTCAACTTGTTAAAACTATAAAGGACGGAGACCTCACCTCTTGGTGGAAAATAAATTTTCAAACGGTGTTAGTAGGATTTATCCGAACGCTCTTATACGAAAAACAAGACTTTGAAAAGATTTGGGAATTTATATGCTCGTATCTATGATATTGAGAATTTGCGCACAGCTTTTTATAAAGCGAGTGCCGGAAGAAAAAGTAAACATGAAGTTATCCTGTTTGAAAAGGATTTAGAGGGAAATCTCCTAAAGCTACAGAACGAATTGAAAGAACATACGTACCGGACAGCGGAATATCAAATGTTCATGGTGAGAGACCCCAAAGAAAGAGAGGTATTCAAACTACCTTTTAGAGACCGAATTATCCACCATGCCATTATGAATATATTAGAACCGATATGGGGAAAACAATTTATTTCTCATTCTTATTCGGCTATAAGAGGAAAAGGTATTCATGGATGCTTAAAACATTTGAAACGAGGATTGAGAAATGTTTCAGATACACGATATTGTTTGAAGATGGATTTGAAGAAGTTCTACCCATCTATCAATCACGATATACTGAAACAAATTATCCGAAAGAAGATAAAAGACCATGAAACGCTTGCTTTGCTGGATGAAATCATAGATTCAGCACCGGGAGTGCCAATTGGAAATTATCTATCTCAATTCTTTGCAAATCTTTATTTGACTTACTTCGACCATTGGATGAAGGAAATTATGAGAGTCAAATACTACTATCGGTATGCGGATGATATTGTAATCCTGCATTCCTCTAAAGAATATCTCTGGAAACTATTTCAAGAGATGAACGACTATTTATCCAGTAAATTGAAAATGACTATTAAAAGCAACTATCAAGTCTTTCCGGTGGATAAAAGAGAAATAGATTTCGTGGGATATGTATTCTATCATACGCACATACGAATACGGAAAAGAATAAAAAGAAACTTCTGTCGAACGATTGCGAAGCTAAAGAAAAGAAATAGACCTATTACAAATGTAGAATATACACAAAAGATTGCCACATGGTTAGGATGGGCAAAGTTTTGTAATTCAATTAACTTATTAAAAAAGGTCATAACAAATGATGAAGTTTTCAGAACTTGGTATTCAAGTCGATATGGGAAACATCTTCGACGTGAAACAAATATCTATAACGGATGTGCTTAATTGTGAGATTGAAGTATATGACTACGAAAGTGGAGTTACTACCTCACAAGGAAAAGACAGATGTGTACTTAAAATAAAATTCCAAGGTGAAGACTGTAAGTTCTTTACCAACTCACGGCTTATCAAAGAGACGCTGAGTAAAATACCAAAAAATAGCTTTCCTTTTTTAACTACCATCAAAGCTAAGAAATTGGGAAGCGGAAACAGTAGAATGTATTATTTATCTTAAAAATAATGAATATGGAAGCAAATTTACAAGCAAGAGTTGAAACAATTACGCCTGACATGGCAAGAGAGTATTTGAAATCCAACAGAATGAACAGACCGTTGAATGATAAAACGGTAAACTTCTATGCACAGGAAATGCGGGCAGGGAACTGGAAACTAAATGGAGAGGCTATTTGTTTCGCCAAGAATGGCGCATTGTTGAATGGTCAGCACAGATTGTCCGCCATTGTAAAAAGTGGGAGAGATATTCAAACGATGGTTATTCGTGGATGTGATGAAAGCGCATTTGTCACGTATGATAGCGGAAGGTTAAGACAAGGTTCAGATATCTTTGCTATTAAAGGTATAAATAACTATTCGTATGTTTCTTGTATTGCTACGAAAGTGTTGGCATTGAAACAAAACGCTACGATTATTTCTCAAAACAAAGACAAAGGGCGTAGTTTACCAAAGAAATATTCAAAAACTGAAATCTTGGGAGAATACTATACTTCACCGGGATTGTATCAAGAATTTTATTCTTTTATGAGGCCATTACATAACAAGTTCAAAATTATGCGTGTTATTGAAGCCGCTGCCATTGGTGTATTCTTGATAAAATGTAAAGGATATACAAAGAAGAGGGTTCAGAGATTTTTTGAATCTTTGTTTTTGGGAGAAAATATAGGTAACGAAACGATTATCACTTATCGGGAGAAAATAATCAGAGACCGTTTATCCTCTTCTGTTATGACTTCCGAGATGAAGCAACAACTTCTCATCAAAGCATGGAATTACTATGTAACTGGGAAGAGCCGGAAGTATCTAACTTGGGACAAACAAAAAGAAGGTAAACTAACATTTATGTAAATGGAAAACAGAAGTATTCAAACACTATTAATGATTCTTTTCGTTTGTAGTGTTGTAGCAATGTTGATTACTACATATATTCTAATATTTTAGTAAAATGGGAAAAGAATTAGAACAATTTGCAAATGATTGTGCAAAGCTATGTCCGGCTATCGAACCGGACATAGTAAAAGCTGCTATAAAAGCCGGAGCAAGAATACAAAAGCAAGCATGTATAGAAGCATTTCGGCATTTTGTGGAAGACTACTGCGCAGAAGCAGGATTTAAAGAAATCAGTCTAAATGCTGAACATTGCATAAAAGTATTCAAAGAATTAAGTAACATATAAAACAAAAAAATATGAAATTTACAGTAGAAATTGAAGAGTTTTGGATGGATGAAGATTCTGGAACACTGGACGAAAAATTGAAGAGTTATGTTATCCATGATGTTATCATGCAGATTAAAAGTGGCATACGAGAAAAAATAGAGACTGAAATAAGTTCTCAGGTACAACAACAATTGGAACAATGCATGCATGAGTATATTCAAAAAGAGATAAAAGATTTTATCTCAGAAGGGAAAATACGCAAAAGTTCCTATTGCAATGAAGAAATTCTTATCAAAGATTGGATTAAAGAGAAATTTACGGGAGATACAGGCTATAACAATCCAGAACAGGTTATCAAATCATTGGCAAAGGATTTTGGCAAGGAAATGAAAGAACGCTATGATTTGCTGTTTGCTTCTCAACTGGTAGCCAAAATGAGCGAAACCGGATTACTGAAAGAGGACGTTGCAAAGTTGTTGTTACCTAATAAATAACTCTCAATACTAATCAATAAAGAAAGAATTTATGATAGAAAAAACTATATATATTGCTGATGATAATAGCCGATTCGACGATAAAAATGATTGTATTCACTATGAGCATATATGTGCTGAGGTTGACGCAGCCATGTCTTTATTGAAACCGCGTCCCAATGAAGGATGTGATTTTGAAAATGGTAGTGGCTATCTCCAACAGCATATTCAAACTTGTGAACTTGTAAGAAAGCAGATATTAAATATCTGTGCTCTTGAATTTCCTTATTGGGAAAGAATAATAAAAGAATGTGGATATGGTCTACGTCATATATCACATGCAAGCAGGATTATATATGACTATGACTATAGATGTTTGGTTTCTGCTTTAAATAGATTAGAGTGTATTGATTTTACTAATGGCAAAGAGTTTGGGCAACCGTACTTTGTTTCCCATCAAGATGAAGTAATCAATGAAATATAATTTATAACAAAATAAGAGAATGAAAACATTTGGAGAAGTAAAAGTCGGAGATTTGATATATACTATCAATGACGATTTCAGAATAAAATCAGCGCAGGTTTGTGGAGTTGAAGACTTCCAACTGATGCATAAAAAGGCGATTATTAGAACCCTTAGCTTTACAATTCCTGTTGATTTTGACAAAAGTAAGTATGTAAGCAATGAAGTAAGTCTGTATTCTTGTTTACAGGCTGCTCAGGAAGCAAGAGAAATGGCGAGAGTCGCTTATGCTGATAAACAATGGAGGATTGCTATGCAGGCATTTAGACGCTTAAAGAGGGCGGTTAAAGATACCGAAAAACAAAAGAAAAGGATTTTTCTATTCTTTCAAATACTGGAAGAAGACTATCAAAGGGAATTGAATAGGGACAGAATGGTAAACGAAGCTAATAATAAAGAAGAAATCAATGAAAACAAGTAGAATGATTCTTTGTATTATCATGTGTATCGTATGCTTGCCAATCTTCTCGCAAACCCATGAGAAAACAAGCAACGAGAAATTGAAGATGTTGGTAGATGAAACCGTTAACATGATTCAAAGAAGTACGGACAAGAGAGAAACAACATTTAGAAGAATCAATGTTCTATCGGAGAAAGTAACATCTTTGACAGAAAGTGAACTAACGGTGAATGCTGTACCGGTAAATAACTTCTTGAATACTATTGAAAATCTTCTGGATGAATTAAACGAGCTTAAAATTAAGTCGGAAGATATCTTTAACTATGTGGTAGCAACTAAGGATATGTTAAAAGACCGGACTTTGCACCTAAACAAAAAAATGATAGAGGATTCTGTATTCTATGCCGTCATGTATTTAGCGCAGATTGATAAAATATGGGATGATATGATTGAAGCCTGTAATCTGTTAGAGAAAGAATTGGAATGTTAAATCTGTCTTTTCTCTTGCACAAGTTAAAAAGAATATGGATATTTGCATCGTATCTGAAACGTGGCTGTGGAAGATGAACGATTGCATATTAAACTTTTTAGTATAAAACCGCTTATTGGCAACAGCCACCATTGGATAAAACCAATGTCTGCCATGCGGTAGCAATAAAGCCGTACTGATAAATCTTTCAGATACGGCTTTATATATTAACATACTAATACTAATATATATGGAAGAAGAAATCGTATCTCTAAAAACAGCCAAACTTTTGAAAGAAAAAGGTTTCGACGAAAGTTTATCGAAAGGATGTCCCACTCAAAATATTGTTCAACGCTGGTTTCGCGAAGTTCACAATATCATCATACTTGTTGATTGTAGAACACATCACGCTGGATGGTTATCTTTTGAACCGGATAGCGAAAAGATGCGTATTGCGGACTGGTTTTATAGAATAATAATCAATGAAGACTGGTATTTTACAGAAACAACGGTTAATTGTAATCTTCACAATTACGAGGACGCTCTGGAAGCCGCAATTGAGAAAGCACTAACTTTAATATAGGAGGAAGGCATATGGAAACAAAGAAAATGGTATTAAGCAAGGAGCAAATGCTAACTCTGAAAGAATTAGGAATTGACGACCGTAGCGCATTATGGTGCATCTATAATTTTTATCTTTGCGGAACGGATGAGTTTAAAGAAGTAGTTGCTCCGGCTTATACTTATAGTATCGGAGATGAATTGGAATATGGTAGATATACTTGTGGCGGATATGTTAGGGCATTTGATGTTGATAACCTATTAGACTTATTACCTGCAAGATTGAAACATTATGGTGCAGAATTCTTATGTACCATTGAGAAAGAGGTAAATTGTTATCGGGTATATTATAAAAGTGAGCGTTGTAAATTGTTTATAGGACATGGATATGAACATGAATCAAAAAACTTATTAGACGCATTGTTTAATATAATAGTAGAAATTAAAAAAGAAGGATATGAAGAAGTTTGATTTAGAAGCTGCCATAAATGGAGCACCAGTAATAACCAAAAATGGTCTTCCAGCACGAGTAATATGTACGGATGCTAAAGGTAAATATCCCCTTGTTGCCTTAATATTAGAGAATAATTTGGAAGCTCCTGTAAAATACACTTTAGATGGCAAACGTCATATAGAAGATACAGGAAATTACGATTTATTTATGGTTACTGTTAAGAAGAAAGGGTATATCAATATTTGGAAGCATGAAAATGGCAAAAAATGGACAGAAGGTATATTCTCAACTAGAGACGAAGCTGAAAAAAATAAGGAGATAACAGCAATATATAATGCTCAAAAAGTTTATATATCTACAATAGAAATTGAATGGGAGGAATAAAATGAAATTAATTGAATTAAAAAGATTGACTCTCTCTAATTGGAGAGGACAAAGCCGAAAGGTTGATTTTGAAGGAAGAACGGATGTGTACGGAAAGAATAAGACAGGGAAAAGCTCTCTGAAAGATGCGTTCCTGTGGCTTCTTACCGGATATGACAGCAATAACCGGATGAACTTCAACTTGTTTGATAACAATATGGAGTACACCGCAGAAAACAATCCGGAAGCAAGTGTAGAAGGTGTATTCCTAATCAACGGCAACGAATATTCATTCAAGCGTACCGCAAAAATGGGATTTGTCCGTAAACGTGGAAACAAAGAATACGAACGAAAAGGGACAGACGACTATAAATTCTTGATGGATGGCATTGAGATGTCTGCCACTGAATACCGTACACGTATCAATGAGTTGTTTGCCGAACAAAATGTACTTCGAATCATGCTGGATACTACTTACTTCTTAGGTATGGAATGGAAAGACCAGAGAACTTATCTGAGTCTGATGTCTGGTGAAATCAAGAAAGAAGACTATAAAGGAAAATATGACACTTTGTTTGAGAAGCTGGACAAATATACAATGGAAGAGATAAAGTCTCAAATTGCTACGATATGTGACCCTATTAAGGCTCAATTGAAGTCTTTCCCATTGACTATTCAAACTCTGGAAGAGAACCTGCCGGATATTTCCAAGGTAGAGGAAGCTAAAAAGAACATTGAGAATGACAAGATTCAAATTAAGGAAATCGAAGACATGATGAATGGTACAGCAGAATCTATCAAGCCTTTCATTGATAAGAGGAACAAAGAAATGCTGGAAATAAGCACGAAGAAAAATGAATTGATTAACCGGAAAAAAGCCTTTGAAGAAGAGCAGAAAGCACCGATAGAGATTGCCAGAAAGAATTTGGATAATATCTCTGCCAAGAATGAGGAAATAAAAGCTCAGAATGACAAGATTGAGAGAGACCGGAATAGGTATGAAACTCAGATAAAGACTTTTGAAGAATACGTAAAGCAGTGCGCACAAAGAAGAGAAGCGTTACTTGCTGAAAAGAATGAGGAAAAGGAAAAACTATTTGGAGAAGACACTTGTCCGGTTTGCGGTCAGTCTTATCCAGAAAGTAAATTGGGAGAACTTCGGGCTTCTTTTGAAGAAAACAAGAAAAATAGGCTTGAAACCATTATCGCTCAGGGTAAAGCTAACAATTCACGAAAAGATTCTTTCTTGAAATCCATCCAAGAATTAAAAGAAGAAATCAGTTCACTGCCTGAACCACAAGGATTGCATAGTGTGATTGAAGCGGTAGAAGAACTTCGGAAAGCAGAAGAGAACTGGAAGCGATTTGAAGATACCGAAGAATATGCTTCCTTAATGGAAGAGATTCACAATATGGAAGAGAATTTGACCGTTATTCCTGAACAAGACAATGCGGAAATGATTTCTATGAAAGAGACATTTATGAAGCATATCGAGGAAGAAAGTAAAATACTAGGATTGGTAGACGAACGCAAAAAGCAGGAACAGAAGATTGAAAATTTGAAGAAAGACCAAAGAGCCGCAGCCGAAAAACTGGCAGAACAGGAACAATTGGATTATGAAATAAAGGAGTACGAAGAGGAAAGAGCAAAGATTGTATCTGACCGGGTAAACCGATATTTCAAACGTTGTCATATCACCATGATGTCGCAGGATAAATCCGGGAAGTGGATACCGAATTGTGTCATTACGGCATTGGATGGCGCAAACTCCGCAACGAGCAACGGTGCAGAACGTATCCTTTTAGGAGTAGATATTTCAAATGCGTTTGCCGAATACTTTGGGATTAGTCTTCCTCTCTTCGTGGATGATGTGAATTTGATTAACGATGTCCATGCCGCTATTCAAACCAAACATCAACTGATTAGCCTGATTGTATCAGAAGACGAAAGTTTAATCGTAAAGAGCAATGGACTATAAAATTATAATTAATCTAAGTCTTCTCAATAACGCCATTGAAACGGAAGTGGAGATAGGAGATTCTATGGAAAAAGGAATATTTATTCCCTATAGATATGCTCCTATCTACAAAAAGAAAAAAGGCGTATTTTTGTATCTATTTGCAAAGGAAAGAAGAGCAAATGCTTTCGGGCAGTCTCATTACCTCCGACCTAATTGTGATAAATTAAAATATGAACAAATAAAATTAGATACCGGTATGGATGAGCCATTTTCTATTCTTGGAAATATGAAAGTGCAGGGAGAAAACAAAGATTGGAGAAAAACAGAAAAAAACATTAAAGAATCAATTGATAACATTTTAGATAATGACTAAGAAAGAAAAAAGAGAGACTTACAAAAGAGTCCAAGAATTAACCAAAGAGTTAATAAGTTGTTTAGTTGAACTGGAAGAAGATTATCTTATTATGACGCCCAGTGATGAAGAAACATATTCATCGGCTGTGGGATTTCCGAAAGGTAGACTTCCGAATATGTATATGACTGCAATGGAAGATAAAGAAGAGGGTGGCGATGTGTATGCCGCTTTAGCTTTAACTGCATCTAACTATTACCTAAGTGAAGCATCAGATGAAGACGCTTCATTTGCTATGAAACAGTTTTATAAAACTCTAAAAATGAGGGAGCTCTTCGTTAAAAATATTTTTGGAGACATTAAAGACATGAATTTGAATTGATTTTTGTATATTTGTAAACCATTAAAAATTAAAGACATGGAAGGAATTTATTATTTTAACGTAGCTCTGAAATATGAGAAAATAGACGAAAAAGGTCTAAACAAGATGGTGACTGAACATTATCTCGTAAAGAGCTTTAGCTGTAGTTCTGCCGAATATTCTATCATCCAAGAAATGCAGCCGTTTATCACAGGCGATTTCAAAGTAAATGCAGTTAAGGAATCCAAGTATTCAGAATTGTTTCTTTCCGAGGAAGATGCATCAGATAGATACTTTGAATGCAAACTAAAGTTCATTACCTTGGATGAAAAATTCGGTAAGGAAAAGTTTACTCAAACTAAAGTTCTAGTACAAGCTGCCGACCTGCGAGATGCAGTTAAGAAACTTGATGCAGGAATGAGGGGTACAATGGCAGAATACCAGATTGTTGCTGTATCCGAGACAAATATCATAGACATATTTACCGAAGAAAACGTAGAGCATGAAGGTTGAACGCATTGAAGATGCATCAGATGTATATCTGAGAGGTAGTATTTGCCTCTCAGATGTACCCAAAGACATGATATACGTTTCTCCCAAAAACGGGAAGAAATATCTCTCTATAATAATCACCAAGTGCGATGAAATGAAATGGGAAAAATCCCATGAAGTAAAAACCGCACCAACTCAGGATGATAAGGCAAGAGGCGTGTCTCCAAGAAGTTTAGGTCTACTAAGCGAATGGAAAAGAGACACTGGTGATACTACGCAGCCTAAAATGAAAGCTCCGAAAAAGGAAATGCCTAAAATGGATGATATAGATGACCTTCCTTTCTGAGCTACAAAGGTGATTAATCAGTTTAAAGAACAAGGAATAAACTTAGAAGTTATAAAGTATGGATGCTTTTAGGAATTTATCTTTGGAAAATTTACCCAGAGAAGAATGGAGAGATGTAGTCGGATACGAAGGACTATATCAAGTATCCAACTTGGGAAGAGTAAAATCGTTAGAGAGAGAAAGTAATACTTGCTATTCTCGCAACGGTAAACCATTTACGTATATAGTTAAAGAGAGAATATGTAAACAATCTATAGTTCAGGGATATTGTAAAATAAATCTTTCCAAGGAAAGTAAAAAAACAATGGTGGCTGTTCATAGGTTAGTAGCAGAATCATTTATTCCTAATTTATATAATCTTCCGCAAATTAACCATATAGATGAAAATAAAACGAATAATTGCGTAAGTAATTTAGAATTATGCACATCGGTTTATAATAATAATTATGGGAGTAGGAATAGTAGAATATCTGATACTCAAAGAGGAAATAGAAAGGATACTAAACCAATATATCAATTTAGTTTAGATGGTAATTTTATCAGAGAGTGGGATTCTATTACAGAAGCAGGAAGAAATGGATATGATAGGAAAGGTATCTCTAATATGTGTCATGGATATAAAAATGTTCATAGTTCATGCGGTTTCATTTGGAAATTTGCTGATGGTATAAAAACTTTATTTTAAAATAAAATGGCAGAAAACAAAGAATTAGCTGTAATGGCAGAAAGCATTGTCAACAGCGTTACAAAAAAGGTTGATTCATTAAGTCAATTAGGTTTCAAGTTCGCACCGGATTTTTCTCCGACTAATGCACTTAGAGCATCTATGTTGATGCTCCAAGACATGAAGGATACAAAGGGAAATATTGTTTTAAATTCATGCACTCCCGGAAGTATAGCAAGAGCACTTTTTACCATGTTAACTAAGTCTCTGGATGCAAGTAAGGGACAAATGTACTTCATACCTTATGGAGACAAACTGACTTGCATTGAGTCATATTTTGGAAGCGTTACAAGAGCAAAAAGAGCAATTCCAGATTATGTTCCGGTAGTTAAACTTATTCGAGAAGGGGATGTATTTGAATTTGAAAACGATGTGGAGACCGGAGAAACAAAGGTAACAAAGCATCAAACAAGTTTTGAAAATCTGGATAAGCCTATTATCGGTGCTTATACTTGGTCATATTATCCAAATGGAAAAAAAGATTTGGTATTAATGACTATGGCTTCTATACAAAAGAGTTGGGCACAAAGTAGTAATGGTGGTATGTTAGGGAAAAAATTCCCGGAAGAAGCCGTAAAGAGAACATTACTACGCAAAGCCTGTAAGATAATGATTAATACAGATATTAATCAGGCAACATTCATATCAAGTGAAGAGGAAGAATTAGGTATTGCTCACGAAGAGCATATTCAAAAAGCAATAAATGTGGAAGAATACGCTACCTTTGAAGAGGTGCACGACGAAATTCCTGCGAACGAACCGAAAGAAGCCGCATATAAAGAACAGGCAGATGCTTCGAAGAAATCAGGTAGAAGACCTAAAGCTAATCCAGAGCCTACTCCTGAACCTGCTCCGGCAGACCCACCTATTCAAGAGAACAACGAAGGCGAGGAGTTCTAATGGAACTGAGAGTAATGGGTTCAAGCAGCAAAGGGAACTCTTATGCCCTTTGCTGCAACGAAGAGATTTTATTGGTTGAAGCTGGTATCAAAGTTCAAGACATAATTAAGGGAATTGATTATCAATTGAAAAAAGTACGAGGGGTGATTTTCAGTCACCAGCATCTTTGACCACTCTAAGAGTGCACATGAATTTGTAAAGATGGGATTTCCGGTTTACACCCATCCGGCAGCAGTGGAAGCATCCGGCTTTATCGGATTGAATGGATTAAACCCTAAAAAGAAACTGGTAATGGGTGGATTTAAGATTCAAGCCATCGAAGTAAAGCATAATGTACCTTGCTATTCGTTTGTGATTGATTGTCCGGACACCAGCAGAGTTCTATTCATTACTGATTGTGCGGACTTCCCTTGGAAAGTAAATGGAGTAAATCATCTTCTGTGTGAAGCAAACTATATGGAAGAAATCATTCTGGATAGAGCCGCAAGAGATGAATGGTCGGCTTCTGCCAGTGGGAATCACCTCTCCATAGAACAGTCGGTGAACATTATAAAGCGGCATTTTAGCGCAAAACTCCAAACGGTAGTACTGTTGCACCTCAGCGATGGAAATAGTGACGAAAACCGCTTTAGAGAGATGGTGAAAATAGCTACCGGAATTGAACCTTATATTGCCGATTCAGGAATGAAAATCAAACTTAATTTGGAAGACTTTTAGATGATGGAGTTCGTGAGATTTATAAGCAAAGACTTTGAGACATTCATCTGTTTCTTGATATTCCTTTGGATAATATTTTCGGGGATAGAAGGAATTGTAAAAGAATGGAGGAAAAATAAATGACCTACAAGTGGAAATTTAACGACTATCTTCAATCCATATATGATTGTACGATAGAGGCTAAAGATAAAAATCCGGTTTGTTACTACTTTCCGGTTACTCAGCTAGAATTAGCAGAGAACATGGATTTGGTAAAGCAAGGATATAAAAAAGACATAATACCCACAACCCTCTTATGGATGATTGTGGAAAAAAGAAAGAAAAGAAGATGAGTAAAGTATTCGTAGGGTGCGATAATGGGGTTTCCGGTACAATTGGTATAGTTGGCGATGGAATAGAACCCATATTCGTAAAAACACCTACTAAAAAGGAGCAAGACTATACCAAGAAGAAGAAAATGATAACAAGGCTGGACTCTCTCAAATTTATTGCCTTATTTAATGGCATTAATAAGAGCGATATAACTTTTGTAATAGAACGTCCCTTACTAAATAGCACACGCTTCACTGCTTCCATTAGTGGGGTAAGATGTCACGAAGCCATGCTGAACGCTATTGAGATAATGGGATGCAGGTATATGTTCATTGACAGTAAGGAATGGCAGAAAGCACTTCTTCCACATGGTTGTGCCGGAGATGAATTAAAAAAGGCTTCTCTGGATATAGGAAATCGTTTATTTCCTAGGTTTGAAGATGTAAAGCATCCAGATAGAGACGGATTATTAATTGCTGAGTACGCTCGGAGGAAAAACTTATAATTATGGAAAAGATAAGATATTTCATGTTTACTTATATGTATCAAGATTTAATACCAAATGGAATGTATAGATATGGAAGAGCTACATGTACAATTAAAGGCGATTTGAATATTTATAATGTTGAACAAAAAATAAAAGAGATAAGAGGAATTTATACACCTGTTATATGTACCGGATTTTTTGAGATGTCCGAAGAAGATTATATGTCTAATTTCATGGAATAATTATTACGTTTGTCATAACTGTATTTTTTTTCCGTCTGGTTCGTGAGAATAGGGCGGTTTTTAACTAATTAAAAATATCTAACATGAAGAATTTATTTAGGCTTTATAGGGAATGGAGAGATAGACGATTTGTTGAAAGAATAAACAGAGTGTATTTTAAGAAAGACAATTCGGACAATCTCTTTTGGGAAGGAAGATTGCATGTAGTTGCTCCGGGTAGTATCTCAATATGGGATAAGGATATTGAAAAAGTTAAAGAAATGCTTAATGTAGAATCAATTATAAAAGACTTGTCAATTCCAAAATGAAAGATATTATTATATTTGTAATCGCTCTCATTATCGTTGCCGGATTTATCGGTCATATTGAGATTAACACTAATCCCTTTTGCATCAGACTACCGATGTGGCACAGAGTAGTTGCTCTTATTCTGTTTTTTGCTGCATGGGGATTGTGGGATTGGGGAGAACGCTTAGATGCGTATTCTAAAGGACTGAAAAGAGGTATGGACATAACGCTTGAACAGTATAAAGAAAACAAGAAATGAATATCGAAAGAATTTACACGTTAGAGGGAGAGGCTATCAGCCTCAAAGATAAGGAATATCCGTCTATCATTGAAAAAGTAGAATACTCTGCAATAGACGATGAAGGTCTCAAATATCTTCAAGACCAAATGAAAAGTTTGGCAAAGTTGTGGAGCATTGTCTATTTACAGGATAAGAGACCTATTAGTATCCGGTTTGCCATTTATTCAAACTATATATTCAAGAGCCGGATTCTAAAAGATGATTGTATTGATAAAATAGAACAGAATAATTTCTCAAATGGTGAACGATGAAGACATACAAGAATTGCTCCGACTGACGAAAGAGAACAATGTCATGCTGAAAGAAGTCATATCTCACATTGAAAAAATAAACAGTGTAGAATATATGGATTCTCACATGATGAAAGAATTTATCAATAATGTAGTAGCGGATTTATTTGCTGACATGCTTCTCCAACCTAAGGGAAGAGGACATGTAAGTAGAGAAGATATTATGAATTTTATTAATGAAATAAAAGAACTGTAATGGAAATTAACGAGTATCAATTAAAAGCACTGGAAACAGCTATCTATCCAGAAGATTGTAAAATCATTTATCCGGCATTAGGATTAACCGGAGAAGCCGGAGAAGTTTCGGATAAAGTAAAAAAGGTAATCAGAGACAATGACAGAGTATTCTCATCAGAGAAAAAGCTGGAAATAGCCAAAGAATTGGGAGATGTTCAATGGTATATTGCTACGATGGCGCATGACCTTGGTTATTCTCTGGAAGAGATTTGTCAAATGAATATTGACAAGTTACAATCTCGGAAAGAGAGACATTGTATTAATGGTAATGGAGATAATAGATAACCATGAAAATAGAGATAGATATACCCGAACCATTTATTGATGCAGACAATAGCATGATAAATATAAAAGGTGATGGTTTTTTATATACCTCCTTTGATGAGAAACGTAGTGGTCTTGCCTCAGATAAATTTGCGGAAAACCCGAAAGAGTATAAGAAGTTGGCTGATGCGTTAGAAGAAATTTCAGACCGCATTAGATATCTTATTTATCATAAACTTATTTAACATGGAAGAAAAAGACACTAACAGATGGGGTACAGTGTTGTTCAATGGAACAGCAACCCTTGGATTTGGAAAAGATTTGAAAGCTCAGAACAGATTGAAAGCATTGGAATTTGCTGTAATGCACATGAATTTACCCCAAGAATTATATGGAAAGATGAGCTTCTTGGATTATTGCAAACAAGAAGCGGAGAAAATTCTGGATTGGGCATACGAGGAAGAGGAAAAAGAAGTTAAGCCTGATGAATGTGAATGTTTTTCCTGTCAAGATTTAATAGATAGGATAGAAAAAGCCTATATAGAAATGCAGGAAAAAGAATTAGAAAAGGAATTTAGAGAACTTATTAAAAAATATACGGATTTAATAAAATAGGAGATGGGCAAATATTTTACAATTAGCGAAATGTGCCATTCTGATACAGCAATAGCACATAAGATGGATAACTCTTGTAAGCCGGAGTATCAACGTAATTTAGAAGCATTGATTACAAATGTTCTAGACCCTCTAAGAGAAGCGTATGGAAAGCCTATTAAAGTAAATAGCGGATACCGTTGTATGGCTTTGAATAAGATATTGGGCGGAGTCCACAATTCAGAGCATTTGAAAGGAATGGCGGCTGATATTACAGGCGGAAGCAAGGAAGAAAATAAAAAACTTTTCGACCTGATTCAACAACTGAACCTTCCATTCCGGCAATTGATTGATGAGAAGAATTTCTCATGGGTTCATGTGTCTTACAATCCGACTGACATTAAAAGACAGGTAATTCGGTAGTGAAACTAAAGAAAGGGATTCTTCGGAATCCCTTTTCCTATTTAGAGCACTCTAATGAACGCAGTTCATCTAATTCATCCATCAACTCTAACCGAAGCATTTCAAACTCATGGTTAGGTAAATCTTTCATCATACTGTCTATTGCACGATTCAATTCATATCTCTTCCGAATAATAGCTAATTTCTTAGCTGTGTACTTTACCTTTTTCATTTTCATGCTTCTCTCGTTTTAAGATAGTATTTATATTTTCCTCAGTAAATCCAAAGATTGAAGCAAACCTCTTAAATTCTGCCATTCTCTTCTCCGGTATCAGATTAAACATGCTGTTAATGGGCATGTCCCCTTCCATTGCCTTTTTTACCTTCTTTAGTTTCATACTTCTTATTTTTATAGTGATTGCAATCACAAATGAATAATTTGATATAATCAAAGACTTTCATAGCTATTTCTCCGCTGAGATATGCTATCTCTTCACCGTCTAAGGATATGCCGTTCATATTGGCTAAATCATCCTGTAGATGTCTTTGTTCGTGTATATAGGAATTAAAAAATTCCCTTTCTGATGAAGCACGTCCAATCGCCATGATTGTTATTCTATAGAGAAAGTTGGAGTAAGTAATACCTGTATCCAAACGACAAGAACGCATATTTTCTTCTGCGGTTAACAGGAACTCTTTACTCGCTCCGAACCTTCTCATTTTATGGACTATTTCATCAGTATCGTAACAGTCTACGGAATAGTATATATACACCTTCCAGCCTATCTTTGGTATGTAGAACTGCTGTCGTATCACTGTTAGAGCATATCATCCCAATTGATTACGATACCCTTCCCCATACAATCCGCAAAGAAATGCCTAAACGCCTTCTCAGAGCCGCCATCCGGGTCGTCTATAAAGTCTCTCACAAACATAGCAAGGTATTGTTCATTCGGTATGGAAGACCCGAAGTAATCCGCTTTACACATGTTTGCTACGTAGACAGCGTTATAACCGTTATCATTCTTTAGCGTAATGCTGTACTTTTTGAGAAGTTCGTCAACCTTTTCTTTAGGGATGGGAGTAATCTTACCTTCCTTTGTCTCCATCATAGAAACAGCCCAATCGCACATCTTCTTAGAGAAGTTGAATCCATAGTTAGAGAGGTAAGCTCTCATCTTCTCCGGTATTCTGTCGAATACATCAAAACTCATATTTCTGTCCATATTATAGTATATTAAGCAAGTGTTTCCTTGGTATTTTGTTATCACTAAGGAAACACCCGCAATTGATATTAGCGACGACGGCGACGTCTTCCTCTACGTTCACCCATGCGTTCGTCATAATCACGGTCGTAATCACGGTCATAGTTCCGGTCATAGTCTTTACGACTCCAATCGCTATCACCCCTTTCACCCATGTTCTCGAACTCATCCAGAAGAGCTTCAAAATCTTCTGCTAAACATTCCAGACTTTCTTTAAAGTCTCCAACGGCACGACCGAGACCTCTTTCGTGACCCTTGTGGTTAATTTCAATCATTCCCATATTAATTAGGTTTTAGAGTTTGTTTTTTGTTTGTTAGAACCGTTCAGTTCTGAAAGCAAGGATTTGAGGTCATTCTTTATATCAAAGAGGTCTCCCTTTAAAGATTTAACCTCTGTTTCCAGAGAGCCTATCTTTTCTTCCTGCTGTTTGTCCTTGGCAAATTGAGGATTCAACTGTTTCAGTATTTCATCGCAGTTTTCGATTATTGATTTATGATAATCTACACTGCTAACAATTTGCTGACTCGTTTGAATCATGTTCTCAACCTCAGAAAGAATTGCTTCTTTCTTGTCCGAGAGAACAGCATTTGGATAAGAAAATATTTCCAAGTTGGTAGGTATCTTCTGAAATTCCATCACTTCTTCACCGTATTTAATCTTGGCATCAATCACAGTTTCCTGTTGTGAGCCAAAAGGTATTGAGGGATTGAAGGTCGGATACTTCGGAGTCGGATTACTCACGGACTCTACTTGACCTATTTTCAGTACCGGTTTTTCCCCTTTAATGAGGATATAACATACACTTCCTTGTTTTAAAGAAAAATAACAATGTATCTAATCTAAGATGGTGTACTTCTTCCATGAATGCTCTAAATCCTATAACAAGAAAAAGAAATTCATTAACTAAGATAGGAAATAGAAAAATGATTCTGGCAAAAAGTAAACCTGTTATTCGTATCAATCCAAGTAATCCTAATGATATTAAGATTTATGAGTCTCCAACCTTTGCTAAAAAGACAGAAGGGTATAACCAAGGTCATATATCCGCTGTATGTTTAGGCAAACGTAAATATCACAAAGGGTATAAATGGATGTATCTATCCGATTATGAAAACCTTATCAATAAGTCAAAGAACTCTTTTTCCGGTGCAATCTAATTAGCAGCCACAATTACAAGATGGTTCGGCATTGTAACCATAGGGATATCCATTATAAGAGCCTCCAAATGGGTTACATACTAAGTAACTCGGCACAGGGCACGGGCGAAGTTGGTTAACGATGTTTGCAGTCTGTGCAGCCTGAGAGATACCCAGTTCCAATGCAGATTTCTCAGCACGTAAGGTATCAATCTTGTTCTGCATTTCACGCATTTCAAGTTGACAGAACTTATCGTTGATAATCTGAGTTTGAGCATCAATCTTAGCACCGATGATGTTAAACTGCGTGTTTGACTGGTTAGTCAGTGTGGTAGTCTGGTTCAGAGTAGCCAACTGGTTTTCATAACCTTGTCTTTCAATAGCAGTCTTTACATCGCAGCAGCAAGAAGCCATCTGATTTGCAATCTGGCAGTTACCTGCTTGGATAGCATTGATGATTTGCTGAGAACTCATACCTACCTGACAGCCAACTTCGGATACCTTGGAGCTTACGCCATTGATAGCCTGTTGAATCTGACCTACAGAGCAGTTCAAGTTTGTAGCCAAGCTGTTGATAGCCTGTCCGTTTCCGGTGATTGCTTGCATCAAGAGTTCACGACCGTTGTCATTGTTGATAAGACCAGCGAGACCAGCGTTAGCAGGTACACCACCACCATCATTTCCACCAAAGCCGTTACCCCAGCCACCACGTCCCATCAATGGGAACAGGAAGAACAAGAAGATAATCCACATGAACCAACTACCGTCACCACCGAATCCGTTGTTTCCTTTGTTATTCATAGCCAGCAAAAGATTGGGGTCTAAGCCATTCTTCTGCAACAGCGGAGCAAGCATTCCTAACATGCCTGAACCACATCCACAACCCCCAGCTTCCGGGGTGTAAACTACAGTTTTGCTTTCCATAAAAATACGTTTTAAATGTAGCTCGACGTTGAACCACGCTTAAAAGAAGCGAATATACCCGAATTAAACTATCGAATTTTTCTATATAGATAATCGTTTGAGTACAAGTCGATTATAATAAACTTTGGAATTTATTTTGATTATTATGCACTAATTATTACATTTGTGTCTTAATCAGTACATATATGAAATTGGCATATAAATTTCAGAAAAGAATAGATGAAATAGCGGAAGAAGTCTGTAAGTACTTCAATGTAAGCGAACAACAGATAATTAGTAGAGATTGCACAGAGAATGTTTCCAATGCGAGATATTTTTTATGGTATATACTTCATTATGAAATGAAGTTGTCCGGAAAGACATTAGCTAAAATGTATTTCAGAACGCATAGGGGAGTGTTTAAAGGTGTAGCTAAAATACGGTCAGGGTTAAAGACGCAACCATTCTATCAGATAATCTATGATAACCTATATAAAAAAGTAGAACCCCTCATACCCGAAGATATAGAGAGGTTCTTAGAAAACATGGAAGAAAAAAGAAATATCAATTAATCCAAACCTTCAAGCCATAAGAACCTTTTGGGTGTCCGGCATAAAGCAGGCTACTGAACATTGTATTGATACTCCTTATCAATTGAGTTTGTATTCTCATCTCAGCTAATAAGGGGTTGCTTTCTACATCATTGCTGAGTAAAGCCCGAATGTTCTTTATTTCCAAATTGGTATCAGCAACATAGAAACGCATACTGTTCAATAGGGCTTCCAGTGCTTGTGCGGTATCTTCGGTAATAGATTTGATACCTTCTTGCAAACCGGATAATCCAGAAGCATCTTGTTTGAAAAGCCAATCTTTCAACCATTCAGGAATTTGCTTGTCTATATCATTGAATATATTATCCAATTGATTTGCAAAATTCTTAGTCGTATCTTCATCTAAATTGGGAACTTCGCCTGCCGCTGCTTCATACGCTTTAATATATTCATTATAAGCATCTTCCATCTTTTTCTTTTCAGCATTATAATCCCATCCAGCTACTTTTGCAGCATATTCCGCAGAATCTCCCCATGCCTCATCCCATTTTCTTATTTTTTCTTGTGCATTTTGATATCTTTTAAAAGCATCTTCGGCAGCAGCAGCTTTAGGAGTTAAAGCACTCCAATAATCATCTACCCATTCTTGCAATTTGGGTTCAATAAATTTCTGTATAACCAATTGCTTTAGAATATTTGAAACAATATCATGGACTGAATTACCCCATGCTGTAGCTGCATCTGTCCCCTCTGCAAAAGCATCAAATAAAGCATCTCCTAATGTAGAAGCCAAATCTTTGAAAGAGCCGACTAAGTTCTCTTTCATTTCTATAGACAAGTCTTCTATATCATTCTCTAAATCATGGATTGCTTCTCTCCATTCATCTATGCGGTCGTCGTCAGGCTTTTTCTTTCCTTGTTCAGCCTCTATCATCCGATAGTAGCTATCAATCTGTTTTTGTAAAAGTTCAATTCGTTCTGCACTTTTAGCATAGGCATCTATAGATAACCCGTTTTCAATGGCACGAGTCAAGTCCTCGTATGCCGTTTGTAATTGCTTTACCTTCTTTGTTTCAGATTGAATTGCCCTTTCTCTTTTCTTATCTCCGATGGCAAATATAGCTCCAACTGTTTCAAAGACACCAGCAGCAGCCTGTAAATATCCCATAGGTCCCTGTGCCAAGCCAGCAGCGATATTGCTTACACCTCCAAGTATTTCAGAAGTAGAACTAAGTGCATCTTTAGCTCCGGCAGAAAGATTTCCCAAGGAATTATTCATTGCATCTGTTAGTCCGGCTGTCTCCGATGCAATCTTAGAAGCATATGCCGCTGCTTTCTTTAACTGTTCTCCTTTCTTTTCTCCATCATCTAATCCATTTTTAGCAGTGACTTGGGCGTTCTTTTCTACGCTTAACTCCTTATTTAAAACTTTCAGACGTGCTTTATCAGTGTTTAAAGTTAGCTTCTTAATATTTGCTTCCTTTGAATTGACTCCTTTTTTATTAACAGCGTCAGTATATTCTTTTTCAGATAAAGCAATAATATCTTCTAATATTTTTTTCTGTTCTTCTAACTGGTCAATATTTTTAGAAGCGTCTACATATTGAGACTCTAAATCTTTCTTTTCTCTTAAATAGTGAATATATCCTTTGATGTTGGGCAACAAGTCCTTAAACGGATTTCTGGATTGAATCTGTTCATCTATCTTGTTCATTTGGTTGACAATCTCTTTGAGTTGATTAGGCGGCAAATCACCTAATGATTCTCTAAGAGATGCGAGTTTAGCTTTCATCTGTTCAAGTACTCTGGTAGATACTTTATCCAAATCTTCAAACATGGATATGTACATATCACTTTCCTTAAACTCATCAAAGGCTTGCTTATCTAGTTTTTGCTTTGTTTCTTTCTTTATATTTTTAGTAATTTCCTCTTTCTGGTCAGGAGTAAACTCTGATGGTATATTTGCCAATTTAGCCTGTTCTTCCAGCCGGATACGTATTCTCTCCGAAGATGCTTTTTTCAGATATTTAGCATAATCCTTCAACCGGACATCTAGCTCTTTATTTTCAGCAGCAGTTATCATCTTGGATAATTTATAATAAGAATCCAATTGCTGTTGTCCCAATTTTGACAAGTCAGGATAAGCCTCTTCCAATGCTTTACGGATATCATTTAAGCTAGAAACATCCACATGGAATAGTTGCTTTATCAAATCATTATCCAAACCTTGTGTTTTGAGGTCTATGGATAGTTCATATCCGGAGAACATATTCTCAATCGTTCTTTCAAAATCAGCTATGTTTTGCTCCGAAACAGAAATGGATACTTCTGACCTTAATTGTGCGGCAGCAGCAGCCCATGCACGTCTTAATTCTTCTCCGGCTTTTCCACCAATAGTTTCAGCAATGCTCTCCATCTCGGCAGCAATAGAAGCCTTGTCGAAGTCTAATTCAAGAGGTTTACCGAATAAATTTTGATAAGCATTTCCAAACTCCTTAGTCAAAATGTTTTTTGCATCGGCAGCACCTTGGGTTTTCCTCAACTTTTCATATTCGGATTGCAGGCGTTTTAGCAAATCGAGTTGGGCTTTCAATCGTTTTTCATAAGCACTTTCTTCTCTTTTTTGCTGTGATTTGGTATAATACCCATAACTCTTTGCAAAGGCTTCCAATTCATCAGCACGTTTCTTATATAAAGCTGCTAACTGGTCATTGCTCATTTCATCATTCAATTGGGCAGTAGCCAATTTAGCCCTATTTTCTTCTTCCCTTAATTCTTTAATTCTGTTGAGAAGATTTTTAAAATAGGTATCAGGCGTTTCCTCTACTTGAATGAGCTTAATGTTAGTTTTTAATTTTTTAGTATTACGATTAATCTCATTTATTTTATCATAAATGATTTGTTGCAAATCAGATAATTCTTTCTGAACCTGTTTTTTATTAAAGTCTATATTAATTCCAAGCCGAGTTTGCATTCTATGTTTAATGAATGTTTGCGTAGCTTTATCTTCATTCCCGGCTGCGGAATTTACAAAATTTCTAATTGTATTTATATAGGTTTGTTTCTCTTCGGCATCTAACTTTTGAAATTCTTCTTTTGTAATTCTGGCTGCTAGTAATGCCTTATCTTCCAAAATTTGATATTGCTTTTCAATCAAATCGGTAGCACCCCTAAAGGTTATAGAAGTTAGAGTAGCCTCATGCTGCACTTGTTTCAATGGTGCTATAATATGAGTTACATCTACTTTTCCTTCACCAATTAATCCACTACGAAGTAGCTTCATCAATTTATCAACCTTTTCAGTAGTAGTAAATGCTCCTTCATCTATCTGTCTAAACCATTCATTAAAAGTTGAATTAGTCTTTCCTTGCTGCATTAATCGGACTATTTTAGAAGCAGCGGAATCATAGGCAACTCCCAGCTTTTCTACAGCCTTTTTATTTTCTTCTATACTTTCCGAAAACTTCTGTGTGTCACGAGCAAAGTTAGTACCGTCTTCCTTCATTAAATCATTTAGAACTTGCGTCTGACGGAGTTCTTTATTATATTTTTGCTGTGCTATAGTTAAATCACCAGTGATATTCTTTTGGTCTTTCAGCTTTTTGTAGACGTCTGGATACTGAGCTTGTAGAACTGCTAAAGAAGCACTCAATTCTTTTCTACGCTTATTGCTTTCTTCTTCGGCATCGGCATATTCTTTTGTTCCTTCTGTGTATTTTCTTAACTCTACTGTGGAATCTTTATATGCTTGCTCTTGTTTTTTTATTTTATCTACAAGTAAATTAAATTTATTTATTTGGGTATCAATAGAGTTTGTCAATAAGTCAAATTTAGCTTTCGCTTCTTTGGTCTTCTTTGACATTTCTAAAAAAGCATATCCGGCAGATAATACTACAGTAGCAAGTAATACCCACGGATTAGCCTTTAACCATGCACCTGCTTTATTCATCCATAGGACAGTCTTTGCCATTGCTGATGCAAGCCCACCTTGTGCGATAGTCGCTTCAATAGTAGCCGCAGTTAAGGACTTAGTAGCAAGAACTGCATATCCAGTTTTTATTATATAAATAGCTGTAACGCTAGCAACTGTTTTTAAAGCAACTGCAAAAATCTCCCAATTCTCTACAACAGAACGTAAAGCAGATACCATTCCTTTGAGTACTCCGTCATTTGCTTTGCCAATTTGGTTAAACATCACATCGAAGCTGTCCTCTAAGTTGGCTAATTGTCCCTGTAAAGTTTCAGCTTGTATTTCCTGCATGTTATAGAAAATACCACCAGCGGATGTTAACTTCTGAAATATCTTTTCAACGTCTCCGAAAGATACCATACGTTTAGATACCATCTCAAATACTTCACCCACTGATACCATTCTACCTTCCAACTGAGTAAAGTAATCAGCCAGTTCTCCCAAAATATTAACTCCGGCTTCCGAAAATTGTCTGAGTTCCTGTCCACGGAGGTAATTAGCTGCTTTAACCTGCCCAAAGGCAAGAATTAAACGCTGCATATCCACACCTAGACCACTGGAAATATCTGCCAACATCTTAGTTGTATCGTATAACTTTTCAGTTTCGATACGATAAGCGGCTAACTGTTTTGTGTAGGATATTAACTCCTTAATAGTATAGGGAGATTTAATAGCCAATTGTACCGTCTTCTCAAACAAAGCATCGGCTTCATCCTTATTCTGTAATATGGCTTGTAAAGAACGCTGTTGAATTTCAAATTCTCCACGAACTTTAACCATTTTACCGATATATCCTTCAATGGCGGATACGGAGAATAACAATGCTAACTGACGTTGCAATTGAGCAGATGTATCCAATATTCTCGATTGTTGTTTCCTAAGTTCTCCGGTTTTCTGTGCAGCTTGTGTATTAGCAATCTGTAAACGGTTCGTTTCAGAAACAATGTGATTTATTTGAGCAGTATAATCTCTACCTGTAGCAGTTAGTCGCTCTTGTGCTTGACGTAATCGAGATATTTTATTTATTCTCTGAGTGATAGTTTGCTCCGGTCTTTCTAAAGCTCTACGATAAGATTCTTCTGCTTTCTCAGCTATCTTTGCCGATTGAGCAGCACTTCTATCAGCACGTTTTTTTTCTGCTTCTGTTTGCCGGATAGCTTTTTGTTTCTCTTTCTCAGCTTGTATTTCTTTTTGATAATTTGTTTTATCAATTCTCTTTTGGTCGGCAGCATAGGCAGCTTCAACAGAAGCACGATATTCATCAGTAGCTTTTGCTCTTTTTTGTAATTCAGAATTTCCAGAACGGAAAGAAGCATTGAGTTGTTCCATTGCTTCTTTCTGTCTTTGAGCTGTTAATGATGTTTGGTTTAATGTATCCAGATATTCATTCCATGCTGTGTGTGTCGCTATGACACTTCTCTTCTCTTGTTCTAAAGCGGCTATTTCACCTTGTATTTGTGGTATTAATTCAGTTCCAGCAGATGCTTCTCTAATTGTATTCCGTGATATTACACCGCTTCCGCTGCTCTTTAAGGAAGACATTTGGTTATCCAAATCTTTCACAGCAGATGTAGAATCATTCAATAAGTTTTTCAATGATTCTATTTTCTTGTTAACCGTATCAACCGGAGAAGCTGCAACTTTATTCAATTGCTCAGAAACCTTAGCTACACTATTTGCTAATTTTCCAACTTCCGTTTCCGAAGATTTAGAGAAACTTTTCTTAAATGATGTCCCGGCTTCCTTTACTTTATTGATAAATGGATTTATCCCATTTGCCATGTCGGAAAAGGCTTGTGTTACTACACGCTGTGTCTCTTGACTGGTTTTAGCAATTTGCTCTATCTTCTTATCGGCACTATCTAATTGATCTAATACCGATTTAGGAATATTCAATACATATCCATCTGCTGCCATAATTCTTATTCTGCTTTTATTACAGGTATCCCAAAATCATTTGCTAATTGAGAGATACTTGTTACATTAATCTTTTTCTTCTTCTGGAATTTAGCATCTTCATTGTCTGGAAGATATACAATATGTGTGGAGTCGTTTTTGGCTATACCAATTTGAGCGATTGTCATTTGCCACATATATTGTTCCATTGTAACGGAGGGAAATGCTTTTAAGAAATCAAACATTTCACCATAACTCGTCCGGGCTATTACGAGTTCCGTTCGGTTATCTTCGTCTTTCTCTCCAAGGCTATCTGCTTGAAAGTCTGCGTTAGTCCGGTAATCTGAAAAAAAGGCTCAATCCCAATTAAATTAAGAACCTCAAAAAGAAGATTTGCCCAATCTTTGACTTCCGTTTCCCAAAGTATCGTATCGTAAACTTTTTGATAATCAGTATCTATCCGCTTCTTGTCATTGATTAAAGCTAAGGTTAATATTCTACAAACCGAAGGGAAATTAGTAGTCATTTCTTTTAAGACATCTCCAAAAGAAGCATTCTCCACTTTACTTATCTTAGTTGCCTCTTCTGCAATCATCCACATCGTTCCCGGTTTCAGAGACCGGATTTCCCATTCAGTATCTTTTAACTTCACTAAAGAAGGTGAATCGTTCATTATCTGAGCGAGTCTTTCCATTGCTTCATCGCTCACAGGCTCATCGGCTGATTTGTATTTCTTTTCTTCCATGACTTAAAAATAAAAAGGAGGGAGTTTCCTCCCTCCCTTGTTTATATTGAACTTGAAAACGCAGGTACTACAAGAGTAACAGGGTCGCTGTCACTTGTTGTAAGATTGTCTCCAACCGCCTTTAAGTAGTAAGTGAATGTATCCGCAGCTTTCAGAGAAGAACCGGTATAAGTCACAGTATCTTTAGCAATCGAAGTCCAAGCTCCTGTTGTACCTTTACGAATACTATATCCATTATTACCGGTTACATTCTTCCAGCCAACTTTAACGGATGTTTCAAGTCTACTAGAAACGACGAAATTAGTTGGCGTTGCTAATTTCGTCAAGCTCCCCCCGATACTTTCGGAATGATATAGAACGGAGTCAATGGAGCATTGGCTTCCGAACCTACCTTACCAGCGTAACAAGTACCGGAAATAATACCCTGAACAATACCTGTCTTCAAGCTGGCTGCTTCAATACGACCGGAAATTTTCACTTTGGGACAAACCAAAGTACCATCGTTAAACGCTGCTTCAATTTTTGCCCATACTGGTTTATAGGTATTGGGAGCACAGATATTACCACCAGAAATGGTAAACCCCATAATCTTAGTCAAAAGGTCAGATTGGATATCACCAGAGTTCATGGTCACGGTGTAACGTCCCAATGTAATATTTTCATAGATTGGTTCGTCTTTGGTCTCTGAATCAATCGCATTGGTCGTATTGTCTTCCTGAGTAATGGAAGTTGAATCCGCTACGATTTGGTCAAGAGAATAGGTGTCTGTACCTAATGCACCAGCAGCAGTGTACGGAGTGATGAGGATTTGTTGCACACCGCCCAAAATCAAAGCGGTATCTCCTAAATTTGTTGTTGCCATAGTTTATAAATTAAATAATTAATACCCAGATTCTTACTATATTTACGTGAAGATTACGAACTGCGTCGTAGTCTTCCCGGGTTTCTGAACGGTGAATACGATAACGAGAATTGGATGATACCTGTTCTTTGATTATCTCATTCAAACGCTTTTCCATCTTAGACATGACAGCTACGTTTTTTTTGCCGTTGCTAAGAGGTTTGGCGTAAAGATAGATATTCACTCCACCGGAAGCATAAGCGTTATAATCAGTCAAACTTGTATCACAAGATATTACTACCATGTCTTTCCAGCTATCGGGAATAGTACTTGGTAGAGTAGATGGATATACATTTTCAGACAAATCCCCATCCAATATTTCATTGAAATAGGATTCAATCGCAGATATGTTCAACAAATTATCATCTCTCATAATGCAGCTACCCTTCCATCTTGTATTTTATATACACTTGCTTCTTTTATCTTTGCAGCCAGTGCTCGGATATCGTCTCCTATCATAAAAATTACATTGTATTTCCTTTTCAACGGATATTGCCCGGCTTCCAAAATTCCACCATAAAACATGGCGACAACGACAACCAATTGCATACCATCAGAAGATGGTTTATATGTTGCAAAGAAATCTTCTATAGCCTCTCTTCCGCTAATTTTCTCCCCCGTGTTGGGGTCTTTTTTCTTAGTAGAAGACATAGGCGTAAAGAAACTTTTGGTATTCGGATAAATCTTATAATTATAATAGACTGCGCTTCCATAGCTATCATGTAGGTTCTGTGTCTTATCCTTACCGAAATCTGCCTTTAGATAGGCTGTTTCAATAAGTTTCCGACCATCCCTTGCTAGCTTATTGGCTAGGTCTTTTATATATCCATCCTTTATACTCACGTTGTCCTATCAGTAATATAAGCCACACATCCACCCATCTGAGTAGGGAAAAGTCCAATGATAGTCCCATTGACTTCCATTCCATACATAGAACCTCTAAAAAGATAACCACGTTTAATGTTAATGCCTACAGTAGTATCAAAAGGGAAATAGATATTGAATGAAGCGTTAATAGCTCCACTTGTATCTGTTTTTGATGATTCTTGTATGTCACATTTGGTTTCAAAGTCGATTATTTCTTCATCTACTTGTTCTTCCAATGGCTTACTCTCATCAATTCCAACGTGATAAAACACACCATCAAACGGATATTCTTGTATGCGGTTTCTCTCTATGTACATCAGTCGTTCTCGTTAATCCATTGTAAACCTTCGCTTGGAATTTCCTCTATTTTGGGGTCGTTCCACTTTTTATATAACCCAATCATAACATTATAGACTTCTTTCTTGGTGTCGTATCGTTGACTACCGATGGTCTGTATAAATTGCCCATGTTGATTAGTCATGTTAGCGGTATAGTTGGGGGCAGTATAGATTACAAACAACAAATCAGCGAGACATAAGTCTTTCTGTTGCTGAGTAAGTTCTTTATAATCTGTTATGTCGGCTACATCACGTTCCATTGCGATACGGGTTAAGACCGCCTTATCGAAGACAAAGGCGGTCAACCCAGAAAGATAATCTATAATATCAAATTGTATCATATCAATTAGTCTTTGTAGTATCTACAATGATATGCCAAGGGAACTCGGTCAATGACGGGATGGCAGACATCATCAAGTCCGTATGCCATTCTTTCAAACGTCCATTCGGCACAGTAGAGTTTACCAAGCGAGCGATACCGCCATCCAAAGAAGCGAATACCATCTTGATTTCGTCTACACCAAATTTCGGGAACAAGTTTTCATCCAAGATGTCAGTGTACTGGATATCACCAGCATAACCAACCGGACGGAGAACAGCGATACCTTCTTTCCAACCGTTTACCATTGTGGTCTTGTCCCATCCCAAGTTCTTTTCTTTCTCTACGACGATTTCGATTGGAGAAAGACCCGGGATGCTTGCCGTTGCGTTACGGAAAAGTTCTTCGGGGATAATCTTGATTTCAGGAGAAGCCGTTGGGCTATTGGTATTCAGGTCACGATAGTACTGAATCCATTCACGAACTTCTGCATTTTGCAGAATTACCTTCTGGAACATATCGTAAGTGACCATCCACTTCATTGCACCTTGGTAATTGGTACGTTCACGGAAATTGTATTCAATCTCTACCATTTGGGTGAGCAACTTACAAGTCGGGTCAGTCCAAGTTTTTTCACCAGCTTTTACGAAGTTCTCTGCCGGAATTTCGGCTTTCTGGATTCTACCTCTGATACCACGACCAAAGTCACAGATAGTCTTACCGGTAGATTGCAGTTGAGCACCAAGATAGTTCAGAGTTTGGTCTTTACTGTCAATCAGCAATTGAGCCTCTTCTGCCCATGCTTGCAGAATCTTCGCATCGTTTCCAAATTGAGCGAAATATTCCTCTTTATACTGACGCTCCATTGCTGTCTCAACGAGACCCGGGGTGATAAAGTCAGGAATACTTGCAGAATAGAAAGCGAAACCTTCCTTATCCAGAGGGATAGAATCACCATACGGTGCTCGCATATCCATCAAAGGTGCAGAAGTTGATTTCTTGGTAGAAACGGTAAACGTTGCATCTCCTTTAGCATTCTTCGGAGTCTTGGTGTCAGCAATCGAATACTGAGTTCTCCACCATCCATAATTTATACGGAGCATTTCAGAGTTATCAATGAAACTCTGCAAAAAGTTTATGCCCTCTCTACTGTTAAAGAGAGCAGCATATCTACTATTATTAAAGTCAAATTTTGCCATTCTATATACTCCTTTCTTTAATTAGCACGAAGCGTGAACCATCCTTTTACTAAGGAAACATTTCTTTCTTTCAATACAGCCGGAGGCATTGGAGACATTCGGTGAATGTATGCTGTTCCTCCCAAAGTCGGAGTTAGCATATATATTGCTCCGTCCCAATCGTCTTCATTCTTTGCGGGAATGTAAGAGAAATCATAGTCGCAAGGAAGCATAGCATTGGGGTTCTGAACCAACATCTTATCGTCAGCACCAGCTTTTGTTCCTTCTACCAATACATCACCTACAGCCAATGCACCGATAGCAGCACTTAATGTAAGTTTCCATACATCTGAGCCAGCATCAGTAGTTGCCTCTACAGCAGTAACCGTAGCGGAAGTACCTGTACCATCCAGAGTGTCCGGTGCTTTCATCAAGATGTTTCCAACTTCCGGTATGTGTCTGTAACCAGTACGAGCAATCAGAACTTCTGTTCCTGCGGCTTCCACAACCTTTGCTACTTCAAAAGTCTTCATCAGAATTACAACAGCATTGTCGCTATCATTTGTAGTACCGCCATTGTATCTATATTCTACCAAGTCACCAGCGAACATCTTTCCCCTTCCCTGAAAGGGATTCTGAACTACACCACCGGTAGTCGGGAAAACGAACTGGTTCTTTATGCCCTGCAATTTTACGAAGACGTATCGAGTCCCCCCGATGCTTCCTCTTTTCTGTACAAGTGCCGTACCTAAGAATACGCCACCATACATGAAATCGTTAAAATCGTTTTCGTTCATTTTATTATTCTTTTTTAGGTTTCAAGTCGCTCCAAAGTTCCTTCTCATCCAAGATGGGTTCTCCCTTTGGGGTTTTGGGAGTAATGATAGAAGGAATTTCAGCCTTCGATTTGTTGTAAATCTTTAAATAAGATTCAGTCTTCTTGTCTACATCGAAATCTTCGGTAATGTTGATTTCAGAAATGAACTCGTTTGCCCATTCTTTGTCAACTCCCTTTTCTCCCAATTTCGACAAAAGTGTACTTCTCAAAGAGCCGATTTTCTCCTTTCTTTCCTTTTCAGCAAGCTGCGCTTCCAACCGTTCCAACCGTTCCTGAATAGGGTCTTTCTTGTTCTTGTCCTTATCCGGGTCAGAATTTTGGTCAGGGTCGGGATTAGGATTTAGAGGATTCTTTTCCTTGTACATTTTTACGAAATCTGCGTTATCCTTTTCAACATTGGCGTTTTGCGTACTTACAATAGGCAAAGCGGCTTTGAAGAAAACATCCAACTCAGTTTCATCGTTTGCAAGTAACGGCATTAGGGTGTCTAATGTGGTGTTAATGCTTCTTTCTGTCAAACGCAGGGTTTTCCCGCCTTTGGTCAGTTCACCTTTGAGTTTTTCAAAGGCTTCTTGTTTCGTAAACTTCATAGTTTCTCCCAATTAGTTAATAATTCACACACAAAATAAAGCATTATTGACAAGTTTGAAGTTGGTTGAAATGAGAAATTAGTTCATATATGAACCAGTTTATTATATTTGTGAATTTTTTCAAACAGAAAGAAAGCTATTTTTGTGGTTATAAAGATATGGAAAAGGAGGAAGTAAAAAATAAAGCTAAAGTCTTCAAATGCCAAAAAGGCGGTCAGGAGGCATTCGTAAGGTCAAACGTAGATGTTTGCTTCTTTGGTGGTGTGCTTAACTGCGGAAAGGCTCAACCAGTTGATTCAAAGGTTATTACCCCGTTTGGAGAAACGACTATAGGAGACCTCATGGTAGGGGATATTGTATCTGGATTTGATGGGAAATCACAGATGGTTTTAGGCATTTATGATAAAGGTCAAAGAGATATTATTCGTCTTCATTTTGATAATGGTCTATATACAGATTGTTGTGAGGAACATCTTTGGAACGTTTACAATTACCGGAAAGATAAGATAGTAACTGTAGATACAAATTATATCATTAAACAATTAGACAAGAAGCGTATCCACATCCCTTTATGCCATCCTGTTGAATTTGAAGATAAAGGAAATTTACCTATTCATCCATATACATTAGGAGCACTTATTGGAGATGGTTCTTTTACTAATAGTGATAATGCAATTAAGATAACTACTGATGATGAAATCGTAAATCGTATTTCTGAATTAGAAAATGTTGAAGTAAGGAAATACAGTCCTATAGATAGATACCAACATTTTACTCTCATATCTAATGATATAAGAAGAGGATTAGAATCTTTATGTTTGATGGAAAGTCATTCCTACGATAAATTTATTCCTGAATGTTACAAATATACATCTGTAGAAAACAGAAAAGAGCTTATTAGAGGACTATTTGATACAGATGGATATAATGATAAAAGAGCTAATCGAGTTGAATATACTACTACGTCTAAACGGTTAGCCGACGATATTCGATGGATAATACATTCATTGGGAGGTAAAACCAGCGTATGTGTTGTTACTGGTAAATATAGAGATAGATACGGGAAACAGGTAACATGTCGTACCGCATATCGTATCCAATGCCGGATAGAAAACAGAAATGACTTATTTACATTAGAAAGAAAAAAGGTATATAGGTCAGATAATAAAAGGATATTTAATGATATTGTTCGTTATGAGAAACTTGGTAAAACACACATGAAGTGTATTAAGGTTTCCAATGAAGACGAATTATATCTTACGGATAATTTTGTAGTTACTCATAATACTTTTGGTGCTATTCTATCTGTAGCTGAATGGTCTAAGATACCTCGTTTCCGTGCTGTTTTCACTCGTAGAAATCTACAAGACACTAAAGCTGGTGGTGGTATGGTTGATGAATTTAGAGGAGTATATGGGGATTCTGTACAAGTTAAACAAGCAGACAGTCCTCGTGTCACTTTTCCTTCTGGTGCTTTTGTAGACATTACACATATTGCTGATGAAAATCCTAAGAAGTTGATGGAACGTGTCAAAGGATGGCAGTATGATATGGTATATATGGATGAGTTAACATCCTACGAGTGGTCTACATTCAATACAATTATTACCCGTAACCGTGGTTCTGCCGGTATCGGTTCAAAGATACGTGGCACAACCAATCCAAAGAAGTCTCACTGGCTTCGGACATTCCTTAAACCTTATATTGGATATGATGGCTTTATCCGTCCTGACATGGATAGAAAGGTGCTGTATTTCTTCATTGAAGGTGAAACTGTTGATACTGTTGTTTGGGGAGAAAGTAAAGAAGAGGTATATCAGAAATGTAAGATATCCATAGACCGTAAACTGAAAGCCGTTAACAAAGGAGTGGTCAAGTTTTCCTATGAGAACTTGATTAAATCCTTCTGTTTTATATTAGGTAATATAAGTGAAAACGTTGCTTCATTAGGAGATAACAAAGACTATATTGGTAGCGTTGCCGCATCTGGTGGAAAGCGTGGTCAAATACTTTTGGAAGGTAACTGGAACGTAGACGAAGACGACGATTCAGAAGCTCCTATACCTTCTTCTGTAGCTAGAGAGACATTTATGACTGACCCACAGCGAAATGGGGATAGATGGATTACAGCCGACTTAGCGGATTATGGAACAGATAATCTGGTAGCAATCGCATGGGATGGACTACATATCTTGGATGTTATGATTTTGGGGAAGACAACACCTCGAATGAATGCTGAAAGATTATTATCATTTGCAGAAAAATGGGATATAGCCAACACTCATATTATATTCGATGGAACAAATGCCAGATACATGTCTGACTATATACCAGATGCTCTTCCTTTCCTTTCAAGTAATGCTCCCTGTGGAATGTATGCTCGTTCGGCATATCTATTAAAAGATGAGTGCTATCTCCGTCTAAGATTTCTTATTAATGAAGGTATGTTATCGTGGGATGATGAAGTTGCTTCAAGACGCTATTATCATTCCAAGATGAAAGAAGAGATTAGCATCCAAACAGAGTTTATCGAGGAATGTTCCGTTGTCCGATTCAAACAACAGTTCAGTGGAAAGTTCCGTCTTTTAAGTAAGAAGGAAATGAATCAGATGCTAGGTAAAGGGCGTTCTATGGACTTACTTGACCCTATAGCTTACCGGATGCTTCCATTGTTAGAATATAAATATGGAGAAGAGTTGACTCAAACAGCTAAGTTTGATGAACCGGAAAAAAGTATTATTACTCATAGAAGAGACAATATATATAATCCAAGTTTTTGGGCATAGGAGGTACAAATGAATTTAGAAGACATTAAAGATACAATCAACGCAGGGAAGAAACTGAAACATAACATTTCAGTCCGGGACATTTCTTATGTTCTTCTTCTAAATAGTTTTGATGATAATAAGATTGCATTCAAAGCGATTTGGGGCAATGAAAGTGATGAAGAAGACATGAAAGAATATATGTCTTCCAAAAAGATAATCTTTCTACAAACTTATCTGAAAGCATTAAATAAAGATGAGAAAGAAGAAGTAAAATCTCCTGTTAAAGTAGAAAATTTCGCAGAAGACATTACTTTTGAGGAAAATAAGGCAGAACTTATTAAGTTGTTAAGTGATGTCAAGACAGCGCATGCAGAGGGGAAATTGGATGCGAAAGATGCTCTCAAAATGCAGATTGATATTCGAACCAAACTAAATGACAAGTTCGGCACAGAAGAGAAAGAAGATAAGGATTGCGTTGTAGTGGTTGAACCTAAGTTCAATTATATTTGTCCCTATACCCAAAGAGAATGTTATGTAAACAGTAAAGAACAATGTATGAAACGGTACAATTTAATTGAAAAGGAGACAAACAATGGCTGATTATAAAGAACAAATAAAGTATTTGATTGATAACCCGGATGAGTTGCTTCAAAAGAAACCATTCTTTAGAGGGGTTGTAGACTATAGTAGTTTATGGAATTACACACGTGAAGTATCCATCAACCAAACAGTAAGGGCGGAATTGCCTAAATTTAAAAAGAAGGTTATCTCACAACAACAATTTCTGGAAGAACTAGACCCTCAGTGCCACAAAGTCCTTTTTGACCAGAATGTCCCTTCTATTACCATGAAGTTGGACAACGGTAGCTATGTGGAGATTGAATATCAGAAGATGGCTGTATCTTTCCAGAAGAACATAAAAGACAAGCAGGTTCTTCATCTGTGTGGGAATGACATGCTGTTTACTCTTATGGAAACACAGCCTTCTGAACAACAAGCTAAAGACTTCATTACCTTTAAACAATATTGGAGATTACGTAATCAGGATGGCATGAAGACTAAACTGGTTGATGCTCAATTGTCTGTAGGTGATGCAGGTTTACTTTATTACTTTGACAATAAAAAGAGAATCAAATGCCGTCTTTTATCTTTTATGGATGGATATATCCTGTGTCCTCACAATGACGATAATGGAGACCGTATATTGGAAAGTGTCTACTACACCGATGGAGAGACGGAATACATTGATTCTTACGACGACACGTATGTTTACCATCATAGCAATAGTGGTCTGGATGCAGCCGACAAAGGATGGAAACTGGAAAGTGTAGAAGTTCACGGTTTTTCCGAAATACCTTTAGTAACAAAACGTGGAGATGTTGCATGGAACAATGCACAAAGTATCATTGAAGCATACGAAGTGTTATATAACATATTCAATGTCATTCAGAAACGTCATGGTTGGGGCATCCTCTATATTAAAGGTCGTTTCGATGATAGCGGAAAGACGATAGCGGGTAGCGTAATTCTAAATGATAGGTCTATGAATGCAGAAGGGGATGCTAAATTCCTGTCTCCCCCATCTCCACAAGGCTATCTGGACACTCTTCAATTGCTGGAAGAAACTATTCAGAAATGTTCCAGCACGACCTTTATTCTTCCCAAAGACATTAAAATGTCCGGTGATATATCCGGCATTGCGATTATGATGTCTATGTCAATGGATATTGAAAACGCATTGCAAAAGGTTATTGACTACCAAAATGTTGCCGATAAAATGTGTCGTCTGTTCAAAGAAGGATTGGCTAAAGAATTGGTTGAGAAAAAGATACAATCAACAGCGGTAACAGACTTTGAACAATTGAACATCAATGCTTCTTTCAAAGTATGGAGACCACAATCAGACACCGAATTTGCATCTATGCTTGTGAATTTAAAGACAAATGGTATCATATCCGAAGAAACAGCCACAGAAGAAAGTCCGGTTTCTGCTCCCGATGAAAAAGAACGCAGGAAAAAAGAGGTAGAGTTGCAAGAACAAAAGGAATTGGAAAAAGAAGAAAGAGCCGTTAAATTAGCGGCTTCTAAGAGCAATAATAATGAAAAATAATTAGTACCTTTGGGTACTATCTAAAACTCTATTTTATGGATTGGCAAAGCATCATAACGATTGTAAGTGTATTATTAGGTGGTGGTGGAGCGATTGCTCTATATAAAGCTAAACCTGAGAAGGTTTCTTATGAAATAAAGAATCTGCGTGAAATCATCGAAGAGATAAGGAAAAATCGAGATGAGGACAAAAGAGAGAATAGAGAAGAAATCGAGAGACTTAATCTTAAAATAGGAAAGTTAGAATTAAACGATGATATCAAGTCCAGAGCCATTTCAAAATGGCTCACTTGCCATTTTATACCAAGGGAAAGTAATTGTCCTGTAGCTGAATTTATCGAGAATGCAGAAAAGATTATTCAGAAGAAAACAGAACAGATTAACAATATAAAAGAAAAGAGAAATAATGAGCAAGCCATTAATTAAAATCTTCACCTATGTAGACGGAGTGAATGATACTCCTTTTCCAAATGAAGAGAATCAATTAATTATTCCTGAGTATTCCTTTAGTGAAAGCCGCATGGGTTCTGTGAACCTAACCGCTACTGCAATGTATCCAAACTGTTTGGATGATAAGTGGGTCACAGGGAAACAATACGCTGACTTTCGTGGTGAGAGATATTTCATAGTTAAAACTCCGTCTTCTTCCAAATCAAACGACGATGTTCGATACAAACATGACATTGAATTCGTTTCTGAAAGAAACATCTTGGAGACTATTTATTTCTATGATGTTGTATCTGATAACACTTCGGTAGATCGGTATGTAAGTAATAGTACAAAGGTATTGTTCTATGGAGATGTGCATGAACTGGTTGCTCGTTTGAATTATTCTCTGGAATATAGTCAGGTAGCCTACCGACTTGTCGTTGATGCAGGCATTACTTCCGAGGTTAAGCAGGTCTCTTTGGAAGATGTGTTTGTCTTTGATGCTATACAGGAGATTTTCAATATCTTTGAACTTCCTTTTTATTTCGTAGGAAAGACATGTCATGTTGGCTTTACGGATAATGCCATTACTCATACATTCCGGTATGGAAAAGATTATGAGTTGCTTTCCATCAATAAGACAAATGCCAATTATAAAATAACCAACCGAGTTACCGGAACGGGTAGTTCGGATAACATTCAGTTCTATTATCCAAATCCAAGCAATGACCGGGCAGCAATTGAAGCGGCAGGCGGGAAATGGATAACTCCGGCTGGCACTCTTATGCCGCCTATCTATCGAGATACGGATGGTGCAGAACGCTTCTACAATGCAATTAATAAAAGGTATATCAATCCAGAGACAGGAGAATACTATGTCTTTGAGAATGAATTTACAACAGCTAGTCAGAAGGAACAAATTGTTACTTTTGAAGACATAAAGCCTACAATTAAAAACACTCTCAATGCTGCCGGTTTACGCATAGACGAAATTATAGATGTAGCTTTTGACAAGGACGATAACGATGAGGTAGACGAAAGCACCGGAGATTATGTTCATTCTTACTTCTATGTAAAGCTGAACCGTTTTAGTGGAGACTACGGATTCAACTTATTCGAGCAACCGATTGTAGGTAGCGACGCTTCTATTGTAATGACAAGTGGAAATTGTAATGCTTGTACATTCCAAATTGGAGTTATAGAAGTAGAAGAAGATGGAAAGACTGTTTTTAAGAATCCGGTACAAGTTGACAAAAATGGTAATATTGCAGAAGGTAACTATGCCGATAAAGTAAAGCCTAATAACATACAAGCCAGCCAGCAAGATACTACACAGAATGAGGTATGGATTGCTTTGAAAAAAGACAATACTACCTTTGGTATGGTAATGCCGAATAAGAATGGGAATATCAGACCTTCTTATGGGGACAGCTTTGTTATCATAAACATTGATATGCCGCAGACCTATATCTACAAGGCAGAGAATGAATTGGAAGAAGCTATCCTTAAATACATGGCTAACAATAATAGTGAAAAGTTCACGTTCTCTATTAAGTTAAGTCGTATCTTCCTTGCTGAGAATCCGGCTGTAGAAGCACTGATTAATTCAAGTGCCCGCATTGATTTAGAATACAACGGCAAATACCATCAGCTTTATGTATCCAGCTATACTTATCGTTCAGACAGTGAAGTTCTACCGGAAATTACGATTGAACTGGCAGATACACTTACGATAAGTAAGAACTCCATTCAGACCAGTATTGATTCTGTCAAGCAGGACATAATGAATACTATTGGCGGTGTAGACTTCTTGAAACAAGGTCTGAAATACTTCCTGCGTAAAGATACGGAAGATATCGCACGATTCTTTATTTCCTTCCTGAGAGGTATCAAGATTGGCAACTATGTATCCGGTGGAGACATTGGCGGTATATTTGCCGTTGATGGGAATGGTAAGACATTTATTGAGACTGACTTCTTAAAAGTACGCATGAAAGCCTACTTTGAGACATTAGAGATTATCAATACCGGTAGTATTGCCGGACGGCAAATTATCACTCCCGGTGGTTCTATCAAATGTATTAAGGTAGTAGACCGAGAGGAAATAATTAACGAAGATGGAGAAAAAGAAGAAAAGATATGGAATTTCTACCGGTGTTATTTCCTCGCTGAACAAGATGGCGTAAAGGTAGAGAACCGTTTCCGTAAAAACGACCAAGCTCTTTCACAGGACTTCAACATCAAAGAAGGTGTTTATGAAAATGTTTCCAATCACTATTATTGGAGGCTGGTTGTGGGCGTAGGTGATGATTATATTGATTTGTCCAAGACCGATGCAGATACAAAGAGTGATGCTCCGGCTATAGGAGATGTAATCTGTCAATTAGGTCACAGAGACGACAAAGCACCTGAACGTCAGAACGCCATGATATTTAGTGCGGTGGATTTATATTCTCCGTCTCTAACCATGTATGCCGGCATTAACTCCTATTCCTATGTGAATAAGGATTACATCTCTTATGGCGTTGATAAGACGACCAACAAAGCCTTTATGAATGTCTATGGAGATACTTATATTGGCGATAGAAACCGTACTTCTTATATGGAATTTAAGACCGGGAAAGGTCTGAAAATAAAAGGTCAATTGGAAGTAGGCTCAACCATCGGAAATGGTTCAACCATTGAAGACGCTTTAGATAAAGCGACTCAGGATGCTATTGATGCAGCTACCGAAGATTTGACTAACTACGCTAAAGAGGTAACAGAAAGCCTGAATAACATTCAATATCAAATAGATGGTCAAATTGAAAGTTTCTTTGAAAAATATAGCCCAACTCTGACGAATAAACCTGCCGTTGATTGGACTACCGAGGAATTAAAGAAACAACATGCAAATGATACCTTTACCAACATTGATACAGGCGAAAGCTGGAAATGGGTAAAAGATGGTACTACTTGGAAATGGAGTGTCATTGAAGATACAGCTACCCTGAAAGCATTGGCGGCTGCATCCAAGGCACAGGATACGGCAGACGGAAAACGTAGAGTGTTTGTTGTTAAACCTACTACTGAACAGGCTTATGATGTCGGCGACTTATGGGTAAATGCAACGTATGGTACAACTTATCACAATGATATTCTTAGAGCCAAGACAGCGAAGAAAGCCGGAGAAGCATTTAATATTTCTCATTGGGAATTGGCTTCTAAATATACTGATGATACCAAGGCGAATGAAGCTGCTGCTGCTGCTGCGGCAGCACAAGAAGCTGCGGAACAAGCTGCAACGGCTGTAGATAATTTAAACACCTACGTGGATGGTGCATTTAAGGATGGTGTGATTGAAGAATCCGAAGCACAAGCTATTGAGAAATATATAAACATAGTAGACAATGCTAAGAAAACGACCGATGCTGCCTATACTAAATTGTATGCAAATACCTATCTTACAGGAGCAGCAAAGACCGGATTGAAATCTGCCAAAGATAAGCTGGACATTGCGACCACTAATCTTATCAATTCAATCAACACTGCTATTGCCGATGGTCAGACTACAGTTGCAGAAAAGAACGATGTAGATGCTAAATTTGCAGCTTACAATACAGCGAATGAAGCCTTTAGCACCGCAGTGGAAGTGGCTAATGGTGCTATTCAGGATTTATTAAAATCTTATTCAGACCAAGCTAAAGAAGCTGCGGTTGCTGCACAGGCTGCGGCAGATGCAGCACAAGCAGCGGCAGACAGTGCATCGGATGCAGTAGACGATTTAAACGGATATGTTGATGGAGCGTTTAAAGATGGAGTCATAGACGAAGCGGAAGCTAAGGCTATAGAAAAGTACATCAATGTAGTAAATGGTTCTAAAGCAGCAACTGATGCTACATACACCAAACTGTACTCCAATAAATATTTATTAGGGACAGCAAAAGAAAACTTAAAGACAGCTAAAGATAAATTAGATGTTGCGACTACTGCCCTTCTTACCTCTATACAGTCTGCCATTGCGGATGGGAAGACAACAGCGGAAGAGAAAGCTGCGGTAGATGCGAAATATGCTGATTTTAATAAGGCTAATGAAGACTTTAACACAGCCATAGAAGCTGCAAATCTATCCATTCAGAACATGTTGAAGAGCTACGCTGATGCAGCATTAGCGGCAGCGGAGGCAGCGCAAACTTCGGCAGATGCAGCTAAGACAGCGGCAGATAATGCTGCTGGGGCAGTCGGAGACTTGAATGACTATGTAGATGGAGCTTTCAAAGACGGTATTATTGATGCTTCTGAGGCACAGGCAATAGAGAAGTATATCAATATTGTAAATAATACCAAAGGTGAAGTAAAGGCAACATTTGATAAACTATATGCCAATGTCTATTTAACTGGTGCAGCGAAGACCGGATTAAATTCAAGCTACACGGCTTTGAATACCGCCATCACAAATCTACTTAATTCAATTAATACCGCTATAGCAGATGGCAAAACAACGGCAGCGGAGAAAGCGGATGTGGATTCAAAATACGCTTCTTTCAACACTGCGTATTCTTCTTTCAATACAGCCGTAGAGACAGCGAACAAAGCCATTCAAGATAAATTGAAGACTTTTGCAGATGATGCTAAAGCCTTGGCGGAGTCTGCACAAGCTGTAGCGGATGCAGCAAAAGACAGATTAGATTCATGGGCTCAGGATGGAGTTATTTCACCTACCGAAAAACAAGGGATTAAAGATGAAATAGCCAGAATTAAAGCGGATAAAGATAATATTACCGCAGGATACAAATTATATAATCTGGGAGAAGCGACCGCTTACAATACAGCTTATACAGATTATTACAATAGTCTTTTGGCGTTGTCTGACACGACTAAAGAAACTATTGAGATACCAACCGATTTTGCGACCAAGCAGACTAAATATTATACCGAAAGGACTGCTGCGTTAAATGCGATTGCATCCGCTTCTAAGTCTGCGGTTGATGCTGCACAGGCTGCGGCAGATGCGGCACAAGCAGCGGCAGACAGTGCATCGGATGCAGTAGACGATTTAAACGGATATGTTGATGGAGCGTTTAAAGATGGAGTCATAGACGAAGCGGAAGCTAAGGCTATAGAAAAGTACATCAATGTAGTAAATGGTTCTAAAGCAGCAACTGATGCTACATACACCAAACTGTACTCCAATAAATATTTATTAGGGACAGCAAAAGAAAACTTAAAGACAGCTAAAGATAAATTAGATGTTGCGACTACTGCCCTTCTTACCTCTATACAGTCTGCCATTGCGGATGGGAAGACAACAGCGGAAGAGAAAGCTGCGGTAGATGCGAAATATGCTGATTTTAATAAGGCTAATGAAGACTTTAACACAGCCATAGAAGCTGCAAATCTATCCATTCAGAACATGTTGAAGAGCTACGCTGATGCAGCATTAGCGGCAGCGGAGGCAGCGCAAACTTCGGCAGATGCAGCTAAGACAGCGGCAGATAATGCTGCTGGGGCAGTCGGAGACTTGAATGACTATGTAGATGGAGCTTTCAAAGACGGTATTATTGATGCTTCTGAGGCACAGGCAATAGAGAAGTATATCAATATTGTAAATAATACCAAAGGTGAAGTAAAGGCAACATTTGATAAACTATATGCCAATGTCTATTTAACTGGTGCAGCGAAGACCGGATTAAATTCAAGCTACACGGCTTTGAATACCGCCATCACAAATCTACTTAATTCAATTAATACCGCTATAGCAGATGGCAAAACAACGGCAGCGGAGAAAGCGGATGTGGATTCAAAATACGCTTCTTTCAACACTGCGTATTCTTCTTTCAATACAGCCGTAGAGACAGCGAACAAAGCCATTCAAGATAAATTGAAGACTTTTGCAGATGATGCTAAAGCCTTGGCGGAGTCTGCACAAGCTGTAGCGGATGCAGCAAAAGACAGATTAGATTCATGGGCTCAGGATGGAGTTATTTCACCTACCGAAAAACAAGGGATTAAAGATGAAATAGCCAGAATTAAAGCGGATAAAGATAATATTACCGCAGGATACAAATTATATAATCTGGGAGAAGCGACCGCTTACAATACAGCTTATACAGATTATTACAATAGTCTTTTGGCGTTGTCTGACACGACTAAAGAAACTATTGAGATACCAACCGATTTTGCGACCAAGCAGACTAAATATTATACCGAAAGGACTGCTGCGTTAAATGCGATTGCATCCGCTTCTAAGTCTGCGGTTGATGCTGCACAGGCTGCGGCAGATGCGGCTAAAAGTCGTTTGGACTCATGGGCAGCGGATGGGGTTATCTCTCCGGCTGAGAAACAAAGTATCAAAGATGAGAGGGCACGAATTTTAGCAGATAAGGCGGATATAACTACTGGATACACACGTTATAATTTAGGAACTCCCACAGACTATAATACAGCCTATACAGCCTACGATACGGCATTGGCTGCACTGTCAAAGGATACACCGGAGGTTATAACTATCCCTTCGGACTTTGCTACGAAGCAAAAGAATTATTATACCAAGCGTACTGCGGCTATTTCTGCAATAGATGCTGCTACAAAATCAAATGCCGATGCTGCGGCTGCTGCGGCTGCAAAAGCACAGGAAGATATTGATAACGTAAAGACTGATATCAATAAAATCAATTCCGATGTAGCCGGATTAAAGAACTTTACTGATGATGCTTTTGCTGATGGGGTAGTAGACCGTGGAGAGGCTTCTGCCATCGGTGCTTATCTGAAAAGCATTGCTACAGTTAAAGCCGATGTAGACAAGAGTTATACAGAAGTCTACGCTAATCCGTTACTTGCCGGAACAGCTAAGACTACATTGAACACAACTTATACGGCTTTTGGGAAAGCTGTAGAAGACCTTACTACCGTTATTGAAGCCGTTGTAGAAAAAGGGACAGCCGATGCAACGGACAGAGCTTCCGTAAATGGTAAATACGATACCTTTAACACAAAGTACGGAGCTTTCGTAGCTGCTTTAAATGCTGCCAATACTTACATTCAAGACCAGATTGATAGTAAGGCAGAAAATGCTTTAACGGAAGCTGTTAGCTATCGCTATTTAAAGAAAGCATTTAGCGAATATACTATTATTGAAGGTGGATTAGTCCAAAATTCGCTCAATGTTTTAGGATACACCAATGATAAAAAAGAATTTGTCGTACAATCCGGAATGAGTGGCTTATATGATGCTTCTGCAACAGGTGGAGGCATCGCTGCATGGTATGGCGGTTCAATGAAGGACTATTTCGATTATACCAATGATGATAGACCGAAAGATGTAGCTTCCTCTGCAATCCGTATGGATGGTACAGGATATTTCGCTAAGGGTAATTTATGGTGGGATGAGACCGGTACGCTGCATGCCAATGCTGCCAGCTTTCTTATCAGCGAAAAAAGTGTAGAGGGATTATTGAAGTCCTTTGATGTCCGCATGATAAATAGTGAGCCGGATTTTATTATCCCAAAAGTTCCCTTCCAAGACTTAACCATATCAAACAATCTCACAGTTGGTGGAGACATCATCTTAAAAGATGGTATCCTGAAATGGGATGCGGCTAACAATGCTTTTTATGTAGAAAAGAAAGACGGTTCTATCGCCAGCTTCTATGCAACCGGAGAAGTATCAGCCGGAGGTGTTGGCTCTGGTGGAAGTGGTGGCGGAGGCGGTCTCATTGAGAACGTATATAGTTCTTCTTCCCTTGGAGACGAATTTTCTGATTCAGACTTAAACAATACGTTCAACGCCTACAGTATCAATCAGATATATTTGGACGTAAAAAATTTGAAGTCTGGTGCAGCCGTCAGTTTAGTTGTCAATGGGACAGGAACAGTTCTTACAAATATTGTAAAAACAGGTTCTACGATTACCGCTACCAAAGGGAATTTAGCATTCTCTTCATTGACATCAAAGCCAACTACCATCGCTGGTTATGGCATTACAGATGCTTATACTAAAACTCAGGCAGACGGTAAATATGTTTTAAAGTCTGGTAGTAATATGACCGGAGCACTGAACTGGACTGATGCAGATTCAGGTGTTTACGCCATGCTTTTAGGAACAAACCACTATATAGGCATTGATGGTTCTGCGGGAAGTTCCATGTTGCATTGGGATGGAACTAGAACTCATGTGGGGTCTTTAAATGGTTCTGTTGCTATCAGGTCTAACGCAACAGACCTTATTCATAATTATAATGGCACTGGATATATTATACTAGATGCTCGTAACTACAATAACTATGCTCCCCAAAAAGATGGGACGGGTGCTGGCGGAAGTTGGGCTATCAATGTCTTAGGATATGCACATCGGCTACATCAAGCATTGGGAAATAAAACAGCGGAACAAGTATTTACCGACAATGGAGTATATTATTACCAAGTATCAAGTGCCGAGGATACCGGTTATCCGACTGATTATGGTCATGGACTTATGCTTCAAAGGTCTTCTGGGGCTACGCTTACAAGTTCACAAGCTGTTCTTGATATATTCACTCCGACTTCGGGGACTAACCTTGTATATCTAAGAACAGGTATAGGGAATGGCACGAAAATAACATGGCAGGCATTCCAGCAAATACTTCATACAGGAAACTACACTTCTCTTATTACGAAGTTGGGAACAGCGACCGTTGGTTCTACCGTTAAACCATTCTATCTTAATGCGGGTGTTCCTACAGCATTTACAACGACCGTTGGTTCTGCTAGTCTTCCTGTATATATGAATGCTGGCTCTATTACAGCATGTTCCACGACGCTGGGTGTAAGCATCACGGGAAACGCAGCCACAGCGACAAAGTTGGGTACGGCTACGGTAGGTTCTAATACGAAGTTCTTCTATTTGAATGCGGGTACTCCGACGGCTTCTAATGCTTCTATTGGTACAGGTACTCACCCAATCTATCTAAATGGGGGTGTATTCACTGCTTCTACCTCTACAATCGGGTCAGCTAGTAGAGGTATATATATGACTGGTGGATTGCTTACAGCTATGAGCGCAACTGTAGGCTCTGCTTCCCTTCCGGTTTACATGAACGCAGGTACAATCACTCAATGTTCTACAACATTAGGCGTATCTGTTACGGGGTATTCCAAGAGGCTGCTAGAGACTGTCTTGACAAACGAAGATTTGGATACCTATACTTACAGTAGCTATTCAGGTAGGACATATAGTGCTGGTGGAGGAAACACTGTAGCTAATAAGCCGGAGGGTGTAAACAGCTTTGGTTTATTAGTATTACGCTCTGCTGGTGGATATACAACGCATTTAGCTGTAAATGGTGCGAATTTATTTTCAAGATATCATAATAGTACAACATGGAGCGATTGGTATAAATTCGCCTTTGTTACTAGCAATGTTGCATCGGCAACCAAGTTACAAACAGCCAGAACTTTGTGGGGGCAGTCTTTTAATGGAACAGCGAATATAACCGGAACATTGCTCGGAGTTGAAAGCGTGATTGCAAAAAGTGGTCGGTTCAACAACTTCTTGGCATACTATGATACAACTACCACCACCGTAACTGGGACTATTTGTATTACTCTTCCGAATGGATGGACTTCCAGTATGAATACTTATGAAATATTGATATATGAATATAATACGACTGCTAATGCTTCTGTCATTACAATTGGTGGATATAATTATAATGGTGGTGGAACTGCAAGTAGTGCGAAATGGGTAAATATTGGATACCATACAAAAGGCTCTTACAGTAAAGGTGTACGTTTAGGATATAATGGTAGTAAGTGTGTTATTCTATTAGGAACTACAGCTACTACATGGAGTTCTCCCAAAGTATATCTGAAAGCAGTATATACGGGATACGGTTCTCAAACAATTTGGGGAGGTACTTACAGCATATCTGTACTTACTTCGGAGACCGGATACACCAATATTGAAGCAGTCGGGAGAATGGATGAGTTCTTCGGAGATACATCGGTAACAGGCAGACTTGCAGTAACCGGTGCAGGACACTTTGGGTACACTTATACCACAATGACAGCGGGTATTAATGTTAAGGGTGATAGCGCAACAACGGGTATCTCTATCTATGATGGTACGGGAACTACTGCTCGTTTATATCGAAAAGGAGATATTTTATATATTACCAGAGCCGGAAATGATGCTAATGGTATTCTTATGAGTACAGCCGGAAGTATATATCCCGGAGCAAATAATACATTAACAAATGGTACAACCACTAATCGCTGGTCAAACGTCTGTACCCAATTACTTAACGTAGCGGGTGTAGGAACGTTTGCATCTCACATTGCTGTATCCGGAGAAGTTCGGTCAACCTCCGCTAAGGCTTTCCGTGCTGTTTATAATAGATATGGCTTTTTCATATATAACGATGGTAATTCCTCCTATTTTATGTTGACTGCCAAAGACGACCAGTATGGAACTTACAATAGTTTAAGACCCCTGTATATAAATAACAGTACCGGTGTTGTAACTATGGGAAATGGTACAAACATTGGAGGTATTCTAAACGTAACAAATACTACAGAAGCTACCGCAACTACTGTTGCCGCTATAAAGACGGCAGGTGGTATTGGAGTCGCTAAACAGTTGAGAGTTGGCGGTGCTGTAACTTTCAGTTCTACTCTCAGTGTTACAGGTCAGATTACTGCATCCGGTGGACTTCGGATTGGCAACTACTACCTGAAATCTACAGCGGACGGATTGGCACTTACTCACGTAACTACCGGAACGGTTGCTAACTTCTACGCTACTGGTGAAGTTTCTGCGGGTGGTGTAGGTTCAGGCGGTTCAGGCGGTGGCGGTGGACTAATCGAGAATGTGTATGGATATAGCAAATTGAATGGAGAGTATAAAGATACCGACCTCAACAATACATTCAATGCTTATACCATTGCGCAAATCAATAAGCGGGTAGTTAGTCTGGAAGGTGGCTCTGCATTAACTGTAACCACTACCGGTTCAGGAAATGCAGTGACTTCGGTTGCCAAGTCAGGTACGGCTATTACCGTAACGAAGGGTACTACTTTTGTTGATACTACAAATGCTCAAACTATTGGAGGGTCAAAAACGTTCTCTTCATCCATACTAATGGGACGAAGTAATCTTCATTATGTTAATCACGCATCAACTACCAATGCTACAGGATTATATTGGAAAACAGCTGACTATGCAGCCACTCAATTTGGTATTGGTTGCTTCACCACAAACAATGCTTCTCCCAGAGGATTTATCGGTTGGACTTCTGAGCCGTGGCAAACTGCAAATAACTTAACGGTATCTGAAACTCAGCTTACCTATAAGGCAAAAAATATACTTCACGCTGCCAACTATAATGACTACGCTCCTTCTAAAACGGGAACAGGAGCTTCGGGAACGTGGGGCATATCCATTTCCGGTGGTGCCGCCAAGCTAACCACCGCCCGAACAATCTGGGGACAATCTTTCAACGGGACAGCCAACGTGTCCGGTGCTTTGTCGGGGGCAAGTACTATTTCGGCTTCGGGGATAATAAGTACTACGGCTCAGACTCCCGGGTTCCTGATAAAAAACGGCACAGATAATAAAGCTTGTTTCGGTTGGAGAAGTACGAATGGCGCATATATGTATGGATATGAAGGAGATAAATATCTTTCTATAACTCCGAACGGATATCCTACATTTGGTGATACTACAGGTTATGCAGATACCATGATGCCATATACGAGGAAGTTGTTCTCTAAAGCTGATTATGAATATTACGTTGTATTGTTGTGGGAAACTACGACGCAAGCCACTCATAGATTAACAGGAAAATTATATACCTCACAAGGTGGGAGTACAAGATATCAGGCAGCGGATGTAAATCTTTGGTACAGCAAGTGGAGTGCAGGTTCGGATAGTAATTTCATACTTAACACGTATGGACAAAATACCCCTTGGAACTTGGTTACTTGTACCTACGGAGGTAAAACATATTACGCCTTACAGCACACGAATACACAGGAGGTGGCGGCTTATTTTATCGGCACTTATAGAAATATGGCTTTCACTGCCATCAAGTATTATACTATGGCTCATGGCGATGTTGCCGCTGTAGTGAACAACAGTGAGATAAACGGCTCTATCGCTGATGTTACCACTTCTGTATTGAGTGCTAACGGCTCCGCTTACGCCCTTACGTCAAGTAACGTGGCTTCCGCTACCAAGTTACAGACAGCACGCACCTTGTGGGGAAAGAGTTTCAACGGTACGGCAAATGTAAGCGGAAGTTTGACGAGTGTAGGAAATATAACTGCCAGTGCCGGTATAAATATTATAAGTACAGGAGAGAACAATATTGGTTTCTTACGTGGTGGTTCAGATGCTACGGCAGTAGTACTTAATGCTACAGCCTTTAAACCTTATGCCGCTGCAACAAATAAACTGAATCTCGGAACATCGGCAGCTAGATGGTTAGGATTATATGCCAATATTGGAAACTTCTCTAGTACTGTCACGGGTACTCGATTCATCTCTACTGTTGCTACCGGAACAGCACCATTGACTGTATCTTCTACTACGATGGTTACCAATCTGAATGCTGACATGGTAGATGGCATTCACTCATCTAATATACCGTTAGAATACGATGCTAACTATGTCCCGACCGGAACGGCTGCAAGATGGCTTAGAATAGCTTACTTTGATTATAGTAGTGCAAATTATAGTTGGTCTGGCACATTTGCAATAACTAATGGTTACGCAAATAATGAAAATAAAGGTTTAATATTTACCGTATCAACTGCACATGGTACTACTTCTCCTGTAATCACACAAATAGGAGGTGCTAGCGGAGTATTCACTTCCATTAGAATTGTTAAGGATACAACTACGGTATATCCTACTACAGCAAAGGTGTATTTGGAAGTATATTACAATTCAACTTCTGCTAATAATTATGTTTACGTATCATATAAACCTGCAAATAGAGTAATTGGTAAATGGACGCTGTACACTACTTATACTGCGGGTAGTATTCCTACTGGTCACACTGCTATAGCTCAATTATATACTACTTCCGGTCTTTCTACGACTGCTAATTTGCGAGTACAAAGCGAAGCCGTAATTTTAGGTTCTACTAACCATAATAGTAGGTTGACTATTCAGTCAGATGGCAAGATAGTTCCTTATTCAACAGCTACCAGACGGTCAGGCGTATATGGTGTATATGACTCTGCGAAGATTGGTCACATTTGGTCTATGGGAACTAATTATATGATTGCCGATGATGGTTCTGGATTTGGTACTCTATACGGGTTTGCATATCAGCATTCTTCAAGTCTTAGAGCCACAGGACACCAAGCAGTTTGGTGTGTTAATGGAAATCCAATGGTTGCCATAGGAGATAACTTCTGGGTAGCTAATGCTGCAACAATCGGTGGCACTCTATCTGTTACCGGAGCAGGTTCGGTAAATACCTTGACCATCAAAAATACAGAAGCAGTTGGGCATATTAAATTTTCAAGAGGTGGCTTTAATTACATCACTGCTCCGACCAGTGGAACAATTGCATTTATAGTAAATGGTCAAGCGGTTGGTGAAGCGACGGCTGACCTGATTATTCAAAATGGGGTTCTAAAAGCGGGTGCAGCGAATGCTACCGCTTTAGGACAAGATACTCGCAGATGGTCAAACATGTACTCTGTACTTTTGAATGTAAGTGGAGTAGCTACCTTGTCTTCTACGGTGAACATCGCAGGGGTACTGA
>ENA-UONU01000209-UONU01000209.1-human-gut-metagenome-genome-assembly--contig:-CS51-NODE-209-length-83308-cov-10.416081_pt1 | contig 83308 bp, 73 predicted proteins | sample MGYA00242462_ERZ724009 | MGnify/ENA metagenome assembly ERZ724009 | reverse complement strand
TTATGAACATCTGCTGATATATTGCCTGAGCTTGCTGCTCTAAATTCTTGTTTATCCTATCATTGAGTGCAATTTTATCATCAATCAGCTTCAAAAATGAGCCAATTTTTTCTTGCTCAGCTAACGGCGGAACCTCGATTACGAGATTCTTTACAACATCTGTCTGAACACGCTGCCGCCCAGATGAACCAACCATAGATTTTATTGCCGGTTCTCTTACTTCTGGGCTGCATACAAGATAGAACAAGTAATCCTTATCAGCAATTCCCTCTTTTGCTCGGAACACAATATATTCAGTAGAGCCAAATCCAACCTCTCCATCATTTAAGATCGAGACTTGAGCTGTTTTTCCATTTTCCAAACAAGGCGTAATTCTTGCCATAATTGTATCCCCATTGCGAAATTTCGTGCCACCAGAAAAACTTTCTTCGGTATAATATGGGACATCTCTACAAAATGGTCTAAGTACATCCATAGATATTTTCTTGGCGATACTCCCTTTTTTTATGGTTTCTCTTGGATTAAAATCCGCAATATCAGAGAGTTTCTTTTTTATCCATTCAGATTTCATATCCAATCGCCCCCAGTTTCTTTCTGATTTCATTCTCCAGCTCATGAGATTTTGCAAACATTTCTGAAAGTTCAGATGTAAGGCGAGTCATTTTTTCTTCAAATGGTTCTCCATCCTCTTCCTGTTCCTCAATACCTACATAACGTCCCGGTGTAAGAATATAATCCTGCTTTTCGATTTCCTGAATATCCGCTACCTTACAAAATCCAAGAACATCTTCCTGTGTACCATTTTGGAATGCTTCAAAAGTATCAGCCAGTTTTTGAATATCCTCATCCGTAAAATCACGATGTTTCCGGTCAACCATGTGTCCCATTTTGCGGGCATCAATAAAAAGTGTTTTCCCTTTTTGCTTTTTCCCTTTGGTAATAAACCACAGCGTCACCGGAATTGTTACACTATAAAACAGCTGCGTAGGCATCGCAATAATTCCTTCAATCAAATCGTCCTCTATAATTTTTTTACGAATCTCTCCTTCGCCACTGGACTGTGTAGAGAGTGCACCATTGGCAAGGACAAGACCAATTTTTCCATTCAGTGCAAGATGATGAATCATGTGCTGAATCCAAGCATAGTTGGCATTACCAGCAGGCGGAAGTCCATATTTCCAACGCTTATCCTCCATCAGTTTGTCTTGTCCCCATGGATGATAGTTGAAAGGTGGATTCGCTAAAATAAAATCTGCTTTTAAGGTCGGGTGTAAATCACTTGTAAAAGTGTCTGCATTATACGGACCAAGGTCTGCATCAATGCCACGAATTGCCATATTCATTTTTGCCATTTTCCAAGTATCCGGGTTTGCTTCCTGACCATAAACAGAAATGGCACCTCTTTTATGACTATGCGCTTCAATGAACTTCTCACTCTGCACAAACATACCGCCAGAACCACAGCAACAATCGTATACCCGGCAGTTATCAAATGGTCGAAGGATGGAAACCAACGTTTTTACAACACTGGATGGCGTATAGAATTCTCCACCGCCAACACCTTCTTTCTCGGCAAACTGAGCAATACAATACTCATAGGTACGTCCAAGAAGATCTTCACTTGCTTCTGTATCGCTCATATCAATATTGTTTGTGAAGATATCAACCACATCACCTAAAATTCTTTTATCCAAATCAGGGCTTGCATAATTCTTCGGAAGTACATTCTTCAGTTTCTTATTTTCTGATTCTATCGCTCTCATTGCATTATCAATGATTGTTCCAATTTCCGGTGTATGTGCCTTAGATGCAATATTATTCCAGCGTGCTTTTTCCGGGACAAAAAACACATTGTCCATTTCATAAGCATCACGATCATCTTCAAAACCATCGCCCTCATCAACGAGTTCTTTGTAACGCTTATCAAATGCTGCTGAAATATAACGAAGGAAAATCAATCCTATGATTACTTTTCTATATTCTGCTGCCGGGATATGTCCCCACAAAACACAGGCTGCATCCCAAAGCTGTTTTTCAAATCCAATATTGGCGTTTGTCTTTTCTGCCATTATAATATCCTCCATATCAAGTATTTATCTTCAAATCTCAATCTTCTTAATTTTCATCTGAAACGTATTCCATTATATCTCCCACATCACACTGAAGCGTTGCACAAATTTTAGAGACAACCTCCATGCTGACATACTCATCTCTGCCAAGTTTTGCAATCGTTGTGGTACTTAGTCCGGTGCGTTCACGCAAATCCGATTTGTTCAGATTCTTGTCAATCAATAATTTCCACAACTTTTTATAACACATTGCCATACGCTCACCTCTGTCATTTTTATTTCTGTAAATGCTCTTTATTCTATTTTAGCATAAGAAACAGCATTCAACAATATAATCTGCAATATTACGGTTAAACTCTTTATAAATGTAAAGATTTTTTATAGAAATAAACACATTCCAAAATATTGCTACACTTCGACCCCCATATTTCATCTGCAATGATGGCTGCCCGACCAGTTCTAGTCATTTTCTCATGATACATTTCTGACACATTCTAATAATTACGATGTATACACAAAAAGCAGCGGTATCACACTGTCAGCGCTCCATTCTTTTTTGAATGTTTCGCTGCTGCCGATACCGCCGCTTTTTCCTATATACTTTTTCTATGATATCTGCTCTAACATAACATTTTGTTTAATTCATCATCACACAGCTCTGCTCGATCTCAATCTGGCTCTCCGCAATCACTCCCTGAAACCGTTCATATTCCGCCGGTTCCATCCGCCAGGCAATTCCACAGCCTGCTGAGAGTTCGCGTGGGACAGGCACCAGGCGCCCTCTGATTCCCTGTTCCCGGCAGAATGCCTCCATCTCCATCGCCGCAGCCGTCGTGTGAAAGGTAAAAATCCGATATTCCCGTTTCTGCCTCATCATTTCCACCTATTTAATATTCCAGAGCAGCATCACGCTTCAAAGGTAATGGTGAAACAGCCGTTTTCCAGCACCTCGGTGTGCCCCTCTTTTCCATGATACTCCAATGTGCGCTCAATATTCGTCCGGGTGTGTGCCTCATCGCCAAGCACACGGATCTGTTTTCCCGGATGTTCATCCATCGCATCCATCACCATCAAAACCGGTTCCGGACAGGAGAGTCCCCGCACATCTACCTCAACAAAATCTGACATTTTCCGTTTCCTCTTTTCTTTATTTCTTTCTACGTTTCATATTTGCCGCTGCAATCACAAATAACAGGGCAATACATACAATTACGGCAATTTTGCCCGGCATCGCCGGACCACCCAAAACGGCTGCCTCTGTCTCGGTTGCCGCTTTTGCTGCCGCACCAACCAGGTTAAAATTGTGTGCAAGTGCCGCCCCTAACAGCATTCCCAGAAAGGTTACCGCACTGTCCGAGGAGCCCTGCCCTGCCACAATGATCTGACGCAGCGGGCATCCGCCAGCCAGAACGGCTGCAAATCCAACGGCATACATACCCAGAATATTCCAGAGATGCTGGGAGTGCGCGATCGGCTGACCGGAAAAGCTCAAATGGAAATTGCCAGTTGCAAGGTTAAAAATCAGCATGACTGCAAACAGTGCGCCGATAATGCTGAGCAGATCAAAGTTTTTCATCAGAATCACATCACGGATGCTACCTGCAAAACACATACGGCTCTTCTGTGCCAATGCACCAATCAGGAGAGCCGCAACCAGGGAAATCAGAACCGGTGCGTGCTTGCTTCCCGGTCCTTCCGTGCTGGCTGCGTATACGCCTGTTACTGCTCCAATGATAAAAAGCGCCAGAAGGAGCACCGGAAGCACATATCCGCTTGATTTCTGCGTCTCATACGCTCTGCCCAGCGAAAATCCCTTTTTCAGGAAGAACGAACCAGTTGCAATACCGCCTGCAAATCCAACCAGCGCTACATACGCATTCAGGTCACCGGCTGCCATACGCAGAACCATACGCAGCGGACACCCTAAGAATACCAGCGCGCCGATTACCATGATCGCACCCAGAACAAAGCGGATCATCGGTGAAGAACCTGCTGTCGCCTTATACTCGTTCGTCACCAGTGAGATTGCAAATGCTCCTACTGCAAATCCTACAATCTCCGGACGGAAATACTGAACCGGTGCTGCTGAGTGAAGTTTCAGCGCGCCCGCCGTATCACGTACGAAGCACGCAATACAGATCGCCATATTGGCCGGATTTCCAAAATACGCCAGCAATGCTGCCAGCACACCCACAAGCGCGCCTGCCACTGCCAGCTTCCATGTCTTGTCAAATACTTTCATACCTGCCTCCTTTTTTATTTCATGTACTCTTAAAGTTTTTCTCACACTCGTCATTGTGGGTGATTTCACGCACCACACTCGCATTTCATCAATACATATCAGAAATTTGAGTGCATCTGGCAAAAAAATCATCTCACAAAATCAAACATGAAAAATTTCAAGCGCGTACATTTCATGGATCTATCCATACTTTCCGCAGACAAGTATAACATCCTGTATTTTTATGGTAAAATCGTTTATATTGATATTTGCTATAAACTTATTGATATTTTCAATAAATAAAGCTACACTCTTCTTTAGAGCTTGTTTTCACCTGTCTACTATTCATTTTAATTTTGGATTTTATCACAGAATCATTAAAAATTGATTTTATCTATAGAAAGGATTTTAAATATATGGACATCCGCCAATTAGAAGCTTTCGTGTACACCGTCAAATATCAGAGTTTTTCGCTTGCCGCCCAGAAGCTGTACATCTCACAGCCGACTGTTAGCGCCCACATCCGCAGTCTGGAGGAGGAATTTCACACCCAGCTTTTAAAGCGCACCACCAAATCGCTCTCCCTGACTCCTGCCGGGACAAAATTATATTCCTATGCCACGGAGATTCTGACCCTGCAGCAGAAAGCACTCGTGGAACTCGCCAACGAGACGAAACCGCAGCTTCGGATCGGCGCATCCTCCGTTCCGTCCCTTTATTTTCTGCCGGAACTTTTAAGCGCTTATCACGCAGTTCATCCTGATATCCGTGTCTATGCCTCCTGCTCAGACAGCCTGGACGTTGTACATAAGGTGGATGACGGCATCTGCGACATCGGTCTGGTCGGAACTACTACCTCGGACACCTCCTGCGAATTTCTCCCATTTGCCTCCGATGAGCTTGTGATCGCTGCCCCCGCCACACCGCATTATCAGGCTTACCAGTCTATTCCATCACCGCTGGATGCCCTCTTAAAAGAACCGTTTCTGCTCCGGGAAGATAATTCCGGCACAAAACAGGAAACCCTTTATTTCCTGAAAAATAAAGGGCTTTCACTCGATGATTTAAATGTTATTGCCGTGATGGACGATGCCGCCGCCCTCAAGCAGTGTATCATGCTGGGAATGGGCATCTCCATTCTCTCAAAAGCAACTATACAGGCAGATGCACGGCAGGGGAAACTGCTTCTCTTTCCGCTTGGGGAAGCTGCCTTTCTCCGGAAACTCTATCTGGTGTATTCGCCGGTTAAATATATGGCAGAGGAAGGCGGGGTGTTTTTGGAATTTGCGAAGAGGTTTTATCAGCTATAACTGTCCAGCATTATCAACCCCCATAAAAGTGCTTTCTAAATTCCCTACGCCTCTTCCCCCACCAACAATCCATACAATGTCGGCTTCACATGCAATTCCTTCATCATTGCCTCCAATGCCGCCCTGTCTGCTTTCTTGCCCTGGCGGATCGCACGGATCATGATGTTTTTCGGTGTGTGTTCCATGTCGATGAATTCGAGAATCTGTGTCCGGTAGCCGGACATTTCGAGGAGCTGCCCACGGATTCCGTCGGTCAGAAGCGCCGACATACGTTCTTTCAGAAGGCCGTACTGTAAAACCGGAGACAGAAGATCGTTCTGGATCTGCTTGTTGACCTCGTGCTGGCAGCATGGAACGGAAAGAATAACTTTTGCGCCCCATTTGACCGCTTTTGCCAGCGCATAATCGGTCGCTGTATCACAGGCGTGCAGCGTCACGACCATATCGACCTGATCGACGCCCTCATATCCGGCGATGTCGCCGTGCAGGAAAGTCAGGTTCTCAAATCCAAACTTCTTGCTCAGGCGGTTGCAGAGCGCAATGACATCTTTTTTCAGATCCAGACCGATGACACGGATCGAATATTTTTTCAGCACATGCAGATAGTAATACATCGCAAACGTCAGATATGATTTCCCGCATCCGAAATCAATGATCGTATTCGTCCGGTTCGGATCGAGATTCGGAAGTACATCCTCAATAAATTCCAGGAAACGGTTGATCTGGCGAAATTTGTCGTAGCGGGATTTCACAACTTTGCCTTCTGCCGTCATGACACCGAGATCTACCAGAAATGGGACTGGGACGCCTTCCTGAAGGACGTATTTTTTAGTACGGTTATGGGATAACGAAGCCAGACGTTCTGAAAACGCTGCGGCATCCATGCCAGCCGACAGTCTTGTTCCGGCATTTTTCTGCTGTTTCGCATTGCTCTGCAGTTTACCATTTCCCTGTATTTTAGCACTTCTCTGCATCTTTCCGTTTTCGTGACTTGACTGACTCTGACCCGATTTTTCGAGCGAATTTTCTTTCACATCTGCATGACTCTTCGCCGGCATCTGCTTTCCAGCTTTCTGCACATCACCTGCTGCCACCGATACCGTCCGATTCTCTGCCCTTTTAACCCCCGCCTTCTTCTCTTTGATCGTCACCGTCCCCTTCTTACTGATCAGAATATTGACAATCCCGTGAAGCGACGCGATCTCCGCATTGCGGTAACGGTTTTCCAGTTCTCCGAGCAGGTACTCGGCGGTCTTTTCTGCGTTCTGATTTTTCTGAAATGCCTGTTTTTCCGTAAATTCTTCCGTCTGAAAAGCAAGCGCCCCCCGCAGAAGCAGAGGACGCACGGTTAATTTCAGATAGGATTCACGGGTTCTCGGGTTGCTGAAAATGATTCGCTCCAGATCGGCATCGAGATACCGCAGAAGCACCTCTCTCAGTTCCTGTGATTTATCCATATGAAACTCCTATTAGTTCTTAAAGCTGTGTACTGGTGCCGGGATACGTCCGGTACGTTTGACAAAGTTGTCGCAGGAGAAACGGTTGACCGGAATGATCGGCGCATAGCCAAGCAGACCGCCGAACTCTGCCGTATCGCCCACTGTTTTTCCGATGACCGGAATCAGGCGGACTGCCGTTGTCTTCTGGTTGATCATGCCGATTGCCGCCTCATCCGCGATGATACCGGCGATCGTGGTCGCTTTCGTATCGCCTGGGATCGCAATCATATCAAGACCTACAGAGCAGACACAGGTCATTGCTTCCAGCTTCTCAATCGTAAGCGCCCCCTCAGAAACTGCATCGATCATGCCCTGATCCTCGCTGACCGGAATAAACGCACCGCTGAGTCCGCCAACATAGGAGGACGCCATGATACCGCCCTTCTTAACCTGATCATTTAACATTGCCAGCGCTGCTGTTGTACCCGGTGCACCGCTGCGCTCTAAGCCGATCTCTTCCAGAATCTCCGCCACACTGTCTCCGACTGCCGGAGTCGGTGCCAGCGACAGATCAATGATGCCAAACGGAACGCCCAGACGTTTGGACGCCTCCTGTGCTACCAGCTGTCCAACACGGGTGATCTTGAACGCCGTCTTCTTGATCGTCTCACACAGCACCTCAAAGTTCTCGCCACGTACCTTTTCCAGAGCCGTCTTTACAACTCCCGGACCGCTGACGCCGACGTTGATGATCGCATCCGCCTCAGTCACACCATGGAATGCACCTGCCATGAACGGGTTATCATCCGGCGCGTTGCAGAATACAACCAGCTTTGCACAGCCGAGGGAATCATTGTCCTTCGTTGCCTCTGCGGTTGCCACAACCATCTCGCCCATCAGACGGACCGCATCCATGTTAAGACCTGTCTTGGTAGAACCGACATTGATGGAGCTGCACACACGGTCGGTGCAGGCAAGTGCCTGCGGGATCGAGCGGATCAGAAGCTCTTCCGCCGGTGTCATTCCCTTGGAAACCAATGCGGAATAGCCTCCGATAAAGTTGACGCCCACTTCTTTCGCTGCCTTATCAAGTGTTTTCGCAATCTCTACAAAATCCTCGCTCTTCTTGCAGGCACTTCCACCTACCAGCGCGATCGGAGTAACCGAGATACGTTTATTGACGATCGGAACACCAAATTCACGTCCGATGGCATCGCCGGTCGATACAAGATCTTTCGCATAAGTTGTAATCTTATTGTAGATCTTCTCATTCATCTTCGCCAGATCACTGTCCACACAGTCTAAGAGGCTGATACCCATCGTGATCGTCCGCACATCCAGTTTTTCATGCGCGATCATGTTATTAGTTTCCAGAACTTCCTGCATGTTAATCATTGGTTTTACGTCCTTTCTGAAAATATTTGCTTAGATTCTGTGCATACTGGTAAAAATCTCTTCTCTCTGACAGAGAATCTTTACGCCGATCTCCTGTCCCAGCTTGTCCAGCTCATGCGCCATATCATCAAAGGATGTCTTGGAACCGGAAATATCCACGATCATCATCATGTTGAAATATTCCTGCAGGATCGTTTGCGTGATGTCAAGAATGTTCATGTTGTGGTCAGCCAGATAGTTACACGTTTTTGCAACGATACCGACGCGGTCCTGTCCAACGATAGTAATAATAATCTTACTCATAGCTTTCATCCTCCTGTGTGCTCTCCGTCCTATGGCGGAAATGTTTTTATGACTTACTAATTTCTATAAAAATTCAACTGCCATCCGGCTGCTGACTTTTACACCTAAAATGATATTTCGTTACTGTACACGGGTAGGCACTTTTGGAACCGAAAGTGCCGTAAGAAAACGTGGTGGCAGCAGGAATTTGCCGTATTTAAATGCGAAGCCACGGCAAATTCCGTTACTGGACACGTATGCGTGTACAGTAACGATATTTCTGTCAACTCCACACTTTTGTCCATGCCTCCAAGCCATAACCCCAAATATATCTTCTGGCTTGTTTTCAGACTTTGTATAACCAATTTTAATACTTTTACGTCTTCTACACCGTCACAATCTGCGACACTGCATCGCGTTTTGCCACTGTGATCGGGAAATCATTCGCCTTATACGGCGTATCTCCCTCTGTGATCTCCAGACGCACCGTCTCATATGCCAGCTCTTCGTAATTATTTTCCTTACTCAGATGCCCCAGGAAAATATGCTTCAAATTGTCATGCAGAATGGAACTTAAAAGCCGCCCCGCATTTTCATTGGAAAGGTGTCCGTAATCGCCTAAGATACGACGCTTCAGGTAATACGGATACGGTCCTGCCTCCAGCATTTTGACATCGTGGTTGGCTTCCAGCAAAATCGCATCCAGCCCCTGCAGATGGTCAATGATGTACTGGGAATAATGCCCCATATCCGTCGCCACCGCCACCGATCTTTTTTCATTCTGAACCCGGTAGGCAACAGGATTCGCTGCATCATGGTCGATCCGGAACGGTTTGACTTCCAGATCTCCTACCATAAAATCAACATCCGGCGTAATCGGGTGCATCAGATCTTCCGGAATCTCGCCAAGACTCTTGGAATCCTGAATTTCCTCTAATGTCTCTTTTGTGCTGTAAATAGGTGTGCCATATTTGCGCGCCAGCACGCCGAGTCCTTTGATATGGTCGGAATGTTCATGCGTGATGAGAATTCCATCCAGTTCCCGCGCATTCAGCCCCAGGTCATTTAACCCCATCTCAATACGCTTGTTGCTGATCCCCGCATCCACCAGAACGTGGGTGTTGTCGCTTCCTATATAAATACAATTCCCGCTGCTGCCGCTGGCAATACTAACCATCCGCATATGTATCCTAATCCTCTTTTCCTAAAAATGACGCTATCTGCTTCCGAATATCCTCAATCCCGCCGTTGTTGTCCAGCACACGCGTCGCAAAGCTCCGGTAATCGTCCTCGGATGCCTGATTTGCCATGATGCCCCGGCATTTTTCCTCGCTGTAGCCGCGGCTTGCCATCAGACGTTTGATGCGGTTCTCCACCGATGTGTATACATACCAGATTTCATCAAACATCGCATTGTGCTCGTCATCATAGAGAGCTGCCTCCACAACGATGATCTCCTTGTCGGAATGGTTGATCGCATAGCGGATCTCCTCCCACGCCATCGGGTGGATGATGGCGTTCATCGTCTCCACCGCCTCTTTATTCTGGAAAATAAGCGCCGCCAGCTTTTTGCGGTCAATGCTGCCGTCCTTATTTAAAAAGGAATCACCCAGCGCCTCTACCACATGCTGATAGCCTTTCTTACCCGGCTCCATGAGCTGGTGAGCCACTTCATCTGCCTTAATAATTTCCGCGTCAAATTCCTCCTGCAGCACACGCAGGACCTCACTCTTACCGGAACCAACGCCTCCGGTAATACTGATTATCTTCATGTTTATCTGTACCTTTCCATTATTTCGTTTCAAACCACGAATTTCCCATCTTCATATCGATTTCCAGCTCCACCTGCAGCTGCGCCGCACGTTTCATCTCCGTCGCCAGAATCGACTGCACCTGTTCCAGCTCTTCTTTCCAGGTTTCAATCAGGAGTTCATCGTGCACTTGGAGGACAATGCGGGAACGCAGTCCTTCGCGGCGCAGGCGTTGATCGACGCGGATCATCGCAATCTTGATAATGTCAGCTGCAGTTCCCTGAATCGGGGAATTCATCGCCACACGCTCACCGAACGAACGCTGCATAAAATTGCCGGATTTCAGCTCCGGAATCGGTCTCACACGCCCATACATAGTCTTGACCTCGCCGTATTTCCTGCCCGTTTTTACCAGACCATCGAGGAAACGTTTGACATCCGGGTAGGTTTCAAAGTAGCGCTCAATGTACTCGGTCGCTTCCTTGCGGGAAATACCGAGATCTTCGCCCAGCCCAAACGCGCTGATACCATATACGATACCGAAATTGACTGCTTTTGCATTGCGGCGAAGCTGCGGTGTCACTTCCTCAAGCGGCACATGGAATACCTGCGACGCCGTGATCGCGTGGATGTCCTCCGCCTGCCGGTATGCCTGGATGAGGTTCTTGTCATTCGACATATGCGCCAGAACACGCAGCTCAATCTGGGAATAATCCGCGTCAACCAGCACACAGCCCTCGCGCGGTACAAACAGCTTCCGGATCTCGCGTCCCAGCTCCATACGCACCGGAATGTTCTGCAGGTTCGGCTCTGTACTGCTGATACGTCCTGTCGCTGTGATCGTCTGGTTAAAGGTTCCGTGGATTCGTCCGTCCTCCCGGATAAATGCCCCCAGCCCGTCCGCATAGGTCGATTTGAGTTTCGCCACCTGGCGATAGTCTAATACTTTCCGCACAACCGGATACTCCGGCGCCAGTTTTTCCAGCACATCCGCCGCCGTCGAATAGCCGGTCTTCGTCTTTTTGCCGCCCGGCAGGGACATTTTTTCAAATAAAACCTCTCCCAACTGCTTCGGGGAATTAATATTAAATTCACAGCCCGTCTCGGCGTAAATCTCCTGCTCCAGTTTCTCTACCTGCGTCTGGAGGCGTTCGCCGTAGGCTTTCAATTCCTCCCGGCGCACCTGAATACCTTCCTCTTCCATATGGTAGAGGCTGTAAATAACCGGCATCTCTATCTCATAAAAGAGATGCAGCATTCCATGTCTTCGAAGCTGCCCCAGCAGGATTTCCCGCGATTTCCACGCCGTATATGCCATGTAGCAGACACAATTCAACGCTTTCTCCGGCATTGTCTCAAATGCATCCGACAGCGCCGTTTTTCCAAGCAAATCGACCTGTGACGGCACGGTCATATCCAGGTAATCGCGCGCCAGATCATCATATCCATAGGTATCCTTGAGCGGATTTAACAGATACGCCGCCACGCCTGCGTCCATAACCGCACGGTTTCCTTCTGCATTCCGGATGCCGTCCACGATCCGGCGGCTGTGATTTTTAAGAAATGGAAGCTGGATCTTGAGATCCAGAACCGTCACAGACGGAACCACCTCCATCAGGCGTTCCAGCTCCTCCGCCAGATACTGTCCGGTCAGGAACCCAACCGCCGGGATCGCATAGATCGATGTCCCGTCCAGGCAGAGTGCCAGTGCTACAACCTCTCCTTTTTCAATCACCAGCTGCGCGCCGATCTCCTCCGCCCGCTGTGCACGGTCAAAAATCACCTGTGCCTCGCCAAAATCATTTACCAGACGGAAAGATTTTTCCATTTCTGATGACGCAAAGGCGTCCTCACCAAATTTCTGCAGAATGGACTTAAATTCCAGCTGCTTCATATACTGGTATGCCTCCGGCGTGTAAAGCGAATCCAGCTTCGCCTCCTCCAGCGAAAAACCAATCTCGCAATTGATGCGGATCGTTGCCAGATCCTTGCTCATCTGCGCCATGTCATAGTGCTCCCGAAGCGCTTTCTGTGCGCGCGGCGGCTTTACCTCATCAATGTGTGCATACGCATTCTCAATGCTTCCGTAGGTGGTAATCAGGCTGGTTGCCGTCTTTTCACCGATCGATGGCACGCCCGGAATATTATCCGAAGTATCGCCCATCAGCGCCTTTACATCAATAAATTCGATTGGCGTCACCTGATACTCCGCCTTCACATCCTCCGGGTAATAGTCGCGTATCTCCGTCGTACCTTTCGAAGTACGCGGCATCCGAATCTTAATGTGCGTATCTGCAAGCTGCAGCAGGTCACGATCTCCTGATACGATAGAAACCTCCACGCCCTCCGCCGCACAGCGTTTCGCGATCGTTCCCAGAATATCGTCTGCCTCATACCCCGCCTTGGTAAGAATCGGCACGCCCATCGCTGTCAGCACTTCCTTCATCACCGGAACCTGCTCATGCAGCTCCTGCGGCATCGGTTTTCTCGTTCCCTTGTATGCCGCATACATTTTGTGACGGAATGTTGGCTCTTTCAAATCAAATGCCACTGCCAGATAGTCTGCCCCCTCATCTTCGATCACCCGGAACATGATATTTAAAAATCCGTACACTGCATTGGTGTGGAGTCCCTTCGAATTTGTCAACTCCGGCACCCCGTAAAATGCCCGGTTGAGTATACTATGACCATCTATCAGCACTAATTTGCCCATCTGTTTCCGTCTCCTGTTCTATCACTTGTTGCTTTTTCTATGGTGCCAGCCAAATCCTGACCTGTAGCATCACCGTCACCAATACCGCCATCACGCCCAGTGTATTGACCGCATACTCCATTTTCCGGAAGCGCCACATCCGGCGCACGCGGGCATATGACTCAGCGATCCGCTTCTGCAGTGCGCCCATGATATCAAAAGTACCCGATCCGGTGTCCAGCTGTTTCAGTCCGACATCCACCATAAAATAAATTTCCAATTCTTCCTGACAGTTGCGGCAATGTTCCAGATGCTCCAGAAACGCTTCCAGCTCATCCCCGCTCAGTTTATCCTGGATATACGGCGTCACAAGACGCTCCGCTTCCCGACAGGTCACAGACGCCACCTCCTTTTCCAGTCTGTCATTCCATATGAATTATCATTCACGCATGACGCGTTCATAAACCCATTTGAACCTAATCATACCTTATTTTAATGAAACACGCAAGCCCCTGCGGATGCTTCGCTTCTTAATTTCAAAACAAACAAAAAAACAGTTGCAATCTGTCTCCAATTTTGGTAAGATAAAAAGCGTCGATAGACAGCCGGCTTGTCGGAATGGCAGACGAGGTGGACTCAAAATCCATTGGTGGCAACACCGTGCGGGTTCAAGTCCCGCAGCCGGCAGATTTGAAAGCCCTTGAAAATATTGGATTTTTCCTTTATTTTCAAGGGCTTTTGGTGTTTTCAAGCAAATATCTATCAGCCTTTCTTATTCTGTTTCATCTCCCGCCTTTTCTTCGTCATCAGACCGCCAATCCGCCCGCTCTCCTTGGCAGTCAGGCTTCTCCAGCCATACTGCCGTACCTTGTCTGCCAGCCCAATTTCTTCCGCCACCTCATATTTCAGCCGCTCTGCCGGGGTCATTTTCTCAAAATCCACCTTATTTTCATCCATAAAAAATACTCCTTTCCACCTTGTGTACTCAGAGTATGTCCATTTTCTGGAAAACTATTCGCATTGTTTTTCTATGTCCAGCTGCTCTTCCATCTCATCCGGCTCGTCGATCTCTTCCGGCAGCTGCTCCGTATCATCCCATATCTCCTCCGAATCTCCCCAGTTATATTTATCCTGAAAATTTTTTTCCTGATCGATCAGAAAATCCAGCCCGGCAGCTGCGCCTCCGATGGCAGCCCCGATCGATGTCACGCCGATTCCACCCACAAAGAGGATGGCGCCTATGATTGCCATTTTTTTCATCCATTTTTTCATTTTCCTATCCTCCTATGCCCTGGCTGACAGATAACCTGCCGCCTGACGGCAAAGCCGAATGATTTCCTTGACTGCCCACGGTAGGAACACACCGTAAAACAGGACACAACCACATATCAGAAGCAGACAGCTGCCCTCTGCCGCAATACCCAATCCGATGAACATCAGTCCCATCGCAAAATGTTCAAACAGACTCGCTGCACCCAGAACGAACAGCATAATTCCGCCAACAAATACCAGCACCGTCATCAGTCCCAGCACCACAAGTATCGCTGCCAGTGCGACCGCCAGCCCAAAAACACCTCCCACGGTTCCCGTCACCCACGAAAAGATAAACGGAAGAACTGCAAGCACTACCAGAACTGCCACAACCATTCCAATCTTGGAACCGGTTATTTTTTCTTTTAAGCAGTGCAGCATCTCGCTCAGACGGCTTCTTTGATTCTCATTGAATGCCGCATTTTCTCCCGTTTCCTCATCCCGAAATCCCCGGAATGGGTCATCCTCGGTTCCAGCCTGAAATCCTGCTTCTTTTTCTCGTTCTCCCTGTTCTGCCCCACCGCTTCTGGATAAAGTCGTCCGCTTTTCTTCAAACCGGCTGTCATTGTATCCCCGGTCTGTAAATTCGCCGCCACTCCATTCACTCTGCAGCTCCGTCCGGATTACCTCGGCAATATGCTCCGGACTCTGAAATTCTGCAAGTACCTCTTCTTCCTTCTCCGGTCCCGCTTCCTCCAGATAATCGCGGTAATAGTCAATCGCATCCCGTTTTTCTTCTTCCGGAATATCCTGCAAGAGCGCTTCCAGCCTCTCTAAAAATATTTCTTTTTTCATGATCTGCCTCTCCTTATCCCTCTTTCAGTATCTCTGAAATTTTTCCTGCATACACGTTCCACTCACCCCGGTAAAGATTCAGCTGAATCCGTCCCGCCTCCGTTATTTTGTAATACCGTCGGTTTCTGCCGTCGATCGCCCGGTCATATGTTTCCAGGCAGTCATCCTTCTGAAGCCGCCGCAACACCGGATAAAGCGTGGACTCCGATATTTCGATTGCCTGACGGACATCCTGCGTGATCTTATACCCATATGTTCCTTCTGCAGATTTTGATACAACCGAAAGGACGATCGCATCCAGAAGCGCAGCTCCTGTATTAAAAACCATCTTATCCCTCCTAAGATACATTAATTCAAAATATAATATTTTTTCTTGTTTAATATTATATGTTATATAATATTGTATCTGAATTATATATCAGTGTGCCTTCTTTGTCAATATTTTTGTTTTGACTTTCCATTTTTCCAAATATCCTTATGACTCACTCCAATCCATCTTTCTGTTCCCACAACCCTTCACCACACCGTATTCCGCTCCTCGTCACGCAAAAAACAGACCGTACAACCTATGTTCCATCACATACGCCATACTGCCTGTTTTCATTTTTATCTTAATAAAATCACCAAATAGCTTTCTACAGCACCAGAAACAGCCAGCTCTTTCTTCCAATCCCAGAAATACCCAACTGCGTTCCGGTCAAGAATACCATGCCCCACGCCATCACAAAAACGGCTGCCACCTCCACATTCTTCCTGTGGAAGTGACAGCCTGATGATTCTTTCATCCTCCGTCTGACGCACTATCTGTCCGATGAGAAACTGGCGTCAACCGTTTGATTAGTTTTCTTCTGCTTCCTGATTCTCAAGAGCTTTCATGCTCAGGCTGATCTTGCGGTCTGCCTCGTTGAAATCAACTACCTTAGCAGTGATAACCTGTCCTACGCTCAGTACGTCGGATGGTTTGTCAACATGCTCTCTGGAAATCTGGGATACGTGAAGAAGTGCATCTACACCTGGCTCCAGCTCAACGAATGCGCCAAAATCAGTCATACGTGCTACCTTGCCTTCTACTACGTTGCCTACAGCATATTTCTCAGCTGCGTTTGCCCACGGATTGCTCTCCGGGAACTTTAAGCTCAGAGCGATCTTCTCGCCGTTGATATCTTTGATCAGAGCTTTTACTTTATCGCCTACTTTGAAAACCTTCTTCGGGTTCTCAACTCTGCCCCAGGACATCTCAGAGATGTGAAGCAGACCGTCAGCGCCGCCAAGGTCGATAAATGCACCGAAATCAGTTACATTCTTAACAACACCTTCTACGGTCTGACCAACAGCGATCTTCTCGAATAATTCTTTCTGCATAGCAGCTTTCTTCTCAAGCAGGATCTGCTTGCGGTCGCCGATGATACGGCTTCTTCTGCCGCTCGGATTGAACTCGGTAACTACGAACTCAATCTCCTGACCTGCGTACTTGGATAAGTCTTTATCATAAGTATCAGAAACCATGCTTGCCGGAATGAATACACGGGTTCCCTCAACCTCTACTACGAGGCCTTTCTCCATAACCTGTGTAACTTTCTCTTTCAGAACTTCCTTGTTCTCGAAAGCTTCTTTCAGACGTTTCAGACCCTTATCAGCAGCCAGTCTCTTGTAAGATAAAGCAGCCATGCCCTCTCCGTCGTTTACTTTCAGAACTTTTGCTTCCAGTTCGTCGCCGACCTGAACTTTGGTTCTAAGATCTACGCCCGGCTCATTGGTGAATTCGCTTCTTGTGATGATGCCTTCGGATTTGCTTCCAGCGATGCTGAGAATGATTTCGTCTTCCTTGACACCGATAACCTGACCGGTAACAGCCTCTCCTGTACGTAATCTCTTGAATGATGATTCTTCAAACATTTGTTCAAAACTTAATTCTGACATTAGTATGAACCTCCTCGATAATTTGATTTGGGGTCGATGCCCCGGCTGTAATACCTACGCTGCGCACAGTACCTGTTATCTCAGGCTTGAAATCTTCCAGTGTCTGAATGTAGTAAGTGTGTTTACATTCCCTGCGGCAAATCTCATACAACTTTTGTGTGTTAGAACTGTTTCGTCCTCCGATAACAATCATAACATCCACCTGTGAAGCTATCTGCCTCGCCTCAACCTGTCTCTCCTGTGTTGCATTGCAAATCGTATTTAAAACAAGTATATCATAATACGTTTTTGAAATTTTTTCAACTAAATCTTGAAATTTATTGTAGTTAAATGTCGTCTGCGCCACGATACAGAGCTTTTCATCCGGTCTGAGTGCCAGATGTTCAAATTCCTCCAGTGACTCGACTGCCAGAGTATACTCATTTCCCCAGCCTTTTATACCCTCGACCTCCGGGTGGTGCTCATTTCCCACGATAATCACGCGGCGTCCGGCTTCGCACTGTTCCCGGACAATCTTGTGGATCTTTTTGACAAATGGACAGGTCGCGTCCACAAGCTCCAGTCCCTGGCGTTCCAGGAGTTCATAGATCTCCCTGCCTACGCCGTGGGAACGGATGACGACCACGCCTTCTTTCAGGGCTTCCAGTTCCTCCTTCGAATTGATGACCTGTACGCCCTTCTCTTCCAGATCCTGCACCACCTCTTCATTGTGGATGATGGGACCGTAGGTATAGATCTGCTTCTTCCCCGTCGCTATCTGATCATATACCTTCTCGACTGCCCGCTTCACGCCAAAGCAGAAGCCAGCCGTCTTCGCAACTGTGATTTCCATGTTCCTGCCCGCCATTCCTCCTATTCCTCATCGTCTTGGATAAATAAATCCCCTCTGTCTCCTTCATAAAATCCACCTTTGCTCCTGTCTCTCATAGCATCCCGCGAATTCTCCAGAATAGAAATTCTTCCACCTTTAATCGGCAACTCATTTACCCTCATTGTTATAGTTTATCATACTTTAGACTGCTGGTAAAGTCTAAATCGACGTAAAATTATATAAAATTTACACGATTAACTGATTTTGCAACCGCATTCCGGAATTTACGCCGCATTCAGTCCCTGTCTTCGAAAATTGCCGTTACTCCTTTTGCCTCCCGGCAGCCGGATCGGTGTCCGGATCATCCGACCGGATGCCTGCCAGACGCTTGTCAATGCCTGGAATGGGTTGGACGGAATTAAGTCGAGCAGTGTCTGGTAGATACCCGGAAGTTCTTTCACCTCCATTGCTGTCTCTGCCGTTCCCAGCTGCAAGCCACGTCCCGGTTTGATGATATTGGCAAGTATCAGACCGATGGTTGCTGAAATAGCGCCAGTTGCTAAAAACCAGATGATGGTTTTAATGCCGATGCTTCGAAGTTTCTTGATATCGCCCAGCGAAAGTGCCGCGTCGATGATACAGAGTTAGTTCTGACTTACTTTTTAGGTATTGTCTCCATAATAAAAACAATTTTATTTTTGCAAATCAGTTCCGTGCTATTTTCTGTAAAATACCAAAAGCGGGTAAAAGTTTTTTTGCTTTTACCCGCTTCTTGCTTGAACCTTCTTCTTAAAGGTTTCTATTTTATTTCGTCTGCATCATCTACTTTTTAGAAATGGCATTATATGTGAATCATTTTAGCTTTTACTGGTTATCCGAAACATAAACCGCTGCTTCTGTTCCTGCAGTCGAACCAAACACAACCGCCTCGGTCAGCTCATTGCCGGAGAGCACACCCTCACCGTCTACCGCCGCTGACAGGATCGGACCTGCTGCATAAAGACCATCGATCAGCTCGCCGCTATCTTTGTTTAACTGTTCCGCATTGTTGCTGACAACCAAGGCAGCTGCCTTGCCATCTGCCTCATATACCTGAGATTCCTCAAAAACCGGAATCAGGGAGACATCGGTCGCTACCAGTGCCAGGCAGTCAATTTCCTGATCCTTGCCGTCCACCGTCACAGTGATGCGGTCAAGCGCACCTTCTTCATCGTAAGCGACGCTCTTTAATTCTGTCTTATATTCAACTGGAATCTTCAGCTCTTCGACTTTTTTAAGCAGCGCTTTCTGTGCAAGCTCGTTCAGATTTCCCTCTTTTGCCGGGAAACTGCGGGCTACCGAGGAACCTGCCTCCTGTGTCAGATCGCCGTACTCCATTCCCAGTGTGTCGGCAAGCCAGTCTTTCGCCTCTTCGCTGTTCTCCGATACATCTGCCGCCATATCCGAATTGTTCGTATTATTTCCTGCCGTCATAATATCGGACAGATAAATCTCAAAATCATCCGTAAGATTCGCCTGGAACTGCTCATCTGTATTGGCTGCATTGACATACGACGCCATCTCCGCCATATCTGCCGCCAGCTCTTCGCCCGGTGCCAGAATCAGGATCTTCGACGGATCCATGCCCTCGGCTGCCGCCTGAACCGCCGCGATCAATCCGGCGCTGTCTCCGCCTGCGATGACAAGCTGTGCATCCGATGCTTCTGCCTCTCCGGCCGCTTCGGTTGCTTCCTCGCTTGCCGCTGCACTCTCTGTTGTATCTGCCTTACTGCCGCATCCCGCCAGTGCCGCTGCTCCCAGAACCGCTGCCGCCGTCAGAATCCCTGCCTTTTTAACTGTATGGAATGATTTTTTCATAATCGTTCTCTCCTTTCCCTCTCGCCGGAGTTCCTGCAGCCGTCTTCAAACATGCACAGTACCTCTCGGTTGTGGATTTCAGTCTAACATAGAACCTGCGGCGAATCAATTAAGGTTTCTTTAATTCTTACGGCGGAAAAAACGAAATTTTCTGTTACTTACACAAATCCGCAATCACCTGTGCAAAAATCTTCGCGCTTGCCACCAGATCACTCACATAGGCAAATTCATCTGCCCCGTGCATCCGGTTGTCCACGCCCGGCATCGACGCGCCAAATGCAACGCCGTTTTTCAGGTCATGCACATATGTGCCGCCGCCGGTGTAGTTGCACTCGCCCTTGTTGCCGGTATAAAGCTCATAAGCATTCAGAAGTGTTCTGACAAACTCGGAATTGCCGTCTACAAAATGCGGCTCTCGCAGCTGCGGGGACTCTAACTTCATACCGTGGGACGCAAGTTTTGCCTCCACCGGTTTCAACAGGTTGTCATCATTGCCGCCGATCGGGAAACGTCCGTCAAAGTACGCTTCCATCCGTGTCTCCGTCATCGTAAGCATCGTGAATGCCAGAGACAGCGCTCCGGATCCTTCTGCCTGCATCGCCACGCCAAGCGCCTTGCCCTCGGTATCATTCCACGGGAAGCACTCAGTCAGGCTGTGAATCAGCTTCGTCTGTCCGCAGGATGCAAATGGCAGGCGATCCAGAAGCAGAAGCAGGGATGCCAGCGCATTTTTGCCTTCCTCCGGTGTCGAGGCGTGTGCACCCTCACCGATTGCGGTGATCACGATCGCATCTTCCTCTGCCTGAAGCTCAAACTGTACGCCAGTCTCCTTCGTCACGCCCTCTGCCATCGGACGTACCTCTTCCTCGGTCAGTCCTGTAATTGTCGCATGCGCCTTGCCCGGAACAACATTGATCTTGATGCCAGCCTCGATGGACAGGATCCGCGCATTCTCCGTCGATACCTCAAAAGAAGCTGTCACATGCCCAGGGAAACGTCCTTTTTCGATATTGATAACCGGGAACGAAGCATCCGGGGAAAATGTCATCGGCGCTTCCTTCTCCACTTTATAATAATGTTCAATATCGCTGCTGCCGCACTCCTCATCTGTTCCCAGAATCAGGCGGACATTTTTTGTCACCGGGATTCCCAGTTCTTTGACCGCACGCATCGCATACAGAGCTGCTACCGCCGGTCCCTTGTCATCCGCCGTGCCGCGTCCATACAACTTTCCGTCTTTTACAATCGGTTCAAACGGCTGTGTCACAGTCCAGCCCTCGCCTGCCGGGACAACATCCAGGTGTGCCAGAATATCTAGCTGGTGCTCACCGTCGTTTAAATCGGCGGTTCCTACATAATTATCGTAATTGTTGATGGAAAATCCATACTCTTCCGCCATTTTGAGTGCCTGTGCCAGTGCGCGGCTCGGACCTTCGCCGAACGGATCGCCCTCCTGGTATGCTGAACGCTCGCTGTTGATGCTGCACAGCGTGCATATGTCATCTAACATCTCCTGCTTGTGCGCCTCGATATACTGCTCGATTTTCTTTTTATACATAAATCTTCCGCCTCGTTCTTTTCCTTTGGTTATTATTTGGACAGAATTCCAGCCAGTACCTGGTTCACTACCTTTCCGTCTGCCTTGCCCTTTACCTTCGGCATCAGGTTTTTCATGATTTTGCCCTTGTCAGACGGTGCCGGATTTTCAATGCCAAGCTCTGCCAGAACACTTTTGATCACCTCTGCGATCTGCTCTTCGGTCAGATCCTCCGGTGCAAATTTCTGATAAACTGCCAGACGTGCCTGTGCCTCCTCGCGGATATCCGCACGATCTGCCGGAGCCAGTTCCAGAGTCTCCTTTGTCTGCTTGATCTCTTTCTTTACAACTGCGTCCGCCTCTTCCTCAGTCAGCGGAGAACGCTTGTCGATCTCCGCATTTTTCAGTGCGGATAATAGCATGGATAAGGAATCTTTTCTTGCTTTGTCTTTTGCTTTCATGGCTTCTACCATGGCTGCACGTACTACATCTACTCTGCTCATATGAAATGTCTCCTTTTCTGATTTTTTCTATATTTTCACCATGCCCAGGTGGGACGATGAGAACCCTCTCTTGTTTCACCATGCCCAGGGGTGCGATAGGGACTCTCTCTTGTTTTACCATGCCCAGGGGTGTAAAACCTGCGGTTTCACACCCCTGTCCGGCTGCGCCGTATAGCAGAAATCCCCCTTTCAGCGCCTGAAAAATAAATTTTCCATTCGCTGAAACGGTGCTTTCCGCTGCATGGCTTTAGTTACGCCCAAACTCGCTTAATTTAAGCTTCGGATTCCGCTCTTCCACCATTCCCACACTCCAGCTGTTGACAAACAGAAGCAGTGGATTGTCTTTGAGGTCTTTGATCCGCTTCATATCCGAAGTTCCCTGAATCTTGGCAACGTCGATCTCGTCAGCGTTTTCTACCCAGCGGATGTACTCGTATGGAAGTTTTTCCAGCTTGACTTCTACATTGTACTCATTTTCCAGACGGTAGGTCAGTACCTCGAACTGGAGGACGCCGACTACACCGACGATGATCTCTTCCATACCTGTGTTGAACTCCTGGAAGATCTGGATCGCACCTTCCTGGGCGATCTGGCTGATGCCCTTGATGAACTGCTTGCGCTTCATCGTGTCCATCTGGCGCACGCGTGCAAAATGTTCCGGTGCGAACGTAGGAATGCCTTCAAATTCTACCTTTTCACCTGTACAGAGTGTATCACCGATCGAGAAAATACCCGGATCGAATACACCGATGATATCGCCCGCATATGCCTCCTCGACGATCTTTCGATCCTGCGCCATCATCTGCTGTGGCTGGGAGAGACGGATCTTGCGTCCGCCCTGCACATGCGTTACTTCCATGCCTGCCTCAAATTTGCCGGAACAGATACGCATAAATGCGATACGGTCGCGGTGCGCCTTGTTCATATTTGCCTGAATCTTAAAGACAAACGCGCTGAAATTCGGAGAGAACGGATCCACCATGCCGGTTGTCGTATTTCTCGGCAGCGGCGAGGTTGTCATTTTCAGGAAATGCTCCAGGAATGTCTCTACACCAAAGTTTGTCAGCGCCGAACCAAAGAATACCGGGGATAAATTTCCACGGCTGACACGCTCCATATCCAGCTCATCGCATGCGCCGTCCAGAAGCTCGATATCATCCATCAGCTGCCGATGGTAGTCTGGACCGATGATGGAGTTAACCTCATCGCCCTCTAACGAGAACTCCTGAGATGCGACCTCCTTCTGTCCGCCCATTGCTGCTGTGAAAGTTGTGATCTTCTTTGTGGCACGGTCATACACGCCCTTAAAATTCTTACCGCAGCCGATCGGCCAGTTGACCGGGCAGGTACGGATGCCGAGCACGCTCTCGATCTCATCCATCAACTCAAACGGATCGCGCGCCTCGCGGTCCATCTTGTTGATAAAGGTAAAAATCGGGATGTGGCGCATAACGCAAACCTTGAAAAGCTTGATCGTCTGCGCCTCGACACCCTTAGAACCATCGATGACCATAACCGCCGAATCGGCTGCCATCAGAGTACGGTAGGTATCCTCCGAGAAATCCTGATGTCCTGGTGTATCCAGGATATTGATACAGAATCCCTCATAATTAAACTGTAATACGGAAGAGGTAACCGAAATACCTCTCTCCTTCTCTATCTCCATCCAGTCAGAAACCGCGTGCTTGGCCGCTTTTCTTCCCTTGACCGTACCAGCCAGGTTGATCGCGCCTCCGTAGAGAAGAAACTTCTCCGTCAGGGTTGTCTTACCAGCATCCGGGTGGGAAATAATGGCGAATGTACGCCGTTTTTTGATCTGCTCCGCTATATTTTCCAAAAAAATCTTCCTCCAAACTTACTACCATTCTTCAACTTTGTCTAAACGTATTTATTCTATATTATTTTAAACGAATACGCAAGTCCAAGTTACGGTTCACTCACGCGCGATCGGTAACAGATCTTAAAAACATTTTTCATCTTCTTCTTGATCCTTTTCTTTAAAAAACATATAATCATACTATTAACGTGGATATATAATAAATAGTAACAGTTGAACATATGAAACCGTTGCGATAACTATACAATCAACATTTTATAAGAACTGTTGATTATTGTAGAGATGCAGGAGATATAAAGGAGTTATTTTATGATTCTAGCTATCGACGTTGGAAACACCAACATTATTATCGGCGTGATCGACGCAAAAAAAACGTATTTTGTAGAACGCATCACGACCACCATCGGAAAACCGAATCTGGAATATGCCGTGGCGCTGAAAAGTATTCTTGAAATTTACCATATTGCCCCAGAGCAACTTGATGGTGCAATCGTCTCCTCGGTTGTTCCGCCGCTTAACCGGACGATTCTTGCCGCCATCCGTAAAATAACGGGGCTAAACGCAATGCTGGTCGGTTCCGGCATGAAAACCGGCTTAAACATCCTGATGGACAACCCGAAATCCGTCGGCAGTGATATGATCGTAAACGCAGTCGGTGCCCTTGCAGAGCATGAACCGCCAATCATCATCATCGAAATGGGAACCGCTACGACCATGTCTGTCATCGACAAAAACGGACGCTATGTCGGCGGCGCGATCCTGCCGGGACTTCGCGTTTCCCTCGACAGCATGAGCGCCAGCACTGCCCAGCTGCCGCGCATCAGCCTCGATACGCCGCGCCGTGTCATTGGCAAAAATACCATAGACTGCATGAGAAGCGGCGTCATATTTGGCAATGCCGCGATGATCGACGGTATGCTGGATCGCATCGAGGAAGAACTCGGAGAGAAAACTTCCATCATCGCCACCGGCGGCATCTCCAAGATTGTCCTGCCGCTCTGTTCGCATACGATCACGTATGATGGGGCGCTGTTGATGAAGGGATTACTACATTTATATGAAAAAAACAGGAGAACCGAATAATCAAAAAGGCTGTCTCTCGGCAGATGCATCTATATGATACATTCTGATGGGAGACAGCCTTTTTATCACAGTTTATTATGCTGACATCTATTCATTACCGGTCACGGTCACAGCAGCATTTATTTTACAACCTTCAGCTTCATATTCTCTTTCTCAATCCGATCCAGCTTCTCGCCGTCCAGACGGAGTGCAAATCCAAACGGATTTACCACGATTCCATTCACGTAATCCAGATATTTTTTCAGATCGCGGAAGCGGACTTCCATTGCTCCAAACTGGTGTTTACGGTCAAATTTGCCAAATTCTACTAAATCCGTAAATGCCGGGTAATAGCGTACACCCTTTCCGGTGGTCAGAACCGGCACTGCCGTCGTCTTCTGCGGGTCAGCAACCGGAACCAGCAGACGCGCACCGTAAAGCTCTTTGCACATCAGATCCTGCATCTGTGGGAATGCCTGGTGCTGTACCAGTGCCTGATAGAACTGATTTGCAGAACGGACCAGGGACGGATTCATCACGATCTCGGATGTATCCTTTGGTTTCTCGATGATGCTGAACAGCGACATGGACATATGATTTTCCTGTCCCTTGTCGATCACAACTGCCTCGAAACCGCTGCGGTAGAGGTCGTTGAAAAAGGAAATACGCTGTAATGGGCGGATCTCCAGTACCTTCGTCTCTACGCCGACCATCTCCAGTCCTTTCACGAACTCATCTGCATACTCGCGACTGGTGTAAAGGAAAGCAGCCGCTTTGCCGTTCTCTGCACCCAGGAAGAAGTTTTTCGTCGCATGGACAGTCACAACAAACAGTCCCGGCTCTCTCTGAAGCAACTCCAGAACCTCTCCCATCACTTTTTTATCTGCTTTATCCTGATGTTCTTTCATCAGCTCACGTAATTTCTCCATTTGAATTCCTCCGGCTCTTTTTATCATGCGCGAGGCTCAATCCGCCTGCGCCTGTCTTTTCTACTCTGTCTGCTGTCCATGACTGCCTGAGTGTCGCATCGCCAAGCTGCCTTTATCACTATATCAGATGGAATACTCCGCTCAACCCCAGTTCAGATAACAGTCATCTGCTTGATTTTCAGATTCTTTTTGCAGACTATATCCTCTATATTTTAACACAGAGCCGCCAAACAATCAATCAGAAGAATCTCACACAATCCCTATAACACAATCCCTATCAACATTCAGCTCAAATAATGCTTCATGCTTTTTAACGCACTCTTCTCCAGCCGTGACACCTGCGCCTGCGAAATATGGATTTCTTCGGCAACCTCTGTCTGGGTCTTTCCCTCAAAAAAGCGCATATCAATAATGCGGCGTTCCCGGTCCGGCAGGCGCTGCATCGCCTCCCCCAGCGACAGATCCTCGACCCAATGTTCCTCTGAATTTTTCTTGTCACTGAGCTGATCCATCACGTAGAGCGGATCGCCGCCGTCCGTATAGACCGGTTCGTACAGGCTGACCGGGCTCTGGATAGCATCGAGCGCATACGCAATCTCCTCTTTGCTGACTCCCAATTCTTTGGCAATCTCACAGAGTGTCGGCTCCTTTGACTGCTTTTTCAGCAGATTTTCACGGGTATAGATCGCTTTGTATGCCGTATCGCGGAGCGACCGGCTGACCCGGATTGAATTGTTATCCCTCAAATACCGTTTTACCTCCCCCAGAATCATCGGAACCGCATACGTCGAAAAACGGACATTCTGGGTAATATCAAAATTATCAATCGCCTTGATGAGGCCGATACAGCCAATCTGGAACAGATCGTCCACATTTTCCCGGCTGCCCGAAAAGCGCTGTATTACACTGAGCACCAGCCGCAGATTCCCCTTGATATACTGTTCTCTTGCCTCCCGATCGCCCTTTAGAATCCGGCGAAACAGTTCTTCTTTCTCCTCATTACTTAAAAGAGGCAGCTTGGATGTATTGACCCCGCAGATTTCCACTTTATAGACCGGCATTTCCATTCCCTCCGTATGATGGACGATCAACGCAAACGGTTGAATCGTTTTGATTTTTGTTTTGTCACCTATACATTAGAATGGACAATTCAAAGCTCATTTATACCCGGACAAATGTGAACCGTTTTCACTCATTCCAATTTCTTGCCTTTTCTGCCGTTCCATAGTAAAATATATTTTCAGGGATTTTACGATCAATCTTATTTATAGAAAATAGAATTCAACCACAAGGAGATCCATTCATGAACACACAAAAAAAAGCCCGTTCCCTCTACTGGGATATCGTAAAGGGATGGGGCATTATTGCGATCGTGCTGGGGCATACCGGATATTTCGCCGGTGCGTTCGTCTATCTGTTCCACCTGGCGCTGTTCTTCTTTATCACAGGCTATTTTTATAATGAAACGAAATACGGGGATACGCCGTTTCTCTACTTCGGCTCCCGTCTCGCCGGTGCATGGCCCAGGTATATGTTCTACACGCTGTTTTTTGTCCTGCTTCACAACTTTTTTGTGACGCACAGGCTCTATGCAGGTCAGGAACTTTACAACCACACCAGAATGCTTACGGCATGGATGAGCAGCCTTTCCTTCAACTCCCCGGAACAGGTTCAGGGTGCCCTCTGGTTTCTGCCGGTCTGGCTGGTGTCCTCCGGACTCTTTGCCGGATGCGTCTGGTTTGGACGCGCAGCTGCCCGCTTCACCCGGAAAGATAATGTCAAGCTTCCTGTATGTGCATTTGCATGCATCCTGATTGGCCTTGCCGGTGTCTTCTTAAATATGAGAAGCTGCCCGCTCCCTTACAATCTGCAGGCGGCGCTGCTCGTTGTTCCGGTCTATCTCATCGCCTGGCTGATGCAGCAGTTTTTCTCCAATTTCCGCCACTATACGGTCTGGTACGGCTGCCTGATAAGCGCCCTGCTTCTGCACCTGACGAACACAAAGCTTCACATTTTCATCGATCTGGCAAGCATGCACATTCCGGGCGTCTTATTTTATCCGATCTCCATCATTGGAATTTACTTCGTCCTTTCGCTCTCCGACCTGTCCGAGCGCATCAGACCGCTGGCAAAGGTCCTTGCCTTTTTAGGACGCCATTCCTTTGACATTATGGCGATTCATTTCACGCTGTTCAAGCTGATCGATTTTGCCTATGCCCGCTTCATTTTGAAGGAAATACCGGAAACGCTTTCCAACTTCCCGGTCTCCTTCCGCTATGAAATGGGTCCGTTTTACATCCTGATCGGTCTGTTTCTTCCAGCACTTATCGGCTGGTGTATAGACCGCATTGCTGCGAAATTTCTTTCTTGAGGCGTTTCATAATCTTCTTTTCCAGCCTCGATATGTATGACTGCGAGATACCCAGAAGGTCGGCAACCTCCTTCTGGGTCATTTCATCTTCCTGCTCTCTCCCCAGACCAAAGCGCAGCTTCACGATTTTCTGTTCCCGCGGATTCAGGCGGTCGATCGCCGCATTCAACAGTTTCCGCTCTGTCTCATCCTCCAGATCCCGGTAAATAATATCCTCATCCGTTCCCAAAATATCCGACAGAAGCAATTCATTTCCATCCCAGTCCACATTCAACGGCTCATCGATCGAAACCTCGAGCTTCGTCTTATTATTTCTCCGGAGATACATCAGAATCTCATTTTCAATACAACGGGATGCATAGGTCGCCAGCTTAATATTTTTATCCACGTCAAACGTGTTGATCGCCTTGATGAGACCGATCGTCCCGATCGAAATCAGATCTTCCACGCCCACGCTGGTGTTGTCAAACTTTCTTGCTATGTAGACCACCAGGCGCAGGTTGTGTTCGATCAGCGCCGAACGCGCCTCTTTATCCTCACTGGTTCCAAATTTTCTTAAAACCTCTGCCTCCCGCACACTGTCAAACGGTGCCGGAAGGATATCGGTTCCCCCGATATAATGAACTTCCCCGTCCCGGTGCATCAGAAATGACCGGAACGACGGCATCATTTTTAAACGAAACTGACCTGGAACTGAAACTTTTATAAACATACGCTTTCCCCCTTATGTTGTTCGCTATGGTTCAGACCATAACGGCTGTTTTTCTTCACAACCAATATTTTTCATTGAGCAGCATCTGATACTCGCCCTTCTGCGACAGCGCCTCCTGTGAAATGGCAATCCACGGCTTCTCAATCACCCGCATACCGCCCTGACCGGACACTTCCATCCGCTCCGCCTGATATGCCGGAATCACGCCGCCGCCCTTTCCGACACTTCGAAATGGGATGTATTGGACACCGTCCTCCCAGGAAAAAAATCTCTCTGCCGCACACGCATCCAGCACCTGCACCGGACGCCCCGAAAGCGGCATCGTCAGATGGTTGCCTGTGTCGAGAATCGCCTGCACATGCCGCTCCCTGCCTTTGTTAAAAAGCGTTACCGCGTACTGGTGTTCCAGCTTCATACACCGCTGCATACCAAACCGCCACACCGCAGATGGAATCAGAAAACTGCCCACCGCGGTAAACAGCCAGAACAGAAGATTCACCCGTATTCCAAGCGGCTGAACCAGTTCCATGCAGCCAGCCGCCAGCATAGATGCTATGTAAAGCCCGATCGCAGCTTCTGCCGCCTCCGACTTCCTACGGATGGAAAATGCCGTCCATGCCATCAGCACGCTCATCATGGCGCTTAGGAGCATCCGCCCGGCATATCCCAACGGAACCGGAGCTAACACCATTCCTAACGCATACACGGCTCCCAGAAGGCTCCCTGCCAACCGCCCATACCGGCGTTCCGGCAGACGCAGGCAATTCTTCACCACCGACAGAAGCAGGAAATCCGCTGCCAGATTTTGCAGCAGGATGACATCCGCATACACACGATAGGTCACTGTCTCTTCCCACCTTTCTGTCCGACACGGGATATTATAAGAAAAAAGTTCCGCAAAATTTGTCAAACCGAGGGCGCAAAACGCCTGTTTTGATCGCCAAAAATCGGGGGGAAAACGTGAAATTTGAATAGATTCGACATAAGTCGAAGGTCTGAATCGACGATAAAAAAAACACGCATCAGAAATTTTCACTTCTAATGCGTGTTTCTTCCAAAAGCAACTGCTTCTGTATATATTTTGTATTTTTACTAAAGCAAGAGCAGCTCATCTCTCACTCTTATATTATTTCTTATTTCTCAGAAAATCCGGAATATTGATCTGTGTTTCCTGACGCATCGGGCGGAACGGCTGTGCCGGTGCCGACTGCGGTGCTTCCTTCGGAGCAACTGGCTGTGCCGGTGCTGCTGCAGATGGTGCACGGAAGGTCGGTGCCTTGTAGGTCGGCTGCGCTGCCGCCGCAGTCTGTGCTGCCGGCTGAGCGTATGTATTGCCAGTCGTCTTTGCCTTGAACGGAGTCTTGAACTCAGTCATCGCCTTTGCAACCGGTGTGTTCACACCGTGGGAATCCAGTCCAGTCGCGATAACAGTGATCGTCGCCTCATCCTGTGCATTCTCATCGTACATCGCACCGAAGATGATATTGGCATCGTCGCCTGCAAGCTCCTGTACATAGCTGGCTGCGTCATTTGCCTCGATCAGGCTGATATCGCCGGAAATATTGATGATAACGTGGCTTGCACCCTCGATGGTTGTCTCAAGCAGCGGGCTGGATACAGCCTGCTTAACAGCCTCAAGTGCTTTGTCATCACCCTTCGCATGACCGATACCGATATGAGCAATACCCTTGTCCACCATAACGGTCTGAACATCTGCAAAGTCAAGATTGATAAGACCCGGAACATTGATCAGGTCGGTAATACCCTGTACTGCCTGCTGAAGAACCTCATCTGCTTTCTTCAGTGCATCCGGCATCGTGGTACGGCGGTCTACGATCTCAAGAAGTTTATCATTCGGGATAACGATCAGAGTATCGACAGCTGCTTTCAGTTTCTCGATACCATTGAGCGCGTTGCTCATACGGGTCTTTGCCTCGAAACGGAACGGCTTTGTGACAACGCCGACCGTCAGGATGCCCATATCTTTTGCGATACGTGCAATAACCGGAGCTGCACCTGTACCGGTACCGCCGCCCATACCTGCGGTAACGAATACCATATCTGCACCCTTGAGAGCCTGTGCCAGCTCTTCCTGGCTTTCCTCAGCTGCTTTCTCACCGATCTCCGGCTTTGCGCCTGCACCAAGTCCCTTGGTCAGCTTCTCACCAATCTGCATAGCTGTGGACGCCTTGCAGAACTGCAGTGCCTGCTTATCTGTATTGATACCGATAAATTCTACACCGGCAATATCTTCATCGATCATGCGGTTGACAGCGTTGTTACCGGCTCCGCCGACACCTACTACTATAATTCTGGCAGAGTTCTCTGCTTCATTTATCTTTATCTCTAACAAGATACTTCCTCCTTCATTTTCCCATCTGTTCCGGTTTTATCATTTTTATACTAAAATTAGGGTCTTTTAAATCTAGCCTACCTAATACTATATTTGATTTTCAGCAAAAAATCAATCGTTTCTTTTATAAATTTTCAATAAACCAGTCTCAATGTTACTGTTCACGCATACGTGCCAGTAACGGATTTTGCCGATTCTTCCTAGTTTTTATCAAACCGGTACATCGGATTTGCATTCGATTCATCGTAGCTGTCCAGATAGAGGGTTCCGGACAGATCCGGATAATCCCGCAGAATATCCGTCAGCTCCGAAAGTTTCCCGTTCATCTCACTGTTGCTTCCCAGCTCAACCTTCAAGCTCCTGATTTGAAGCGTCGCTTCCTTTTCCTTATTAAAACGAATCTCGTCCACCGCAACCTCGTTGACCGACAGCACCTGCGTCAGGTTCAGAATCTCGTTGAAAACGCTGATATCCTCGACCGGCAGCGGCTGATGCAGCACGATATGTCCAAAGGAAAGTCCGGCAATCTTCGGCACACCCGGCAATGTCTCGCTTGTGCTCTCCACAATGATGCCGTCCTTGTCAAAATACATCCGGCTGTTCATGTAGGAAACGTAACCAACCACACTCTTCTCGTAGACGATCACCTCCACGTCCGACGGGCTGCGGAACACCAGCTTGTAATCCTGCACGAACGGAATTGACTTGTGCGGCCGGAAGCGGTACTGCAGATAGCAGAACACCGGATTCCGGCTCAGCCGCGAATCGAAAATAGACGCCTCTATCTGCTCTGCCGTATATTGCCGGTTTCCACTGACATGGATTGTATTGATCTGAAGCAGCGACAGACCGACAAAAAACGCGGCTGCCACAAGAAGTGCTGCCGCCGTGATCCAGATATGTTTTTTTCCACGGCGGCGCCATACCTTTTCCTCTGTCTTTTTTTCAATCTGTATCTTCTCTATCTCCATCATCCTCCCGGCGCCGGATCTCTGCTCCTAATGCCCGCAAGTCCCGGCAAATATCTTCATATCCCCGCTCAATATGTTCACATTCTGATACTCTGGTCCATCCGTCCGCCCCCAGGGCTGCCACCGTCAGGGCTGCGCCGCCCCGCAGATCACGGGCACGCACCAAAGCTCCCCGCAAGGTTTCCACTCCGTCAATCCGGGCAATGTTCCCGCTGCATTCGATGTTCGCCCCCATTTTTTGAAGCTCCTCCGCTGTGCCAAACCGGTTTTCAAATACCGTCTCCCGCAACATACTGGTTCCATCTGCCCGTGACAGAGCCGCCATCAAAAACGGCTGCAGATCGGTCGGAAACGCCGGATACGGTCCGGTTTTCACCGATACCGCCCGCAGGCGCTGTCCGCTGTGTACATATATAAGTTCCGGTTCCTGATAAAACGAAACGCCCATATGCTCCAGCACCCCGGTCAATGCACGCAGCTCCTGTGTCTGCACGCCGTCCACGATCACCTCACCGCTGCAGGACGCAGCGGCAAGAAGATAGGTCCCGGCTACGATCCGGTCGCCGCCGATCACAAACCGGCTGTCATGGAGCGGCAATCCACCTTCTATGATCAGCGCATCCGTCCCGATTCCCCGGATCGATGCCCCCATACCATTTAGGAAATGGCACAGCTGTCCAATCTCCGGTTCTCGCGCGCACCCCCGCAGAACCGTCCGCCCCACCGCTGCCACAGCGGCAAACAGGGCATTTTCCACCGCGCCGACACTCGGAAACGGAAAAATAATCTCTGCCCCGCGAAGTCCCGTTGTCTGTGCATGCAGGAAGCCGTCCGGCTCCGATTCCTGTATTTCCGCGCCCAGCGCACGGAGTGCCCGCAAATGCCAGTCGATTGGACGTTTTCCGATCATACATCCGCCGGGGCTGTAGACCCCCGCCTCGCAAAAGCGTCCCAGGAGCGCTCCCAAAAGCATAATGGACGAGCGCATTTTCCCCATCGCTTTCTGCTCGATCCGCCAGCCATTCATCTTCGAAGTATCGATTTCCAGACGGTTTCCGTGCAACGCACACCGGCATCCCAGAGAATCAAGAATCCCCATCATACAGAACACATCCTGTATTCTGGGGACATTTTCAAGCACGGTAATTCCGCGGTTTAACACCGACGCCGCCATTATCGGCAAAACTGCATTTTTCGACCCCTGCACCGTGAGTCCGCCCTGAATCCGGCACGGTCCGTGAATCTCGATGAAAGCCAAACAATCCCCTCCCACCGGCATCTATGTATTATTATATGCCAACGAGAGAAAATGGTTCTCATTTTCTACATTTCCCGAGGTGAATATGTAACTCCGCCAAATATTCCTACTGCTCCAGCTTAATCTGGTTCGAGACGCTTAACACCATCCCCATCTCCAGCATCAGGAACATGACGGATGTACCTCCGTAACTGATAAACGGCAGCGTAACACCCGTGTTCGGGATCGTATTCGTAACAACCGCGATATTTAAGATAACCTGAATCGCGATGTGTGCCATCACGCCGATCACGATCATCGCACCCATCAGATCCGGTGCATTTCCAGCAATTACCATGAAGCGGTAAATCATAAACATGAAAATCAGAATGACCGAAATCGCGCCAAACAGACCTAATTCCTCACAGATAATCGAAAAAATCATATCATTCTGCGCCTCCGGCACGAAACCGAGCTTCTGGAGACTCTCGCCCAGTCCCTTTCCAAACAGACCGCCGGAACCGATCGCGTACAGACCCTGGAGCACCTGATAACCGCCGGAACGTGCATACTGCACCGGGTTGACCCAGACATTGATTCGTCCCAGCTGATAATCCTTCAGGATATGGAGCTTTACCAGCAGATGCCCTATATAGGGGGCGACCGCCAGAAGTCCGACGCCGCCTCCGATGCAGAGGAAAAACGGCCATTTGATCTTGCACGCCACAAACAGCATCACAAACACGATGCCGCAGATGATGATACCAGAACTTAAGTTGTTCGCCGTAACTAAAAGTGCCAGCGGCGCCGACAGCGCCACGATAAATCCGACTGCCCGCAGCTGGTTGATCCGCACGCCCAGATTGGCAATCAGAACCGCCAGAAGCAGAATCAGGGAAATCTTGACAATCTCGGTCGGCTGGAACTGGAGCGGTCCCAGGCGCAGCCAGCGCTTCTTACCATGCGATGCCACGCCCAGAGGTGTAAAACGCGTCAGAAGCAGCGTCACGTATGAAGCGATATATCCCAGCATCGCAAACCGCGCAAACCAGTGATAATCTATCTTGGAGACGATATACATCGCAACAAAGCTGACACCCGCGATGCCCGCCTGACGAAGCATAAAATATCCCGGATTGCCGTAATCAAGCTGCGCCTTATAGGAGCTCGCGCTGTAAATCATGATCAGTCCGAATACCGTCAGGAAAATGATGGTAAACAGCAGACTGTAATCATAAAACCGATGTGGTTTTTTCTTTTTAATTTTTCCCGGTTCCGGCATACTTCCACTCCCCTGCTTTTTGTTGTTACAGTTTCGAAATTCTGCCTGTAAACGGCAGTTTTTCCTTCAAATCAGGGCTGCCGCAGACAAATGCCGGCTGCGACAGCCCCCTTAAATACATTAAGCCTTTATTCGTTACTGTTCACGCATACGTGCCCAGTAACCTTTATTCTTCCAATACCGAATTGCTGCGTGCTTTGCACTCCGCAATTCTCAAAAGTCACAATTCCTCCTGCAAGCAATCTTGCGTCGGATTTCCGACCTTTGAACCTTGGTATTACAAATTTCTCACAAACTCTTTGAATTTGCGTCCGCGCTCTTCAAAGTTCTTGAACTGCCCCCAGCTTGCACATGCCGGTGAAAGCAGGACGTTATCGCCCGGATTTGCGTAGGATGCACATACCTGTACAGCCTCCTGCAGATCTTCCGCGTACATGATATCATTGAAGCCGTGGCGTTTTGCACACTCGGCAATCTTGTCGCGGGTCTGGCCGATCAGCACCAGATAGCGTACCTTTCCGCCAAAGCTCTCGATCCACTCGTCAAACTCGGAATGCTTATCATATCCGCCTGCGATTAATAAGGTCGGTCCCGGCATCGCCTTGATCGCCTGCATCGCTGCATCCGGGTTGGTTCCTTTGGAATCGTTGTAGTATTTGACACCAAAACGCTCGGTTACGAACTCAATGCGGTGTTCAACTGCCTTGAATTCCTTGATCACCTTCTGGATCTTCTCCAGCGGAACGCCCATGTTCATACTGATAGCAACCGCTGCCATAACATTTTCATGGTTATGACGGCCAAGCAGCTTCAGATCGTGGATATTGACAATCACGGTCTCTTTCTCGCCGTCGTTGTATACAATCTCATCCTCTTTCAGGTAGAAACCTTGTTTCAGGGTACGCAGACTGGAAAAATATACCACCTTGATGTCTTTTAAAGTCTCACCAAATTCACGCAGTACCGGATCCTCATAGTTCAGGACACAGACATCGCCCTCTTTCTGGTTCTTGGTAATGCTCTCTTTCGTCTCGATGTAGCATTCCATCGTCTTATGACGATCCAGATGATCCGGGGTAATATTTAAAATAGCGCTTACATTCGGGTGGAAATCAGTCATGGTCTCCAGCATGAAGCTCGATACCTCTGCGACGGTTACGGTCTCATCCGTTGTCTCCAATGCGTGGAATGCAAACGGCTCACCGATATTTCCAACTACAAATACGCTGTCATAGAATGACTTCATGATCTCGCCGGTCAGGGAAGTCGTTGTTGTCTTTCCGTTCGTGCCGGTAATGGCTGCCATACGTCCTTTGGCACAGTGATATGCAAGCTGCATCTCGCCCCAGATCGGAATACCGGTTTCACGAATCATCTCTACAAACGGTGCATCGGTCGGGATGCCCGGGCTTAAAATTGCCAGCTCCACGCCTAACAAATCCGTCTTTTTCAGCTCTCCGAGGACGAACGTGATCGTCGCGCCTTCGTCAAATTTCTTTTTCAGCTCCTCTGGATCCAGTTTTTCATTGCCATCGTAAAGCACTACCTCCCCGCCTTTTGAGAGAAGGAGCTTTGCAGCTGCAATACCGCTGATACCTGTTCCTGCTACTAATACTTTCTGACTCATAATCTTCCTCCTATAATCCTAAGTATGCTATAAGGCAAAGGATTGCCGTAATAATCGAAAATACGCCTACGACCCTGGTCTCAGACCATCCGCAGAGCTCGAAATGATGATGGATCGGCGCCATCTTGAAAAAGCGCTTTCCGCCCGTCTTCTTAAAATAGGTTACCTGAATAATAACAGATAATACTTCCACCAGATAAATCAGACCCACGATCGCGATAAAGATCGGCATCTGCATCATAAAGGCACTGGAAGCAACAAAACCGCCAAGTGCCAGTGAACCGGTATCGCCCATGAACACACGCGCCGGATAGACATTGAACAGAAGAAAGCCCAGAAGACTTCCCACTACTGCGCCGGTAATCGGGCTAATGCCGCTGTTCTCCCCGATCGCCACGATCGTAAAGAACGTTGCTACCAGAATAGTCACACTGGTGCACAGACCGTCCAGACCATCTGTGAAGTTCACTCCATTGTCAGTTCCCAGAATGATGAAGAACAGTGCCGGTACAAACAGCCAGACCGGAAGCTGTAAATACTTGCCGGTAAATGGAATCAGCATCCCTGTTCCGATGTCCGGTGAGGTTACAATATAATAGGCAAAAATACCTGTGATCACAAACTGACCGATCAGCTTCTGGATCGGATTTAAGCCCTCCGAACGTTTCATCACGATCTTGATGTAATCGTCCAGAAATCCAACCACGCCGAATCCAACAGTCATAAACAGCACCGGAATGATCTTCGGATAATCCCGGATATAGAGCAGAGACGTAATGATGATGCTGGAAAGAATTACCAGACCGCCCATCGTCGGGGTTCCCTGCTTTTTCAGATGCGTCTGCGGTCCGTCATCGCGCACCTGCTGTCCGAATTTCAACCTGTGGAGAAACGGTATCACGATCGGGCACAGCACTGCGCTGACCACAAATGCGATGATAACCGCCAGTATTGTTTCATTTACCATGTCACACCTCTAACTTATCTTCCTATGTATACAGAGATAGTTCCTCAAATTATACACTTCAATAGTATACGTCTTTTTAGGGGAATAATCAACCTCTTTTCTCTACCCCCAGATACGGCAAAATGACCTCAAACAGATCGCGGATCACCGGGGCGGCAATCGTCCCGCCATAGTAGATTCCTTCCGGTTCATCGATGGTGATGAGCGCGATCACCTGCGGATCGTCCGCCGGTGCAAACCCTAAAAATGAGGAAATATATTTTTTCCGGCTCCTTGGAAGTTTCTCCGAGGTTGCCGTCTTTCCGCCGATCCGATAGCCCTCGATCCGGGCGTTTTTTCCACTCCCCTCCGCCACCACCTGTTCCAGAATATAACGCAGCGTCTCACTCGTCTGCTCCGATAAGATTCTCTCCCCTTTTGGATAGGCAAACACGTGGACTGCCTGACCATCTGCCCGCACGGCACGGATACCGATGTGCGGTGTGATGCGCGTTCCTCCGTTGATCAGGGAGGATGCCGTTGTAATAAGCTGGATCGGCGTGATCTGAAACGACTGCCCAAAAGAGACGGTCGCCAGCTCCACCGGTCCGATCTGATCCGGCTGGTGCATGATCGTCCCCGCCTCACCCGGCAGATCAATCCCAGTCTTTCCCAGCAGACCAAACTGCTTAAAATACTGATAGTACCGCTCCGGTCCCAACCGCTGCCCGACATCGATCAGAACAGGATTGCAGGAATTCATCATTCCCTGTAAAAACGTCTCCCCGCCGTGTCCGCCCACCTTGTGACACCGAATCTTCCGATCTTCCACGATCCGGAATCCCGGGCAGGAAAACTGGTCAGTCAGGTTGACCACGCCCGCCTCCAGTCCCGCAGCGGCAGTCACGATTTTGAATGTAGACCCCGGTTCGTATGTATCATTTAAACAGGGATTGCGCCACATCTGATTGAGGAGAGCTTGTTTATTTTGCGCTGATGCTGCGTGTGACTGCACTTCATTCTTCCAGGATATGTCTTCTTCTGTTTCTGAATCTTCATTTTTTCCATCTGTCACCAGCTCAAACGGCTCATTCAATGAAAACTCCGGTGCATTTACCATTGCATAGATTTCCCCGTTCTTCGGGTTCATCACGATGATCGAGACGCGGTTCGCATTCTTTTTCTGCATTGTCTGGTACGCCGCCTGTTCCGCGTACATCTGGATATTGACATCCAGACTCGCCTGCAGATCCCGCCCTGCCTCCGGCTCGATGCGATCCTCCGCCTCATTTTCCAGCTCGATCCCCGCCGCGTCCGTGAGCGTCAGGATCTTGCCATCCGTGCCCTTTAAATACTTCTCATACTGTACTTCCAGACCGATGATCCCCTGATTATCTCCCCCGGTGAATCCCAGCACTTTCGATGCCAGATGTCCATATGGATAATATCGTTTATAGTCCTCATCCACCTTGACCCCCTCCAGGCGCATTGCCCGGATCGCATCGCCCCGCGTTTTCTCTACATTGGACTGGATCACCTCCCTGGAAGATCGTTTTTCCGTCTTTTTCCGCACCTCCGCCTCCGGAAGTCCCAGTTCTTCGCTTAAAACCCGGATAACTGTCTCCGGATCTTTTACCTGATTATGAATCACTGAGATAGTACATACAGTCCGGTTATCGGCGATCACCGTTCCGTTCCGGTCAAGGATCCGCCCGCGCGGCGCTTTGATACTGCGCTCCCGCCGATGCAGCTCCTCCGCCATCTGGCTGTAATAATCCGCTTTATACAGCATGAGGAAGAACAGTCTCCCCGCCAATCCTGCCATGCACAGGCAGATGGCGGCGCACAAAAAGACAGTTCTTCCTCTGTGATGCGTCCGGTTCCGATTCATACTGCTTCCTGTCTGATCTCATTGCTACAGTATATCATAAGAACCGTTTCTTTATTCTGTATTTTCCACGCAGGATAGATAAGTCTTCCCGACCGACACAATTCTTAATCTCCCGCTGCCTGCGCTTCCTGGGAAGCTGCCGTTTCTCCGGCATTATCCGCTGTTCCGGTGTCTCTGCCCGTTCCAGCCGTTTCACCGTTTCCAACCGCCGCCGATTCATCCTGCACATTTCCCATCGTATCCGGATAGCTGTACTCGTCTCCGGAATCGATAAATTCCTCATCGTAGTTCGCCCAGCCGCCCTCCGGAGCCGGAGTCGTCTCTGCCGGTGTTTCAGCTGCATTCGGATCCTCGGTCGCTGTGCCGCTTATAATGCCTTCTTCCTGGCCGGAAAGATTGGTCTCGAGATCCTGTGCCGCGCCGCCTGCCGGGAATACATTCTTATATGGAAGGACTTCCGCCATGATCTTGCTGAAAATCTCGCTGGCAAAAGTCGAATGTGCCTGCTGCTCGCCCGGCAGATGCGGGGTATCTACTACCACATAGCAGAGCACCTGCGGATTGTATGCCGGTGCATATCCGATAAAGGAAACCAGATAATTCTTCTCCGCACGCGGCTGCTTCTGCGCCGTACCTGTCTTACCAGCCACTTCGTAACCGGCAACTGCCGCCGCGCCCGCGGTACCGCCATCACCTGATACTGTCTGGTAAAGCGCATTATTAATGAAGTTCGAGGTCGATTCCGAAACCGTCTCTCTCACCAGATTTGGGGAAACGGATTTGACAACGGATCCTTCGTCGTTCAGAATCTCTTTTACCACATGCGGCTCATAATAGGAACCGCCGTTGATTAAGGACGCATATCCAGCTGCCATCTGCACCATCGTACAGTTATAGTTCTGTCCAAATGCGTTGGTCGCCAGAGAAGCCGGATCCATATTGGATGCCTGATAAATCAGACCTGACGCCTCGCCCGGAAGGTCGATGCCCGTCTTCTCGCCAAATCCGAAAATCTTCTGATACTGGACAAACTTCTCTTTTCCCTCCAGTGATACAATACGCATCATAACGACGTTGCAGGATTTCATCAATCCCTGTGTGATCGTCAGCGGTCCGTGACCGGCTCGGGCAACACACCGGATATCCCAGTCTCCGAAATGCAGTTTTCCGCCGCACTCAAAGACCTCGTTTCCGGAAATCGCGCCTTCCTCGATCGCCCCGGCTACCGTAAATGCTTTCTGTGGAGAACCCGGCTCATAGGAGTCGCTCACGCAGAAGTTTCTCCACATTTTATACCACGCCTCGGACTTCGCCTTTTCATCCATCGCCTGGATTTCCTCATCCGTATAGTAGGTACTTAAATTGTACGGATCATTCAGATTGTAACGGGTCGTTGTATCCATCGCCAGGATCTCACCGCTGTTCGGATCCATGACGATCGCCGCCGCCAGATCACTTCCAATGCCCGCCTGCCACTCATCCAGATATTTCTGGACAATCTTCTGGATATTGACATCGATCGTCAACTCCAGCGTCTTTCCGTTCTGCGCCGGTTTTACCGTTCGCTCGACGTTCGAATCGCCGTTTAAATAACCATACTCACGACCGCTCACACCGTTCAGGATATCATTATAATACTGTTCAACACCGCCGGATGCATTGCCATCCTTGAGGGCAAAACCGACCACATTGCATGCCAGCTCATTGTACGGATATGTTCTCTTATATTCTTCCTCGAACCATACGCCCGTGATACGCTGGTTGCCGCCTTCCTCCGTCGGCAGCGCCCGGTATTCCTTGTTCTTGTCCTTCTCATAAGTCTCAAACTTCTCTTTATCCTCTGCCGGAAGCTGTTTCGCATAAATCACATACTGGCTGTCTTTTTTCTCCTCGATCATCGCCTGCAGCTCGTCCCGCTTGTAACCGAAGCACTCCACCAGCGCGTCCAGCGTGGCATCGAGATACTGGTAGTTCTCCTCCGTATCCAGAATCTGCTTCGGATCGACGACCAGATTGTAAACTTTCTCGCTAATCGCCAGATACGTCCCGTTCCGGTCGATAATATTGCCGCGCTTGTAGGGAATCGTGCGGCTCTCATAGTCCTGATGGCTCAGGACTATCTGATTGTACGACTCGCCCTTACTTTTTACCAGATTATAAAGCACCAGCACCAATGCAAACAAAGCCAGCATAATTACCAGGACGGTAATTGCCAGCTTTTCCTGCATATATTTCCGAAAGGTCTGTCTGCCGTTAGTGTTTTGGGATGTCCTCATACTGTCTTACATACTCGCTTTCCGTCTTGTCATATAAAAGAATCTGATCCTTATTTGCATATACCATGCCGAGCTCTTCGGTCGCCACTTTATATACATGATCCAGATCTACATACGTGTCAATCCGGGTCTGAAGTGCATCATTCTCGGACTTCAGGTTCTCCAGTTTCAGCTCCAGATCCTCAATGTGGTTGATACGGGTCGTGATCGACGCCTGCTTATGCAGATAATTCATACATAAAACCAGCGTGATCAGCGCAGCGATGGTCAGCGCCAGCACATACGGTCCGTTCATATAAAGCGCCTTTTCCTGGTTGCGGCGCACGGCGTGTTTATGCCGGTACTCCTCTCTCTCATCTCTTTCTGGTCTTATCTCCACGGTTCTCTGAACTTTTCGCACGGTATTACCGTCCACATACGTGGAGGCCGATACATGTTGTCTCCTTCTGACAGACATAACGTTCCCTCCCTGCTCTTTCGCTTTTTCTCTCTTTTATCTCCCCCGCACCTGAAACGATCTCTGTTCTGCGGTGCAGTTATGCTTTTGTTTATGATTTTTCAAATACCCGGAGCTTTGCGCTCTTGGAACGCGGATTTTCTTCCATCTCCTGATCGGTCGGAAGAATCGGTTTTCTTGTAATCACCCTGCCGCGGCTTTTGCGTCCACAAACACAGACCGGAAAATCCGGCGGGCAGATGCATGGATTTTCATTCGTCCGGAAACGGTTCTTTACGATTCTATCTTCCAGGGAATGGAACGTAATGATCGAAAGCCGTCCGCCCGGTGCCAGGCGCTCAATCATCGTATCGATCGAATCTTCCAGCACATCCAGTTCCCGGTTTAACTCGATCCGGATCGCCTGAAACGTACGCTTTGCCGGATGACCGCCGGTCGCCCGAACCTTTGCCGGAATCGATGCCCGGATGATCTCCGTCAGCTCGCCTGTCGTCTCAATCTCTTTTTTCTGTCGTGCCTGTACGATGTGTTTTGCAATATTCTTCGCAAACCGATCCTCACCGTAGTCCCGGATGATCCGGTACAGTTCCATCTCACTGTAGGTATTGACGATGTCCTTCGCGGTCTGCTCATTTCTCTGATCCATCCGCATATCCAGCGGCGCATCGTCCTCGCGATAGGTAAATCCCCGTTCCGCTGTGTCAAGCTGGAAAGAAGAAACACCCAGATCCAGATAAATTCCATCCACCTGCGGAATCTCCAGCTCATCTAACACCTGTGCAATCCGCTCATAATTGCTCCGCACAACGGTTATCTTATCTCCAAAGGGAGCCAGACGTTCTGACGCAGCCGCAATCGCGTCCGCATCCTGATCAATCCCGATCAGGCGTCCGCCGTCTCCCAGCCGTGCCGCCACCTCGCTCGCGTGACCGCCGCCTCCCAGTGTCCCATCCACATAGATACCCTGGGGCTTTACACAGAGACTGTCAACCGTCTCATTTAATAATACTGATTTGTGATTAAATATCATATGCCAAGGCCTTCCATATTTTCTGCAATCTCTTCCATGTCATCATAGACATTCTTCTCCGCCCAGGTCGCCTTGTTCCAGATCTCGATCCGGCTTCCGACGCCGACCAGAACAACCTCCTTCTCGAGTCCTGCAAAATCCCGCAGAACCGAAGGAAGCAGGATTCGTCCCTGACGATCCACCTCACACGCCGAGGCACCTGCCAGAAAGAAACGGGAGAATTTTCTGGCATTCTGATTGGTAAGTGGGAGTGCCTGTAACTTCTCTTCGAACTTTTTCCACTCGGTGTTATCGTACACAAAAAGACAGCCATCCAACCCCTTTGTCACCACAAATTCGTCTCCAAGCTGTTCCCTGAACTTCGACGGAACGATCAAACGTCCCTTCGCATCGATTGTATGATTGTATTCTCCCATGAACATATCAATCACCCGTCATCCGATGTGTACCACTTTTGTGTCCCGAAAATCCATTTCGTTCCACTTTTCACCACTTTCTACCACTTGTTATGTTTATTTTAGTACATGCCCATCAAAATGGCAAGGTCTAAATCGAAAAAAAATCAGAAAACTCAGGCACCGGTTCTTTTTCCGAACACATGTACCTGAGTTTTCTGTACTTATCTATATTTGTTTCTATTTCCACTCTTATTTTATAGCGCCGTCTCCAGCCCTCTTTCAGTCTCCGTCTCCAGCCCGATATACTGATTTAAGAGTTTGTCAAGCTCCACACTGTAGTGATAAATTATGTCATATGCTGCCTTTGTGTCAATATTTTGATTCAGCTGCTGTCTTGCCCGTTCAATCTTTTGAACTAATTCTTCTCTCATATCCGCCATCCTATGCATTCTCCTTTTCTATTCTCTAGTGCCATTCCTCCTTACTTCACTGTCATTTTACGTCTTCCACCAGCAAAAAGCAAACTATTTCGACCGATTAAATTCGACAAAAAACGACGTTTCGGTTCCAAAAGTGCCTACCCGTGAACAGCAACCGACGTTTGCATATAACAATAGGGCAGGATCCCGAAGAATCCCACCCTACTATATAAATACATTATTCAGAACAAATCTGCTCTATCCTATTTCACGCCAAAGATAGCCATGAATGTACCTGCTGCTACGGCAGTACCGATAACACCAGCTACGTTCGGTCCCATTGCATGCATCAGAAGGAAGTTGCTCGGATCTGCCTCAGAACCAACCTTCTGGGATACACGTGCTGCCATCGGAACTGCAGATACACCTGCGGAACCGATCAGCGGGTTTACCTTACCATGAGTTACCTTGCACATAATCTTACCGAAGATAACACCTGCTGCAGTACCCAGAGCGAATGCAATCAGACCCAGAACTACGATCTTGATGGTATCCAGGTTTAAGAAAGCCTCTGCACTGGTAGTAGCACCTACGGAAGTACCCAGGAAGATAACGACGATGTACATCAGGGCGTTGGAAGCAGTCTCTGTCAGCTGCTTAACAACACCAGACTCACGGAACAGGTTACCAAGCATAAGCATACCAACCAGCGGAGCAGTTGTCGGCAGAATCATGCAGACAACGATTGTAACAACAACCGGGAACAGAATCTTCTCCAGTTTGGATACCGGACGAAGCTGCTCCATACGGATCTCTCTCTCCTCTTTGGTGGTAAGGAGTTTCATGATCGGCGGCTGGATAATCGGAACCAGAGCCATGTAGGAGTAAGCTGCTACGGCAATCGGTCCCATCAGACCTGTCTGACCAAGTTTACCAGCCAGGAAGATAGAGGTCGGGCCGTCTGCACCACCGATGATGGAGATAGCAGCCGCAGCCTTATCGTTGAATCCCATGAAGATAGCCATGAAGTAAGCGCCGTAGATACCGAACTGAGCAGCTGCACCGAGCAGGAAGCTCTTCGGGTTAGCGATCAGCGGACCGAAGTCTGTCATCGCACCGACACCCATGAAGATGAGGGATGGTAAGATACTCCACTCATCCAGTAAATAAAAGTAATGTAAAAGTCCACCAACTCCGTTCGATGAGTCTTCAATCGATCTCATAATATCCGGATAGATATTTACAAGCAGCATACCAAAGGAAATCGGAAGAAGCAGTAACGGCTCGAATCCTTTTCCGATTGCCAGATACAGGAAAATCAGCGCTACGAAAATCATAACGATGTTTCCAAATGTCAGGTTTAAGAATGCTGTCTGCTGAAGAAGATTGGACAATGTAGTTGTTATATATTCCATATTAATTCCTCCAAACGGAATAACATATCCCGTATTTTTTCAGCCAGTTTTATAAAAAATTAGATTAGTTTAATGTAGCAAGAACTGCGCCCGGTTCTACCATATCGCCTACTGCAACATTAACACTGGCAACGGTACCGTCCTGAGGAGCTACGATCTCGTTCTCCATCTTCATAGCTTCCAGAAGCAGGATAACCTGACCACGTTTTACAGCTGTGCCAGCTGCTGCCTTAATACCAAGGATCTTACCTGGCATCGGGGATGTGATGGTTACGCCGCCTGCTGCCGGTGCTGCTGCTGGAGCCGGAGCTGCTGCTGGAGCTGGAGCTGCTGCTGGAGCCGGAGCTGCTGCGCCTGCAAATCCTTCTTCTACGGTTACCTGATATGCTGTACCATTTACAGTGATAGTATAATTCTTCATTTTAAATTCCTCCAGATTTTATCGATGATTATTTACGTGTAATGGAGCGGATATTTACGCTGTCTGCCGGTACGCCGGTTGCTGCTGCGATCGCTGCAGTGATAACTGCTACCAGTTCTCCATCGTTTGCCGCATTGCCTGCTGCTGGTGCTGCGGTACGTGCCGGCGCTGCTGCCGGTGCTGCAGTCTGTACAGGTGCCGGTGCTGCTGCCGGTGCCTCTGCTCCTGCTTTTTTAGCCTTTACATTTGCCTCAATCTCGTTAACCTTCTTGAAGCTGCTGATAATTAAGCTGATGAAAATCAGTACCAGGAATACGGTACCCATACCCATCAGGGTATTTAATGCTGCCTTCTCCATCTTCTCACCGAAGCTGTAGTTTACAACAAAGGATAACTCGGTCGGTACCAGAGAAGTACCGCCGTAGCTGCTTACGCTCTCCTCAGCGGTCAGGGAGAAAGTCAAGTTTCTCTTCTCAAAGGAAGCCTGAACAACTGCTGTGTAGCTGTCATCATCGGCGCGCTCTACGGTCACGCTCTGAACCTCACCCATCTTGCCTAAATCGTCCTTAGAACTGGTCCAGGAAGAAATTGCAGACTCAATGACTGTGTTTTTCTGCTTCTCAGCCTGTTTCAGCTGTGCTGCCAGATCTTCGTCACTGTAGCTGGCGAACTGCTCCAGATAGCTCTTAGCGCCATCGCTCATGGTCTGCTCGATCTCCGGAGAAATCGGCTCTACCGCTTCTTCAGAAGCGCTACCACAGGCGGACAGAGCGAAAAAGCAGACTGCCATGCAAAGTACAAGCAGCATTCTTTTCATATTCTGTTTCATAAATGTGTCACCTCGTAATTAGATCGTTCCATGCTTTGACGGACGTCCCTCTTTCTTCGTGAATCATATCCTGACAGCATCCATGTTTCTTTCATGGCGCCATCCGTGATACTTCCCACCTATCTGTGTTTGCAGGTGTTTTTGCAAAATTTCCAGAGCTTGTCATCCACTCCGGGAATTCTCCATCTGACACGCTGCGGCAGCAGAGGATTGTACAATCTCCTCTGCATACATAAATGGCATGCACTTCCGTCTATGCGAATCCGACTTTAATAGCCATGCATACATAAACATCTGTACCACTGACTTGTTATTCGATTCTCACATAAGCGCTGTCCGGTGCCTGACTGATGACAAACACTGCCCTCATCCCTGTTTCCGGAAATGATTCCGGCAGCCAGCCGCACTGACATCCCTTTTTTAGCACTACAACTCCGCCGACGGTTCTGATTATATAATCATTATACAATATGTAAAAACACGCTGCTTCCATGCAGTACTAAATCCGGAATCTGCATTCTCCGACCTTTCCCTGCCTGCGTCTTAGCGCAGCTGCCTGCCTGCGAACCACTGCTTTCACAGTTTCCTGCTGACAATCGCCCCCGCTTTCGCACTACTTCTGTGCCCGCCATCCCGATTCTGCGCTTTTGCCGATATAACGTATACCGAGGCTCTTCCTAATTTGCAGCCAGAAGAGCCTCGCATCTTTCGTCAAATCCGCACCGGAACAGCCGCAGCTTATCTTGCACATACAGTTGATATAGCAGTTTGAAACGTCATGTTATGCCAGATTACTTATGCTGGTTTCCTCCATCCCATAAGCAAGTCCATTTTTTTGCCTGTTTAACATTGTATAATGAGGTCGGCAAAAAAGCAAGTTATTTCCGTTCGAATTTGTTTACTTTTTCATTTTTTTAACTGAATCAGCTCCAATATCTGGGTACTGGTTCAAATCATATTTATATTATACCCCTGCCGGACCGGACGGCTGCACCGGTGACTGGCTTCCGGTTATCGGAGTCTGTCCGTCCGTCGAACCGCCATTTCCCGCCGCATTCTCCTCCGGCAGAACTACCGTGCAGCTTCCGTCTGCCGCTGCCTGCCAGGTATTTCCATCCATCTCGAACGTAATACCTGCGTACATCGCGCCGCTGGCATCCAGGTAATATTTCTTACCGCCAAGATCCAGCCAGCCGGTCTGCATCACGCCGGACTCATTCATGTAATACCACTTTCCGCCGACTGCCTGCCAGCCCGTCGTCATGGCGCCGGAGCCGTCAAAGTAATACCAGCTTCCGCCCAGGTTCTGCCAGCCCGCCTGCATCGCGCCGGATGCGTTCAGATAATATTTCTTGCCGCCCGTCTCCAGCCAGCCGGTCTGCATCAGACCATTGTCCGCCATGAAATACCAGCTTCCATCGACCGCACGCCAGCCCGTCGCCTGTTCGCCGGATGCGTCAAAGTAACGCCAGCCGCCGTCCAGCGTCTTCCAGCCGGTAATCATATGACCGTCCGCCTCCAAATAATACTTTTTGCCCGAAAGCTCCAGCCATCCTGTGGACGGATTGCCCGCCGCATTCATATAGTACCAATTCTGACCATCGTTGATCCACGCCGCTTTCTGCATCACATGGTTCTGATAATAGTAACGGTTTCCCGCGATCGTCCGCCAGGTATTGCCCGGAATGATCTGCGTATAATCTTTATACAGATAATCAATATCCACATTGCCGTTCACGCCCTTGACCGAACCGGTGTTGGACGCCTGCCACATCGAGGTCTTTGAATATGTATACTTCTGCTGGTATTTTGCCACCCATATATCATACGAAATCTTCGACATATCGATCTTATTGGCAATCCAGTATTCATTTGCATAGACCATCGGATAATATCCTGCATCCTGAATCCGCTTACAGAACGCGTTGATCACATCGCTGACCTGAGACTGCGTCAGGGTTCCCAGCGTATTAGCATCCTCGGCATCAAAGACAACCGGGAAGGAGATAGGATAATCCTTGATAAGATTCAGGACAAAATCCGCCTCCTGCTGCGCCATTTCGACCGAAGTCGCATACGAATAAATGTACGCGCCCAGCCGCAGCCCTGCCTGGCTCGCATTTGCCGCGTTCATAGCGAAAAACGGATCCACATTACCGCGGAACCGGGTTGCCAGCATCGCAAACTGTACATTATCCGATGACACCTGGCTCCAATTTACATTCTGCTGCCAGTAAGACACATCCACGCCGCGCGCAATCGCACCGATCCCCTCATTCTCCGTCACCCGGTACACGCCAAGCCCTGATGTGACCGCGCTCACACTTCCATTGGAAACAGCAGTCGAACCGCCAGAGCTGCCTGTACTTCCCGAATTGGAGCTGCCCGAACCACCGCCCGGCCCCGCATTCGAGGATGACGATGTAAGAGAAGAATCTCCCGCCGGTCCTGCCAGCGCTGTCATCGGCTGAAAGCACAGCGCTGCTGCCAGCATGCCAGCCGCTGCCCGTGAAAGCACACGCGCGCGCCCCATCCTTTTTTTGTTCACTCTATTCCGATTCATGCCAAAAAACCTCCTTGATTATCCTTTTATCCCTGTTGTCTGTTCACCATTTATATACATTTCCCCGCCTGATCCGGCGGGGGCATATGCGAAACAAATATGGTTCATCCACACACTGTGTAACCAACAGCAGAACTTTTCCTATTATAACCTAGTTTAACAGATACTCCCCATCCACTTCAATAGAGAAACTTTAAATAAAATCTGTCAAATTTATTACAGAATGCTTCCCTTTCTGCTAAAAGAATGAAGCCGTCCATGCCAAAAACAGGATTTTCAAGCAGAAAAACACAATAATGCCGGAACAAAGCTTTCCCCCGTTCCGGCATTTCATTTTTGCATATTCAGTTTTCCGCAAAATTCCACTTATCTTTATTCTTGCAAAGGAACTTCCGTTCTCCTGAAAGATTTTTTCCTATTTCCGATTCCGGTTCATCAGGCGGATAATATACAAAAACAGGTTGATAAAGTCCAGATACACCTGCAGCGCGGAAAATACCGATGCTTTCTGAAAAAAGTCCAGTACCAACCCATTTTGTCAATTATTTTCAAAACCATTTATGTAACTATTCACAGTAACCCATTTACAAGTTATGAAGCTCCCGCCTCTTTTTCTTCCACGGAAGCGGCACATTCCATTTTTTCAGCGCACTGAAAAAATAATAATAAATATTAAAGAGAACCGTTGTGATCGTCCAGGTCAGCGGATAGCTGAATACCACTGTCAGGATATCCGGGCGGATCGGAACAGCGATCAGGATCCAGACAACCCGCAGGACGCACACGCCCAGCGCCGTCATAATCATCGGAATCCAGCAGTCTCCCACACCGCGCAGTGCGCCGGAATAAATCTCAATACAGAGGTATGTCACAAATGCCGGCACCAGGAAGTGAAGAATCTTCATGCCGATCGCGATTACCTCCGCATCCGTTGTGAACAACAGATAAATATAGCCGCCCGTCAGATACAGAATCGTGCTCAGCCCCACCGTGATAATACAGGAAATTCCCAGGCAGACGTACACGCTGCGTTTCACACGGTCCAGCCGCCCCGCGCCGTAATTTTGTCCGACAAAGGTCGTGATGGAGATCCCCAGCGCATTAATGATCATCCAGTAAGTGCTGTCGATCTTTCCATATGCAGCCCACGCCGCCACCGTGTCTGTTCCCAGTGCATTGACGCTGCTCTGGATCACGAGGTTGGAAAAGGAATACATAACCGACTGGAGTCCAGCCGGAAACCCAATCCGGATGATCCGCACCAGAATCACCGGTGTAATCCGCGTTTTCCGGATCTCAAACCGGTACGAGCCATCCGCACGCATCAGCGTTCCCAATACCAGACACGCGCTGACCACCTGGGAAAGGATCGTCGCCACCGCCGCACCACGCACGCCCATCCGAAGTCCTACTACAAACAACAGATCGAGCGCAATGTTTGTAAAACAGCTGATCACAAGGAAATAGAACGGTCTTTTGGAATCACCGATCGCCCGCAGGATTCCGGCACCCATATTATATAAGAGGTTCGCCGTGATTCCGACAAAATAAATGTGCAGATACCCGCTTGCATTGTCCATGATATCCTCCGGCGTCCCCATCAGGCGAAGCGCCGTGTCGGAAAAAAGGAGTCCGCCAACCGTCATGAGGATACCGCACAGCAGCGAAAAGGCAATCGCCGTGTGGACTGCCTCGCTGACCCGCTGACCGCGTCCCGCCCCGTAAAACTGGGCGATGATAACTGTCGCACCCGAAGAAAGTCCTACAAAAAAGCCAACCAGCAGGTTCGTAAGCATCGATGTGCTTCCGCCGACCGCCGCCAGCGCTTCCTTTCCGACAAAACGGCCTACTACCACCGCATCTGCCGTATTATAGAGCTGCTGAAAAAAAGTTCCAAATAAAATCGGGAAGAAAAATAGCAGAAGCTGTTTCCAGATCACTCCCTCTGTGATCGCATTTGCCCGGCCAGTCCCCCCGGTTTGTCTGACTTCCTCTTCCCGTCTGGTATCTTTCATCCAATCCACCCCCTCTTATGTTCTTTGTCTCTGTTTCCTGTATGCATCCTGCTCACAGATATTTCACCTATATGAATTCATATGCCTTTTCGTTATTCTTCTCCCGCAAATCCCATTTCCAACTCAATTCAGCTCCGCAATCCGCGAGATCCCCACATAGATATGAGAAATCTTGTACCAGGTAGCAAAATCGACCACGCCCGTCTGCGGAAGTCCAAACACCGACTGAAACGCCCGTACGGACGCCTCCGTTTCGGATCCGTAGATCCCGTCCGGCGTAACTCGCGGGATCGCTGTATACACAGTCGCCACCGCGTCAAGCTGCTGCTGCAGCTGCCGCACCTTATCGCCGCTGGACCCCACCTTAAGCGGTTCCCCCGGATAGGAGATCGGGATTCCTGATATCTGTTCCGCAGTGTTGATGTAAATACTATTTCCATAGAAACGCCGCAATATCTCGATCGCGCTGTATCCCTGTTCTCCCAGACTGCACGAACCCCACTGGGTCATCCAGCCCGGGCAGGACACCCGCCGCCCGTCGCAGTACTGTGTCAGAATCGGCTGCCGCACGCCGGGGCGGGACAGATAGTTGTCAAAAATGTCGTCCACCACCTCTGAGATCGGCTCGAAAATATCACGCCCGTAAATCCACTTGTGATCGAATGCCGTCGAGGAAGTGATTGTAAAATCGTAGCCCTGGTTCCGATACCACTCCGTATACACCCGATTCAGTGTAAATGACATGATCGCAAGCACATTGGCGACGATCGTGCTGCGCGGCCAGGTCGCGTAGATCTCGCTCGACGCCACGTTTTTGATATAATCCCGGTATGCCACATAGTAATCTTTTGCGGAGGCATTGGTCGGTACGCCGTCATGCACGACGATCGTCTGCGGTACCACCACGCGGCTCAGCACGATCTCGCCGCTCTCCTGCACCGGTTTTACCTCATCTTCGGCAATCTTGGGCGGATAGGAACCATATAGGGTATGATCCGGAATCTGTATATTCTCCTCCGCTCCGGTCTGATCCGGAAGCGGAATCATCCGGATCGGCTGGACTGCCGTCACGCCCGCCAGCACCTCCGTTCCCTTTACCTTTACCGGCTCATAGCCCGCTGCCCGCACTTCCACCGTATAATCCGCATACGGCTTTTCCCGGTTCTGTTCTTCCAGTGAAAGCGACACAGGAGGCGCTGCTACCGCAATCTCCTCCGTCTGCCCGGATAAATTGGTTCTAAGCACTTCCTGCGTCTGTCCGGAATCACCATAACTGACCGAAACCTCTGCTCCCTCAATTGGGAAATTATTTTCACTGTTTACCACATCGATCCGCAGATAGCCATCCTGCATTCCGGTTGTCTCACAAATTCGGACACGGTCGAAAGAATGATAGCGCATGCATCCAGCCTCGCATTTATTTTACATGGTCATTTACAGTTTATATCCAGCATCTTTTATCTATGCCGGTTTTTATCCGATTTTTTAATATTTTGCTGCCGTATCTTCCTTATTTTTCTCCTCTAAATCGCTCTCGTCGCCTCTGCCAGCCACACCTTCTCTTCCTCCGTCATATACGGAGACAGCTTCTCATACACGCCCTTATGGTACGCGTTCAAAAGCTCGCGGTCGCGCGCTTCCATCAGCGATACGTCGATCGTGTCCAGATCGATCGGAACCCAGGTCAGATTTTCAAATTTCATGAACTGACCAAATTCATTCTTCACATCCTTCACACAGAGCATCAGATTCTCCGTCCGGATGCCAAATTTTCCTTCCAGATAAAGACCCGGCTCATCAGAGGTAACCATACCTTCCTCCAGAACCGCATTTTCAGCGGGCGATGTGAGCAGCCTCCATCGGATGGAATTCGGGCGCTCATGCACACAGCCCAGATAGCCGACGCCATGCCCTGTTCCGTGATTGAAATCCATGCCGTTTTTCCACAGGAGTTCGCGCGCAATATAGTCCAGATTGATACCGCGGCAGCCATACATAAACTTCGCATCCAGCAGACGCAGCATCGAGCACGCCACCAGCGTACAGCAGCGTTTTTCTTCCTGCGTGATCGGTCCGACCGCGATGGTACGCGTCACATCCGTCGTTCCCTCATAATACTGTCCGCCGGAATCGACCAGATACAGCCCCTTCTTCGGTACACTACTCTTCTCTGTCTCAGACGCCGTATAATGGCACATCGCCGCGTTCGGTCCCCACGCAGAGATCGTCGTAAAGCTCATATCCAGGCAGTTTTTTTGTTCCAGGCGCAGCTTATCCAGATATTCCCCTGCGATCCACTCGTCCAGTCCTTTTTCGCCTGCATGTTCCTTCACCCAGCGCAGGAAACGGGTCAATACCAGACCGTCCTGCACATGCACACGGCGCATATTTTCCTGTTCCACTGGATTTTTGACTGCTTTGGCCGCTGCCGTCGGATTCATCGCCTCGATCACTTTCACGCTCGCATCCAGGCACCGGAACAGACGGTAATTGAGCTTCGACTTTTCCAATAAAACTCGCTCATAGCGGAATGCGGATGCAATCTGGTATACCGCCTCATATGGCATGATCCGAACGCCCAGTCCATGCAAATAGGCACGTACTTCTTCGTTCAGCGTCTTCTCATGAATAAAGAGGAATAATTCCTGTTTTGTTACAATCAAGTAGGACAATACAACCGGCGTATGTACAATGTCATCACCCCGGATATTTAAAAGCCACGCGATATCATCAAGACTCGTCAGCAGATGCACCGTCGCCTGACGCTTTTTCATCTCCCCGCGCAGATCTGCAATCTTCTCCTCCGCCGGTTTTCCCGCATACTTCTCTTCCAGAATCCAGACCGGGTTCATCGGAAGCGCCGGGCGGTCGTCCCAGATGCTTCCAACCAGATCCTCACCCTCCGAAATGCGTACCTTTTTCCCGGACAGTGCTTTCGCGATGCGCTCGCCCTCTGCCGTATCGACCACTCTGCCGTCAAAACCCAGAACACCCTGTTCCGGCATATGTTTTTTCAAAAATTCCAGCGTCGTCGGCACGCCCTCCTGACCGGAGCGGTAAAGTTCCACCCCGCTGCCGGAAAGCTCTGCTGCCGCCTGCACAAAATATCTGCCATCCGTCCAGAGACCTGCGTCCTCCATCGTAATGACCGCCGTTCCCGCCGAACCGGTAAAGCCTGTCATATATTTCCGGCATTTGAAATACCCGCTCACGTATTCCGAGCCATGGAAATCCGATGTCGGAATCAGATATGCGTCCATTCCACGCTCCGCCATCTTCTCGCGAAGCTGTTCAATTCTCGCCCGAACCTCACGTCCCATTTTTCTGCCTCCTGTTGTTTCTCTATTATCCATTTTTCAACGCATCTTTGATCGCCTCCGTGATCGCCTCACTGTACGTCGGATGCGCGCGCATCGCCGTCGAGAGCTGATATGCCGTAAGACCGTTGGCGATCGCCGTTGCCATCTCTCCGATCATGTCCGTCGCACGCGCACACATGATCTGCGCCCCGATCAGCGTGTTGGTATACGCCTCAAAAATCAGGCGCACAAAACCGCGGCTGTTTCTCGCCAGAAGCGCTTTTCCATTTTCCGTCATATATGCCACACCGCACTTGATCTTCATATTATAAAGGCGGGCGTCATTTTCCGTAAATCCAACCGCCGCAATCTCCGGCTCCGTATAAATACAGGTCGGCACAACCGGAAGCACGACATACATACCGTTCGGCACGACCGAAAGCTGCATCCGGTGTCCGCGTCCCGCCAGGTTTTCGACCAGATAAGCCGCATGGGACGCTGCCACATGGGCAAGACGTTTCCGCGCCACGGTATCGCCGATCGCATAGACATTTTCCTGCGTCGTGCGGTAGGTTCCCTTGATGAGCGGACGCCCATTTTCCAGCTGTACTTGACAATCGTCCGCCAGAACCTTCGACATATTCGGGCGTCTGCCGACTGCCACCAGCACGCGGTCCGCCGGGCTTTCCTTCCAGCCGCGCTCACAACGGTAATTGACCGACACCGTGTCATTGCCGCGATCCTTGATCTCCATGACCTGTACATTGCAGTGGACTTCAATCCCCTTAGAACGCAGATTTGCTTCCATCTGCTCGGAAATCATCGGATCCATCGACTCCAGCAGACGGTTTGCCTGCTCCAAAAGCGTCACGCGGGAACCGAGCGCCGCGAAGATCGTCGCGATCTCCACACCGATGACACCGCCGCCGATGACCGTCAGACAGTCAAAATTCCAGTCATCCATCCGCAGAATATCACGGCTTGTCATAACCTGCGGCAGATCAATTCCCGGGATATCCGGAATCACAGGGCTGGAACCGGTTGCCAGAATCACATTTTTTCCTTTCAGCGTCAATGCGCCTTTGGAGGTCGTCACACGCACCACATTATCCGCATGCAGGCGCGCATCGCCGTGAATCATCTCCACCTCCGCTTTTTCTAACATTCCCTGAATCATTGAGCGGAATGATTCCACGGACTCATTTTTATAAATCTGCATCTGCCGCCAGTCAAAGCTGACCTTCTCCGCCACGATGCCAAACCGGAATGCTTTCAACATATCCCGGTAGACTGCCGTCGCCTGCAGAAGCGCCTTGGCAGGAATACAGCCGGTATTGACGCATGAGCCGCCCAGCGCTTTTTTCTCGATCAGGACTGCATCCATCCCCATCGCCGCCGCACGCAGCGCTGCCGTATATCCCGCCGGTCCCGCACCGATAATAATTAAATCATAGATATGATCCGCCATATAAATATCCTATCCTCTCATTCTATGGGCTTCCCATTACATAAAAAGAATGTGCCCTTTTGTGTAATAGGGAATTCTAATGAATTTCTTATTACACAAAAAACTGCCGCAGAAAATCACTTTCCCGGGCAGCTTTTCATCAATTTTATTTTTACAGCAGATGAATGTTGTGAGCCTCTGCCTCTGCGCGCACACCGTCCGGCCAGATCGATGCCTGCACCTCTCCGATATGTGCTTTCCGCAGGAAGAACATACAGATACGGGACTGACCGATACCGCCGCCGACTGTATACGGAAGCTCTCCCTCCAGAACTGCTTTCTGGAATGGCAGCTCCGCGCGTTCCTCACATCCCGCTTTTACCAGCTGCTCTTTCAGGGAATCCTCATCAACACGGATACCCATGGAAGAAAGCTCCAGTCCGATATCCAGAACTGGATAATATACCAGAATATCGCCGTTTAATTTCCAGTCATCATAGTCCGGGGCACGACCATCGTGCTTCTCACCGGATTTCATCTTGTCACCAATCTGCTCAATAAATACCGCACCGTGCAGCTTCGCAATCTTGTACTCGCGCTCCTTCGGTGTGCAATCCGGATACATATCTTCCAGCTCCTGGGTCGTCACAAATGTGATATTTTCCGGAAGATAACGTCCAATGTACTCATACTCATATGCCATATAGTCCTCGGTCACTTTCAGTGCCTTGTAAACCGAACGGACAATGGATTCCAGTGTCTCACGGGTACGATCTTTTTTACTGATGATCTTCTCCCAGTCCCACTGATCCACATAAATGGAATGGATGTTGTCTGTATCCTCATCACGACGGATCGCGCTCATGTCGGTGTAAAGACCTTCACCTTCCTGAAATCCGTACTCTTTTAATGCCTGACGTTTCCATTTGGCGAGAGAATGTACAATCTCAGCCTTCCGATCTTTCTGCTCCAGAATTCCAAAGGATACCGGGCGCTCTACGCCGTTTAAGTTATCGTTCAGACCAGATTCCGGCAGTACAAAAAGCGGTGCGGACACACGGGTCAGATTGAGCTGTTTTGCCAGTTCTCTCTGAAAAAAGTCCTTGATTTCCTTGATAGCAACCTGTGTTTCTCTCAAATCCAATACCGGTTTATAACCAGCCGGAGTAATTAAATGTTCCATCTGTTACATCCTCTCTTTTTTCCCGGTGCGTGTCCGGTTCCCTGCCGCACTGCCGATTTCTGCAGCCGCAGTTCATCCTTTTAGTCAAAGCCTGCAGGCACGCGCCTTTTAAGTCATTTCTTGTTATTGTATTGCATGGAATTTCTACTCAAAGAAACTCACCTGTGGACAATAACCGTTTGGTAGCTATTATATCATTTATATAGGAAAATGGGAACAGGTAAAATAGGAAAATAACTTCTTTAAAATAAATGAAGGTGTTCGCACGCTTTATAAATTCCATCTTCCTCGATCGGTGCCGTCACGTAATCGGCTACTTTTTTAAGCGCATCCACTGCATTTCCCATCGCCACGCCGATGCCGGCTTCCTGCACAACCTCAATATCATTCATGCTGTCGCCAAATGCCACTGTATCGGAGAGATCTTCTTTTTCTCCAAAATACACCGCCAGCCTGCGGAGTCCGTCCGCCTTGGAATTGCCTTTCTCGACCACATCCGCGCCATGTCCGCTCGCAAACATCGGCAATTTCAGGGTCGGAAATTCCCGTTCCATCTCCTTCACCTGTTCACGGCTGCCGACAAACGCCAGTGTCCGGACCGGCATCGTGAGCATCTTCCACGGATCCTGGAACTGCCGCCCGCAGCTTCCCCAGAAGCGGATATCATTAGCCGCAATGATCTCCGGATGGATATAGTAATCTTCATCCCCCACCGTCATGCCGATTCCGAATCCCTTTTCATCGCAGAAACTCAGCACCCGGCGCAGGAGTTTCGGATCAAAGATGTGCTCAAACAGCAGCTTATCTCCCACTGTGATCTTCGTCCCGTTCATATGTACAATCGCATCCGGACGGACGATGTCCCGGTACGATGTACTGTAATAATTATCCATATCGCGCCCCGTTGCCAGCACAATCCTGTACTTCGGGCGCAGCTTTTCAATCGCCTCCAGCGCACTCGGTGTGATCTGATCCGTCCGGTGGTCTAAGAGGGTCATGTCTAGGTCAAAACTTATCATGATGTTCTCCTTGGGGTTGGTTACTACAAAAGGTCACAGCCGAAGACTCTGCTATGACCTTTTCTTTTAATTATCCACGTTTTCATCATACCATTTTTCAAATTTGGAGTCAATATTGGGAAAATATTCATTCTGTTGATCCATTCCATTGATTCGTAAAATTCCACTCAACCATCAAAATTACATCAAAAAACAAACATCCGGCAGCGAAAATTTAGAAGTCATGGTTGATTTTTGATGTAATTTTGATATAATGATACGCATATAATACTTCAACAAATGGCGGTATATGTCAGCTGAAAATTTGGCAAAGTGCAGCTATGATTTATTTTCGGGGTATGGCGTAGCTTGGTAGCGCGCTCGGCTGGGGGCCGAGAGGTCGCAGGTTCAAATCCTGTTGCCCCGATTTTTAGCGTATTCTTAGAGTTCTTAATAACTGAAAGGAAGAAAGCCGGGCAGCTCTCACCGCCCGGCTTTCTTCCTCTCAGTTCACACCTCATGCAAGCTGAATCTCCATCTCTAATTTCCGCAGCCACAGCCGCCATTATTACTGCAGCCGCAGCCAGACTGGCTGTCTCTTCCTGCATCGTAGCCATCCCGGTAGCCGATGGCATAACCATCGTTGAAACCTCTCCGATAGGAATTTCTTCCGTTATTTCCACAGCTATTCCAGCCCCATCCATTGTTTCCGCAGCCGCCGCATCCTCCGCAGTGTCCACAACCATTACCCCAAGACCAACACATATGATAATCTCCTTTTCATTTTTCATTGATACTATATCATATGCCTGTCAACGCAAAGTGTGTCCCACTTTCCCGGAAGCCACACTGTCAGCCGTTTCAAGTATCTGTCCCAAAACAAGCCACCAGCCATTTTCTCTGCATCATGGCAGCAAAAATGGGCGCATGCCAGACACATCACGCCCACTTTTATCTACTTACACCCGGAAGTTCCGGCTCTTAAACACATACACATGTGCGAACAGTGTCACCAGCACAACTGCCGCCAGCACCAGATCGCCCGTACCGCCGCCCAGATGAAACGCCATGCCAAACAGCGACAGCGTATCAATCGCAAACAGCCATTTTTCAACCGCATACACCTTTTTCAGGTTATATTTCTTCGGATCGATCGAATCCGATATGAAAATCAGGAAATCTTTGCCGCAGAACAAATCAATTGTCTCTGCCAGTCCCAGACACCCCGTTAAAAAGAACAGTATATCCATCCGTATTCTCCTCCCCTAGAACCGTTTCCAGGTTTCCCTTGAAAACAGCAGAAGTAGCGGAAAAATCTCCAGACGTCCTGCCAGCATATCAAAGATTAAAACCACTTTTGAGAAATTACTGAAAAATCCAAAGTTTCCAGTCGGTCCGACCAGTGCCAGACCCGGTCCGATATTATTAAACGTAGCCGTAACCGCCGTAAAATTCGTCACCAAATCGTATTCATCCAGAGAAATCAATAGAACAGATACCGCAAAAATGAGCACATACGCAACCATAAACACATTCGTCGAGCGCACAACCTCATGCTCTACGATCTTTCCATCCATTTTGATCTTCTCCACTGCACTCGGATGCAGGTACTGCTTCAGTTCCTTTTTTACCGATTTAAGCAGAATCAAGACGCGCGACACCTTGATACCGCCGCCTGTACTGCCCGCGCAGGCGCCGATAAACATCAAAAGTACCATAATCGTTCTTGAAAGCTGCGGCCATTTATCAAAATCCACCGTGGCGTAACCGGTCGTCGTGATAACCGAACCGACCTGGAATGCCGCATCCTGGAATGCCTGCAGTGCATTGCCGCAGAGTGATACCGTATTGACTGTAATGATGCCAACCGCCGATGCAATGATTAGAAAATATGCCCGCACCTCCTGCATTTTAAAGGCCTGTCCTATTTTTCGCATCAGCAGGAAGAAGTAAAAGTTAAAATTCACTCCGAACAGAATCATAAACACCGTCACGACATTTTTCTGAAATGCCGTGTAGCTCGCCAGACTATCATTCCGGATTGCAAAACCACCCGTACCTGCTGTTCCGACCGTGATCGTGATCGCGTCGAAAATCGGCATTTTCCCAAGAATCAGAATCACAGCCTCGAGGATCGTCATTCCCAGGTAAATCTGGTATAACAGCTTCGCCGTCATCTGGACCTTCGGAACGAGACGGCTCACGATCGGTCCTGGGCTCTCCGCCTTCATCAAATTCATATGGGAACCGCCCACCATCGGCAGGACACTCAGAAGGAATACCAGAACGCCCATACCGCCAATCCAGTGCGTAAAACTCCGCCAGAATAATAAGCAGTTCGGCAGCTGCTCCACACTGCTCAGAATACTTGCACCGGTCGTCGTAAAGCCCGATACCGTCTCAAACAGGGCGTCGATCGGATTCGGAATATAGCCGCTTAATACAAACGGCGCTGCTCCCATCACACTGAGTAAAACCCAGCTTAGAGAAACCGCCACAAAGCTCTCCGCCACATAAAAGATCTGATTTTTCGGTTTTCGGCGTACCAGAAGCATACCAACCATCAGGCATACTGCCATCGTTGCCAGAAAGCACCATACCTCCGACTCACGGTAAATCAGTGCCACTGCCGTCGGAAGCGCCATAAAAGCCGCCTCAAAATTCAGGATCCAGCCTATGATATAAAATACAATCGAATAATTCATCTATGCCGCCTACTTTCTCAGGATGTCACGGATATCCCGCAGACCTTTCTGGCTCGTCAGGACAATCACTGTATCGCCCTGCTGGATGCAGTCCTGTCCACGCGCGATCTTGATATTGCCGCCGCGGTTGATGCATCCGATCAGCAGGTTGCTCTTGAGATTCAAATTCATCAGCGGAATGCCCGTCACTTCCGACTCCTCGCGGATCACAAACTCCAGTGCCTCCGCCCGACCGTCGAGAATATGATACAACGTCTCCACATTGCTGCCGATCGTATTCTGCATCGCGCGCACATACTGTAAAATGTAGTCCGCCGTGATGTATTTCGGATAAATCAGACTTCCCAGGTCCAGCTTGCTGATCAGCTCGTCAAAGGCGATCCGGTTAACCTTCGTCACCAGCTTCGCGCTGGAATTTTCCTTCGCATACAGCGCAAGGAAAACATTTTCCTCATCCATATTCGTCAGGGTGACAAATGCCTCCGCCGTCATCAGCCCCTCTTCCAGAAGAAGCTGCCGATCCGTTCCGTCGCCGTTGAGGATCAACGCATCGTCCAGAAGCTCTGTCAGAACCTCGCAGCGCGCTTTATCTTTCTCCACAATTTTAACCCGGATCTTCATCGCCGCCAAAAGTTTCGCCAGATAATAAGCAATCGTACCGCCTCCGACAATCATCGTATTTCTGACCTGGTTTGTCTGGATGCCGATCTTGCGGAAAAATTCTGCCGAATTTGCCGGGGAGGCGATAATCGACACCATATCCCCGTTTTTAATCACAAATTTACCATCCGGGATCGCCACCTCATCGCCGCGCTCAACACCGCCGATCAGGACATCGCAGCGGAATTGGCTGTCAATATCCATGACCGAAAGCCCGTCCAGCTTAAACTCCGGTTTTACCTTAAATTTCAGAAGCTCTACCTTTCCCTTGGCAAATGGATCGATCTTGATCGCTGACGGGAAGCGCAGAATTCTCGAAATCTCCGTCGCCGCCGCATATTCCGGGTTGATAATCATGGAAATTCCCAGCTGCTGCTTGATAAAGGTAAGCTCATTGCTGTAAATCGGATTCCGCACACGCGCAATCGTGTGGCAATGCCCCACTTTTCTCGCAATCAGGCAGCAGAGAAGGTTCATCTCATCCGACCCTGTCACGGCAATCAGCATGTCCGCCGTCTGCACACCTGCCTCGATCTGCATGGAAATGCTGGCACCATTTCCCACCAGCTTGATCGCATCGATATCATCTGACACCCGCTGCATCCGCTCCGCAGACGTATCGATCATCACCACATTGTAATCCTCCCGGACAAGCTGCTCCGCCAGCGTCGTACCAACCTTGCCGCATCCGATAATGATTATATCCATAGTTTCCTCCGTTATTTTCTGTTTATCCGCCATATCGATACAGAAAATCTCTATTTTATATACAAAATAAAAAATGTGCCTTAACACTTTCCTATGACGGAAAAAGGGTGCCTGAAAACCGCGCCCTAATCCATACGGAATTATTATAACACCTTCTGCGAGTTTTTGAAATATAAATTGTGTTAAGAGGGCATTTTGTGGGTGTTTTGAATATATTTGTCTCTTTCGATCCCAAAAGTGCCTACCCGTGTACAGTAACTTTCCTTCCTTTTGGGCAAGATAAATTTCTTGACTTTTTCAGAAAAAACAGTATACTTAATATATATTTGCAGATATGGTTCATCGGTAGAACGCTAGCTTCCCAAGCTGGAAAGGCGGGTTCGATTCCCGTTATCTGCTTTTTTTGATGGATGCGGAAACCCTTGTAAATGCTGGATTTTTCCTTTATTTTCAAGGGTTTCTGGCGTTTTTGGAGCATCTACTACGAAAGCATATTTCTGTATAAAGAACCCCTTTTTCTGGGGAAATATCACACGAAAAAAGGGCTGTTTTTCCTTTATTTTTAAGGAATGACAGCCCCTTATCATGCGCTTATATTGTGTTTTTCATCATATTTTATCGTATATGTCCGTCCTCTGCTATCCGATCTGCGGTAATCATCCAGCCATCCGAATCAAACGCATACGCCTGTCCGTCAATCTGGCAGACTGCATCGTGCCGGTAGGTGTACCCACTCAGCAGATACCACCAGCGCCCGTCCTGGCACACCCAGCCAGTAAGATACTTGCCAGACACCCAGCCGTCCGCAGTCTGGATCCACGGATCGCCGTCGGCAAAGCATTTATTAATTGGCTGCACACGCTGATCCTTGGTGTAGCGCTTGCCTGTGTCTGTACCTTTTGGAGTTGTTCGGATGATAAGTGAGGACGCAGTGACTCTCAACCCGCGTATGCCGCTCTTAATTTCTTTAAGATCGGTGATCACCGTTTTTGACTGTTCTGGTACCGTGCTGTTCTCCGGCGCCCAGGTCTTTTTGAACGCCTCAAATGTCCCATATTTCTGTTTCAAAATCCCAGTACCGCTGCCCCAATCCGGCAAATATACGTGTGGCTTGTCTACGATGCTTTTCCAATCGCCGCCCCATCCAAGCCCCAGATTTTTGGCAAGCTCTCCGACTTTCTTAAAATAATCTCCAGACTCATTATAGGCGCCTTTTCCATCTGCCCGGTAGAAATCCGCTGCAATGCCCCATTGGTGCTGGCTGCTATAGCTGCTGCCCCTAGCATTCGTGACAATACTGCCCGGCTGAGTCCGCCCCTGTGCATACAAAGCATCCTGTTCGGCGACGCTCCGGAAAGATTCCCCGATTTTAATCGGAAAACCTGCACCGACACACTTATCAACGAGCTGCGCAGTCAGCGCCTGGAGACGCGGATGACATAATGTGATATCTCTCATAGATTTGTCCTCTTTTCTTTATGATATGAAAAATATGACATTTTGTTTTCCGGGGTATCTTGCAAAGAATTTTCGCATATGCTATAATGCCGATAGGCTAAGAGATAGTAGTTGTCCATCACAGGCAACGACAAAACCCCCAAGGATCGCGACTCCTTGGGGGTTTTTATTCCTACTATCGGCTTTCGTCGATTTTCCCCTATTGTTGCGATGCCGCAACGGCAGCCATGCCCCGAACTGCCGCGGGAGATAGTCGGATCACCTCCTTCTACTCTTCTTTTCCTGACTGCTTAAAAATCTGGTTTACATACGTAGACAATCCCGCCACAAGGACGCCCTGTGTAAGTGCCGTGAAAACTGCCAGCGCGATATCCTGACCACTGCCGCAGGCACAGGTGGCAAACACATAGATGGCACAAATCGCAACGCCAATCAGCCCATTAATGAGTGGGATGTATTTGTCTTTCACCGTCTCGCTCTGCTTCAGCCACATCCCAATAAAGTACAGCACTACTGCTACTACAAGTAATTCCGGCTTTACATAATCTTTAATCTGCATGCCTTATCCCTCCATCTGCTTTTCCAAATCTGCGATCCGATGGTTTGCCACCCGGATCTGTTCCTGCATCACTGCCTCGGTCTCCTCTAATTTATATGTACGCTCAATTACTGTATGAAAGCAATTATGAATGATGAAGTCATGAAACGACTGATTGATACGCTGATGGAGTTGCAGAAGAAAGAAAGCACCGATCTGCCTCTTTTGAAAAAGCAGCTTGCAGAAACGGAAAAAGGTATTAACAATATGCTCAACGCCATTCAAACAGGGATTTTTACTCCGTCCACCAAGCAAAGACTGGACGAGTTGGAGAAAACCAAAAGCCAGCTTGAAGTCAGCATTTTGCAGGAGGAAATGCACAAGCTAATCCTTACTTTCAACTATAAGGACGGTTCTAAGACCATCACACTGGCGGAGGTTGAGGGTTCGGATTTATCCGTACTCGGTGCTGGTTTGAAAACCTCCGTAAAGAATGAATTTGACATTGTTTACGGAGGTTTTTGTTTTATCCCTTCGCTTTCACTTTATCAAACTCTGGGTTAAACGTATAGAAATTACGACTGCTCAGGTGATCCTGTACATTTCTTAAAGCTTCACCAAACCGCTGAAAATGTACAATCTCCCGCTCGCGCAGAAAACGGATCGGATCGCATACTTCCGGATCTTTGACCACGCGGAGAATATTGTCGTAGGTTGTGCGGGCTTTCTGCTCTGCTGCCATATCCTCATATAAATCCGTGATCGCATCGCCCTTCGACTGGAACTCGCACGCATTGAACGGGATTCCGCCTGCTGCCTGCGGCCAGATTGCCGTGGTGTGGTCGATATAGTATGGTCCGAACCCGGATGACTCGATCTGTGCCGGAGTAAGGTTGCGCGTGAGCTGCTGGACAATGGCGGCAATCATCTCCATATGGGCGAGTTCCTCGGTTCCGATGTCGGTCAGAAGTCCTTTCTGCATCTTATAAGGCATCGTATACCGCTGGGACAGGTAGCGCATAGAGGCTCCGATTTCGCCGTCAGGACCGCCATACTGGCTCATTATATATTGCGCGATCTTCGGATTCGGCGTCTTGATATTGACTGGATATTGTAATCTTTTTTCATATCTCCACATACGCTACACCTCCCCTTCCCACGGCCAGCGCTCTGTAAGCCAGGACCATGTGCATGCATCGTCCGCATCCTCGATCGTGAGCGGTCCAAACGATGCCTCATACGCTTTAACAGCTTCTTTCCGAAGTGCCACCACATACCGGTAATAATTCAGCGCATTCCTGTCATCCGGGTGGGTGTCCAGATAGAGAATCACATCATCCATTGCAAAGCTGGCATCATCAATCCGTTTCATCAATTTTCTGGCAGTCTCATTCATCAGCAGGCACCTCCCATCATAAACGGCAGATCCAGATCCGGAAAAATAGTTCCCCGCCTGAATGCGGTTTCCAGCGCATACGGCTGCTGCCAGGACTGAATCGGTACATATCCCATGCCGACCGGATAATTTCCGCCTCCCAGAAATGTCTGCGGCGGCCTGTTTCCTCCTGTCTGCGGATACGGGCGGGCAGGTCTGATTTCTGGCCCCTGCGGGCAAAATGCCCCATTTTCCGAAACAGGATGCACCGAACCAGCACAAGGTATTTCCGGCGGACAGGTTGGCGGTGCGGTATTTATGCAGCGATTGCCAGAAATGCCTGCCACCGGGCATGACATAAGAGGCATTCCCGAACGGCAGGCATTTTTCCGGCTGGAGTTATCCTGATAACCATTCATATTTCATTCTCCTACAAAAGCAATTATACTTTATCTTATGCAGGAAATATATAAATGCGATCGCCGCTGAAAAACAGAGCGATCATTATGTACTATTTTTTACAAAGGTAACTGATAACATCTTTTCTGGTAATAATACCGATAAAATTTTTCTGATCATCCAGCACCGGCACGAAATTCTGGTTCATGATCTTTCCCAGAAGATCTTCCATATCCGCATTGACAAGTACCGGCTGATTATCGGAACGGCGTGGAATCTCAGTGATCCGCACTTTTTCCAGTCCTTTCTGCACCAGATCTGTCTTATTTTTGAGTCCCCACAGCAGGTCGCCCTCGGTTAATGTCCCTGCGTAACGCCCTGCCTTCGTGATGATCGGCACCGCAGAATACTTGTACTTTTCCATCGTATCCATTGCCTGCCCAACCGTGTCCTCCTCATTCACATAAATGACTTCACTTTTCGGTGTCAGAAAAAATAATATATTCATGGTTTACCTGTTCTCCTTTCATCTTTCCCCATACGTCCCCCATACGTATCTGTAGATTTTGTATATTTTCGTTCAAATCTGCCTTCGTTCTTCTTGATTATACCAAATCCGTCCAAAAAAGATATAAAGAAATCCTTATTTTTCCATCAAATTTTTCTATAATCGATACTGTTCATACCCGTGACCAGTAACTATATTCCGCTCCTAATAACCCATCTCCTCATCCACAAACACAACCTCTACTTCCATCCCATTACTCGGACGCTCCAGGATCACGATCGAATGGCAAATCCGTGCCGGGCTGTTGCAGTCTACGCAGACGCCCGTTTTCGCACACGGGGTCTGGACCTGCAGACGGGCTGCGTTCTTCGGTGCTGCGATCTGTTTTGCACGTTCCATCGCAGATGTCAAATCCGGACAAACTTTATTGTTTCCAATGACAAAATATACTTTTTCCGGTCCGAATAAGGTCTGCGACACGCGGTTTCCGGTTCCATCGATATTGACCAGTTCTCCGGTTTTGGAAACACCATTGGCGCTGGTTATGTACACCTCGGCACTTCTCGCTTCCACAAGCGTCTCGCGCCCCACCTTTTTCCAGTGCCAGATCACCTCATTTTTCTCGGAAAGTGCTTCATAAAGTCCCATCTCCTGTGCCGTCACGCTTCCGCCTATCGCAACTTTTTTCCCGGAAATCTGATCTTTCAGATAGTCCAACGCAGCCTCCTTTGTATCAAAGAAACTCGTTTTAAATCCGTGACGCTCAAAATTATTCTTCAGCAGTTCCTGTTCCATCTTTGTCCTCCTTATTAAATCGTTCAATTTATAGTAACTTTTATTTATAACCTACATTGACAGCCTTTGGTCTTTGAAAATATTCGTACTTTATCTATAGTATATCAAATATTGGCAGAAAAACAAGGCAGAGCAAATTAGCTACCCGCCTTGCTTCAAATCAACAAAATTCCCTGTCTTCATGTTTTCATACAGCAGCTTTCTGTTTCAAAACCACCTGTCACAAAACACAAACTTATCCCTTCATTTCCAATTTCTGCCACAGCCAGAACCAGACTGCAAGGCGCATCATAAACAGCATTTCAGCCTGTCATTCCAGATAATCCAGCGCATCCACCGGTTCTCCGTCGTGCATCAGCTCGAAATATACGTTATTTCCCTCAATCGAATAGTATTTGGTCGGCTCCGCCACATATCCGAGTATCGTATCTTTTGCCACATACTGCTTCTGCGCCACCTGAACGTCTTTGAGCTGTCCACAGACCGCCGTGTAGCCGCTTCCCAGATCCAGCACAACATAATTGCCGATCTCCTCATTAGAACCGACTTCGGTTACCTGCGCCTCGGCGGGTGCGGCGACCGGCTCACTCACATCGCCCTGGATAATGAGTGCCGGATTGCATTTGTATTGATCGAGCGTCGGAAAATAGATGGTCGAATCCATGCTGTAATCGAGAATTACATTGCCCTGGACCGGCCAGCTTAAACGATCGGTTCCATTGTAGGAAAGAGCGCGTGCGGCAGCTGCTCCGGCTCCCAGACTGCTCTCTTTTTCCTCCTCCATCGGCTTCTGATCGGCTTCATCCCGGTTATTGACCGAATACGAGGCGTCCGAACTTCCTGCCACCTGTGCGCGTGTTTCCGCCTGTCCGTCGTTTTCTTCTAAACGGTTCTGCGGCATCTCTTCCGCCAGGATTCCCTCCGTCTGCGGCACATCCAGATACGGATTTTTTCCATCCTGCGCATTATCTTTTCGAATTTTTACGGTTCCTGCTGCGGCTACGATTGTCAGCAGACCAAGCACTGTCATTACCAGAACAAGTTTGTCCCTGAATAACTGTCTTACTTTATTTTTCACGTTTATCACCTCGGTATTAGTCTTGCCGAAGTGAATCGTTTTATTCAGAAACGATTTGAATATTTTTAAAATAATGCTTTAAAATTTCTTCCGCGCTGCTCCCATTCTCCGCCATGAGTCCCGCCCCGTACTGCGACAACCCGTAACCATGCCCGCGCCCATAAGTAACACAGCGGATTTCGTCCCCGTCTTCCTCGAGGGAAAAAGCTGGCGACGGCACGCCTAACGCATAGCGCACCGCGTCCCCGCTGTATGTCTCCGCCCCAATCTGCACGGTTTCCACATAACCGGCGCTGTCCCGTTTCACGATCTGAATCTCCTCCAGAATCCGATCTTCTTCCAGATTTTCCAGATCCGGGTGTTCTCCCAATGCATTCAGTCCTTCTTCCAGACGTTTTTTCAGTTCTTCCCGTGTCATGCCCTGCCGCGTCAGGTAGCCGCCAGCGCCCTCATCCTCCTTTGCCGCAACCGACGCCAGATACGGATGCGCCTCATCCCCTTCGCGCGTCCGCCCCGCGCTCACTGCATGAAACAGCGGCTCAATATAATCCCCAGCCCAGATCGCCGTCTGTCCTGCGCTCTCCCGCACCGCCCCACAGATCGTCTGGTAATATTCCGGCATTCCAGCCGCCTCAAACCGGCTCTCGATCTGCTCCGGCTCCAGATAATCCATATCTAGCGCCGATTCCTCGATCGAATCTGCCCCGTCCATCTCCCGGTACAGCGCTGTCCGCGCCAGAATTGCCTGTGCCTTGACTGCCTCCTTCGGATAGCCGTCCGGAATCTGCACTGCAGTCAGACCGATCAGATATTCTTCCAGTGGGACAGCATACCCGGTTCCGTTGTTGCGGCCGCCATCCTCCCGATCCAGAAGGATGTGCCGACCATCCGTCTGACTTTCCCCTCCAGATGTTCTATCTGAATTTCCTCCGATTTTTCCTCCATCCGCCCCCTGCACACGCCCGGAAACTGCCAGTGTTGTGATATATGGGATCAAAAAAGCCGCCAGTACGGCGGCAGTTCTCTTCTTCATTTCGGTTCTCCTGTTTTGACTGTTCCAGTACGGTTTCACACATTTTCTGTTTTGCCATACCAGTAAACTTATGGTTTCAATGCCTTACAAACCTGCTTCTTTTCTCTGCCTTCCTTATCTTATGACAGGCACTCAAAAAATATCACAAGTCTACGCTCCGGCTTCTCCTCCGCCGCCCTTTGCAGTCTCTTCCAGTTTCCCCTCTATCATTCTTTTACTCCCCCAGCGTCACACCATCCAGCAGCCAGCGGAACCATCCCTTTTTCTTCATCACCACAGTTCCATGAAAGTCCATCGTCTTCTCCGGTGCCAGCACCTCATCGCCTTTTTCCAGGCAGAAACGCACCGAAACCGTGTAGTCATACGTCCGCGCCTTCTTCTCCCGCCCCGTCTCGCTCAGCTGGCAGTTCGTCACATACACGCGTTCCACCGGTGCGGAAAACTGCGATAATAAAAGGACATACGGAAGCCCCGTCTGCTCCAGCGCCTCGCATCCAGCCTCGGTTGCCGTCTTTCCATACTCTTTCGCATAGATCGCCGTCAGACCGTCCTGATACACCTCATCCAGATCAAACGCCCGGTTCGCCGTATAAAGCGAATAGATTTCCTTTTTCGCCTGCTGATAGGCGCTGTTTTTATAAGAAGCAAACAAAAACAGCGAAATGATAAAAAAGAGGGAAGCACCCACAAGAGGAACCGAAAATCCTTGTGTCCCCGGTCTTTTTCTGTATCCTCTCATAGTGTGTCCTCCCTCTTTTTACTCCTTTTACAGTGCCTTTACATCATCATCGTCCACATGGATCTTCTCCAGATGCCAGATGTCGCGCACATACTCCTCGATGGTACGATCAGAGGAGAATTTACCAGCGCTTGCTGTGTTGAGCATGGCTGCTCTCGCCCACCAGTTCTCGTCACGGTAAGCTGCCTCGACGCGTTTCTGTGCTTCCGCATAGGAACGGAAATCTTTCAGGATGAAGTAGGTATCTGCCTTGGCACTGTTCTTTGTATTTAACAGAGAATTGTAAATATCGCGGAACAGCTCCGGATCCTGCGGTGAATAGTAGCCGTTGATGAGCTGCATCAGCACGCGGCGGATATCCTGGTCGGTGTTAAAGATCTCCTCCGGGTTGTAACCGCCGTTGTTCTCATAATTGATAACCTCGTCAGCGCTCAGACCGAAGATAAATGCGTTCTCCTTGCCTACCTCCTCGACGATCTCCACGTTCGCACCATCCATCGTGCCCAGCGTCAGCGCACCGTTCAGCATGAACTTCATGTTGCCGGTACCGGACGCCTCCTTGCTGGCGGTGGAAATCTGCTCGCTGACATCCGCTGCCGCAAAAATCAGTTCTGCGTTGGAAACGCGGTAATCTTCGATAAACACAACTTTCAGCTTACCATTGATGGATTTATCATTGTTGATAACATCTGCTACGGAGTTAATCAGTTTGATCGTCTTCTTGGCAATCTGGTAACCTGCCGCTGCTTTCGCACCAAAGATAAAGGTTCTCGGAACCATATCCATGTTTGGATTGTCTTTGAGCTGGTTATACAGGTACATTACATGAAGAATATTTAAAAGCTGTCTCTTGTACTCATGGAGACGTTTTACCTGTACATCGAAAATGGAACGCGGATCAACGTCGATTCCGTTGTGTTCCTTGATGTATTTTGCCAGGCGCAGTTTATTCTGGTACTTGATGTTCATAAATTCCTGCTGGAATTTCGGATCATCGACGTATACTTTTAATTTTGCCAGGTGCGGAAGATCGGTAATCCACTCGTCGCCAATCTGCTCCGTGATCCAGTCTGCCAGAAGCGGGTTGCCATGCAGCAGGAAACGACGCTGGGTGATACCGTTTGTCTTATTGTTAAATTTCTCCGGCATCATCTCGTAGAAATCTTTCAGCTCCTGATTTTTCAGAATCTCGGTGTGAAGTTTTGCCACACCGTTGACGGAATATCCGGCTACGATCGCCAGATGTGCCATCTTGACCTGACCGTCAAAGATGATCGCCATCTTTTTAACTTTCTCATAGTTATTCGGGTACTTATTCTGTACCTCGATCAGAAAACGGCGGTTGATCTCTTCCACAATCTGGTATACACGCGGAAGCAGGCGGGAGAACAGCTCGATCGGCCATTTTTCCAGTGCCTCTGCCATGATAGTGTGGTTGGTGTATGCACAACATTTTGTTGTGATACCCCACGCCTCATCCCAGTTTAAGCCTTCCTGATCCAGGAGCAGGCGCATCAGCTCAGCAACTGCCACGGTCGGATGCGTATCGTTCATCTGGAATACGATCTTCTCCGGCAGTTTGTGAATATCATCGTTTGTCTCTTTGAATTTCTTCAGAGCAACCTGTAAGCTGGCAGAAATGAAGAAATACTGCTGTTTAAGACGCAGCTCTTTACCCGCATAGTGGTTGTCGTTCGGATAAAGGACCTCAACCAGGTTCTTCGCCAGATTCTCCTGCTCGACCGCCTTCTGGTAATCACCCTTGTCAAATGCAGAAAGGCTGAACGTGTCGATCGGCTGTGCATCCCAGATACGCAGGGTGTTGACTACGTTATTGCCGTAGCCGACAATCGGCATATCATACGGAACTGCCAGAACAGACTGATAACCTTCCTGTACAAAATGGTTGCGCTCACCGTCCCACTCGGTCTTGACATAACCGCCAAATTTAACCTCGGTCGCATACTCCGGGCGGCGAAGCTCGAACGGATAACCGTTTTTCAGCCACTCATCCGGCACCTCCACCTGATAGCCGTCTTTAATTTTCTGCTTGAACATACCGTAATGGTAACGGATGCCGCAGCCGTAAGCCGGATAACCAAGAGTTGCCAGGGAATCCAGAAAACATGCTGCCAGACGCCCCAGACCGCCGTTTCCAAGTGCCGGATCCGGCTCCTGATCCTCAATCGCATTGAGGTCAAAACCAAGCTCTTCCAGTGCTTCCTTCACTGCTTTTTTCGCACCCAGGTTGATGATATTGTTACCAAGCGCACGTCCCATCAGAAACTCCATAGAAAGGTAATATACCTTCTTTGCGCCTGTCTCGTCAAACTGCTTCTGAGTTGCAATCCAGTCGTCGATAATCACATCCTTGATCGCATAGGACACAGCCTGGAATATCTGCTGCGGTGTCGCCTCGTCGATCGTTCTGCGGTACTGGTTCTTTACATTTTCGATAATACTCTTTTTAAACTCTTCTTTGCTGATCTCGCGCATCCTGTCCTCCTAATATTCGTAGTATCACGGTTTCCCGCCAGGCACATCAGTCAGTCGTTTTCTCAACACCAAACATACCTTTTTCGCCATTGATATCCCACTCTTTTGTGTATCCGCCCATGGTGCCAATCAGGATATTATCAGCCAGAACCTCTTTCTTGATTTCCTCTGTATGGTTCTTTAAAATTTCTGCAAGTTTATCATTTCCGTCCTGGAAGACGTTGATATGGTTCATTACCTCAAAACCGGCTTCCTTACGCATCGTCTGAATCTTACTGATGATCTCGCGGACAAAGCCCTCTTCAATGAGTTCCGGTGTCAGATTGGTGTCCAGAACAACGGTAACGAAATTGTCACCCTCAGATACAAAGCCCGGTACCTGTGCCATGTCAATCAGAAGATCTTCTTTTGCCAGCTCTACCTTTGTACCGTCCTGCGTCTCAAAGCTTAAAAGGTCGGTTTCATTTAAGGTATCCATCGCCTGATTTCCGTCCAGACCTGCAAGAATCTCTTTGATCTCGTTTACATACTTGCCATACTTGCGTCCAACAGTACGAAGCTGCGGCTTGAAGCTGTAGGAGGTAAATGCGCGGACATCATCCGTGAACTCTACCTTCTTCACATTCAGCTCATCCTGGATGATTTCCTGATAGAACTCCGGCAGAGCGGTCTCTGCCTTCACGAACATACGTCCGATCGGCTGACGGTTCTTGATGTTAGCAGTATTTCTTGCTGCACGACCCAGAACAACAACCTTCAGGACTTCTTCCATCTTCGCTTCCAGATCCTTGTCGATGTGCGCCTCATTTGCAACCGGGAAGTCGCACAGATGGATGCTCTCCGGTGCCTCTTTATCCAGACTGCGAACCAGATTCTGGTAAATGTCTTCGGTCATGAACGGAATCATCGGAGCCGCTACCTTCGCTACGGTTACCAGTGCGGTGTAGAGTGTCATGTACGCATTGATCTTATCCTGCTCCATGCCCTTCGCCCAGAAACGCTCACGGCTTCTTCTGACATACCAGTTACTCATATCATCGACGAAATCCTGGAGCGCTCTTGCAGCCTCCGGAATGCGGTAGTTGCCCAGATCGTCGTCCACCTCTTTGATGAGGCTGTTTAACTTAGACAGCAGCCATTTGTCCATAACCGGAAGTTTATCGTATTCCAGCGTATATTTGGTTGCGTCAAAATTATCAATATTCGCATAGAGTACAAAGAATGCATAGGTATTCCAGAGAGTACCCATGAAACGTCTCTGTCCCTCGATAACGGCTTTTCCGTGGAAACGGTTCGGCAGCCACGGTGCACTGTTAATGTAGAAATACCAGCGGATCGCGTCAGCGCCGTAAGTCTGCAGTGCATCGAACGGGTCAACCGCGTTGCCCTTGGACTTACTCATCTTCTGTCCGTTCTCATCCTGGACATGCCCCAGAACGATAACATTCTTGTACGGCGCCTTGTTAAAGATCAGGGTCGAGATAGCTAACAGGGAGTAGAACCATCCACGCGTCTGATCAACCGCCTCGGAGATGAAATCTGCCGGGAACTGCTGCTCAAACAGTTCTTTATTTTCAAATGGATAATGATGCTGTGCAAATGGCATGGAACCGGAATCAAACCAGCAGTCGATAACCTCCGGTACACGGTGCATCTGTTTGCCGCACTTCGGGCAGGTGATCGTCACATCATCGATGAATGGGCGGTGAAGCTCAACCTCTCCATTTGCCTCCTGATCCATCTCTTTTGCATATTTTTTCACAACGTCCGTGTAGTTCGGGCTCATAGATTTTAATTCTGCCTGGCTTCCGATCGCGTGCTGGCAGCCGCACTCGCACTCCCAGATATTTAATGGAGTACCCCAGTAACGGTTACGGCTCACGCCCCAGTCCTGGACATTCTCCAGCCAGTCGCCGAAACGCCCTTTACCGATGCTCTCCGGAATCCAGTTGATCGTGTTGTTGTTGCGGATCAGGTCATCCTTGACTGCGGTCATCTTGATGAACCAGGATTCACGTGCATAGTAGATAAGTGGTGTATCGCAGCGCCAGCAGTGCGGGTAGCTATGCTCAAATACCGGTGCAGAGAACAGAAGTCCGCTTTCTCTTAATGCTTTCAGAACCTCCGGATCGGCTTTCTTGCAGAACATACCAGCCCACGGAGTCTCCTTCGTCATCTCGCCCTTGCCGTCTACCAACTGTACGAACGGAAGGTCATATTTTCTGCCGACCTTGGAGTCATCCTCACCAAATGCCGGCGCGATGTGTACGACACCGGTACCATCGGTCAGTGTTACATAATTATCGCAGACAATGTAGAATGCTTTCTTATGCTGTTTTTCACAGGTTGCTACGGCATAGTCAAATAATGGCTCATACTCTTTATATTCCAGATCTTTTCCGACAAAGGTTTCCAGGACATCGTAAGTGCCCTCGCCCAGAACGGTATCACACAGCGCCTGCGCCATATAATAAACCGTGCCATCCTCTTTCATTTTTACCTTTACATATGTCTCGTCCGGATTTACACAGAGCGCCACGTTGGACGGAAGTGTCCACGGGGTGGTCGTCCATGCAAGAATGTATGCATCTTCGCCCTTTACCGGGAATTTAGCAATCGCAGAACGCTCTTTGACGTCCTTATATCCCTGTGCCACCTCATGGCTGGACAGCGGGGTGCCGCAGCGCGGGCAGTACGGTACAATCTTGAAGCCCTTATAAAGAAGTCCCTTGTTCCAGATTTCTTTTAATGCCCACCACTCAGACTCAATGAAGCTGTTGTGGTAGGTAACATACGGATGCTCCATGTCTGCCCAGAAACCAACGGTATTGGAGAATTTTTCCCACATTCCTTTGTATTTCCAGACACTCTCTTTACAGTGCTCGATGAACGGCTCCAGACCATACTGCTCAATCTGCTCCTTGCCGTCCAGTCCCAGCATCTTCTCTACTTCCAGCTCAACCGGAAGACCGTGGGTATCCCATCCAGCCTTTCTCGGAACCATGTAGCCCTTCATCGCGCGGTATCTCGGAATCATATCCTTGATAACACGGGTCAGCACGTGTCCGATGTGCGGCTTGCCGTTTGCGGTAGGCGGTCCGTCATAGAATGTATAGGTCGGTCCCTGCTTACGGCTGTCGATACTCTTCTTAAAAATCTGCTCATCTTCCCAGAACTTCTCAATGTTCTTTTCACGTTCCACGAAATTCATGTTTGCCGGAACTTTGTTGTACATGATAAATTCCTCCTAAAAATATGAAATAAAAATGGACCCATCCTGTAACAGGACAAGGGCCCACTTGCTTTTAACCACCTATTACTGCATACCTTTATATGCGCTCCCTATAACGGAGGAAACCGTCGGTACTTACTGAATTTTCCTTCCGGGCGCTGTCAGAAACGGCGCTCAGACTTCCAAAAATGGTTCAGCCCGAAGCTCCGGAGTGATCTTCGCATCCGCTTTACTCACAGCAGGCTCTCACCGTCCCTGCCTCGCTCCCGCTTTCCGTGCGGCGCTACTGTCTCCATCATTGCTTTTCCTATCGTAATTAGTAATCAAATCACTAACATGGACATTGTATCTTTTTTCCAGATGGTTGTCAAGGAATGTTTCGGATATGATTCACATGTTATAAAATTATCATTATTTTGCCATTCCCCTGATTTTATGGTATAGTATATAAAATATGTCTGTATTTACTTAAAAAAACAGACACAGACATTCATTGCAAATATAAACAATGAAGTATACTATATATAAAAAGAAGGGCGTGCCCGCAGCCGTCTTTCGCAACAAAGGAGAATATTATGGAGCCAAGAAACCTTACCCTATTGACCGACCTGTATGAACTGACGATGATGCAGGGCTATTTCCGGGAGAAAGATGCCAACGAAACCGTCATTTTTGATGCGTTCTACCGCACAAACCCGGATGGAAATGCGTTTTCCATCTGCGCCGGCTTAGAGCAGGTCATTGACTATGTGAAAAATCTTCACTTCGATGATGCCGACATCGAATACTTACGCGGACTCGGCATTTTTGATGAAGATTTCCTCGAATACCTTCACAATTTCAAATTTTCGGGTAACATCTACGCAATCCCGGAAGGCACTGTTGTCTTCCCGCGTGAGCCCCTCGTCAAGGTCATCGCGCCGATCATGGAAGCACAGCTGGTTGAGACTGCCATCTTAAATATCATCAACCACCAGAGCCTGATCGCGACCAAAACATCCCGTATCGTCTTCGCCGCACGCGGGGACGGAATCATGGAGTTTGGGCTTCGCCGCGCGCAGGGTGCTGACGCCGGTACCTATGGCGCCCGCGCTGCCATGATCGCCGGTTGTATCGGCACTTCCAATGTACTGGCCGGAAAACTATTTGACGTTCCGGTCAAGGGAACCCACGCACACAGCTGGATCATGAGTTTCCCGGATGAGCTGACTGCGTTCCGCGCTTATGCAAAGCTCTATCCGAGTGCCTGCATCCTGTTAGCCGATACCTATGATACCCTGGGTTCCGGTGTTCCGAACGCGATCCGCGTCTTCCAGGAGATGCGCGACGCCGGTATCCCGCTGACTTTCTACGGCATCCGCCTCGACAGCGGCGACCTTGCATATATTTCCAAGAAAGCCCGCAAGATGCTGGATGACGCCGGATTCCCGGATGCAGTCATCTCCGCCTCCAACGATCTGGATGAATACCTGATCGACAGCCTGAAGATTCAGGGCGCTGCCATCACGTCCTGGGGTGTCGGCACAAACCTCATTACCTCCAAGGACTGCCCTTCCTTCGGCGGCGTTTATAAGCTGGCTGCCATCATGGACCGTCACACAGGCAAATTTATCCCGAAGATCAAGCTTTCGGAAAATACAGAAAAGGTTACCAATCCGGGCAACAAGACCATCCAGCGAATCTATGACAAGGAGACTGGCAAGATTATCGCAGATCTGATCTGTCTCGTGGATGAAGAGTTCGATGAGAAGAATTCCCTTCTGCTCTTCGATCCGATCGAGACATGGAAAAAGACACACCTCGCGCCGGGCACCTACACCATGCGCGAACTTCTCGTTCCAATCTTCAAAAACGGCGAATGCGTTTACGAGTCTCCAAAGGTTATGGACATCCGCGAATACTGCAAGAAAGAACAGGAGACGCTGTGGGATGAGTCCCGCCGTCTGGTAAACCCGCATGAGATTCATGTGGATCTCTCCAACGAGCTGTGGCATATGAAGGCACAGCTGTTAGACAGCTATCATTATACAAGCAACTAGTAGATAAAATACGAGTAAATACCATGTTCAGGCAAGTTTATTGCTGCCGGACATGGTATTTTTTTCTTTCACGCTTCCATAAAATTTGCAAAATAAAAACGAATGTGTCTCCAAGGAAATTCCTATTACACAAAAACTGCCGCCAAATACATCCGGTTACCAGCCCTCTTCTTTGAAAAGTCCAGCCCGCCATTGTATTCCAGCGACAGTTTTTATATGAATCGTATCTTTATTTTTTTAAATATATATCAAATATGATATCAATTACTCATCCCAGTTATGGTAAGTAGCCTGTACGTCATCATCCTCATCCAGAAGATCCAGGATTCTCTGCATCTTTTTGATGGATTCCTCATCGGTAAGCTCTACCCAGTTCTGCGGAATCATGGTAACGTCTGCTTCCATCATCGGAACGCCAGCCTTCTCCAGCGCCTCGCGGACTGCAGAGAAATCTTCCGGTGCGGTGATCACTTCGTAGCTGTCCTCCTCCTCGGAGAAATCCTCAGCTCCTGCATCCAGTGCAAGCATCATCAGCTCATCCGGATCCATCTCGCACTCTTCTTTGTCGATGATGATCTGACCTTTTTTATCAAACATGAAGGACACGCTGCCCGGAGTACCTACGTTTCCGCCGCCCTTGGTAAATGCGCTGCGGACATTCGCTGCGGTACGGTTCTTGTTGTCGGTCAGGGTATCTACGATGATAGCGACGCCATTCGGACCATATCCCTCGTATGTAAGATTCTCGTAATTGACAGAGTTTGCATCTCCGGCTGCTTTCTTGATACCACGATCGATGGTATCGTTCGGCATATTGTTCGCTTTTGCTTTTGCAATCACATCACGCAGACGGCTGTTGTTTGCCGGATCCGAACCACCTTCCTTAACAGCTACGGCAATCTCACGACCGATAACGGTAAAGATTTTTCCCTTTGCTGCGTCGTTTCTCTCTTTTTTGTGCTTAATATTGGCGAACTTTGAATGTCCTGACATAAAATAACACTCCTCTTTCTATCTTCTTTGTTGTATCTTTTCGCTCATCAGCTTTTATATCACGCCGATTTCGGCACTAAAAAGCTGCATCTTAACTATTTTAACACCATTCTGTATGCTTGACAAGGGGTTCGCGGCTGATTTTATGTATCCAGTTCCAGACTGACCTTCAGCGCACGGTCCACCTCCTGTAAAAGCGCCCCGTCGATATGACAGATTTTCTCTTTCAGCCGCTGCTTATCGATCGTGCGGAGTTGTTCCAGTAAAATGACCGAATCCCTCACCATCGCACAGCGGCGCGTGTTTAATTCCACATGCGTCGGCAGCTTGGCTTTGTTCATCTTTGATGTGATCGCCGCGCAGATCACGGTCGGGCTGTGCTTGTTGCCGATATCATTCTGGATGACCAGCACCGGGCGGACGCCGCCCTGCTCTGAGCCGATGACCGGTCTTAAATCTGCGTAATAAATATCTCCTCGTCTGATAACCACTCGATTCACACTCCGTCCAAACTATTTTAAGATATAAATAACTGCTTTGTACTTTCACAGCTCCACAGTCCGTTTATACCGTTAGTATGGACAGATTTACACCGCCTATACGCGGGTCGTCCCATAAATGCATCCGGCAGTCCGGGTTCCCGGCTTTGCCGAAGCTATCTACTTTATCTTATGAATCCTTTTTCTAAATGGTTCAAACACCGGCTTTACTCCATAAAATCCTCATACCGATCATCATTATAATCCTTTTTCCCGACGATCTTTCCACCTCTCACGTACACGCGCGGCACACGTTTTCCAAGCACGCATGGGATCTCATAGTGGAAACCGCCACTCCATTCCGCCAGCTCTTCCATCGTGATCTCGTCGTCCCCGTCGCGTCCGACCAGCGTTACCCGCGTGTCCTCAGCAGCCTCCGGGATATCGGTCACATCGATCATGCACTGATCCATGCAGACGCGTCCCAGAATCGGTGCGCGGTGTCCATGAATCAGGACATAACCCTTTCCAGAGAGATTTCTCGGATAGCCATCGCCGTATCCGGCGCCAATCGTCGCGATCCGCATCGGACGGTCCGTCACAAAGGTTCCGCCGTAGCTGATCGGCGTGCCCGGCTCTACTTCCTTAACATAGGTAATAAAGCTGCGGATCTCCATCGCCGGGTAAATCTTCATGTTCCGCTCTACCTCATCCGACGGATACAGACCGTATACCGTGATACCGGCTCTCGCCGCATCCAGTCCCATCCGCGGCAGTTCCATGATCGCCGCGCTGTTCGCACAGTGGCACATCGGAATATGAACGCCTGCATTTTCCAGACCTTCATGGAATTTCTGGTACCGATCATACTGTAAATGGGTAAATGCCTTATCCGCCTCGTCAGCACGCGCAAAATGTGTAAACATTCCCTCGATCTCAATGCCCGGAAGCTTTGCAATCCGCTCTATCTCTTTCAGGCTATTTTCATCCGGGTGAAATCCGATTCGTCCCATGCCGGTATCGAGCGCAATATGCATTTTCGCCGTCTTTCCCATCGAAACCGCAAGTTTTGAGAGCAGCTCTGCCTTGTCTTCCTCAAAGATCGCTGGACGGATATCGCCCTCAATCAATTCCGCAAAATGGCGTGGGTGCGTGCTGCCAAGCACCAGAATCGGTTTGTCAATGCCGTGGCGGCGCAGGTTCTGTCCTTCCTCCAAGGTTGCCACCGCATAGCCCCAGACAAACGGCGCGATCGTCTTCGCCACCGGGACAGCCCCGTGACCGTAACCATCCGTCTTAACCACGCCGATCATCTTCGTTTTTGCCGGAAGATTTTCGCGCATCGCCTCCATATTTTTCACAATCGCATCCAGGTCAATCCGCGCATAAATCCGGGTATATGGTTCTTCTGCCATTGTATATGCTTTTTCCATCTTTTTGTCTTCCTTTTTATTTTCAATCTATCTTTTCAAGCAGACAGTCCGCGATATCTCTTGCCAGCACGGAATGCTCTCCCTTTTTACAGGCAGCTGCCGCCCCAGCTCTTCCGTGCAGGAACACGCCGAGCGCCGCCGCTTCATCCTCTGAAAATCCCAGCGCCAGAAGCCCGGCAATCACACCGGTCAGCACATCGCCGGAACCGCCCTTTGCCATCGCGGCGCAGCCGCTGTCGCCGATATACACATTGCCATCGCGCCCCGCCGTCACCGTCACGGCATCCTTGAGCACACAGGTCACGCCTTTTTCTTCGCCATACCGCACCGCTGACTCGACCAGATCCCGTTTCAGTTCCTCAATCGAGCGTCCCGTCAGACGTGCCATCTCTCCCAGATGCGGAGTAACGATCACATTTTCCGTAAAATACCCGGACAAATGCGGATGCTGTGCGACAGCATTTAATCCATCCGCATCCACAATGATCGGCACATAGGCGGAAAGCAGCACGTTCTGCACCAGACTTGCGACATGGGCTTCCTTTCCCAGTCCCGGTCCCAGTACGATCGCGCTCGCCCAGCCGCACTCCTGTTCCACCAGACTCTTAAAACCTGCCGGATCCGTCTGTGCCTGTTCCGGATCATACGGCGTCAGGATCGCCTCTGGAAGGAGATTTTGCAGAATCGGCACATTTGCCCGGACGGTCAGGATCTTCACAAGTCCCGCGCCCATCCGGTACGCAGCCAGGGCGCTCAAATACGCTGCGCCGCACATCCCCTCCGAACCGGCTGCGATCAGGATTTTTCCATACGTTCCCTTGTTGGCGTCTGCCCGCCGTTTCGGGATCTGGCTCCGATCCTCCGGATCATAGGCAAAATAGGTATGCCCTTCATATTTTGTATACGCCGGAAACCCGATGTCGGCAATCACAATCTCGCCGCACAGCTTCCGTCCCGGATAGAACACCATTCCCAGCTTCTCATAGCCGAAAGTAACGGTCAGATCCGCCTCAGCTGCCTCGCCAAGCGCCGCCCCTGTCTCTGAGCTGACGCCGGACGGAATATCAACCGCAACTACCGCCTTTGGCTCCTGCTCCCGCATAAAACGGATCGCCTCGGCAAATTCACCGCCGACCTCTCTGGAAAGACCCACGCCAAAGATCGCATCTACCATGATCTCCACATGCCCCGGCACATAATTTTCAAACGCCTCCACCGGGATCCCCAGATTCCGGTCAATCGCCACCTGGCAGGTCATCTCTCCCGTCCAGTGCGCCTTGTCACCGACCGTGAGCACCGTCGGAAGCGCGCCGCGCAGAAAGAGAATCCTAGCCAGCGCCGCGCCGTCCGCACCGTTATTGCCCGTTCCGCAAAATACCAGAAGCCTCTGCCCTGAAAGCTTTCCATACCGTTTTTCCATCTCGTCTGCAACCGCCAGCGCCGCTCGCTCCATCAGTACCAGAGAGGGTATCCCCACTTTCCGGATTGCATATCCATCTATCTCTTTCATCTGTTTTCCTGTCACCAGACGTCTCATTTCCATTCCCCCTCTCCGACTGCGTAAGCGGATGCAAGACTGCCTGTATTCGTGATCGACACGTGAATCCGGGTGATTTTCAGGCCGTCCGCAAGTTTCTTCGCTCCCCCGTGAAGCCGCACCCACGGTTTTCCAAACTCGTCCCGGAGCACTTCTATATCCAGCAGTCCAAAGCCCCGAAAGCCTGTTCCAAACACCTTCGAGACTGCCTCTTTTACCGCAAAATCGCCGGCGAGCCGGGACACCTTCCCCCCAGCCTGCCGACGCTCTTCTTCTGTATATGCACGCACCAAAAAAGCCTCTTTTTCACAGGCTTTTTTGATTCGCTCTATCTCTATCAGATCCGTACCAATTCCGACGATCATTTTGTTTCTCCGGCATCAGCTGCCTCTTCCTGCTTTCTCTGCGCTTCTTCTCTCGCTTTCTGATCCTGCATGCTGCATACGCGGTAAGAAAGGCGCATCAGGCTCTCCGACAGATGGACATTTTCCACCACAACGTCATCTGGAACCTGTAAATCTGTATGGGCAAAATTCCAGATCGCCTTGATTCCGGCTTTGACAAGCCGATCCGCAATCTCCGGCGCTTTCGACTTCGGAATCGTCAGCGCTGCGATCTGCACTTCATTGTCCTTGATAAACTGTTCCAGATCCTCAATACCGCGGATCTCCACTCCACGGACTACCAGACCGACCAGACGCGGATTCACATCAAACATACCTTTGATTAAAAAACCACGCCGCTCAAAATTCGTATAATTCGCGATCGCCTGACCCAGATTTCCCGCACCGATAATAATTAGGTTATGCTGACGGTCAATTCCCAGAATCCGGGCAATCTCCGAATATAAATACTTTACATTATAACCATATCCCTGCTGACCAAATCCGCCGAAATTGTTCAGATCCTGACGAATCTGGGACGCTGTCACCTTCATGCGGATACTCAAATCATTCGATGAGATTCTCTCTACTCCCTCCTCGAGCAATTCGCCCAAGTAACGATAGTATCTGGGTAGCCTAGAAATGACCGCTTTAGATATCTCTTTCTGTTCCACGGCTTTCTTCCACCTTTCTTTCCTCTAACGTTGTCCATATGGTTTACGCAAACCTTCGGACAATCTGATAAATTTATTATAGTCATATGATAAATAATTGTCAATTTTTTTATTTCATATGAGGGATTTTTAAAAATGTCAACATTAAATTCGACATTTTTTCATGTTTTTATCGTTTTGCCGTT